>Ga0335073_10004298_pt1 | contig 19924 bp, 17 predicted proteins | sample Lox_Sample_22_FD_207093 | JGI IMG/M metagenome (GOLD analysis project Ga0335073, IMG submission 207093) | Soil microbial communities from Loxahatchee National Wildlife Refuge, Florida, United States - Lox_Sample_2.2 | ecosystem: Environmental > Terrestrial > Soil > Wetlands | place: USA...
TCATCGCGGGGATCCGGCTTGCTCGGGAGCGGCAGGTGAATGTGCGAGTTGTGCCGACGAGACAGGCGATCGAAGAGTCGGTGGATCTGGCTCACGAGATATTCAATCGTGTGTTTCGCAAAGTGCCTGAACAGGTAAAAGAGATTCATTGATGCGTCAGGTTACGTGGCAGGGCTCGAAGACATGGGGCGAGAACCGCCTCGCCTACCGCTGATCGGAGTGTTAATCTCGCGCCATGTGTGGACGATACGGCAGGCGCGCAGACAAGCAGCGGATCGCGGAGTGGATGCAGACGCACAACACCAACGTGTTCGATAATTCCTATTTCGCGCCGTCCTACAATGTCGCGCCGCAAAGCTTGCAGCCGGTGGTGAGACTCGACTGCGAGACCGGCCGGAGGGAGCTGACCGTCATGCGATGGGGGCTGGTCCCTTTCTGGGCTAAGGATTCGAAGGAGCGAAAAGCCAAAGTTTCACTTCGGGTGTTCGTGTATTTCTTCTTCGAAGGATCCTCTCCATGCATTAAAACTGTGAATGAATGATAGATGCTTTGGAGCCAGCGTGACGGAAACAGAAAAGCCCGGGTACCGTGATGCGATCATCTCCTATGTCGATATTCTCGGCTTTAGCGAGATGATTCGGGAGAGCGCCTCGCGCCCAGAACGGGTGGAAAAGATTGCGGATCTGCTGCAAGCGGTACGCGACGACCTTGGCTTCAACCCAAAACTTCGACGGAGTAAGGACGCAACTTCAGCGCCGAACTTCGTTTCGGAAAACTTTTCTGATTTAACTATTCGGACGCGCTTTGTAATTGGTGATTTGCAGCACAGCGAGGCCGTTCAAGAGATCGGTTATCTGGCCAGTACACAGTTCAATCTGGCCACTACGGAGAATGTTCTAGTCCGAGGCGGTGTCTGTTATGGGCAGATCGTCGCAAGCGACGATGTGACGTTCGGTCCCGGCCTGGTGAAGGCGTATCGCCTTGAGTCGGAGTTCGCGGTTTACCCACGCATCGTGGTGGATCGCGACCTAGTAGTCAGGCTCCTGGCAAACGACGACGACGGTCTGGTCGGTAGGCTTTTGCGGCGTGGAGACGATGGTGCCTACTTCATCGACTATCTCTTCAACGCCACTCATCAGTGTTTTTGGATGGATGAGTGGAGAGACGGTTGTGAACTCCTCAGCCAACATCGCGATTTTGTGAAGAGTCGCCTACGGGAGGACGTTACGAAGCAACCGGAAAAAGTAAAGCAAAAGCTGATCTGGCTCGGTCTGTATCACAACGCGGTAATACAAAGACTAGCAGCGGACCAATACACCAGTGGGAGCGCTCACAGAACGGAAAGCCTGCTCCTGGCTGATGATGTACTACGCTTCTGACCGATGCCCAGCCACGGGCGCGCTCGCTCGAATGATCGATAGTTCGGTGACGAGGCGAGAGAATGGCTGGCCACAACGATGAGCCGGCTTGGTACCAACCGCGGGAAGCGAGAACCTGGATCGTGCATCCGAGATGCTGCTCCGCATTGTGAATCCTAACGACGAATTCATGCACCCCGCCCAGGAGAGCTTTTTGCGACCGGCGCAAAAGCGGATCCTATCTGCGTCAACGAGCTAACGACCGAGTGGAGAAGACGCGCACCCTGCTGTATCCATGGCGTCGCACGTTCGGCATTGACCCGCTCAAATGCGTCATTTATGTCGGATGTTGCGAGATGCGCGTCAGCCAGACGCAGATCGTACGCGCCGAAAAGCGGGGCCATGATGCGAGCGGCATCGCGCAAATCGATGACCGTGCCCAGTACACTTTCAAGAGATTTTAAGGATCCCCGTTTTTGACCCTGTGGAATGGGAACTATGTTTTGGAGGCTATGCGAATCTATGCTATCCGCGGTCATTCTCGCAATATCTTTTGCGAGGGAGTAAAACCCGGGTTCGTCGATAGCTCTAAATCTGTGAATGGAACGAACCAATCTCTCGTGGTCGGCATGTGGTCTTATCACCTCGAATCCGAACCGAGCTCTGCTGTTCTGATTTAGCACTTCAATGCTTTTCTTCAAGAATGCTTCAGGAGCCTGGGTGTGGGCTGGGGTTCCTTGAGCCTGCGCCATGAGCAACTCGCGCGAAACTCCTCCGTCTGGCGCAACATTGAAACCAACCCAAATTTGCTGCTGCCAAATATGTGAGTTGCCGATGTCCTTCGCGTAGACGTTCACGAGCCCGAGATCATTGACCCCAAACGGGACATTCCCTCCCGCTCCGAAATCAATCCCTCCCGTCTGGGCCGTATACCACCTCAGCATGGAACCTCTGAACTCAAGCGCTTTGTTGATAACATCGGGTCTGAACCAGAGCCATTGCCCCCTACGACCCAACTCGTCTGCGCTCTTTCGATTGCCGGCGCCATCGATGCAAAAGAAAACCTGCGAAGATACGTCGTCGTGCCGAACTCTCGGACTATGCAACCCGGGCTCGATAAACTCAACCTTCCATAACTCGCCCCAAACGCGAAAGAGCTTGGTTCCCCTGACCTGCCTCGTGGAAGATTCCGTTTCGAAATCGTCCTCGATTCCAACTTCCGGCACATCTTGTCCCATATCGAAGTTCTTTCGGCCGACGTGGAGAACGGCAATCTCTTCACCGAATCGAAGGCCATGCTCATTGATAGCGGTTATACTTCCTTGCCATTTTTGGCCTTCGATTTCCGCGACTGTAGGATTTTCCGACCATGGAAAGTCTGGCTTCTCCGCAATAATGACTTCCCGGCTTCTGTAGGTGGAAACACAGAGACACGCGTTGATAGCGGCAAGGAAGTCCTTCAAGTGCTCGGATCTGATTTCAAGTAGATCAGGTGCCCCATCTGGATTTCGAGAAAGCCGGATGACTGGTGCATATCCCTCTTCGACCGCGAGCCAGACATCGCCCTCCCGCTTCAGATTCAAGCCTAGTACTAGATCAGGATGCGGGTGCCACTCTTGGTGTTCATTTTGTGTTCCGCGCTGACACAAGACGAGGTGGGTTCCCTTTACGTCTTCTGGGTAGGTATGGAATTCATCGGCCCGATGGTAAGTTTTGTGCTCGAACCACGGGCCGTTGTCCCCCATGAGACCCAATTGATGCCAATTTATGACCTTCTCGGCAATTTTGCGTTTCCTCGTTGGGATAGCCGCTGTTACGGCTCCGAAAAACTCGTCCTCGTAGCCAGATCTGAATCTTTCCGGAAAGTCGGCGGTCTTTTTCGCCGCTCGCAGTGCGATCCAAGCATCGCGATCCATGCTGCGTGAACGTCTATCTCCGAACTCGAACCAATTCTGTTGTCTGTTCATGTTTCCACTACGGCAAATCTTACTTTATCTGCCCAAGGCCGGACGCAAATCTGAGGCAGGCAGTGCTGGAACCGCAGCGGGAATACCTTGACATTACGACCTGACAAAAAGGATCGGCACTGATGTGCTGTTCACACCCGTTGTCGTTGTGTCTTCCTCAATAGCTTCGTTCCCACTGTTTCTTTGAAAGGGATCACCAGTTTCATGAAACCTTCAGAACTCTACGAGGCGCTTCATGCGCTGATCAGCGAACGTGTACCCCTGCACATCTGGGGCGCGTGCGGCGTTGGCAAGTCGCAGATTGTTGCCCAGGTCGCCGCCGACCGGAAATGCGAATTCCTGGATATCCGGGCGGTGCAGCTCGATCCCGTCGATCTGCGCGGCCTGCCGCGGATCTCCTCCGATCGCGCGGAATGGGTACCACCGAAATTCCTTCCGATCGATGGAGAAGGCATTCTGTTTCTGGACGAACTAACCTCGGCGCCGCAGATGACCCAGGCCGGCTGCTATCAGCTCGTGCTTGACCGGAAGCTTGGCGAATATCACCTTCCCGATGGTTGGGTGGTAATCGCCGCCGGCAATCCAGCCTCGGAGAGAGGCGTCCATTTCTCGATGCCGCGACCGCTGCGGAACCGTTTCGTCCACCTCGACCTTGAACCCGACTTCATGGACTGGTGCAAGTGGGCGGTGAAGGCTGGAATTCGCCCGGAGATCATCGCCTTCCTGCGCTTCAAGCCTGCGCTTTTGCACGATCCAGACGCAACGTCCGATGTGAATGCCTGGCCGACCCCGAGGTCCTGGGAGATGGCCTCGAATGTCCTGAGTGGTTTCGCGCGCCGACAGCAGAGTGGTTTCTTCGCGGGCACTACCGAACTCGAGGCGCAGCTGCTCGAAGGGACGATCGGAGAGGCGGCGACGACAGAACTCGTGGCCTTCCTGCGCCTCTTCCGGCAACTGCCGTCGATCGACGAGATCCTGCTCAATCCCGATGCGGCGCCTCTTCCCGACGAGCCGTCGGCGCGAATTGCCATTGCCACGGCTCTCGGCCGCGCACTGACCGACCATTCGATCCCGAAGGGGATCCGGTATCTCGACCGGATGCCAACCGAGATGCGGGTGCTGGCCATGCGCGATGCCGCCGCCCGCGATCGGGCCATTACCCATACGCCGGAATTCGTCCGCTTCGGCGTGGAACATGCGGAGGTTCTGCAATGATCACCGAACGCGCCATGCTGGCCGCGGTCCACATCAGCATCTGGACTGCCATCAAACACGACCGGAAGGTCAGCCGGGAAGTTGCCGAGCAGCACGGAGCCTATGCCGGCGCCGGCCGCTATAACAAGCAACTGCTCCGGGAAGCGGAAAGGCTGGAATCGCTTCGTTCGCTCTCCGGGCAGATCCGCCAGTACTTCTACAAAATCACACTGCCCTGGTCCGACGAAGGCTATCGCCTTTTGCCGGCGCATTTCTACTTCGAGCTGACCACCAAGATGCGGGAGTTCGAGCAGGCGTTCGCGCAGCAGGTGGAGGAGTTCCTTGCCGTCTACCCCAGCTACATCGAGCAGGTCCGGCCGGAGCTGAACGGGCTCTTCCGGGAAGAAGATTACCCGTCGACGGAGAAGCTGCGGAACAAGTTTGGAGTCAAGCTCGAAGTCCTTCCGATTCCCAGCGGCAACGACTTCCGGGTGACGCTTTCCGAAGAAGAACAGGCGCGGGTGGCGCGGGAGATCGATGAAAACGTCCGGCAGTCGCTGCAGAAAGGGACCGAGGACCTGTGGACGAGGCTGAAGGGCGTCGTTGCCCATATGGTCGAGCGTCTCAATGAACCCGAGTCGCGCTTCCACGCGTCGCTGGTGACCAACATCTGCGAACTCGTCGATTTGCTGCCGGGTCTCAACGTCAACCAGGACGAAGAACTTAACCGGTTCGCCGGGGAAATCCGGGATCGGCTGTGCGGATTCACAGCCCGGGATCTCAAGAAGAACGAGATCCTGCGCGCGGCGACGGCGAACGATGGCGCACAAATCCTCACGGAGATGGACGCCGTTCTGCGCGAACGCGGGCAACTTGCAGAGAGTGACTCCGCAGTGATTCCTGCAAGCGCCGACGATATTTTCGCGCACATGGCCGCGTACATGGAGGCTCCAGTGTCATGAACCTCCAGATCCCAGGCGAGGTCCGCATTCAGAAAGCGCGGACAACTCTCCTTCTCGACCATCCCTTCTTTGGCACGCTGCTCTTCCGGGTCGGCGGCAAGGCATCGCGGTCCGTTGCGACCATGGCCACCGATGGCGTGTCGCTTTTCTACAACCCGGAATTTGTAGACACGCTGAATGCCGCAGAGCTGGCCGGCGTCCTGGCGCACGAGGTCATGCACCCGGCCCTGCAGCACCATACCCGCCGCGGTGACCGGGACCGGGCGCGGTGGAATATGGCCTGCGACTATGCCATCAATCCGATGCTGCTCGATGCGGGTCTGACGCTTCCGAAGGACGTGCTCATCGACGACCGGTTCCGCGGGATGAGCGCGGAGCGGATCTACAACCTGATCGAGGAGGACGAAAAGCAGGAGGGCTCCTCCGGACAGTCTGAGAGCCAAGTGGGAAATGGATCAGGAGACGCGGACGATGGCTCTCTCCAGAACGATGAGGCCGGAAATGAGCCCCATGCTCCTTCAACTCCAGGCGGTGTAGGCCAGGTCCTGGACACCCCAGAACCGGAAGGAGAATCGGGCCCTTCAGTTGCGGAGCAGGCACGGGAGTGGCAGATCGCCGTCGAACAGGCGGAGTCCGTCGCTAAAGTAGTTGGCAAGTTCCCCCTGGGCGCTACGCGGGCTCTCGAAGCCTTGCAGGCTGCCAAAGTGGATTGGCGCGAACTGCTGCGCCGGGCGTGGTCCGATGCGATTCCATCCGACTACAGCTGGATGCGTCCCAACCGGCGTCACGTATGGTCGGGGCTGTATCTGCCGGGAGTTACATCGGAAGGAGTTGGAGAGATCGCGATTGCCGTTGACTGCTCTGGGTCAGTCAATTCCCGGCAGCTTGGCCTCTTTGAAGCGGAGATCCGATCGATACTTGCAGGACAGCGGCCCCGGCTGGTCCATGTACTCTACTTCGACGCCGCGGTTCAGAAGGTCGAGACGTATCAGGCGGGACAGTCCGTCTCACTCTCTCCGGTTGGAGGAGGCGGAACGGACTTCCGGCCGTGCTTTGACTGGCTTGAGGGGCAACGCGTCATCCCGCAGACCCTAGTGTTCCTCACCGATTTGTGCGGGACGTTTCCAGACCACGCACCGACTTTTCCAGTGATCTGGGCATCAACGGTGGCTCGGAGAGCGCCGTTTGGGGAGGTCGTGCCAATGGAGTCGGCATAAGAATCGCTCCGCGGGTCAGAGCCTTGGAAAGAGCAAATCTGTCAATTCGAATCGAGGAAGTAGGTCTTACCCTGCAGCGTAATGCCGCGTTGAGGAAATGTGGGGTCGAACCGAATCCCGACCCAGCGCTCATTTCTCGCGATGATCACCATCTTCCAAACGTTGCCAAAGAACATACCGGCAATGTCCTCGTTCCTCCCACATGCCTCAAATATCGGGTCAAACACAGTTCCCGACCAGTCCCCTCTGACGCCTGAGAATGGGTTAGTTCGACCGCCCTCAATGGAAGTGTTGGTAATCGATCCCCAGTTTTGGCTGGGGGAAGAGATCAGTGCATCCAAGCGGCGGTTGATCTCTGTTTCGATGGCAACTCTGGCTGGCTGCGGTATCGCGTGCCAGATTCTGTCAAAGTCGCGCCGGTGGTCGAGGCGCAAGACCTCGCGCACCCTTCCTTTGTCGTCGATGTCACGCAGCGCCATTGAATAAGATTGTATCGAAAGCGATTGGAATAATCGTCGGCTCGCAATATGACTAACGCCTTCACAAGATTCAGGGTAGCCAAGGCGAGGTTTCCCGCAAGGCCAAGGGCCAGGAGGAAAGCGTGACACTGACAAAGAACTTTCTGCGGCGTTACACAGATCTTCCCGCTCTTATTCACCTGCTCACTACACAGAGCATTACTTTCCTGGATCCGTCCTCCTGGGACGACAAGAACGACGCCTACTTCATGAGTCTGTATAAAGAGAAGAAGGGATTGACGAGTTTACTGGCGATTTGTTGTTCGATGGAAACGGAAACGTATCACCACTGGCGCGTGTTCTCTAATGGCCCGAGTGGAGTCTGCATCTCATTCAAACGCAAAATGCTGGTCGAAACGTTGGAAGAGAACGAATCGGTGCGTACGGGTGAAGTTCTGTACCAAAAGATCAATGACCTCAAAGCAAGCGATGCTTGTGTGGACGACATGCCATTTCTGAAGCGCGCCCCGTACAGTCCTGAGCACGAGTTCAGATTCGTATATGAGTCCAGAGCAACTCGGCTCCATGCCAAAAGTTACCCAATTCCGCTCGCATCGATCGAGAGAATCTACCTGAGCCCGTGGATGCCAGAAGCAGTTGCGGAATCAGTAAAGAGTTCTCTGAGAGAGATTCCCGGAGTTGGTTCGATCTCAATCGCTCGTTCGACCCTAATTCGCAACGACGACTGGAAAGAATACGGAGATAGGCTCGTGACCTCGAAGAGGTGACCTTCACGGACGCGGGTCATTCCGGCCTATCTTCGGTGTCATGCCGCTGCCTCTCGGAAATTCGCGCTTCGATCCCTGAAGCCGTAAAAGCGGCTGCGGCGGCCGATGAGAGATAAGCGAGAACGCGGTCGATCAACGCAATCCTCATTTCGGTGTTCGCTTTTTGGAAGGCTGGATTCCGGTGCTCGCCGAAACCGATCTGTAACGGCATCGCGTCGATGACCGGACTCAGCAGAGCGCACACCTGTCGGTCAACCTTGTACGGCCCCATCAACGCCGCCTGCATCAGTTCGCCGTGGGCTCGTGCCGCCTCCTGGGTTTCCTCTTTGGTTGGTAGATCGCCCTGACAGAGACCGTGCGCGAGGGTCTTCTGAAGGCAGAGTTTGAGCGCGTTGAGGTTCGCGACCAGCCGTTCAGGCTCCTGCACATGAGGGAAATTCTCCCGCAGAGACTCGGCCAGTCGCGTCTGCTGCTCTTGCTGCACTCTCTGTTGCTCCGGCGTCAACGGTACGGCAATTATGGTCGTTCCCAGCGGTACCTGCGTCCACGCCTCAACGATCTTATCCAGACCCACATCAAGCGCATGACCGACCCACTTCTCGATGAAGTCCCGGCGGAACCGCACGACTGTTTTTCCAAATTCCTTCAGCCGGTTGCCGAACTCCTCTCCCTGAAGCCCCGTGTCGGAACATGCCAGAAACTGTGCTTCGAATTGCGCCGTAAACAGCCGAACCTTTTGGTCGATGGAGTTGACCTTATTTTGATCCTCGAAATACAGGCCGTTTTCCTTGAGGATCGCTACGCTTACCGGCGCCTTCACATAGTTCGAAGTTTGTTCTGCGAGCCACATCAGATAGAGTCCCAGAAAGACTCCCTGGGAGATAGGCATCCCGAGGCGATAGAGATTCTGTACCGCGTACTCGTACCGTTCATCCTCGACGCCAATGAGCGCGTAGTCGGTGACCTCAATCGGGTCGCCGATAATTGTCCGCCATAAACGACATTTGCTGTCTTTCTCGGAGCGGGCACCAACGAGAAATCGGAAGGTGTCGTCGATCTTTCGGATCCGCACCTTTTTCTCTTTGGCAAAGGCAATTAGCTCGTGTTTGAGGATTTGCGCCGCCGAATCTAACTCGGCGATTTCCGAGTGCTGGTATTTCTGGCTCAACCTGCCCACAAACGCGTCGATTAGGTCGCCGTCACCGCTCCCCGCGATTGCCATCGCCACCTTACCGACGGCTATCGGAACCAACTTTTGCCGGGTGACACGGGAGTCCTGGCCATTCCTAGTCACGGTTTCCTGCGAATCGGCGCAGAAGACATATCCATCCGCACACTTAAACCCCGCAATAAGAGTCATCCGAATTCCCCGCCTCAACAGGAAGCATAACAAGTACGATCGTTGGTCGGAGGAGGTTTCCTCACAGGTTCAGCCGCCAACCGTGTCGCAGTCTTCCGCAATTCAAAGAATCAGGAAGATGACTGAATATAGGTGTCACCAGATCGTGACGAAGGGCTTCATGAAGTATCGCAGTTCGCAACGAAGACGAGCTCGATCGCGCGATAAACGTGCAGCTCGATAGTCGATTCGCAGGCGAGCGATAATCTCCTTTAACCTCACTACAGCGCGAACTTCCAGCAGATTCCCGCCGGGTTTTTCAGGCGTGTCAGACCGAACCGGTGATCCGGCGGGTCACCATGGGCGATTAGGGCTTGCAGATCACCGAGCACGGTCCTCGTCTTGGCAAACACAGTATGGGCAAGAAAATCCGTTCTCACATCGCTCGCGTCGATGCTGTCCATACCCACGAGAACATAGGGAAAGCCATACACCTTCCCCAGCCGCTCGTACTTGTGTTTAGCCTTCGAGATGCCCAGTGCCTTGTCCTTGCGCGAGGCGTAAAGTGTGACCCGCTCGGCCTTCAGAGTGGCCGCCTGGATCAGGGATTCCACGTCCTTGCGAGGCACATCCGGCGCCGTGAGGACGACCTGCTTGAAGGGTTTGGTGCCTGGGCTCTCGGGCAGGCTCAGCCGATCGAGCGCACCAATCATCGCTCGATTTCCCATGCTGTGAGCGATGAGATGAATCTCTTCGACCCCCGAGGTTTCGGTCAACTGTTTGAGGAAAGTTGTCAGCCGCTTTACGGTGAGCGACACCGTCTCTTCATCCTGGCTATACCCGCGCAGCTTGTGGGCCGATGCCCAGCTATAGAGAACAGGGACGCCGGGAAACTTCAGATCCTTGGCGAGCTGCGCGGTGCGCATCGCAGCGTCTTCAAACGAGACGTTGTACCCGTGGATAAAGACGAAGCAGCTCTGTCCCTCGCTCTTGCCGATCCGCTCGCCGAACTGCCTGAAGAACTCGCTTTTGGTGCGCGGCGCGCATGCACTTATGGTGAAGTGCTTCGACCGGTTCTGAATCTTCAAGGTCCAGATGGACGGCGTCTCGATTTTTCCCAATCTATGGCCGCGCGGCACGGTCACGCTGCAAATCCCGAATCGGAGCTCGACCGGATCGGGAAGCTGGTTGAGGAACTTGACGAAGTCACCATTGGCTGAAGCCGCTTTCTGCTCCCGATCGGTCGCGTAAAACACGTCGACGGTTTCGCAGTCCTTGGCGCTTTCGATTTTCTTCTCAGGCTGCGGCGCCCTGCCAGGTCCCGCGAAGCCGAAGTCAACGGGCTTGCGCGCGATGATGCGGAAGCGCCCGGACTTCTTTGCTGCTTTCTTGGCAGGAGCTCTCTTGCCGGAAGATTTCTTAGCGGGGGCTCGACGACTCACGAGGCCCCCGACCATTGCGCGCGGAGCCTCGGGTTGTTCTCGCCATGCCTCAACTTTCGGCCTGGGTCCCGCGACTTTGCGTAAAGTCCCGACGGCCAGCACCCGAAACTCCCCCTCAGGATTCCTACGCGCTACCACCGCCCGGCAGGCCGGCGTGGCATCCGCCGGCAATTCCTCCATGGTTACGATTGCGTCTCTCCTGTTCACAATCGCACTGGGCCTTTCCTCGTTCAGGTTCAGTGCGGCTACCAGCAGAGCCCCGGCTTTTGCCTTTTGCAGGCGCTCGCGGAGTTCCTTGCTGGCGAAAAGAATGAAGGCCTCACCGGTCTGAAGCACGGCCCAGGCAAATTGCCTCGCGCTAAGAACCGCTGATGCCCGCGCCACCGTCGTGGTCTCCGCGTTGAGCACAACAAAACTGCGCGCGTCGAGCTTGACGGACAGTCGCATGGGTCCCTCCTCCAGGGATTGGAATTTGAAGAGAAGGATAAATGACCGCGATGCCGTGCGCCACCCTTCAACGCCCTCGACGGTTATGCCGCCGTAGCTCCGCGGTTGGAAAGAAGCGATACGGTTTCAGCGTCCTGTCCATGCGAAATCGTGCGCGCTCCATTTGGATCATCTGGCGGCCGACTTCGGTGGTCACCTTGCGGTTGAGCATATGATTCGCGAAATCCGGAAAATAAAGTCTCATCTGCCCTTCGAGACTGTTCGGTGGCACCGTCTCGTGTTCGGGGCTCCAGTCGGCTTTGAGCACCGGTGCTAGTACGCGCTGAAGAAACCGGCGCATCGACACGATATCTCTAGCTCTCAGCTGATGTTGGCCTCCCCCCTTTTCGTCATATTGAATGTCCGATATTTCCGAATACTCCCGCAGAAAGGTTCCGACGGCCATAAACAAGCGCGTAACTGGCAGTGGGTGGGTCTTGCCGCGCTGCTGCAGCCAGGTTGCGCGGGACGATTCCAGTTTTCGAATGACCAGCCAAACAGCCGCAAGCACAAGGCGAAAGGCGGCTTGTCTTTTTTGCGGAGCGAAATCCTTCGCTGCTTTAAGCCTCGTGCGAAGGAGTCCGAGAAGTTCACCGAGTTCCGCCGATTGAAGTAGCCACTGGATGGCATTGCAGTCGGCCTCCGATTCGAGAACGTAAGCGGCAGAAAGGCCCACCCGGTGAATGCTCTTCGACTTCTTAGAGGCACGCTGTCGTCCGAAGGCCATACCCAACCGCTGTTCATCGAAATGGGCGATGCCTCTCTGCGCGGCCGCCCAATCCAAATGGCCGCCCATCAGATGAAAGACCTCGTGAAGGAGGATGAAGCTCACCGCGATCTCTTCGATCGCGGAGACGACTTCCGATTGCCGCTTTCTCCGTGTCTCGACAGAGGCGAACGCCAGCGCCGCAAGCGTTGGTGCAAGTCCAGCCAGTTCGCGTTGAAGCTCTTCTCCGAACCTGCTCGAAATCACAAGACGGACGCCTCGGTTCCATTCAATGCGCGCGCAGAGCCTGGGATCGATGCGCGGCGAAAAATGCAATTTGATCTTCGGTGGATGCCGATGGAGGTCTTCGCTTCCGAGGATGCTACGCCAGACAGCTGCAAACAGGCGCTCCCAGCGGCGCTCGATCGCTCGAAGAGAACTCATCTTCCACGTCGTCTTCATGATTTATTTCGGCGATTCCGGAGCCGGGTCACGTCGCTTCCTGTATAGCAATAGGTTACTCGCACGAGGCTACCGTTCGAGGCGTACTCGAAGTCGCCGCGCCCGCTCGCGGAAGGCCTCCTCGCCACCTTCGAGAATGTCGCAAACAGCTTTGCGCATCGCGCCGTCCTCAAGTCCTCCAGCCGTGTAGGTGATTGGCGGCAACCCGCCTGCGGGATGAGGACCAGCGCTCGCGATGATGATTTGGTCGGCATCGGTGTTCACCACAAGGTTCGCGTTGTGAGTGATGATAATGACCTGGCGCTTCGCCTTTGCCGCGACGAACAGGGAAACCAGTTCGTCGTAGACGGACTTGGGATCCAGGTTCTCCTCGGGTTGATCAATGATCAATGGGCGGTCGTCTGCTTGGTCCAGTGCAAGATAGAGAAGCAGCAACACGATTCCCCGAGTGCCAGGGGACAGCTTACGAATATCGACGCCATCGTAGGCGATTTCGTAGCGAACGGAGATGTGATCCGTGCCGAAGAGCCATTGGGCAAACTGTTTCAACCATTGACGGAACTCCGCTTTTTGCGTTGGAGCATACGGTGCATGCGCGACCAGATCTTTCCAATACCTCGAAATGAAACTCGTCATCGCAGCCTGGATCGCAGACGCGCTTCCAGTCTCCCAGGCTGGTTTCAGTTCAGCGTTCGCTAGCTTGATCAGCGAGCCGCGACCATAGAAAGGCCCGCTTTTGCGGCAATCGATCAGGTTCTCCTCTGCGAAGTCGCCCCACGCATTGGCATCGACAACGCGCGACACCGAGAAGGTCAATTTGCGCAGCGTCCCCGATGAGGCACCGAGTCGTGCCATTAGAGGCGCATAGAGACCGACCAGCTCATTTTGTTCGTTAATGAGCGCATCGAAGAGTTGACCGTAAGCTGCCTCGCGTTCCGTTTGCAAAGTCCTTCGGCGTGCCGCGGCGCCTTGTGCGTCGCTCAACCGGGTTTCCAGGGCCTTCAACGCTGCGTTCTCTTGAGCGATTCGCGATGAGAGCGCCGTGTATTGATTGCGAACGATGGTGTCGGCGCTGATAAATCGTTCGAGGCGGGTCATCTCTGCCTTGAGCCTTGCCAGTTGAACGGTTGCCAAATCTTCCTGGTCGCCGATCAGCGCGACATTCGGATCTCCGGGCGGCGGGGCAACACCGTTTATTTTGGCCATCTCCTGGTCGGCCCAGACAACGTAGTCGGACAGTGCCTTGTCTACGTCCCCCTTATAGATCATCAGAAAATCATCCCATTGCGTGGGACTGAGTCCGCTTGCAGGATGTCGTGCTTTCAATTCTCGCAGCATCTCTGGTGCTTTCGTGCTGCGCATATTTCTCACTTCATCCTGCATGGTGAGAAAAGTGCGTCGCTGGCTGCTCAGATTCTGAATTCTTCCGTTGAGTACCTGCGCCGCTTGGCTCAATGCCGCGTGACGTTTAGCTTGCGCCTCGGTGCCCTTAACCACGAGTTTGCCGAGATCGGTGACATAGCCTGCGATCACGATGCGCTTCTGTTTGACCTGTTGGTCGAGGGGCGTGACCAGGCCCTCCTTCTCCAATTCGTCGGCGATGCGGTCGGAAACGGAAGCGATCGACTCGGCTTCGCGCCGGCGCGATTCCTGAAAGCGCACCGTCCGGCTCTCGAGAAGTTCAGAGAAGTCTATGGCGCCTTCGAGCTCGCCCTCTGGGTGCGCTTCGTAAATGACCCGCTCAATCTCCCGGATCAGCCCTTCGGAAGCCCCTTTAGAGGAACACAAATCCTCAACAAACTGTTGCGAAAGATACCGGGCACGAGGAAAGGCAGAAGGATCGTTGGCGTCATCTCCGTTGAGAGCCCGAGTGGTCGTATTGCCACCACCCCAGGTCAATGTAACCTTGGCGCTACCAATCAGTGTCTGAGCGCGCACCAGAAAAGAAGGGCTCAGATTCTCATCAGCGTTCCAGGCTGCTTCGGTAATGGCGTCACAGCCAGCTGCGACGATGTCGGCCAGAGCAGTCTTTCCCGATCCGCGCGCCCCGATGATGGCAACCAGCCCGGAATTGAGGGGGATGCTTGGTGTAATCGCCCAAGGCGCGAAAGCGATGTCGACCTGCGAGATGACCTGCGACGGAAGAGCTTGAATGGGCGGCTTGGATCCAACAAAAGCGCGTCCGGCCGGATCAATGCAGGCCTGGCGAAGCGCGTCGAAAGTCAGTGCACCCTTGACCCAACTGTAACGATGATCGGCCGGCTGAGCCACTGTCGTCTGACCATGAGCATCGCTGCCATGCAGGCACGGTTTGCAACCGTTGTAGCGAGTCCGAAGTTCGGTGACTGTGACAGCGCGCTGCCCAAGCCAGAATTCCCGCTGCGCCTGACTGCTGGCAAAAATGACATGGGAAAACAGTTCGATCTCCTGACGGATGGTGGCATCGGCTGCCTGGCGAACGCCGGAAGTGCCGTCTTCCGCCCCGCCGGCTACCGCGATCAGGATGTTCCGCTTTGCCCAGCTGCTTTCGCTAAACACTTCGCGCAGCTGAGCGAAATTGACTTTGAATTGAGTGGCTCCATAAGCCAGCGCGGCGCGATCGTCTCGAATGGTCGGGTCGGCGCGTTTCCCCAGCCGGATGAGGTCTCCACGGGTGCAGTCGAAGCGGTCGCTGTGCGCATTGAATTGCAGACGACTGAGGATTCGCTGGAGTTCGGCAAGATGATTCCGGTCCTCCGGGGATACCAGAAGATGAAGGTTGACGAAGCCGGACTTCGCTGCCACATCCAGCCTGACCTCCACGTTCGGGAAAATCAGCTGAACGTCAGGCAGACGACCAGCAGCTTTTTGCCCGAGCACCTGTTCATACGAGTCCGTGAGGTAATAATCGGTAACTCCGATTGCTTCGATCTTCGGAATGAGAGTTTCCAGCGTCGTAACATACGGTGTCCATGGATCGACTCCGCCAAATTGGTCATTGAGAATAGTCCCGGGCGCATGAATGTGCGGCTCCCAGCGATGCCATTCCGATCCGCGATTGACCATTGGGCTCCCGTTCTTCAAACCATTGAACTTGCAGAAAACACCGAGGATTGTTGCTTCTTAAAGTTAATGGTACGGAAGCGAATTCGGAACAGGCAATACCACTTATTTACGAATTACGGCTTCGAGGGCGATTGTTCCACTAGAGCGCGCCGGACAATGAGGCTAGGCGATCGATGTCTTTCGTTTCGCCAAACCATGCCTGCGAATTTCCGGACGACCCGCGTCGTCCGGCGCACATAGAGTGTGCCGAAGAGTTGTGCATCGCTCAGCAGAAGGTCGTAAGTAAGGCTGCCTCTGACTCGAGCACCGCTTAGCCCATCCGCCCAACTAGGTCAATAGTCCCCTAGATTCGGTTTCTCTTTCGGAAAAACCTTGTTTCAAACCGCATTTCACCACCTTTCTTTTGACCAGCCGGGAGGAATCCGTGCGACTCCGCAGACACCAGCTCTGCCCCATACACCGCTCCTTATCCTGCTGCGGCAGGGAGGCAATCCCAAAGGAAAGACGACAACGCCAGATTGGCGTCCGGCACGTCGACGATCCGCATCATCCACGCGGATACAGGGAGCTGCGCTCGAACGGGGAGATGCGCAAGCTGCTCGACCGGAAGATCGTTTCTCAGAACGGCATTTGCGGCATCTGCAAAGAAAAGTTCACCGATTACAGCGATGTGGTTCCCGATCACATCAGCCCACGCGGTATGGGCGGCGCATGGCGGGACGATCACCCCGACAACATTCAGGCCGTTCACTGGTGGTGCAACGGCGAGAAGGGATCGAGCCGATATTGAGGAGATCGCTCAAAGCTTCTCATTCCGGTTCTGATCTGCTGGGCGTTTAGCGCCTATCATCGGAGGTGAGAAGGACAATGAGCGTCGAAATCCACTCGCGCAAGATCCGAGGCAAATGGGCTGAGGGATACGCATTGGACCTCCACACCACGAGCAGCACATTCCTCGGTTACGACGGCTATGGACATCCGCAGTTCGAGACGGTCAGGTCTGAACTGGGCGAACTGCTGTACAAACTGAAATACCGAGCCGACCCGTCGGCAGTGGATTCCATCGCCGAGACTGCTGCCGAGTTCTTGGCGGAAAAGTGGCGTGTCAATGTTGACCTGATCGTGCCGGTGCCGCCTTCCAACACAGGGCGAAAGCGGCAACCGGTCCTGGAAGTCGCGACGGCGATCAGCGAACGGACTGGAATCGCACTCTGCCTCGACGGCCTTGTGAAAGTCAAACAAACGCCACAGCTTAAGGATGTCTTCGACTTCAAAGAGCGGGTTGCTGCGCTTGAGGGCGCTTTCACAGTCGAAAAGACTAAAATACAGGGGAAGAGCGTGCTTCTTTTCGATGATCTCTTTCGATCGGGAGCGACGATGAATACGATCACGGAATGCCTTATAACGGGCGGAGCCGAGGTCGTTTATGCGCTGACATTGACCCGGACGCGGAGTAGTCTATGACGACAGTCTTCATTGGCGGTTCCCGAGCGGTCTCGCGGTTGAATGAAGTCATTCGCGGCCAGCTGGATGACTTGATCCAGAAGAACTGCAGGATCTTTATAGGCGACGCGAACGGCGCGGACCGCGCAGTCCAGCAGCATTTCGCCGATAGGGGCTACGGGAATGTTGTCGTCTATTGTATGGAGCATTGCCGAAATAATGTCGGGAACTGGCAGGTTCGCCCCATACCGCATCCGGGAGGCAGGAGGGATTTTTCCTATTTCGCACAGAAAGATCTGGCCATGGCGCGTGAAGCGCGCTGCGGCGTGATGTTCTGGGATGGCAAGAGCAAGGGAACCCTCAATAACATTCATAATCTCCTCCACGAACAGAAAGCAGTCCTCGTCTATCTGTCACCGGAAAAGACGTTTCACAAGTTGACCAAAGAATCGGATCTGAAGGATCTTCTATCTCGATGCGATCCGGAGCAGGTCGACCGTGCGCAAAGACGATTGCAGCAATCGGAGGCCTCGCTCCATCGCCGGCAGATGTCTTTGCCATAGGCGCTGAGATCGCCGCGTATTCGTAATTCAAAATTCTGAACAATCAACAGGCTTTGAAACGCCCACGCCGGTTTTCCGCGTGGGCTTTTTCGCGCATGCAGGAGGTTATCGTGTCATCGATAGCAAGGGAATACACATTGTTTGAAATTGATCGTGAACTCGACATGCTTCTCGATGAAGTCGAAGAGGAGGTCGAGAACCACGGTGAGGCTTCGGCCGAACTGGTTGAGCGATTCCAGCAGTTCTGCGAGGCGCACGGTGAAAAAGCTGACCGGATCGGACGCTTTCTGCGAATGATGGACGCGCGGGTCCAATACTGCCGGAGCGAAGCAAACCGGCTGCAGGAGCGTGCCCGCAACAGCGAGCGCAAGGCATCGCAGACGAAGTACATGGTCATCTACTACCTGAAAAGCCGCGATCTCAAGAAGATCGAAGGCCGCGAATTCACGCTGCGGATCCAGAAAAACAGCCAGGATTCAGTGCGGTTCACCGATGAGACGCTGGTACCGATGCACTATCGAACGATCGCGGCGCGAATCGACGGGTCCTTGTGGGAAAGGCTGATCGATAGCGTCCCGGAGGAGCTCAGTCGTCCGCTCATGGCATCGATTCAGGATGCGATACCCAGCAATGAAGCTATCAAGCAGGCAGTTCAGAACCAAATTGCCGTCCCCGGCGCCGAAGTCTACCGCGGCGACCACCTGCGCGTCGCATAGGCGCCAGGAACCAGGGGCTATAGGGCTGAGAGAGCAAGGGGATCAATTTTGGATGGTTTTCTTGAGGACGTAGTCGAAATAAGATTCGGTCGGGTTGGCGGGCGAGGTCCACTGAGCGCGGAGAGTGGTGCGCTTGTGGACTTTTTTGAGTGCGGAGAGAAAACGGCGGTTTAGGTCTTTGGCAGATTCGCCGTCGAGATCGGCGTTGATGGTTAATTCGTCGCCCTCTTGGGTGATATTGGCCTTTGCGGCGAGGTCGGCGAGTGCCTGGCGAATGGTTTTGGCGTCGGAGCGACTGACGCGGGCGTGAAGTTTGAAGGTCACGGAGACAGTTTCTCACGACCGTGTTGGCCTGCCGCCCGAGGCTCTCAATGGAAGCACTCAGATTTACACTCGCTGCTTCCTTCGTAACGACCTCACTGCAACAGCCCAGTTGTTTCCGTTTTCAATTCGACAACTAACACTCTGCCCGATCCGGGTCGCGAGGGGTGAGTATGTTTCTGTGCCAGCCACTGCTCGACGTCCTGATCGGCCGCGGCATCGAGGACATTGATTCCTTCATTCAACCTCCTTCCTGGAATGATCTTCCCGGTCCGGAGTCGATTCCGGGGATGACCGGCGCAGTCGATCGCGTGCTTGCCGCTGTCCGCGACAAACAGCGGTTCGCGATCTTTGGCGACTACGACTGCGATGGGATCCTCGGAACGCACATTCTGCGTTCGGTTCTGGCCAGTCTTGGAGTTCAGGCGCGAGCCTACCTGCCGCACCGCGACGAGGGGTACGGTCTCAGTTCGTGTGCAGTACACAAATCTTCCATGAGCGGCACCGACCTGCTGATCACGGTCGACAACGGTATCAACGCGCAAAGTGAGGTCTTGCTGGCCCAACGGCTGGGCGTCGACGTAATTGTCGTCGACCATCATCGCATTCAGGAGCAGGCCAACACTCTCGCCGTCTGGTCCCAGGAGTTCTGCGGCGCTGGCCTTGCGGCTCTGTTCGCGATGACCCTGGCGCAGCGAGCCGGCTGGAAGAACGAACGCGTCGAGCGCCTGCAGGCTGCCATGAGCCAGTATGCTGCGATCGCATCGGTCGCCGACTGTGTCCCGCTGCAAAACGGAACCCGAACGCTCGCACGTCTGGGGATGCGCGAACTCGCCCGTGCCGAAAACTGTGGGCTTCGGGAACTGCTCCGGGTCTCCTGCGCCGACCCGGCGAATCCCGATTCGAATGATCTGGCGTTCGGTGTGGCGCCCCGGATCAATGCCGCCGGACGGATCGACCACCCCGCGCGGGCGCTGTCGGTCTTCGAGGCGGCAAGGGACGAGGATGCCGCACGCAGGAGCGTGGAGCTGCTGGATCAACTCAACCGACAGCGGCGCCAGCTTGTGGCGGCCCACTTTGGCAGTCTGTGCACGGAGATCCTACAGCCAGCCCCAGCCGCTCTGGTGCTTTACCGGGAGAGCTGCCCCAAAGGCATTGCCGGCCTGCTCGCCGCCAAATGCATCGAGCGCTTCAAGGTGCCAACCATTGTGCTGGCACCAGCGCCGGAACCGGGTCTGGTGGTCGGCTCGGGCAGGAGCGTAGTCAGTTTCGATCTGGCCGAAGCACTTGAACAGTTTCGTGGATCCTTCAAGCGGTTCGGCGGTCATGCACAGGCTGTCGGACTGACCATGCCGATCGCCCAAATTGAAGCCTTCGCAAAGGAATTCACCACTTTGGTGGAAGGCGTCAAGCTGGATCGCAACCACCAGATCCGTGAAGACGGTGAACTGGTACTG
>Ga0335073_10004299_pt1 | contig 19924 bp, 16 predicted proteins | sample Lox_Sample_22_FD_207093 | JGI IMG/M metagenome (GOLD analysis project Ga0335073, IMG submission 207093) | Soil microbial communities from Loxahatchee National Wildlife Refuge, Florida, United States - Lox_Sample_2.2 | ecosystem: Environmental > Terrestrial > Soil > Wetlands | place: USA...
CGCCGACTGATCGTACGTCACGATGTCGACGCCGGCCGCCTGGATCCGCGCGCGATACGGCGCGCTTCCCTCGGTGATCGCCGCCTGCTCGATCACCAGATGAATCCGGTCCTGCCCCTCGAACCTGCGATGATAGGCCTCGAGGGAGCGCATCAGGTAATGGATGCCCGAGAGATCGGCCAAGCGATAGTCGCTGACGATCGCGATCGTGAGACCTCCGTCGGGCGATCGGTGATGCGCCCGCGGCGGCGGCTTCGGCCAGCGCGCGAGCTCCGGTGCGAGCGCGTTCTCCATCGCGTCGAGGACGCCTTGCACCCACTCGGCGGTCCGGCCGCCATGGAAGCTGATGTACCCGATCAGGCGGCACAGGCGCTGCACCGCCCACCACATGCCGCAAACGGCGAAGCCGCGCAGCGCCGGCACCAACACGGCCGAGAACGCGCCCTCGTTCCACGCGTCGGTCGACGACCGGTCGAACTGCACGGCGACGAGCAGCACGTCGACCAGGGGGTCCTCGGGCGCGCCGGACGCCTTCATGCGGCTGGTCAAATCGGCGACGTAGCGCGCGACGAGTGCCCGCTCGGCCTCGGCGATCTGGTCGTACTGCAGCGCCGCGATCACGCTTCCCGCCGGCCCGAAAGCGCGCAAGACGCCGTGCGCATAGTCGATCTGGGCTTGGTCGAGCTGGCGGACGCCGGGAATCAGCTGCATGAGACGATCAATCGGCGCCAGTCTATCCTCTCGATCGCGCCGTTTGAAGCGACCAGTCGCGACCGAACATTCCCAAACCGGTCGCCGCACGCTGACATGCGGCGTGCGACCGGACAGGCTCGGTGACGCGTATGTCGGGGGCGCGCGCCGAGATCGATTGGGATGGCCGGCTCGCGCGGCTCTATGCGGCGCTGGCCGAGCACCAACGTCGGGACGAGCCCCGCGACGCGGAAGCGCTGCAGGAGGAGATCGCCGCGGTGCTCGCCGAGGCGATACGGACCACCTACGACCTGGGCTGCGCGCATCGTGCGGCGGGGCGCGATCGCGCGGCCGTGCAAGAGTTGGCGACGGCCCTCGACCTGCATCGCTGGGCGCCGCCGGGCTTCGTGCCGCCGGTCGGCCTGGCGGCGTGCTACCGTGCGCTCGGCGAGCTCTATCAAGCGTGGGGCCAGCCGCTGGCGGCAGCCGCGGCGGCGATCCTGGCCGTGCGCGGCGGCCAGAGCTTCTACCGGCAGCCCCACCTCTGCCAGATCCCGGTCCTTGGAGCCCTGTACGAGCAGCTGTTCGGTCGGCGCGCCGATGGCTGTTTCGTCGAAGTCGGCGCGTTCGACGGCGAGACCTACGGCAACACCGCCGGCCTCGCCGACCTCGGCTGGCGCGGGCTCTATGTCGAGCCGGTGCCGGCCTCGTTCCAGCAATGCTTGCGGCGCCATGCCGCCAATCCGCGGGTCACCGTGCTGAACTGCGCGATCGGCGACAGCGACGGCACCGCCGCGCTCTGGGTGGCGCGCGAGTTCAGCACGACGGTGCGCGACCACATCGACCACGGCATCGCCGAGGGCTGGATGCCGCCGGCCGACTACGAGCGAATCGAGGTGCCGCAGCTGCGGCTCGCCAGTGCGCTGACCCAGGCGGCCATCGCCCCCGGCTTCGATCTCCTGGTGGTCGATGTGGAGGGCGCGGAGGAGCCGCTATTCGGGGCATTCGACCTGGGGCATTGGCGACCGCATGTCCTGATCGTCGAGCTGCCGGGCGTGCCTCCGAGCGGACGGCCGCCGGCCGAGCCCGTCAGCCCTGCCGCCGCGGCGGCGCATCGGGTCCGCGCGCTGATCGAGGCTTCCGGCTACGAGACCGTCTATGCCGACTACACCAACACGGTGTTTCGGCGGCTCGCCGCCTGATGCGCGGCCCATGCATACCGCTCTTGACATTGCCGCCCCCCGGATCGAGCTTGATCGACACCCAGGGGAGCTCCGCCAGGGAGCTGAGATACCGCCGGCCTCGCGGCAGCGCGGAAACCCTTCGAACCTGATCCGGGTCATACCGGCGTAGGAACGGGTTGCGCGCTTCGAACCCGCCGCCCGTCCTCCGCCAAGCCCGCCGTCGGGGCCATGGTTGCAAGGAGGATTCGATGCCCGAAGGCCTGTCCGCCAATTTCAGCGTCACGACCGGTCCGTTGCCGGCGTCCCGCAAGGTCCACGTGCCGGGCGAGCGCCACCGCGACCTTCGCGTGGCGATGCGCGAGATCGACCTGACGCCGTCGTCGGGCGAGCCGCCGGTACGCGTCTACGACACCTCGGGCCCCTACAGCGATCCGCAGGTCGCGATCGACATCCGCAAGGGCCTGCCGGCCCTGCGCGCCGCCTGGATCACCGGCCGCGGCGACGTCGAGGACTATGCCGGGCGCGCCGCGCGCCCGGAGGACGACGGGCTCAAGGCCGGACAGGAATCGTCGGTGCCGCAGTTCGATCGCGGGGGGCGCCGCGTTCTGCGTGCGCGTGGCGACGCCGCGGTCACCCAGCTCGCCTATGCGCGCCGCGGCATCGTCACCGCGGAGATGGAGTACATCGCGATCCGCGAGAATCTCGGGCGCGCCCGGCTCGAGGCGGCGCTCGAGCGCGACGGCGAGTCGTTCGGCGCGGCGATCCCGGATTACGTGACGCCCGAGTTCGTGCGCGACGAGATCGCGCGCGGCCGCGCGATCATTCCGTCGAACATCAACCATCCGGAAAGCGAGCCGATGATCATCGGCCGCAATTTCCTCGTGAAGATCAACGCCAACATCGGCAACTCGATCGTCACCTCGTCGGTCGCCGAGGAGGTCGACAAGCTCGTGTGGGCGACCCGCTGGGGCGCCGACACGGTCATGGACCTGTCGACTGGGCGCAACATCCACACCATCCGGGAGTGGATCATCCGCAACGCGCCGGTGCCGATCGGCACCGTGCCGATCTACCAGGCGCTCGAGAAGGTCGACGGCGTCGCCGAGGACCTGACCTGGGAGATCTTCCGCGACACCCTGATCGAGCAGGCCGAACAGGGCGTCGATTACTTCACCATCCACGCCGGCGTCCGGCTCGCCTACGTGCCGCTGACCGCCAAGCGGGTCACCGGCATCGTGTCGCGCGGCGGCTCGATCATGGCGAAGTGGTGTTTGGCGCACCACAAGGAGAACTTCCTCTACACCCACTTCGACGAGATCTGCGAGATCATGCGGCGCTACGACGTCAGCTTCTCGCTGGGCGACGGGCTGCGTCCGGGCTCGACCGCCGACGCCAACGACGCCGCGCAGTTCGCCGAGCTCGAGACCTTGGGCGAGCTCACCAAGATCGCCTGGAAGCGCGACGTCCAGGTCATGATCGAGGGCCCCGGCCACGTGCCGATGCACAAGATCAAGCACAACATGGACAAGCAGCTCGAGTGCTGCGACGAGGCGCCGTTCTACACGCTCGGGCCGCTCACCACCGACATCGCGCCCGGCTACGACCACATCACCAGCGGCATCGGCGCCGCGATGATCGGCTGGTTCGGCTGCGCCATGCTGTGCTACGTGACGCCCAAGGAGCATCTCGGTCTGCCCGACCGCGACGACGTCAAGGTCGGCGTGATCACCTACAAGATCGCGGCGCACGCCGCCGATCTGGCCAAGGGCATGCCGGCGGCGCACGAGCGCGACGACGCGATCAGCCGGGCGCGCTTCGAGTTCCGCTGGCGCGACCAGTTCAACCTGTCGCTCGATCCGGAGACCGCGGAGAAGTTCCACGACCAGACCTTGCCCGCCGAGGGCGCCAAGGTGGCGCACTTCTGCTCGATGTGCGGGCCGAAGTTCTGCTCGATGAAGATCTCCCAGGAAGTCCGGGAGTTCGCCGAGGCCGGCATGGCCGAAATGTCGGACCGGTTCAAGTCGACCGGGAGCCAGATCTACCAGCGCGCCTGACCGGGCGGCGCGGATCGGCCGGCCGGTGTATCCTGCCGGCCGATGACCCGCGTCGAGCCGCGTCTCGCCTGGACGACGCCGATCGGCGTCGCCGCCGCGGCGCCTCTGCTGCTGCTCTCCAAGGAGCGTGGCTGGGCGTGGCGCAGTGCGCTCGTGGCCTCGGTGCTGCTCCACCTCGGCTTGGCGGCGCTGGTCGGCGATGCCGTGCTCGACGCGGCCAACCACGCCCCGCCGCCGCCGATCGAGGTGGATCTCGTGGTTCCGGACGCCGCCGCGGGGGCCCCCGCGCAGTCCGCGGCAACGCCGCCCCCGGTCGCGGCACCTGCCGCGCCCCCGGCCGCCGCCGAGGCGCCCAAGCAGGAGACCCCGCCGGAGAAGGCCGCGCCGGTGGCCGCGGAGCCGCCGACGCAGGCGCCCGAGAAGGCGCCGGTTCCGGGACAGGTACCGTTGCCCAAGGAAGCCGGGCCGGCCAAGGCGCCGGAGCCCAAGGAGGCCGCAGGTGCGGCCGCCAAGCCCAAACCCGAGCCCGAGAAGCCGGCCGAGCACGTTCAGCGTCCGCCCGAGCCAAAGAAGCCCGAACCGCCTCGGCACGCCGAACCGCCCCGGCCCCAGATGGCGGCGCGGCTGTCCGCGCCCGAATCGGGCCACAACCTGGAACGTACCGATCTCGCGTCGGAGGCCACCATTCACCCGATCGTGATGCCGAAGCCGGTCTACCCGGAGATCGCGCTTCAATTGCACGAGGAGGGCGTCGTCTACTTGGTCGTTTCAATCGGCGCGGATGGCGTACCCAAGGACATCAAGCTGTTTCAGAGCAGCGGCTTCGGCAGCCTCGATCAGGCCGCGGTCGCTATGATGAAGAAATGGCGGTTCGCGCCGCCCACGCGGAACGGCAAGACAGTCATGACCACGGTCAACGTGCCCGTGGAATTCAGGCTGAAGCATGAGGCCCCGGGTGGCTGACGAGCTTTCGCCAAGAGGTCGACCCATGCCCATCGATATCGCGACGGTCGAGCAGTTCGTGCGGGACGCACCGCGCGACGTCGAGCTCTACAAGGCGTGCCGCAGCTACGTCTGGCGGTTCGATGGCGAGAACGATCCCGAGCCGGCGACCAACGGCGAATGGCGCACCTTGGCCGAGTTCATGCCGCAGTGCCGCGTGGTGTTCGACGTCGGCGCCAATACGGGGGCATGGAGCGAAACCGTGCTCAGCCTCAATCCGGCGCTCGAGATCCACGCCTTCGAGCCGGCGCGCGACAGCTTTGCCCGACTCGCGGCGAGGCAGCTGCCGCCTCAGGTCCGACGCAACAATGTCGGGTTGGGCGCGGTCGTCGAGCAGCGCACGCTTTTTGCGATCGGCGCCGACACCGAGATGCGCTCGCTCTACCCGCGCGCCGGCTTGGAGGACTACGGGATGCTTCCGACCGCGGGCGAGGCCGTGCCGATCACGACGCTCGACGACTATTGCCGAAGCGCCGGCATCGCCACCATCGACTACCTAAAGATCGACACCGAGGGCCATGACCTGCAGGTGTTGCGCGGGGCGGCGGATCTGATCGGGCGCCGCGCCATCCGTTGCATTCAGTTCGAGTACGGCTCCGCCAACGCCGACTCGCGCGACCTCCTGAAGGATTTCTTCGCGTTCTTCGAGGGCACCCCGTACAGGCTGCACAAGATCCACCCCGAGGGACGTCAGCATTTCGCGCGCTACAACGTTCGGCTGGAGAATTTCCAGTACCAGAATTGGCTGGCGCTGCTCGGCAACCAAGAGGGCGCAGCCGCTTGACGGCGCCGGCCGCATATCGCGCGATCGATCGCTGCCGCATCTGCGGCAACCGCCGCCTCGTGTCCGTGCTGAACCTGGGCGAGCAGTACCTGACGGGCGTCTTCCCGCATGGGCGCGACCCGCGCCTGACCCGCGGACCGCTCGAGTTGATGCGCTGCGACGGCGAGGACGCCTGCGGTCTCGTCCAGCTGCGCCACTCCTACGATCATGCCGAGCTGTATGGCGCCAACTACGGCTATCGATCGTCGCTCAACGGCTCGATGGTGCGGCACCTCGCGGACAAGGTCGCGAGGCTGCGGCGGCGCGTGAGCCTGACCGCCGCGGATCTCGTGATCGACGTCGGCAGCAACGACGGGACGTTGCTGTCGAACTATCCGGCCGGCGGTCCGGCACTGGTCGGGATCGATCCCACGGCCGCGAAGTTTCGCAGCTACTACCGGCCTGACATCCGCGTCATCGCGGACTTCTTCTCCGCAGGCGTCGTGCGCGCGAATTTTCCCGACCGGCGCGCACGCCTCGTCACGTCGGTCGCGATGTTCTACGACCTCGACGCGCCGCAGGCGTTCGCCGACGAGATCGCCGGCATCCTGGCGGAGGACGGCGTCTGGCATTTCGAGCAGAGCTACCTGCCGTCGATGCTGCATCGGACGTCCTACGACACCATCTGCCACGAGCATCTCGAGTATTACGGCCTCGGCCAGATCAAATGGATCGTCGATCGCGCCGGCTTGAAGATCATCGACGTGTCCTTCAACGACGTGAACGGCGGCAGCTTCGCGGTCAGCGTCGCCCACCGCGACGCGCCTTACCCCGAGGCGCTCGACCAGATGGCCACCATCATCGTGCAGGAGGCCCAAGACGGTCTGCGGCGAGCAGAAACCTATGCCGCGTTCGCGGCGCGCGTGGTCGAGCACCGCGACCGGCTTCGCGAGACGTTGCGCGACATCAGATCCGCCGGGCGCCGCGTCGTCGGCTACGGAGCATCCACCAAGGGAAACGTGATTCTGCAATATTGCGGCCTCACCGAGGCGGACATTCCGTGCATCGGCGAGGTCAACCGGGACAAGTTCGGCTGCGTCACGCCGGGCACCTGGATCCCGATCGTCTCAGAGGCCGAGGCCAAGGCGGATCGGCCGGACTATCTGCTGGTGTTGCCCTGGCATTTCCGCGACAATTTGATTGCCCGCGAGCGCGCCTATCTCGATGCCGGGGGGCGGATGATCTTCCCGCTGCCCGCGATCGAGATCGTCGGTGGCGACGCGGCGACGTGACCGGGGTCGCCCGGATCGTCGCGAAGGGGTTTTCAGCAGCTGCGGCTCGAACGCTCGCTCATGCGCCATAGCCCATCAACGGAAAGAACCGGCCGAGCGCGTTCTCGCACACCTCACGCGCCGCCGGCGGCATCTTGGCACGCCAATTGTCCGGCGCCTCGGTGCTGAGGATGCGCGGGTCGATCGACCATGTCGGCAGCTTTGCCAGCGTGGTGATCGCCGAGAGCGCCGGCTCCGGATCGCGCACCAGATCCTCGATCTTGAGCTCGAGGTAGCGACGTCCCGTGAAATCAAAGCTTTTCTTGAAACGTTCCCATCGAACATAAAGGCTGCGGAGCAACGCTGCCGTGGCCTCGGCGCTGCGCGGTGCCCAGTCCTGCTGCATGAGGGAGTGAAAAACGCCGCGCGGGTCGCGCTTGATGTGGATGATGACCGCGTCGGGGAAAAGCTCCCACAGGAACGCCATCGACAACAGGTTGGACGGGGTCTTTTCGCACCAATAGGTCTTGCGCGCTCGCAGTGTCGCGGCGCCAAACATCCCGTCGACGAATTGGCGGCCGAGCGCGATCGCATCTGCCCGCTGCTCGAACATCTTTGGCAGCACGCGACGCACCGATAGGGGTTGCGATGGCCAATGGGTTTGAAACGCAGTCGAGTAGGCGTCGCAGGGGACCGCCTCTTCGTATTCGTAGTCGATCAGAGACTTGATGAACGAGTTGACGGACGCGTAGTAGATGTCCTGCCCGATCAGCACGTCGAAGCGCCAATTCTTGATGGCCAACGGCTCTTCGCCGGTGAGTGCGCTCCGCATCAGGCGGTCGAAACGATAGAGGGCGCGTTCCGCGTGCGTTATCGAAAATCGATCGGTCAGATACGACACCAGCTCCTCGAGCCCATCGGCCTCGACGATGAACTTGGACTCGTACGGAACCATGTACACGGACGGATGGCTCCCGAGAACCCCGTGGAGCATGGACGTGCCGCTGCGGCCGGTTCCGGCGATGAAGATCCGTCCCTCGATGCCCGGGAGATAATCGCTCATTCCTGTTTTTCGCTCCGGCTCCAACGCCGTCATCGAGCAAAGGTTATTCAGCGCCCGACTTGGGCCGAATCAGGCTATTCGATGACAATGAATGAAGATTGCCCGGAATGCAGGGGAGAGCGCTCGATGCGGTGGGTGCTCAGGCCCCAGGTTTCCCTGAGCGCCTCGGTCTCCCCCGGGGTCAGCGTAGAGTTCAGCTCGTCGAACGCCACGATGCTTCCCTTGGTCAAGTACGGGCGAATCGCGTCGAGACAGACTTTGGTCGGCGCATAGAGATCGAGATCGAAATGAGCGAGAGCGATGATCGTGCCCGGATGAGCGGCCAGGTAGCGGGGCACGGTCTCGATCACGTCGCCAACCACGATGCTGCAGCGCTCGAGATGAGGCAGCGGATCGAGACTGCGCCGCTGAGCAAGCAGTCCGGCGAGTCGGCCCGCATATCCTTCGACGGTGCCGAGACCGTGCTCGACCATCATCTTGTCGGTTCCGTCCTTCCGATCGACGGATGGGAAGCCGTCGAACGTGTCGAACCCGACGATCGGCCTCGCGATGTTGAACGGCTCGTAAATCGTGCGAAACGTATCCAATGCGACGATGTCGCGTCCCCAGCGCACGCCGAACTGCATGACGATGCCATGCACGGGCAGAATGCGCCGATACAATTCGTTCAAATACAGGAACCGTTTGACGGCGCGCACCGTCTGGAAAAGGCCGACATTCTCCGCGAGCTCGCCGTCCGGCATGGGCCATGTCCGGAGGTCGGCGCCGAGCCCAACTTCTGCCTCGTGCAGATCCTGTGGCAGCAGCGACGCGAGGATGGCCTCGTAAGTCTGGTTCGGAGGCGGCGCTTTGGGCAAGTTCGCTTCGCCTTTCGGCAATTGTCGAGGCTGGATAGCACGATCGGCAGCCACTAGAATAGCATGATCGAGTAATCCATGCGCGATTTCAGGCGTCAGCCAAGCAGCGCGTGACGCCAGGGGTTCGGAAGTCAACCACCCATGCCCGTCCAGGCCGCCGAAGTCTTGTTCCCGATGGAGTTCGAGACTCCTATGTTTCACATGGGGCCATTCGACAATGCGGCGTTGTCCAAGAACTACGCTCTCGTCCGGCAAGCCGGAAGCATTGCCGAGCCGGATTGGTCGGCGCTCGTCGGGCCGGCATCTTGCCATATCGTGACCGCCGCAGGGCGCGAGGCAATCGGGTTGGCGCTCCGTGCTCTGCGGCTGGAACGGGACGACGAAGTCCTGATCGTCAACACGACCGGCAGCCCGTACGTCACGAGTTGCGTGACCGGCCAGATCGACCCAGTATGCCGCCACAGCCGACACCGAAGCTCGCGCACGCGTGCCGTATTTCTCATTCATGAATTCGGATTCCCCGCCAGCCTGCCGGCGGGGCTGGATCTCGACGGGCTGCCGATCATCGAGGATTGCGCCTACGCATTCGGATCGCAGAATGAAACCCAAACGGTCGGGACGATCGGTGATTTCGTCGTCTACAGCTTTTCGAAGGCGTTTCCGCTTCAGTATGGCGGGCTGTTGACGTCACGGCGTCCGCTTCCCGGCCTCGAGTCGCGGCTGACGCCGGCGAGTCGAGCCCACCTGCTGGCGCAGCTGACGCACTATCTGAGGTCGGCGGATCAAGCGTTTGCTCGCCGGCGGGCCAACTACCTGGCGTACGAGGAGCGATTTGCCGCCCACGGCTTCGCGCCCCGGTTCACCGCGGGTCCACGCACTCTGCCGCATGCGTTCGTCGTGGCGGTCGACGACGAGGCCGCCGCGCAGATTCTCAAGGAGCGGATGAACCGGGCAGGGATCGAGTCGAGCGTCTACTACGGCGGCGGCGGCTACTTTCTTCCCAATCATCAAGGCCTGGACAGTGCCGCTATCGAGTACATCGTCGAGAATTTCACGGCGATCTGGCGGGACATCCGGAGCTAGGCGGCTAGGGGCGGACGAACAGCAGGTCTTCGCGCCGGTCGGCCAGTGGCAGCGCCTCCGGTTGGGGCAGGATATACGCGTCGAACCCTGCGGCACGCGCGCGCGCCGCCAATCCCCACAGCACCGCGTCGTCGATCTCGGCGGGCACCAGTTGATTGAAACGGGGAACCAGGTTTGGTTCGGATCCGCCGTGTGCCTTATGCAGTCGCCGCCCGACCTCGGACGCGAGGAAGCGATCGCGTTTGCTCCGATTGGGAACGTCACCGAGGAGCAATCGACCGCCCGGCGCCAGCAGCGTCAGGGCGGCGTCGACGAAACCCCAGGGATTTCCGTGCTCGAATACGTAATGGAACATGCTATAGGCCAACACCGCATTGCAGGTTGCGCGAGCCGCGGTGATGAACTCCGGGCAGTGCGGGAACTCCGCTGCGACCTTCGATAGCGCCGGCGACGCGGGCAGTGCCGCAAGCATCTCCGGGGAGTCGATGCAGGTGAGCTGATGGCCAAGGATCTCGGCGTCATGAATCAGCGTGTCGGGCAGGACACCGCACCCTGATCCGATATCCACCACGCGCTGAGCGCGGAGCGTGAGTTGCGGGAGCTTGGCGCGAATGTCGGCCAATATCGGCTCCAGCTTTCCAGCTCGCAGATTGCGGCGATCATCGATCTTCTCGTGTGCGCTGAGCGTCGGATCGGCGGCCCGTCGGCGAAATGTCGCGAAGTCCGTATATCGTTGCTCGGTGGGAGCGGCCATTACCCGACCCGATCCTGTCACACAAGGCGAGGATAAACCGGGGATGCCTGGTTGGCCAGATCCGGCCGCGCCAGACGCGCCTCGACGGGCTCTACCACTTCGTGTCGCTCAATAGATCTGGTGGCCGCGCTTTGCCGCCGCCGCTCGCACCGCGTCGTCCGCATTCATGAGGTCGCGCCGATAAAAGGTCTCGCGGATGCGGTTCTCGCTGGCGTAGCTGCGGTTGCCCTTGCGGTATATCTCCGACGGAAAATCGCGAGTCCAGGAGCGGGGGGTGCGGACCTTCAGCAGGCACTCCCAGTTCTCCGGGAAATTCCACGCGCCCCGGAATAGATGGTCGCGCCGATTGTTCAGGTACGCGATGCCGTTCAGCTTCAGCACCGAATCGAACCAGTTCAAGTAGAAGTCGCAGTGGTGCTGCTCCATTTCCTGCATGCTCTGGATGTTGATCGCCAGATCGAACCGGCCTTTGGCGATCCCATCGAAATGCCAGATTGGGCATATGTAGACGTCGAAGGTTTTCATATCGAACGAGTCGCCGTGATAAAACGAGCCGATCCTGATTTCGGGATTGGCGCGCTTCAGATATTCGTGAGCGTATAGCAGGCTCGCGGGCACGGCATCGATGAGCGCGTATTTTGCTTTTCCCTGGAAGACGTTCAGGAACGCCTCGGCGAGGCGCCCGTAGCCGCCGCCGACCTCGACGATCAGCAGGGGGTCTTCGGCGGGCTCGCGCAAAAATGGCGCGATCAGGCAGATCTCCAGGATGGTGCCAAGGTCTGCGACGAGCAGATCGGAGGCGGCCGGCTTCAGCTTGTCGGCGCTTTCAAAATAGGAATCGCACAGGCCGAAGGCGTCGATGTCTCGGAGATATTGGTAGTGCCACAGAAGGCTTTCCGGTGCGACCCGATTCTTGCCAAAGCCAAGCCACGGCGAAAGCAGGTTGCTGGCCCTGAAATTCTCGAGCGGCTTGTTGGCCTCGCCGCCGCCGGCGCGCGCCCAGGACGAAGCCGGCATGTGGTCGCCCGCATGTTTCACGAGATCGTTTTCGATCAGGTTGAACAAGCGCGCATCAAGCGGCAACTCGCTCAGCTCGACGAAATTCTTTCGGATATAGGAATTGACGTGCTTCAAAGCAGCGGTCGGCGGGATCGTGGTGGGTCGAGGAAGGCGTTTCATCGCACGCTTTGGCCGGTTGAGAGAGGCAGCAGCGCCAACACGTGGGGGACTCTCAATAACCTGATGCGCGCCTTTAAATTTCCGTTAACCTAAACTCTTGACCGCACAGCGTGGGGCACCTTTGGGCCTCATTGCTGGCGGATGCGCGAAGGATCGAGGACGCGTAAGCATGTCGAGCTGCCCATCGGACCATCAGTCGCGCGTGCTCGCCGCGGCGAAGCGATATGCAGGCCGCCCCGACCCGATCTTCCATGGTGCCGGATATCTCAGCCGATCGTTGATCCGCAATCGGACACCCTCAGCGGATCACCGGCTCCCGCAGCCATCGTCGTGACCGCGTCGGTCCCGCCTGAGGGGCTTTCGCCGAACGCGCCGACCGACGCCGGGCGCGGCGCCGGCGAGGCCCATCTCACCTTGTTCAATCACCCCGCCTACCACGCGATGAATATGCGTGCCGGCCAGCGGCTCTTCCGCTACGACCACTGGGAGAATACGCGCCTCGTCGGCACGCTCACCGGTATGGTCGATCAAGGCGTCGTCGATTGCGGCTACAGCGCACCGTACGGCGGACCGGATCTTGTGCGCTCGGGCGAGAGCGCTGGTATCGTGCGTGGATTTTTGGAAGGCGCGATCGCGACAGCGCGCCGCGAGGGTGCGCGTGCCATCCGGGTGCGTGCGCGCCCGGAGTTCCACTCGCGCAACGAAGCGGTTGTCCTGTTCTCGCTGTTCAACCTGGGTTTCGCGGTCGAACGCTGCGAGCTGACGCAGGGCATCGACCTCGGTGGATTGAATTCGTCCGAAGAGTATGTCGCGCACCTGAAATCGTCTCACCGGCGCGAGCTTCGGCACGGCCTCGATGCACTCGAATTTCACCAGGCAGAGACCGCCGATGCTTGGGCGGCGGCGTATCAGGTGATTGCAGTCAACCGGCGGCATCGTGGTCTTCAGCTCAAGATCTCCTTGGAATACGTGCTGCGCCTGCGCGACATCTTCTCGCCGCGGATTCGGATGTACCAGCTGTCCACCGAGGGGACGCTGATCGCCGCCGCACTGGTCTACCGGGTGCGCTCCGACTGCGACTACGTCGTGGCCTGGGGCGACGACCGCACCCGGCGCGATCTCGCGCCGATCAACGTGCTGGCATATCGCCTGGTCGAGCATGCCTTCGCCGAGCGGGTGCGTTTGGTCGATATCGGCATCTCGTCGGTCGATGGCATTCCCGACGACGGCCTGATCGAATTCAAACGGCACATCCTCGCGACGTCGGGCCTGCGCCTCGATCTCATGCGCGAGCTATGATCGCTCGGCGCGCATTCGCCGCGGTCTCAGAATGCCGTTAACCCAAAACTCATCATGTTCCACCAGGGTTCGGAAGTTCGAGCGAATTCAGGAAGTTGAGCCGGGTGACAGCGGAGGGAAGTGAGAGCGGATTGACGGTGCCGCGGCACGTGCCGTTCCTCGATCTGCGCCGCGAGATCCGCAGTGTGGAGACCTCGCTGCTCGAGGCCGTCAAGGCGAGCCTCGCCGACGCCGACTTCATTCTCGGTGCCGCGGTGACGGCGTTCGAGCGTCGGTTCGCCGAATTCGTCGGCAGCCGTTACGCCATCGGCGTGAGCAACGGCCTCGATGCGCTGGCCTTGGCGTTGGCCGCGGCCGATATCGGCGCCGGCGACGAGGTCATCGTGCCGGCGAACAGCTTCATCGCGAGCGCCTTGGCGGTGAGCGCGGTTGGCGCGCGACCGGTGTTGGTCGACTGCGGCGACGACCTGTTGATCGATCCGCGCGCAGCGCGCGCGGCGATCACCAGTCGCACCAAGGCGATCATGCCCGTGCACCTGACCGGACAGGCGGCGGACATGGACCAGTTGGGTCGCCTCTCCGAGGAGCACGATCTGCTGCTGATCGAGGACGCGGCGCAGGCCCATGGCGCGCGCTATCGTGGTCGCACCTGCGGATCGATCGGCGAGATCGGCTGCTTCAGCTTTTACCCGAGCAAGAATCTCGGCGCCCTCGGTGATGCCGGCATGGTGACGACCGACAACCCGAGGATCGCCGAAAGGGTGCGGTGCCTCGCCAATTACGGCAAGGGCAGCAAGTACGAGCACGTGGAACTCGGGCACAACTGCCGGCTCGACACGCTCCAGGCGGCGTTCCTGGCGGCCAAGCTCGATCGTGTCGCCGATTGGAACGCCGAGCGCCGCCGGCTTGCCGCGCGCTATCTCGCCTTGCTGTCCGGTAACGACGGCGTGGGTCTTCCGGTCGTCCACGACGATCGCGAGCACATTTGGCATCTGTTCGTCGTCACGCATCCCGATCGGGACGCGTTGCGTGCCCATCTGACGGCTCGGGGCGTGGACACGCTGGTTCACTATCCGATACCGATCCACCTGCAACGCGCGTATCGCGATCTCGGTTATCAGCGCGGCGCATTCCCGGTCGCGGAACGGCTGGCTTCGGAATGCGTCTCGCTCCCGCTCTATGCATTTCTCAGCGAAGACGAGCTCGAATACGTCGTTGAGAGCATCCGCGGGTTCCGCACGTCTCGGGTGCCGGAAGACGGAGTCCGTCGGTGACTGGATCTTCGACGGGCTTTCCGAGCAGTCTCGCGGCGCGCCTGCGATCGCAACACTGGAACATGGAGCTTTGGCAATCGGTCGCGCGCGACGCGCTGCCACATTTTCCGGAGCTGGCGCTCACCGCGACCCAGATTCAACGTGTTCTCGCGTCCGTCCAAGGAAAGGCAGCGTCGTTTCCCGACGACTTTCTGGGGCGTTGCTTGCTGCCCGACGCTTGGGCGGCCGAGCCGCCAAATGCGATCGTCAGTCAACGCCGCTTCCCCCGGCCCCCGGAGCCCACCCGTTTCGAAGGCCAGCCGCGGCAAATGCGCTGGCTCACGGACTATGCGTTCAAGCAATACGACGTCGCGAGCAGCGTCGTCGAGTCGCCGGGCGCGCGTGTCGGCTGCTTCAAGTGGCTCTATCCGGATGGGCGATCCGACGAGTGGGCCTTGGCATTCACCCGTGAGAACGCAACGTTCTTCGCCGACATGACGTATGTGCCCTACTGCGACTACATTCAGGCGTTCGAGCCGGTTTCCGGCAACGCGATCTTCAGCTTCGGCGGATCGTCCGTCGTCGAGGTCAGTGGATCAGGGAGATTTTTCTTCATCGGTGGCCGAGAGAACTATCTTCATTGGCTGGCCGATCATTTGGCGCTGGCGCTGTTCGATGAATGCCAAGACGTCGTGAAGAACGCAACCTTGGTTTGCAACGACGTGACGGAATGGCAGCAGCGGGTCCTGGCCTTCTTCGGGTTGAACAATCCGATATTGCGACTTCAGGCACCACTGCCGAAGCCGGTCTTCTACCGGTTTCCATCCCTCACCGTTCCGACCGGGTTTCCCGTGCCGGAGCGTTTTGCCGCGCTGCGTCGACGGTTCGCGCAAATTCATGGCGAACCGGAGGCGCATGGAGGACGCATCTACCTGTCGCGGGCAAAACTTCGTCCGCGTCACCGCGTCGCGAACGAGGAGGAGGTCGCGGCCCTGTTCGAGCGCCGCGGCTTCAGGGTGCTCTACCCCGAGACGATGCCGCTGGCGGTGGTCGCGCGACTCTGCGCCAATGCCAGCATCGTCGCCAACGCACCGGGGTCCTCGCATGGAAATTTTTTCGTGTTCTCGCCGCCAAACGCGGTCTTGATCAGTCTGACGTCAGGCCTGTTTCTGGGGGACGTCGACTACGTTCAGGCGGCCGCCGGCGCGGTCCTCCTGGTGCCCTTCCTGGATCGGATCGTTTCGGTCTATGGCGCACCGGCCGGCTTACCGAACCCAACCGGATTGCCCTTGGACATGGCCGAGAATTTCGACCTCGGCGAGCTCGATCGGGCGGTCGACGAGGCGGAGGCACTTCAGGCGCGCCTGTGACGAGACTCCACCATCACGCTTTGCTGTGAAGCCTCAGTGCTTCGCGCGAGCCGTTTGTGATGCCGCCTTCAGGAATTCGTCGTAATCGCGGTGGTAGTCCGCCGGATCGTAGTGGGTGGAGACGATCGCCAGGCACACGGCGCCGGACGAGAAGTTGTCGAGGGTCCGCCAAATCATCGGCGGAACGTAGAGCCCGATATAGGAACGATTGAGTTGCAGCTTCATCCGCGCGCTGCCGTCATCGAGATGCACGTCGAAGCTTCCGGATGCGGCGATCAGCAATTGCTGCGTCGTTTTCATGGCATGGCCGGCGCGCGACTCGCCGCCGGGAACATCATACAGCCAATAAACGCGCCGGATCTCGAAGGGCACATGCTCGAGGCCCTCGAGGAAGGTCAGGTTCCCGCGGGGATCGTGAATTCTCGGCAGATTGACGACGCGGACGCCTGGAATCGACACGGGACGAAACCGCAGGGCTGGTTCGAGATGTTTGAGGTCCGCGAGGTAAATTTTGTCTTAAGCCGTGATGGCCCGACCCGACGCCTGGCAAGGATTTCGGGCCGGCAGACACCGCTCGACAGCGGTCTGCCGCCTCATTAATTTCACCGCGTCGGTGCTCCTTCAGCGATGTTTGGCTGCGGCTGGCCGGACATCGCTCCGCCCGCCGCCGCCGGCGATCCGATCGCGCTAGCGAGACATGTCGAACCAGGATCCGCAGAGCGCCAACCCATCCCCATCGCCGTCGACCGGCGACGCGCTGGCCGCGCTTGCTCACCAAACCTATTTCGAGCGGGGCGACTGGCGTGCCGCGCTGATGATGTGGTCCGCCTACGAGGCGGCGAACGGTCCGACGCTCGCCTCGCGCTTCGCGATAACGCATTGCAGCATCGAGCTCGCCGACCCGTCGGCGCTATCCAGCCTCACGCTGGGCGATCCGCCCGACGAGACCGGCACGTCCCTCGAGGTCTACGTCCACGTCGTGCGCTCGCGCGCGTTCCAGCATCTGACGGCCGGCGACGCGGCGCGGGCCGCGCAACTCACCCGCCTGCTCGCCGTGGTCGACCCCCAGCTGAGCCGGCTCTACCGTACCGCGTTCGCGGCGCCCGAGATCGGCCCGCCGCTGACGCCGCCGGACGATCGCGGGCGCGAGCCGCTGCCGTTCGAGCGCGAGCGCAAGCTCGACGATGCCGCGATCGGGGCGCTGCTCGACGGGCTGCGCCGACGCCGCGTCCTGCTGGTGACCCGGCGCGTGCTCGATTTCGGCAAGGGCGTCGTCGAAGCGGAGCTGTTCCGCCAGTACCATACGAGCATCCGGGCGGCCGGGCTCGAGCCCGCGATCCTGGATGCCCACACGATCGCGCCGGAGCGTCGGCATCTCTTCCCCGATCAGCTGCGCGCTCTGATGACCGACTTCCAGCCCGACATCGTCTTCTACGACGATTTCCTGGCGACCGGCATGTCCGCCGATCCGACGTTGCAGCCCGCGATCCTCGACATCCTCCATACGGCTCGCCGCCAGCGCGGCGTGCGCCTCGCCGCGACCTATCCCGACGCCTGGTACGACGGCATGGACGCGTTCGTCGAGGCGGCGGTCGACCTAGTCGATGTGTTCCACATCTTTCATCCCGGCTTGCTGCCGCGTCTGTCGGACGCGGCGCGCGCCAAGGTGTTCTGCTATCCGCACCCCAGCACCGATCCGCGGCGCGCGCCACGGCCGCCGAGCGAGGTACTCGAGCGCGGCTGTTTCATCGGCGGCATCAACTGGGCGAACATGTCGCGGCTCGCCTGGTGGACCGAGATCGCCCGTTCCGGACTGCCGATCGACCTCTATCCGACGATGAACTATCTCGAGCGGACGCCGGAGCAGTACGCCGACCTGGTGAGTCGTTACGCGATCACGGTCAGCTTCACGACCCGCAGCAACGGCAAGGCGGTGCTGACGTCGCGCACCGTCGAGGCGGCGTTGTACGGCGCGGTCGTGCTCGACGAGTATACGGACGACACGGCCTATTTCATGCGGCCGTTCGAGCACTACGTGCCGTTCGCCAACTTCGTCGAGCTCGCGACGCGGCTGCAGCAGCTGATCCTCGACCGGCCGCTGCGCCAGGAGATCGCGCGCCGCGGCAGCGCGTGGGTGCGGCATTATTTCAGCGGCGGCCAGTTCTGGGCCCGGCTCTACCAGCGCCTCTACGAGACCGACCCCAGCCGGCTGCCGCCGCGGTCGTCCGGTTTCGCGCCGGTGCGCCTGGAGGTCCCGACGACGAGCTCGGCGCTGGTCGATGCCGTGAAGGCGCTGAAGCGCTAGCGCCACCGCGCCGACGGCCGTTTTCCTACGGTCCTTCGTAGAACTCCGGCCAGAAGCGCGCGACGACCTCGCGCTGGCTCGAATAGGCGTAGCAGCTGTCGATCTTGGCGGGCCGCGTCTGCGGCGCGCTCTGCGCGCGCGCGCGCCGGCCCATGCCCAGCGTCTGATAAGCCACGGTGGCGAGCGGCAGCAGCAGCTCGCTCAGGTGGGTGCAACTCGTGACGCCGCCCAGCAGGCGCTTGACCAGTATCGTCCAGCCCGGCGCGATCGTGTGGCCCTTGATGGCGGCGAGGCTCGCCGCCGCGCGCGAGCACGGCGGGTAGGGGCTGCGGTCGATCACCCCCTCGACGTCGACCACCTTCATCGAATCGTCGATGGTCAGCCGCAGCCACATGTCGTGGATCGGCTCGTCGGCCGCCAGCCGGCCCGACCAGGCATGCGCGGTCTCGACCGGCTTGGTATCGACCAGGTGGGCCTCGAGGTCCCACAGCCCGTCGCGCCGCAGGAAACCGCGACACTCGATCCGGCGGACATGGGAGGGCTCGCGCTCGGCAGGCTCGGACAACGGCATGATGCTCCTCGACTCGTGGCGGTGGCGGGTCGCAATCGGCCCGGCATGCGCGAGTATATCGCGAAGCCGCGCGATCCGAAGCCGGCTGACTCGTGGCGCATCCCTGGTGCATGATGGCCGAGCAGCGCGCGCGGCGCGCAAGGAGGGGCAAATGACCAAGCGGGCGGGGGGCAATCCGGCGGCGATCGCGCGTCGCGATTTCCTGGGATACGCGGCAGCGGGCCTGGCGGGGACCGCGGCGCTCGGCGTGCGTCCGGCGCGGGCGGCGTCGCCGGTCGAGTTCTTCATCTGGTCGGCCGCGGTCGACACCGTGAAGAGCCACATCACCGGGTTCGAGAAGCAGACCGGTCTCAAGGTCGACCTCAGCACCGCGCCGTGGGCGCAATACCGCGAGACCCTGGTCACCAAGTTCGTCGGCGGCGCGCCGATCGACACGTTGTGGGTCTCCGACAGCTGGCTGCCCGAATGGGCCGAGGCCGGCTGGCTCGCCCCGGTCAACGACTTCCCGCAGCTCATGAAGTACAACGCCGACGCCGAGGACTTCTGCGTGCAGTCGATGACCTACAACGGTCAGCAGTACGGCATCACCTACTACAGCGACTGGATGGGCTTCCTCTACAACGAGGAGCTGTTGAGCAAGGCGGGCATCACGACCCCGCCCGAGACCTGGGACGAGGTGACCGAGCAGGCGCTCAAGATCAAGCGGGCGGGCCTGTCGGAGTACCCGGTGCTGCTGTCGCTCGCCCATGAGACCTGGCTGATCGAGTTCATCTCCGCGATGGTGTTCTCGCAGGGCGGCCACTTCACCGACGACAAGCGCGCGGCCGTCATGGCCGATCCCGAGAAGGGCGCGGTCAAGGCGCTCACGTGGATCGTCGACGCCGTGCAGAAGCACAAGATCGTGTCGCCGGCCTGCGTCGAGACCGGCGAGCTCGCCGGCCTCAAGGCGTTCAGCTCCGGCCAGTTCGCCTTCGGCCTGATCCCGAAATATCGCGTGCGCACGCTCAACGATCCGGCGCAGTCGCAGATCCCGGGCAAGGTCAAGCTCATGATGATGCCGCGCGGCGACAAGGGCACGCACGCCACGGTCGGCTGGATGCGCTTCTACGGGTTGACCGCGCAGGCGCGCAAGGACAAGCAGCGCACCGCCGACGCGGTTCAGCTGATGGAGTGGTTCGGCGGCAAGGCGGACGGCGAGTACCGCTTCCAGAAGATGCTGTTCCTCG
>Ga0335073_10004301_pt1 | contig 19923 bp, 21 predicted proteins | sample Lox_Sample_22_FD_207093 | JGI IMG/M metagenome (GOLD analysis project Ga0335073, IMG submission 207093) | Soil microbial communities from Loxahatchee National Wildlife Refuge, Florida, United States - Lox_Sample_2.2 | ecosystem: Environmental > Terrestrial > Soil > Wetlands | place: USA...
ACCGGGACGCCCGCCGACGGCAATCCGCACCGCTGGTACTCCCCGTCCGACGTCGGACGGGTGGCCGACGCCATCACCACGGCGCTGCAGCGGGCCGATCCCGCCGACGCCGGTTACTTCGCGCAACGCCGGCAGGCCTTCGAGCAGGACGCCCTGGCCCGGTACCACCAGCTGATCGCCAGCATCCGCACCGAGTACGCGGGCACCCCGGTCGGCGCCAGCGAGAGCATCGTCAGCCCGCTGGCCGCGGCCCTCGGGCTGCGGCTGCTGACCCCGCCGAGCTTCTTGCGCGCGATCAGCGAGGGCACCGACCCCTCGGCGGCGGACAAGGCCAGCATCGACACCCAGCTCAGCCGGCGGCAGCTCGCGGTGTACCTGTTCAACAGCCAGAACTCGGTGCCCGATGTGGCCGGGCAGGTGGCGCAGGCCCGGCGGCAGGGCATTCCGGTGGTGAACGTCACCGAGACGCTCAGCCCGCGGGGCAGCACCTTCCAGGACTGGCAGGTGCGCCAGCTGACCGCGCTGGCGGCAGCGCTGGCGAAGGCCACCGGGCGCACGACATGACCGGCCGGCGGGTGAGCGGCCCGATCGAACACCACGAAGGAGGACGGCAGGCAGTGCAGAGATCCGAGGTTGCGGACGCCCCGGTGGTCCGGTTGCGGAACGCGGCGGCCCGGGTGGGCGGCCGCGCGATCTGGTCGGGGGTCGACCTGACGGTCCGGCCGGCCGAGTTCGTGGCGGTGCTGGGGCCGAACGGGGCCGGCAAGTCCACGCTGCTCAAGACCATCCTCGGCCTGCACCCGGCGGCGGACGGCGTGGTCGAGGTGCTCGGCGAGCCGGCCGGCCAGCGCAATGCCCGGGTCGGCTACCTGCCGCAGCGGCGCGCCTTCGACGCCAGCGTCCGGGTTCGCGGCGTCGACATCGTCCGGCTCGGCTGGGACGGTGACCGGTGGGGCATGCCGCTGCCCGGCTTCCTGCGGCGCGCCCGCGATCGGGCCGCGGCCGACCGGGTCGCCGAGGTGATCGCGCTGGTCGGCGCCGAGGGTTACGCGCACCGGCCGATCGGGCAGTGCTCCGGTGGTGAGCAGCAGCGGTTGCTGATCGCGCAGGCGCTGGTCCGGCGGCCGGAGCTGCTGGTGCTGGACGAGCCGCTGGACAGCCTCGACGTGACCAACCAGGCCTCGGTCAGCGCGCTGATCCAGCGGGTGTGCCGCTCGGAGAACGTCGCGGTGCTGCTGGTCGCGCACGACGTGAATCCGATCTTTCCCTACCTCGACAAGGTGATCTACCTCGCGCACGGCGGCGCGGTGACCGGCACCCCGGAGCAGGTCATCACCGCCGAGACGCTGACCGCGCTCTACGACACCCCGATCGACGTGCTGCGCGACCGTGCCGGCCGGCTGGTCGTGGTCGGGCAGCCCGACTCGCACGCCGGGCACACGCCATGAGCACCGGGCTCAGCTGGAACCTGGTCGAGGACCTCCGGCAGCTGCTGAGCTTCCACTTCATGCTCAACGCCATGCGGGCCGGCACCATCGTCGCGGTCGTCTCGGGCGCGGCCGGCTACTTCATGGTGCTGCGCCGGCAGGCCTTCGCCGGCCACACCCTCGCGGTGGTCGGCTTTCCCGGTGCCGCGGCCGCGGCCTGGCTCGGGGTCAACGCGGGCTTCGGGTACTTCGGCGCCTGCCTGGTCGCCGCGCTGATCATCGCGGTGCTGCCGGGCGGCGGCCGGGCGGCCGGCACCTCGCCTGCCGCGGCCGGCGAGGAGTCCGCGGCGATCGGCACCCTGCAGGGGTTCGCGCTGGCCTGCGGCTTCCTCTTCGTGAGCCTCTACCACGGCTTCCTCTCCGGGCTGACGAGCCTGCTGTTCGGCAGCATCACCGGGATCACCGACGACCAGGTGCTGGTGCTGCTGGTGGCCGGGGTGCTGATCCTGGCCGCGCTGGCCGTCATCGGCCGGCCGCTGCTGTTCGCCAGTGTCGACGCCGAGGTGGCCCGGGCCCGGGGAGTGCCGGTCCGGTTGCTCTCGGCGGCCTACCTGGTGTTGCTCGGCGTGGCCGTCGCGGGCACCAGCCAGGTCACCGGGAGCCTGCTGGTCTTCGCGCTGCTCGTCGCCCCGGCCGCGACCGCGAGCCGGCTCACCGCGAGGCCCGGACGCGGCCTGCTGCTGTCGGTGGGCATCGCGCTGCTGGTGACCTGGCTGGGCGAGGGGATCGCGTTCTTCTCGCCGTACCAGATCGGCTTCTGGGTGACCACGCTCGCGTTCGCCGCCTTCGTGCTGGCCAGCGGGTACCGGGCGCTGGCCGACCGGCGCGGCACGCCGGGCCGCCGCCACGCACCGGCCGGGGCGGCCGGATGAACCCGCTGCACCTGCTCGGCGAGCCGTTCATCCAGCACGCGCTGGCGGCCGGCACCGCGATCGCGCTGCTGTCCGGCCTGGTCGGCTACTTCGTGGTACTGCGCGGGCAGGTCTTCGCCGGCGACGCACTCTCGCACGTCTCCTACACCGGCGCGCTGGCCGCGCTGGCAGCCGGCGTGGACCTGCGCTTCGGCCTGTTCGCGGCCACCGTGCTGGTCGGCCTGGTGCTCGGCCTGCTCGGCGGCCGGGCCGGCGCCGACGATGCGGTGATCGGGGTGGTCTTCGCCTGGGTGCTCGGCCTGGGCGTCTTCTTCCTGACCTACTACACCTCCCACGCCAGCACCGGGAACGGCACGGCGAGCGCCACGGTGCTGTTCGGCTCGATCCTGGGCATCAGCCGGTCCGCCGCGATCACCGCTGTGCTGGTCGCGGCCGGCCTGCTGCTGGTGCTGGCCGGCATCGCCCGGCCGCTGCTCTTCGCCAGCCTCGACCCCCAGGTCGCCCGGGCCCGGGGGGTGCCGGTCGGCCTGCTCGGCCCGGCCTTCCTGATGCTGCTCGGGGCCACCGCCGCCGAGACCGCACAGGCGGTCGGCGCGCTGCTGCTGTTCGGCCTGCTCGCCGCGCCACCGGCCGCCGCGATGCGCCTGACCACCCGGCCGTGGCGGGCACTGGCGCTCTCCGGCGGCCTGGCGGTGGCCGCGGTCTGGATCGGGGTGGCCCTCGCTTACGCGTGGCCGGCGCTGCCCGCCAGCTTCACCATCATGGCCACCGCGACCGCCGAGTACCTGCTCGCGGCCGGCTGGTCGCTCCGCGCGGGCCGGTCACCGAGCCGCGGGATGGCTCGGCGGGCCTGATCGCCCCTCCGGGCAGCGCCGTCCGGGCAGCGCGGGCACGGGTCAGCGACGCGCGGGCGAGTGCTCCGGGCACAGGCCGAACACCTCGACGGTGTGGCTGATGTCGGTGTACCCGGCCGCCCGGGCGACCCGTTCGGCCCAAGCCTCGACCTCCGGCGCCGACACCTCCTCGCTGCGGCCGCACACCCGGCAGACGATGTGGTGATGGTGCTGGTCGGCGCGCTCGTGCGGCATTCCGCACAGCCGGAACTGCGCCTCGCCGTCGGCACGGTGCACCACGTCGGCGCGGCCCAGCTCGGCGAGCAGGTTCAGGTGCCGGTAGACGGTCGTGAGCCCGACCTTCTGGCCGCTGTTGCGGACCTCGTCGTAGAGCTCCTGCGCGGTCCGGAACCCGTCCGCCTCCTGCAGCGCGCCCTCGATCGCAGCCGACTGCCGGGTGGTGCGGGTGCGTCCCACCTGGCCGTCGGTCACCGTCTGCCTCGCCACCGGTCCAGGCTAAACGAGAAGCGGGCAGATGCGGTGGTTCCCGCGCGCCGGCCGACGCTAGCCCAGGCCGAGGTCGAGGCCCACCGCGCGCAGCTGGTAGTCAAAGTGCGCCTCGTAGTCGGTCACCACGTTGTGCAGGTGCCCGAACAGCTCGAAGCTGATCAGGCCGACCAGCTGGGCCCACGCCATCAACGCCCGGGCCAGGTACCGGTCGGAGAGGCCGGGGGCCGCGGCGTCCCGGAGTCGCTTGAGGTCGGCGTGCAGCGGGCGCGGGACCGGGCCGTGCGCCAGTGCCGGCGCCCGGCCGCCGCCGGTCGCGTCGGCGAGGATGGCCAGCAGCACCAGCGGGATCCGGGCGGCCGGGTCGACGGTGTCGGTGGGCGCCCGATAGCCGGGCACCGGGCTGCCGAAGATCAGCGCGTACTCATGCGGGTGCGCCACCGCCCAGCGCCGGGCGGCCCGGCAGGCGGCGAGCCAGCGACCCGCCAGATCGGAGCGCCGCACCCCGGACTCGGCCGCGTCCACCGCGTCGGCGATGTCGGTGTAGGCGTCGACGATCAGCGCGGTCAGCAGGTCGTCCCGGCTCGGGAAGTACCGGTAGACCGCCGAGGACACCATGCCCAGCTCGCGCGCCACCGCACGCAGCGAGAGCCCGGCGGAGCCGTGCTCGGCCAGCTGCCGCCGCGCCACGTCCTTGATCTCGCGGGTCAGCTCCGCCCGCACCCGGGCCCGGGCGGTACGCGGAGCGCTGTCGGCCGTCACCGGGCCAGTATGCACGGTTCGTCAGAGCAGGAGCAACAAACGAGAGCAGTGCTCTTGACAAGCCGGCAAGGCGCGCCGCATCATTGCTGCATTCCGAGAGCAGTGCTCTCTCAACATCCTCCGGAGGGAACGATCATGGCCGAGTCTCGGTACGTTCAGCCGGGCTGGTTCACCCGCGCCGTCTTCAACCGCGCGGTACGCGGGCTCACCCGCCGCGGCGTGAGCGTCTGGGGCTCGCGCGAGCTGCGGGTGCGCGGCCGGTCCAGCGGCGAGTGGCGCTCGGTGCCGGTCAACCTGCTGACCGTCGGCGGCACCAGCTACCTGGTGGCACCGCGTGGCGTGACCCAGTGGGTCCGCAACCTGCGCGCGGCCGGTGCCGGCGAGCTGCGGATCGGCCGGCGCGTCCAGGCATTCACCGCCGAGGAACTGGCCGACGAGGCGAAGGTGCCGGTCCTGCGCGACTACCTGCGCCGCTGGAAGTTCGAGATCGGCGCCTTCTTCCAGGGAGTCGGCCCGGACTCGCCCGACAGCGAGCTCGCGGCGATCGCCGGTGGCTACCCGGTCTTCCGGGTCACCCTCGGCTGACGCCCCGGACCCCCGCCAATCCGGCCGTGCGCACGAAACCGGCTCCGCCGCACCCACGCGGGCCGTCAGCCGTGCAGGCGCGCGCCCCAGCTGCCCGACCAGCTGTGCCCGGGCGCCAGCCACACCAGGTCCTCGCCCGTGTTGAGGGCGTCCGGACCGCAGGTCATCGGCTCCAGCGCCACCGACCGCCGGTACCGCGGGTCGCCGGGGTCGAAGGCATCCGAGGTGTAGACCTGCCACCAGCCGAAGGCCCCGTCGGCCCACACAGTCAGCGTGCCGGACCCGGACGCGAGCCGCAGCCGGCTGCCGCCGTCCGGTTCCCGTTCCAGGTCGGTGAAGGCGGTGTCCAGCGCCAGGCCCGCCAGGCCGCGCCCGGCGGCGAGGGCCGGGTCGGCCGGCACCCGCCCGGTCGGCAGCAGCCGGGCATCGGTGGTCACCGCGGTCCGGGCCGGCAGGGTCAGCGTCAGCTCGTCCACCGCGTGCTGCTCGAATCCGAAGAACGGGTGCGCCCCGATCCCGAACGGGCAGGTCCCGGTGCCGGTGTTGGTCACGGCCAGGTCGCAGCGCAGGCCGGCCTCGGTCAGCGACCAGCGCACCCGCAGCGCCAGCTCGAACGGGTAGCCCGGCTGCGCCGGCACCCGGCAGCCGAGGGTGAGCGCGTCGGGGCGCCGGTCGAACAGGTTCCAGTCGGCCCACACCACCAGCCCGTGCAGGGCGGCTCCCCGGTCCGGCTCGGTGATCGGCAGCCGGAGCTCGCGGCCCTCGTGGTGCCAGCGGCCGCCCCGGAGCCGGTTCGGCCAGGGTGCCAGTACCGCGCCGTTGAACGCCGGCGGCAGCTCCCCGTCGGCCCAGCCGTCGACCAGGGCCCGATCGCCGACCTGGTAGCTGCGCAGCGCGCCGCCCCGCGCTGCAACCACGGCACGCTGGGCACCGTGCGCCAGCGGCCATTCGCGGTCGGTCAGGATCGCCGGGCGCGGGAACGGCATCGAGGTTCAGCCCGTCCACACCGGAGAATCAGCCGATCGCGGTGCCGAACAGGGAGCCGATCGCGTACGTCAACGCCAGCCCGGCCGCACCGCCGATCACCACCCGGGCCACCGCCCGGCCGACGTTCGCCGCCCCGAGCCGGGCCGAGATCGCGCCGGCGATGCCGAGCGCGGCCAGCACCGCCACCACGGTGACCGGCACCCGCCACGCCTGCGGCGGCAGCAGGATCGCCAGCAGCGGCAGCAGCGCCCCGAGCGTGAACGACACCGCCGAGGCGATCGCGGCGTGCACCGGGTTCACCAGGTTGTCGGGGTCGAGGTTCAGCTCGGCATCCAGGTGGGCGGCCAGCGCATCGTGCGCGGTCAGCTCCGCGGCGACCAGCTGCGCGGTCTGCGGGGTCAGCCCCTTGGCCTCGTAGATCGCCACCAGCTCGGCGAACTCCTCGTCCGGGGTCTCCTCCAGCTCGCGCTTCTCCTGGGCCAGCTGGGCGGCCTCGGCGTCCCGCTGGCTGCTCACCGAGACGTACTCGCCGAGTGCCATCGACACCGCGCCGGCCACCAGCCCGGCGAGGCCCGCGGTGAAGATCGGACCGCGCGAACTGGTCGCACCCGCCACCCCGACCACGATGCCGGCCACCGACACGATGCCGTCGTTCGCGCCGAGCACCCCGGCCCGCAGCCAGTTCAGCCGGTTGGCCAGGTCGGGCGAGTGCGGCTCGTCCTCGTGCGTCGCGGTGCCGGCCACGGCGGCCGCTACCTGCTGCTCGTCGGGCAGGGCTGGAGCTGATTCGGGTCCCACATCCGAGGAGTCAACTACACCGGGCCGGCGCGTTCCAACGAAGGCAAGGCTCACCTGCGAGGCCGGGCGGGGCAGATCCGGGGCATACCGGTCGGTGCACTCTCCGGCCGCCAGCGGGCGGCCCGGGGACGCTGCGGACTCCGGCCGGGACCGGTCGCGGCGAGGACGGTCGGTCGCGAGCTCAGCCGCGCCCGTACCCGCCGCCGGTGTAGCCGCCGGAGGACGACCCTCCGGACGACACCGCACCGGAGGAGGCGGAACCGGACGGGGTGCTCGTGATCGGCGAGCCGGACGGCGCCAGCAACCACCACCGCGCCCCGAACGCGCTGCTGCCCTGCCCGTGGACGTCACCGGCGGCGTGATCCTGGGCGAAGTAGTAGAGCGGGTGGCCGGCGTAGCCGACCTGCCGGGCGCCGTCCGGCCGGGTGAAGACGGTCAGCTTGCCGGCCGCCACCCCGGAGCCGGCCGTCGGCGTGCCGGCACTGACCAGCGCCGGCCAGTAGGCCAGGCAGCTGCCCGTGCAGGTGGACCGGTCCAAGCCGTCGGAGGCGAACTCGTACAGCGCGCGCCCCGCGCCGTCGGTCAGGTAGGTGCCAGGAGCCCCGGCGGTGGCGACCACCCGCACCGCGACCGGCGCGGTGCCGGCCGCCGCGGGCGCGGTGCCGGTCGCCGCGGGCGTGGTGCCGGCCGTCCTGGTGGTGCTGCTGCAGGCCGCTGCAACGGTCAGCACCGCGACCAGCGCGCCTGCTCGCACCAGCAGGGTGGAGGGGATCCGGGTGAGAGCGTCCACGGTCGCTCATCTCCTTCGGGTGGCCGGCCGCCGGCCGGCAGCCACGCGGACGCGCAGCCACTCCCGGATACGGCCACCGCGCGCCGCCGGTTCAGCCGGCGGAACCACCATCCCGGATCCCGGCTCGCCGCCTCCCGGATCCGGCTCGGCGCCCGGGCTCGCCGAAAGACCGCTCAGCGGTCGCGCTCGGCCCGCCGGCGCCGGATCACCACGACCAGCGCCACCAGCACCACCACCGCCAGGACCGCGCCCGAGGCCTGCCCGGCGACCTTCTCCACCTGCTTGTAGCTGGCGCCGGCGAGGTAGCCGAGCACCGTGTACCCCACCGCCCAGACCAGGCCGCCGGCCGCGTTGAAGGCCAGGAACCGGAAGTACGGCATCCCCGCGGTGCCGGCCAGCGCCGGCATCACCGCGCGCAGGAAGGCGGTGAACCGTGCCACGAACACCGCCCGGCCGCCCTTGCGGCGCAGCAGGTCCTGGCCCCGGTGCAGTCCCTGCCGTCGTTTCTCCAGCAGCCGGGAGTTGATCAGCCTGGTGCCGAAGTGGCGGCCGACCTCGTACCCGACGGTGTCACCGACGATCGCAGCCAGCGCGGCGACCGCGGCCATGCCGGCCAGCGACACCCGGTGCTGGTGGGCCAGCACGCCGCCGAGCAGCACTGCGGTCTCGCCGGGCAGCAGGAAACCGACGAAGATCGCCGCTTCGGCGAAGGCGAGCACGCCGACCAGCGCATAGGCCGGCGTGCCGTGCAGCTTGAGCACCTCGTCGACCACCGAACTCAGCACGCTCACGCGGCGATCCTCCCTGTCCCGAGCTCGCCGCCGGTGCGGTCCGCGCTGGCCCCTTCGGCAACGTACCCGGCCGGCCCCCAGCCGATCCTGAGTGCGCGTGGCTGCACCTACGATGGCGCCAACGCCGCCCACCGGCAGGAGGACCGCACCGATGTCGGCCACCCGGCCTACCGCCGACGGCAACACCCGCCACGCCGTCAACCGCATCGCACCGCTCCGGTTCGTGATCGGCTTCGGCGTGGTGTCGGCGCTGGCCGACGTGGTGTACGAGGGCGCCCGGTCGGTGATCGGCCCGTACCTCGGCAGCCTCGGCGCGTCCGCCGCCCTGGTCGGCTTCATCACCGGCGCCGGCGAGGCGTGCGCGCTGGTGCTGCGGCTGGTCACCGGCAGGCTCTCCGACCGCACCGGCCGGCCGTGGCCGCAGACCATCGCCGGCTATGCGCTCACCGCGGTCTGCGTACCGCTGGTCGCGGTGACCGGCAACCTGGCCGCGGCCGGGCTGCTCTACAACGGCGAGCGGGTCGGCAAGGCGGTGCGTGCGCCAGCCCGGGACACGATGCTGGCGCACGCCTCCGCCGACCTCGGCCGGGGGTACGCATTCGGCGTGCACGAGGCCCTGGACCAGATCGGTGCCATGACCGGGCCGCTGCTGATCGCCGCCGCGCTGGCCCTCGGCGAGGACTATCGGCTCGCATTCGCGTTGCTCGCGGTGCCGGGCGCGCTGGCGCTGCTGTCGCTCGGCCGGTTGCGCCGGCTCGCGCCCGACCCCGTGGCCTGGGAGCCGGCAGCCCGGGTCGCGGAGAAGAAGCGGCTGCGGCTGGGCACCGACCTGCCCGGGCAGTTCTGGCGGTACGCCGCGTTCTCGGCGGCCACCATGTTCGGCTTCGCCACCTGGGCGGTGCTGGCCTTCCACCTGGCCCACCGGCACCTGGCACCGACGGCCGCGGTGCCGGTGCTCTACGCGGTGGCGATGGCGAGCGCTTCGGTCACGGCGGTCGGCTTCGGCCGGCTCTACGACCGGGTCGGCCTGCGCGGGCTGCTCACCCTGCCTCCGGTGGCCGCCGCGGTCCCGCTGCTGGCCTTCGCCGCCGTCCCGGCGCTGTTCGTGCTCGGCGCCGTCGTCTGGGGAGCGGGCATGGGGATTCACGATTCGACGATGCGAGCGGCGGTGGCCGACCTGGTGCCGGCCGACCGCCGGGGCACCGGGTACGGCACCTTCACAGCCGTCTACGGGCTGGCCTGGCTGGCCGGCTCGTCCTTGATCGGCCTGCTCTACGAGCACGGCACCGCGGCCGTCACCGGCTTCGTCATCGCGGTGCAGGCGGTGGCGCTGCTCCTGCTGGTGCCGGTGCTCCGGAGTCGCTGACCGGCGGTCAGTGCGCGATCTCCCAGACGTGGCCGGCCGGATCGACGAAGCTGGCGGTCCGGATTCCCCACGGCCGGTTCATCGGCCCATTGAGCAGCGTGACGCCGCGGGCGGTGAGTTCGGCACAGGTCGCGTCGACGTCGGGCACCTCGATGGTCAGCTGCAACCGGGAACCGCCGCCCGGGCCGGCCACCGTGGCGGGCTCGATCAGCTCGTGGGCGGCCTCGGTTCTGAGCAGGTTGACGAGGGTGTTGCCGAAGTTGAAGACCGCCGAGTCGGCATCTTCGAACATCACCTCGAAGCCGAAGACCTGCTGGTAGAAGGACTTCGTCGCGGGCAGGTCGTCGACGAAGAGCGTGATGGCGTTGATGCCACCGGGCCAACCGACCACCGGGCACCTCCTTCGCATGATGGGGCTCGCCCTCGGCGTGCACAGTCTGATCGGGTGCGGGCCATTGTGCCGGGTGGCTCTGACAGCACTGCGACAGTGAGCCGTATTCGCCGATTTCACGGACAGATCCGAGCCGGGCGTGATAGATCTTCCCGCCATGACCGCCTTCTCCGCCGAGGCGCTGGCCGCGCTCGACGCCGATCCGACCCTGCGCGAGAGCCTGGCGAAGCTGCCCGAGCCGCAGGCCGCCAGACCGGCCGGCCCAGCCCGGACGAGCCAGCTGCTCGGCGCCGGTCCCGGCCTGGACCCGGACCAGTTCGTGAACTTCGCCGGCGCGACCGGCACCACCAACACGTGCGGGCAGGCCGCGATCGCCAGCATCCTGCGCCATTACAACGTCAATCTCGGCAACATGGGAATGGGCCCGTGGCCGAACGACCTGGCGATCGACCAGGTGGTCGCCGACGGCTTCAAACCGGACGTCATGTTCGGCGCCTGGGGCACGAGCGGCGGCACCATCGCCCTCGCGCTGCAGCACTACGGCTTGAGTTCGGTGAGCTGCGGCTACGTCGGCGTCGGCGGGGTGGCCTGCCAGGGCGGCTGGAGCTGGCAGCAGTGCTGGCAGACCCTGCAGAGCTGGGTGACCGCCGGCCATCCGGTGCCCGCGCTCGTCTCGGCGGCCAGCGTCGGTCTCGGCCTGCCGGTGCAGGCGCACTGGCCGATCGTGCTCCGGATCGCCGGCGGGCAGGTCACGCTGGGCAACTGCCGCGGCTACGGGCAGGGACCGCAACACCTGCTGGAACTGCCGGTCGCCACCTTCCTGGACGGCTGGAACTTCCTCGCCGGGGCCGGCTGCGGCTACAGCCATTGCTTCGTGGTCGGCAGCGGCAGCCACTGACGGCCACCGTCACGGCGCGCCAGCAGGACCGACCCAGGGCCGCCGACTACCGAGCCGCCGACTACCGAGCCGCCGCCTACCGAGTCCCCGCCTCGGGCACCCGCACCGCGACGATCGCGATGTCGTCGCGGGCGTAGCCGGCCTGGAACGCCAGCACGTCCTCCAGCAGCGCCGCGGGATAGGCCGCGGCCGAAACGGCCGGCTGGCCCAGCACCCGCAGGGTGCGCTGCTCGCCGTAGAACTGGCTGCCCCGGCGGCCCTCCGGCACCCCGTCGGTGAAGAGCAGCAGCACCTCGCCCGGTGCCAGGGTCAGCTCGGTGTCGTGCAGCGCGGGCTCGGCCAGCACCCCGAGCAGGGCGCCGGGGCGGCCCGCCTCGGTGATCTGGCCGTCGGCCGAGCGCAGCAGCGGCAGCGGGTGGCCGGCGCAGCACAGGACGGCCCGCCAGCTGCCGTCCGTCCGGGTGAGCCGTACCAGCGCCACCGTGCAGAACCGGGTGGCGTCGTGCCGCTGCAGCACCTCGTTCAGCACCCGCAGCGCCCGTGCCGGTTCCCGGTGCTGGACGGTCGCCGCGCGCAGCGTGAAGCGGGCCAGCGCGGTCACCACCGCGGCCTCCGCACCCTTGCCGCAGACGTCGCCGATCGCGACCACCCAGTCGTCGTCGCCGATCTGGAACACGTCGTAGAAGTCGCCGCCCACCTCGCGGCCGTCGCCGGCCGGCCGGTAGATCGCGGCCACGTCCAGCCGCGGGATCTCCGGCGGGTTCGGTGGGATGAGCGTCTGCTGCAGGGTGCGGGCCAGGCTCACCGCGTGCGCCTCGGACGCCTCGGCCCGCTGCTTGGCCCGCAGCAGCTCGCGCTCGTACTCCCGGCGCTGGGTCGCGTCGAAGATCGCGGTGCGGATCACCCTTGCGTTGCCACGCAGATCTCGTTCGAGCACCGAGTTGACCAGCACCGGCAGCCGGCCGCCACCGGCGCAGATCAGGTCGAACGCGATCTCGCGGGCCACGCCCTGCATCCGCAGCATCGGCGCGTAGTGGGTCTCGTGATAGATCCGGCCACCGGCGGTGAGCAGCTGGTCGAACCGCGTGCGGCCGATCACGTCCTGCTTGCGATAGCCGGTGAGGAGCAGGAAGGTCTGGTTGACCTTCACGATGGTGCCGTCGGGCGTGGTGGAGAGGTAGCCGCACGGCGCCCGCTCGTAGAGCTGCTGCGGGTCGTCGTCGACCAGCGCGCCGATGAACGCGTCGACGGCCTCGTCGACGTCCGGGCTCATCGACATCTCGAGTCGGCCAGGTAGCGCTCGATGGCGGCCGTGGTCTCCTCCGGCGCGGAGAGGTTCGGACAGTGGCCGACCGCGTCGAGCAGGGTCAGCGTCGCGTTCGGCAGCGTCGAGGCGACATACTGCCCCACCGCGACCGGGGCGATCACGTCCTGCGCGGCCTGCAGCACCAGGGCCGGTGTGCGCACCCGGGGCAGGTCGGCCCGGTTGTCGGACAGGAACGTGGCCCGGGCGAAGCGCCGGGCGATCTCCGGGTCCATCCGGCAGAAGCTCTCGGTCAGCTCCTCCCCGAACTCCGGATGGTCCGGCCGGCCCATGATCACCGGGGCCATCGCCGAGGACCAGCCCAGGTAGTTGCTCTCCAGCGAGTCGAGCAGCTCGCTGATGTCCTCGGCCGAGAACCCGCCGGTGTAGTCGCCCTGATCGATGTAGCAGGGGGACGGGCCGACCAGCACCAGTTCGGCGAAGAGGTCCGGCTCCCGCTCGGCGGCCAGCACCCCGATCATCGCCGACACCGAGTGCCCGACGAAGATCACCTCGGACAGGTCCAGCTCGTGGCACAGTTCCAGCACGTCCTCGGCGTAGCCGTCCAGGCCCGCGTACCGGCCCGGGTCGTACGCGGACAGGTCGGAACCACCAGCGCCGACGTGGTCGAAGAGGACCACCCGGTAGCGGTCGGCGAACCGGGGCGCGACGAAGCGCCACATGTGCTGGTCGCAGCCGAAGCCGTGCGCGAAAACCATCGGCTGGCCGTCCACCGGTCCCGACGCGTGCGCGTTGAGCTTGCTCGCCGCCCCCATGACAGGCAGGCTAGCCCGCCCGGTCAGCCCGCGGCGATGGGCGGCCCCTTCGTCTGAGGCGCGGGCGGTCCCGGGGTGCGAGGCGCCCTTCGAAGGCGCGTTCGACGGCATGCGGGACGAGCCGATGCACGCCGGATCTACCGGCGATGACATCCGATGCCGCCCAGGCCGGGAAGGCGTGCACCGGCATAGAGAAACCCCCGAACTCGCTCGGACACTACGGTCCGGCGGGTCCAGGGGCTCCCGGTGCGGTGGCGCAGGGATTCGAACCCTGGGAGGCTTTCACCTCACACGCTTTCGAGGCGTGCTCCTTAGGCCGCTCGGACACGCCACCGCCGAAGACAATACCGTCACCGCCGGCGGGCGAAGAACTGGGTCAGCAGTTGCCCGCACTCGGCCGCCCGGACACCCGCGTAGACCTCCGGCCGGTGGTTCAACCGGCGGTCCCGGACCACGTCCCACAGCGAGCCGACCGCGCCGGCCTTCTCGTCCCAGGCGCCGAAGACCAGCCGGGCGATCCGGGCCTGCACCAGCGCCCCGGCGCACATCGTGCACGGTTCCAGCGTCACCACCAGGGTGCAGCCGGTGAGCTGCCAGTCCCCGACCGAGGCGGACGCGGCCCGCAGCGCGGCGATCTCGGCGTGCCCGGTCACGTCGGTGCCGGCCTCCCGGGTGTTGCAGCCGGCACCCAGCACCACCCCGAACGGCGAGAGCACCACCGCACCCACCGGCACGTCGTCCACCTCGCCGGCGCGGCGGGCCTGCTCCAGCGCCAGCCCCATCGCCTCGTGCGCCCACGGCGGGGCGGTCACCGGCTGCTCGGCCACGCGATGCCGGTCAGCCGCGCAGCGCTTCGAGGCCGGCGGCGCAGCCCAACCGGTCGCACACGGCGTCGAGCAGGTCGGCCGGCAGCGTCGACTCGCGCACCGCCAGCTCGATCAGCTCCGCCGGCTCGACACCGAGATCGACCAGCAGCGCCGGATCGCCGAACGGGGCCGCGTCGTGCGCGCCGGCCGGGGCGTCCTCGTCGCCGTCCAGCGGGTCGCCGCCGATCTCGGCCAGCTCGTCGGCGAACAGCTGCGCCACCGGGTAGTCGTCGGCGGCATGCCCGTTGGACAGGAACACCCGCAGCGGGACGTCCTGCTCCTCGTCGGCCACGTCGAGGCGGGCCAGCACCGCGTACTCGTCGTCCTGCTCGAGCCCCAGCAGCCGGACCGGCTCGTCGAAGTCGCGCAGCAGCTCGGCGACGTCGTCGAGCGAGTCGCACCCGGTGAGGTCCAGCTCCCGCGCGGTGAAGGCGCCCTGCTTGCCGACCAGCGCGAAGGCGAACAGGCTCACGAGCGCACCGAACCCGCCGCTCGGGCCCGGTGGAACTCCTCGGTGAGACCGATCCGGTCGATCACCGCGTTCAGCATCTCTTCGGGGTAGGCGTCGAGGTCGTCGAGGATGGACTCCATCTCCTCCTCGCCGAGATCCAGGTCGCTGAAGAGGTCCAGCTCGCCGATCGGCCACACCTCGTCGAGCTCGTCGTCCTCCGGCGGATCCTCGCCGAGCCGGTCCAGCACCTGGGCCGCCAGCGGGAACTCCACCGAGGCGGTCAGGTCCGAGAGCAACAGGTCCAACCGGGGACCGTGCGAGCGGGCGATCAGGAAGAACTCGTCGTCCACGCAGGCCACCACGAACGGGCCGCCCTCCGGCGGCTGCGAACGCAGCGCGGACACCAGCAGCCCGAGGTCGGTGAGCACCCCGCCGGGCAGGGCGTCACACCGCCACCTGCCGCCTTCGCGATAGGCCGCGACCGCGTAACCGGCTTCTGCCATGACTGGACTCCGCTTCGCCGGGGTGCTGGTTCCTCGCCCGTGATCCTGGCACGGATCGCAGTTGCCGACAAAGCCTGGCGGCCAACTGCGCCTCCTGTGGCCCGGATAACCACCGGTCGACGTTGCGTTCCTATCCAGTGTCGGCCCGGCATCGGAACGGTCACGCTCCGCCACCGACCCACGACCGGCCGGCACCGCCCGGTTACGTTGGCCGGGTGCGCCAACAGTTTCGTCGGATCGCCGTGCTCGGCCTCGGCATGATCGGTGGTTCGGTGCTGCAGGCGCTCGCCCGCGGCGGCTACCGCGTGGTCGGCTACGACCCCAATCCGACCGAGACCACGCTGGCCCGGGGCTCCGGCTACGAGCTGGCCGCGACCGCGGCGGAGGCGGTTTCCGGCGCCGACCTGGTGGTGCTCGCCATGCCGCTGCCCAACCTGGCCGCGGCACTGGCCGAGATCCGGCCCGCGCTCGAGCCGGCGACGGTGCTCACCGACGTCGGGACGCTCAAGCGGCCGGTGCTGCCACTGGTCGCCGACCTGCTGCCGGGCGCCCGGTTCGTCGGCGGCCACCCGATGGCAGGCACCGAGCAGTCCGGCTTCCTCGCCTCGGACCCGATGCTGTTCCGGGATGCGCCCTGGTCGCTGGTGCTGGAACCCGAGACCGACCTGGCCGCCTGGCTGGCCGTCGCGGTCCTGCTGTGCGACCTGGGCGCCCGGCCGGTGCCGACCACCGCCGCCGAGCAGGACGTGGCGGTGGCCCGGGTGATCGGGCTGCCACACCTGCTCGCCGAGACCCTCGCGCTGACCGGCCTGAACGGCGGCGCGCTGGGCCTGTCGCTGGCCGCCGGCTCCTACACCGGCGGCAGCCGGGTCGCCCGGACCCGGCCGGAGCTGGTGGCCACCTGGTGCGACGGCAATCCGGCCCTGCTCGCCGCACTCGACGATGCCGTCGCCTGGCTGAGCAACGCCCGGGACGCGCTGGCCGGCGGCGGCTCGGTGCTGCCGCTGGCCCAGGCCGGCCACCAGGCCCGGATGAGCTGGGAACACCGTGAGTTCGGGCCGGTGGACCTGCCCGCCGAACCGGACGCGCTGCGCGAGCACGGCCGCGCCGGCGGCTGGATCACCGCGGTCATCGAGAAGGACGGGCCGGCCCTGGGCGAGCTGCGCCTGCTCGGCATGCGGCCGCTGTAACGCACCGGCCGGCAGCCAGGCAGAATCGGGCGGGTGATCAGACTCTCCCCCGGTGTCCGGCTGGTCGAGGTCGAGCGGGGCGGCGTCGTGGAGTCGGCGCACACCGGCCACGTCGTGGTCCTCGGCGCCGACGGCCAGGTCCGGCTGCGGCTCGGCGATCCCACCCAGCCGGTCTTCGCCCGGTCCTCCCTCAAGCCGCTGCAGACGGTCGGCATGCTCGAGGCGGGCGTGCCGCTCACCGGCCCGGAGACCGCGCTGGCGACCGCCTCGCACTCCGGCTCGCCGCAGCACCTGGAGCTGATCGCGCAGAGCCTGCACGCGGCCGGCCTGACCGAGGACGACCTCGACTGCCCGCCGGCGCTGCCGCTCGGCGTGGCCGAGCAGCGGTCCTACCTGGCCGCCGGCCGCACCGAGTCACGGCTGGCGATGAACTGCTCCGGCAAGCACACCGGCATGCTGCTGACCTGCCTGGCCAACGACTGGCCGGTGTCCGGCTACCTGGCTGCCGCCCACCCGCTGCAGCAGCGGCTGGCCGCGACCGCCGCCGAGCTGGCCGGCGAGCCGGTGGCGGCCACCGCGGTGGACGGCTGCGGCGCCCCGCTGTTCGGGTTCAGCCTGCAGGCCGTGGCCCGCGCCTTCGCCCGGATCGCCACCGGCACCGGCGCCCGCGCACAGGTCGCCGAGGCGATGCGCAGCCACCCGGACCTGGTCGCCGGCGAGCAGCGCGCGGCCACCGTGCTCATGCGCGGCGTCGGCGGCCTGATCGCCAAGGACGGCGCCGAGGGCTGCTTCGCGGCGGCGCTGCCGGACGGCGGCGCGATCGCGGTGAAGATCGACGACGGCGCGTCCCGGGCCGCCGACTGCGCCGCCGCCTGGGCGCTGCACCAGCTGGGCGTCGACGTCGGCCCGCTGGCCGCGCTCACCCACGCGCCGGTGCTCGGCGGCGGCGAGCCGGTCGGGGCCGTCCGGCCGGCCCCGGGCTGGTAGGCACACCGCACCCGCCGCGACGTCGTAGCCTTCTCGCCATGACCTCTGTGCAGACGCCGCGCACCGAGCAGGCTGCCGCGCCGGCGCTCGCGTCCACCGTGTCGGTCCCCGAACGGCTCGGCTACAAGATCAAGCGGGTGCTGCTCGGGCCGCCGCTGGTGAGCTCGCAGCTGCACGAGGAGAAACTGTCCAAGCGGCTGGCCCTCGGCGTGCTCTCCTCCGACTGCATCTCCTCCTCGGCCTACGGCACCGAGGAGATGCTGATCGTCCTGCTGGGCGTCTTCGGCCTGGCCGGCTTCCACATCCTGGCGCCGATGACCGCGGTGATCCTGGTCATCCTGGTGCTGATGACCCTGTCGTACCGCGAAGTGGTCATGGTCTACACCCGGGCCGGCGGCTCGTACGTGGTGTGCCGGGAGAACTTCGGCTACAAGATGGCCCAGGTCGCGGCGGTGGCGCTGCTGATCGACTACGTCGTCACGGTGGCGGTGCAGACCGCGGCGGCGGTCGCCGCGATCACCTCGACGGTGCACGGGCTGGTGCCGTACAAGGTGGAGATCTGCGTCGCGCTGATCCTGGTGCTGGCCTACGGCAACCTGCGCGGCATCCGCGAGGCCGGCAAGGCGTTCGCGTTCCCCACCTACTTCTTCTTCACCTCCACCACGCTGGTGATCCTGGTGGGGGTGATCCGCGAGGTCTTCGGCGACCTGCCGCGCTACTCGCTCGACCGGGTGGTCGGCGGGGAGCACCAGCTGCCGATCCACGACCAGGGCCACGCGATCTTCTCCTCGCTGGCGATCTTCTACCTGCTCAAGGCGTTCGCCAACGGTGGTGCGTCGCTGACCGGGTTGGAGGCGATCTCGGACGGGGTGAGCGCGTTCAAGCCGCCGAACGGCCCGAACGCCCGCCGCACGCTGGTGATCATGGCCTCGATGCTCGGCTTCCTGGTGGTCGGCGTCGGGTACCTGTCGATGGAGACGCACGCCGCGCCGTTCGAGGGCGGCACCCCCACGGTGATCTCGCAGGTCACCCAGGCCGCCTTCGGCAACGGCGTGATCGGCCACGTCGGCTTCGTTGTGGTGCAGATCGCGACCGCGCTGATCCTGATCACCGGGGCGAACACCCCGTTCACCGGCTTCCCGTTCCTGGCCAACTTCGTCGCCGAGGACTCGTTCCTGCCCCGGCAGCTGACCCGGCGCGGGCACCGGCTGGCCTTCAGCAACGGCATCATCATCCTGACCCTGCTGTCGGTGGTGCTGCTCATCGTCGGCAAGGCCAACGTCGACAAGCTGGTGCCCTTCTACTCCCTGGGCGTCTTCACCGGCTTCACCCTGGCCGGCTTCGGGATGGCGAAGTTCCACACCATCCACAAGGAGCAGGGCTGGAAGTACAAGTGGTGGATCAACGCCAGCGGCGGGGCGCTCTCGCTGACCGTCGTGCTGATCACCGCGGTGGTGAAGTTCACCGAGGGCGCCTGGGTGGTGCTGCTGGTGGCGCCGCTGCTCTGGCTGCTGCTGCTGCGGCTCAACCAGCAGTACCGGGACGAGGCACGCTCGCTCGACCTGGTCACCCACGCGATCGGCAAGGGCGCCTCCGCCGCGCCGAACTACGCCCGGCACGTCGTGCTCGTGATGGTCGACCGGCTGGACCTGGCCGTCGTCCGGGCGCTGCGGTACGCCGGCAGCCTGCGCCCGACCGACCTGCGGGCGGTGCACATCTCGCTGGACAACGACGCCGCCGACCAGCTCGGCCGCGAGTGGGTCGAGCGCGGGCTGGGCGAGAAGGTGCCGCTGGAGATCGTCGAGTGCCCGGACCGGCGGCTGATCCGGGCGGTGGCCGAGACCGCGCTGGGTGCGGTGATCGGCGACCGGGCCGAGGTGACGGTGCTGCTGCCGCGCCGGACGTTCCGGCGGGTGTCGCAGCGCATCCTGCACGACCGCACCGCCGACCGGATCGCCGGCGCGATGGCCAAGATCCCGCACGTCTCGGCGACCATCGTGCCGTTCGACACCACCCTGGACGCGCGCCAGGAGCAGGAGCTGGAACGGCAGCGGGAGAAGGCGCAGCGCCGGGCCGCCCTCACCGACGAGGCACCGAAGCTGGATGACGTCGAGCCCGATCCGGCGCCGCTGCCGGAGCCGGACGAGAACGGCGTGACGCCGATCGCCGGGGTGCGGTGGAAGCAGCGGGTGACCATCGAGGGCCGGATCAAGATCGTCCAGGTGGGCACCGCGGCCGGCAAGTCGCTGGAGGCCCAGGTCTTCGACTCCACCGGCGGCATGCGGCTGCTCTTCTTCGGGCGCACCCGGATCCCCGGCATCGAGCCGGGCTCGGTGGTCCGGGTGACCGGCACCGTGGGCGAGTACAAGGGCCACCTGGCACTGGCCAATCCGCGCTACGAGCTGCTGCCGGCCGACGCCAAGACCAGCTGAGCCCCGGCGTCGAGCGGCAGCCGGCAGCGGCTACGATGAAGCGGTTTCGCCGGGCCCCCATCGTCTAGTGGCCCAGGACGCCGCCCTTTCACGGCGGTAGCACGGGTTCGAATCCCGTTGGGGGTACGCAAGGCCGGGTGTGCAGCACGGGGGCAGCCCCGATTTCGTGCCGGCCAGGCAGAGGTAGTAAGGTTTCGCACGGCCGCTTCGCGAGAGGCAGCCGGATCGAGATTGTGCAAGGCCCCGTAGCGCAGTTGGTTAGCGTGCCGCCCTGTCACGGCGGAGGTCGCGGGTTCAAGTCCCGTCGGGGTCGCCAGCGGCGAGGGGGCCCGGTGCAGAAGGAAACCG
>Ga0335073_10004302_pt1 | contig 19922 bp, 16 predicted proteins | sample Lox_Sample_22_FD_207093 | JGI IMG/M metagenome (GOLD analysis project Ga0335073, IMG submission 207093) | Soil microbial communities from Loxahatchee National Wildlife Refuge, Florida, United States - Lox_Sample_2.2 | ecosystem: Environmental > Terrestrial > Soil > Wetlands | place: USA...
CAGGTGGTGATCGACGGCCTGGCCTCCGTCGCCGATCTCCATTCGGTGCACCTCTACACGGGGTCAACGGACTACTGGTCCAACGTGCTGGCCCCGCACCACGCCGAGCGGGTGCTCGGCGTCGTCGGCGCGCTGATCGACCGGGCCCGGTACGAGCAGCGCATCGAGCGGGAGATCGGGGTCGCGTACGACGAGTGGAACGTCTGGTTCCGGACCAACGACGGGCAGCTGGAGGAGCGGTACAACCTGGCGGACGCCCTCGCCGTCGCCACCTATCTCAACGTGTTCGTGCGCCGGTGTGGCGTCGTGCGGATGGCCAACCTGGCGCAGCTCGTGAACGTCATCGCGCCCATCGTCACCACCCCGGACGGGCTGTTCCGCCAGACCATCTTCCATCCGTTCCGCCTGGCGTCGGCGTACACCAGGGAGCTGGCGGTGTCGACGTTCACGGACTCCGGCACCCACGCCTTCTGCCCCGTACCGGGCCAGCGCTGGGCGTACCGGCTCGATGATCTCGGCCCGTTCCAGCTGCTCGACGTGGCGGCCAGCCGGGATGCCGAGGCGCGGCGGCTGACCGTCTCGGTGGTCAACCGCGACCCAGACCGGCCGAGCCAGGCAAGGATCAGCCTGGGCGGGCACAAGGCCGACGGCCCTGTCGTCGTCCACGAGGTCAACGGCCCGGCCGTCGACGCCAGCAACGGCCCGGGCCATCCCGAGACGGTGAGCGAGCGCGTCCGTGAGCATGCGGCCGGCGGGGACCACGTGGACATCGAGCTTCCGCCGCACTCGCTCAGCGTCCTGGAAATCGGTCTGGCCTGATCCCCTCGGCCCGCCTTACCGCAACCTCTCTACCAGGGCTTCTGCGGCGCACGGTGTTATCGGGTTGTTTGAATCCTTTTCGGCCGGGTAGCCCGCGCTACCTGCGGAGCAGCCGCCAGATGCCCCCGTCAGCTGCACCGCTGGAGGTGCACTGATGTGAGCGCTAACACTCCGTCGCCACACGACCGTGGCATCGGCGCCGGAGGGCCGCCTACGCGCCGCCGCTTCCTGGCCGCCGCCGGGACACTGGCCGCGGCAACGCTTGCCGCAGGATGTTCCGGCACCTACGACGTGGTGACGGGCTTCACCGGGACCGACAGCGGGGCCGGGAAGTCCACCCTCGTGTACTGGAACCTGCTGACCGGCGGCGACGGCAGCCACATGGTGGAGATGGAGAGCTACTACACGCGGACCCATCCTGGCGTGAACCTGGAGTCGACGATCCTCACCTGGGGCAACCCGTACTACACCAAGCTGGCCATGGCGACGAGGTCGGGCAGCCCTCCCGATGTCGCCATCATGCACTTGAGCAGAATTCCTGAATTTGGCCCGCCGGGACTGCTGACACCGCTCAGCCTCGACCTGCTCGCCGAGCACGGAATGGAGCCCAAGGACTTCACGCCGCTGGCCTTCAACCGCGCGCATGTCGGCGGCCATCAGCTCGCGATCCCGCTCGACACGCACCCCTTCGTTCAGTACTACAACACGAAGCTGTGCAAGAAGGCCGGCCTGCTCGACGGGTCGGGCCAGCTGCCGCCGGTCACCGGGCCCGCGGCCCTGCTCGCGATGCTGCGCAAGCTGAAGAAGGTCGTGGCCACGCCCGTGGTCTGCGACCAGGTCGACGACCCGGCGACGCCATGGCGGCTGTTCTACACGCTCTACAGCCAGGGCGGCGGCAAGGTGCTCGCCGACGACGGCAAGAAGGTCGTGCTGGACCAGGCGCTCGCCACCAAGGTCCTGGCCTTCATCTACAAGATGGCAACCGAGGGGCTGATCAGCGCCAACGTAGACGCCGCCGGCGGCACCGCCGTGTTCCTGGCGAGCGACGCCGCCCTGTACTGGGAAGGCGAGTGGGAGGTCGACGTCTTCCAGACGGCCAAGCTGCCGTTCAGCATGCAGCCGTTCCCGGCCGTGTTCGGCAGCGGCGTGGCCCAGGCCGATTCGCACACCTTCGTCATCCCGCGCCAGCCGTCCGCCAACCCGGAAAAGATCTCGATGGCGCTGACCATGATCCGCACGCTGCTCGGCCAGAGCCTGGTCTGGGCCGAAGGCGGACACATCCCGGCGTGGCTGCCGGTGCGCACGAGCGCCGCTTACAAAAAGCTCAAGCCGCAATCGAACTACGAGTCCGTCGCCGACCGCGCAGTGTACGACCCGCTCGCCTGGTACAGCGGCTCCGGATCCGACATGGAGAACTACGCCGGGGCGGCCATCGGCGGCGTGATGACCGGCAGCTTCTCACCGCAGGCCGCCTACCAGGAGATGCGCCAGTCGTTTGAGGCCTTGTCGAAGGAGACGGTGCCGGTATGACCACCCGCGCCATGCGGCTGCCCGCCACGGCGGCCCGGAGCAGGACCCGTCAGGCGCAGCGGCGCCGCGGCAACGTGAGCGGTCTGGGATTCCTGACCCCGTTCCTCGTGCTCTACGTTCTGTTCCTCATCCTGCCGCTGGTCCTCGACGTGGTGATGAGCCTGTTCAACACCAGCCTGGTGCTGCCCGGCCTCGGCCGCTTCGCCGGCCTCGGCAACTACGGGGAGCTGTTCGGTGACAGCAGGTTCTGGCAGGCCATGTGGCACACCATCGCGTTCACGCTGGTGAGCACGCCGCCGCTGGTGCTCATCCCGCTGTTCTTCGCCATCGTGGTTAACCGGATCCGCCGCCGACAGTGGTTCTTCCGGCTGGCGTTCTTCCTGCCCTACATCCTGCCGTCGGCCGTGATCGCGCTGATCTGGCTCTGGCTGTACGAGCCCGGTTACGGCCTGATCGACGGGTTCTTCAGCATGCTGGGCCTCGGTGCACCGGGCTGGCTGTCGTCGCCGAACCTGGCCCTCTACTCGATCGTCATCGTCACGGTCTGGTGGACGATCGGCTTCAACTTCGTGCTCTACCTCGCGGGGCTGCAGGACATCCCGCGCGACCTCTACGAGGCCGCCTCGATCGACGGCGCCAGCCGGTCGCGGCAGACCTGGCGGATAACGCTCCCGATGCTCGGCCGGACGACGACGCTCGTCGTGGTGCTGCAGATCATCGCCTCCCTCAAGATCTTCGACCAGATCTACCTGATCACGGCCGGCGGGCCTAACTACGCGACCCGCAGCGCGATCGAGTACATCTACGACACCGGCTTCACCAGCCAGCGGGTCGGGTACGCCTCGGCGGCATCGCTGGTGCTCTTCGTGGTGATTCTCGTCGTGTCCTTCGTCTGGCTGGCACTGATCCAACGGCAAGAGAGGGTCTGACCGATGGCCATCAAAGCGCCCCTGCGCCGGACGGGCCCGGCCGCCGCTGTTTCTGCTCCTGCCGCGCCGAGGGGGGCCGTCGCCGCCGCGAACTGGCGGGAGAGCCTGTTCCGGCGGGCGGTGACCGGCGTGGTCATCGCCCTGGCCCTGGTCTGGCTGGTGCCCGTGGCCTGGACCCTGGACACCTCGATCAAGCCGGAGACCTCGACCATCATCATCCCGGCGACGTGGAAGGTATCCGGCCCGACGCTGTCGGCCTACAGCGCCGTTTTCTCGGCCACCGACCTCGGGCGCTGGTACCTCAACTCGGCCATCGTCACCGTCATCGTCACCGTGCTCACGGTGATCACGACCAGCATGGCCGGGTACGCGCTCTCCCGCGGGAAGTTCCGCGGCAAGGGCTTCCTGTTTGCGCTCATCCTGGCCGGGATCATGATCCCGCCCCAGGCACTGATCGTCCCGCTGTTCCGTGAGCTGCAGAGCGTGCACCTGATCAATACCTACTGGGCGCTGATCCTCCCGCAGGTCCCGGCGCCGATCTCGGTGTTCATCTTCAAGAAGGTCTTCGACGGCGTACCCGTAGAGATCGAGCAGGCCGCGACCGTGGATGGCGCCGGCTGGTGGACCGCCTATGCGCGTATCGCGCTGCCGCTGGTCCGCCCGACGATCGCCGCCGTCTCGATTTTCACGTTCGTCTGGACATGGAACAACTTCCTGTGGCCGTTCCTGGCGGCTACCAGCCCGACCATGATGACCATCCCGGTCGGCATCGGCACGGTGGTCAGCGGGGTCGGGGTGGTGAACGCCCTGCAGATGGCGTCGGCCGTGCTCGGCGCGCTCCCGCTGGTCCTGGTGTTCCTGTTCGCGCAGCGCCAGATCGTCGAAGGGGTGGCGGGGACCGGGCTCAAGTAGTGAAAAGGCGGCCCGCGTGATCGCGCAGGCCAGCAGAACGGAGTGATGAGATGGCCCAGATCGTGCTGGATCAGGTCGACAAGGTCTATGCCGGCGGCGTCAAGGCCGTTGCCGAGCTGAGCCTGGACATCGCCGACGGCGAGTTCATGGTGCTGGTGGGTCCCTCGGGGTGCGGGAAGTCCACCGCCCTGCGGCTGATCGCAGGGCTGGAGGAGCTCACCGACGGCACCATCCAGATCGACGACCAGGTGGTGAACGACCTGCCGCCGAAGGACCGCGACATCGCGATGGTGTTCCAGAACTACGCGCTCTACCCGCACATGACCGTGGAGCAGAACCTGGCGTTCGGGCTGCAGCAGCGCAAGACCCCGAAGGACGAGATCCACCGGCGGGTTGCCGGCGTGGCCAAGATGCTCGGGCTGGAGGACTACCTCAAGCGCAAGCCGGCTGCGCTGTCCGGCGGCCAGCGCCAGCGGGTCGCCATGGGCCGGGCGATCGTCCGTGAGCCGAAGGCGTTCCTGATGGACGAGCCGCTGTCCAACCTGGATGCCAAGCTGCGGGTCAACATGCGGGCGTCACTTTCGCAGCTGCACGACCGGCTGAACGTAACCACGGTGTATGTCACGCACGACCAGATCGAGGCGATGACCCTGGGGGACCGCGTATGCGTGCTGCGCGACGGCGTGCTGCAGCAGGTAGACACCCCGCAGAATCTGTTCAACCACCCCGTCAACCTGTTCGTCGCGGGCTTCATCGGCTCACCCGCGATGAACTTCACGATGGCGCGCCTGGAACGCCCCGACGGCTCCGGCCCCGGCGCCGGGAAGGCCGCCGTGTCGTTTGCCGGGTATCAGCTGCCCCTGTCCGCCGAAATGATCAGCGGTCGGCCCGGCCTGGAGAGCTACTTCGGCCGTGAGGTGATCCTCGGCATCCGGCCGTCCGACTTCGAGGACGCCAGCCTGGCCGACGCGGGCTGGGCGCGGATGCCGGTGACCGCCAGCGTCACCGAGGAACTCGGCAGTGAGATCCTCGTGATGTTCCTGCTCGACACTCCTCCGGTTGAGAACAAGGACACCGCGGCTCTGGCCACCGATGAGGACGAGGACGAGGCCGGGATCTCGCTCGCCGAGGGCAAGACGCTGTGGACCGCGCGCGCCAGCGCGCGCAGCCGGATCTCGGCGGGCAGCGGAGTGGAACTCAGCGTCGATACCAGCAACCTGCACTTTTTTGATCCCGAGAGCGGCCTTACGATCGGGTCCAAGGCCGGCGAGATTCCGGCACCATAGCCAGGGATTCCTGCCGGACGGCTGCCTTACGTGTGGCCGGCTGCGCGAGCTTCGCGCGGACCTGGCCGGCAAGAGGATGCCGCAGGCCCTCGAGGATCGCCAGCGCCTTCTGCCAGGCATCCCGGGCCAGGACGAGATCGCTCGCTGCGTGGTGGGCATCCCCCAGGTGGATGAGGATTTCCGCTTCGTCGAAGCAGGCGCCGAATTCCTGGAAAACGCCGAGCGCACGCTGGTAGCACGCGACGGCTTCGGCGAGGTTGCCCAGATGGTGCTCGGCGTACCCTATGGTGTCCCAGATATTTGCCTCGCACCTGCGGTGGCCGGTTTCCGCGGTCAGCGCGAGTGCCTGTGTGCAGAATGCGCGGGCCAGCTGGTAATTGCCGAGGATCGCGTGACACCAGCCGACGGAGTTGAGCGCTCCGCCTTCTCCTATTTTGTCGCCGATGGCCTGGCAATGGCGCAGCGCCTGCTCGGCGTGGCCGAGCGCGTCGGCGTAGCGGCCCTGACGTTCGGCGACCATGCTGAGGGGAAGGTGAATCCTGGACTGGCCGAGGCGGTCGCCGAGGCGCTGGTACAGGGTGAGACTGCTGGCGTAGTAATGAAGGGCCTGGTCATGGTCGCCGAGGTCCGTGCAGGCATTTGCGAGGAGGCGAGTGCACACGGCCCGCCCGGCGGTGTCATCCAGGCGCGTTGCAGCCGCCAGCGCCGTGCGCTGGGTCGCGGCGTATTCCTGCCAGTGCCCGCGGAATCGCAGAAGGGGCGAGATGGCCCACGGGAGCCGCCAGGCGTGACCGTCGAACCCAGATCCGGCGGCGAGGGTCACGGCGGCCAGCAGGACCTGGTGCTCTGCCTCGAACCAGGCCAGCGCCTGTGGGTAATCGGCGGGCTGCCCGGCAGCAGCGCCGGGCGCCAGCGGCTCGAGGGCGACCGGCTCCTTGGCTGGGTCCAGGAAGCGGTCGGCGCGGACAGCGGTGTGCAGGTAGTAGTCGAGGACGCGGCCGATCGCGGCGTCACGATCGGCCGGGCTGTCGTGGGCGTGGGCTTGCTCGGCGGCGTAGGCGCGCAGCAGGTCGTGGAGCGCGTACCGGCCGGGAAGGTGCTCGGCGATCAAGTGCGCCCGGGCCAGCTCACGCAGCAGGCGGCGGGCATCGGCCTCAGCCGTCCCGGCGAGGCTGGCGGCGGCGGGAACGGAGATGTCCGGGCCAGAGTGGATGCCGAGCAGCCGGAACATCCGCGCGGCCTTGCCGCTGAGCTGCCGGGTAGACCAGGAAAACACCGCCCGCACGCTCCCCGCCGGATCACCGGCATCCAGGGCGTCCAGGCGGCCGGCCGCGCTGGCGAGTTCGTCAGCCAGGGCGGCCAGCGAGAACCCGGGGCGGGCGGCGCCACGGGCCGCGGCGACGGCCAGCGCCAGCGGCAGGCACGCGCACAAGCTTGCGATCTGATCGGCCGCTGCAGGCTCGGCCGTGGCCCGGCCGGCACCGAGCCGGGCGTTGAGCATGTGCGCAGCCTCGGCGTGGGTCGGGACGTCCAGGCTGATCAGCTGCGCCCCGTGAGCGGCGGCCAGGCCCGGCAGCTGGCTGCGGCTGGTGACCAGCACCAGACTGCCCGGGCTCGCCGGCAGCAGCGGCCGCACCTGCTGCTCGTCGCGGGCGTTGTCGGCCACGATCAGCATCCGCCTGTCCGCGACGAGGCTGCGGTACAGGCCCTCCTGTGCCTCCGGCGTCGGCGGAATCAGTTCCGGCGGTACGCCGAGCGCGTCCAGGAACCCGCGGATCGCCTCAGCAGGGGCGGCCGGGGTGGCCGAGGGGTCGAAGCCGCGCAGGTTCACGTACAGCTGCCCGTCACCGAAGCGGCCGGCGACCTGGTGCGCCCAGTGCAGCGCCAGCGCTGTCTTGCCCACCCCCGCCGTCCCGCTGATCGCGCTGATCACCACCGTGCCCTGCGCGCTCGCGTCCGCCTGGTCCAGCATCCCGGTCAGCGCCGCCAGTTCGGCGGCTCGGCCGGTGAAGCCAGCCACCGCCGCGGGCAGCTGCCGCGGCAGCGGCCGGGTCTGTCCCTGCGGGCCGCCCGGGGCGGCGGCAACGGCCAGCAGCTCCTCGATGCGGTCCGCTGAGACCTCTAACGCGGCTCCCAGCCTGGGCCGCAGCCACGGCACCGGCTGCGAGTCGCCGCGTTCCCAGCGCACGATCGTGGTGCGCTCCACTCCCAGCCGCTCGGCCAGCTGCTCCTGGGTCAAGCCCAGCGCCTTGCGGCGCTGGGCCAGCTGCTCCCGCTTCACTGCCCTGGCTCTATGGCACCGTTCGGCATAGCAAACATTCCGCCGCCCGAAATAGCATTGCCCCCATTTATCAGCTTACGCGCGGGTGCCGCCGCCGGCCCGCGCTGGTGAATATCCCGGTAGGCGCGACAACCCGCTACCCGTCGTCACCTGACGGGGGTTCGGGCGGCTGGTCATCTGGCGCGGAGGGCGTGCACGCTGCGCAGTATCCGGAACCGACTTGCAGGGACTGGCTGGCCAGGATGACGGCGGCATCGATCGGCGGCTCCTGCAGCGCGTTGCTGACGGCCTGGTCGTCGCTTATCTCGCCGGCATCTCCCTCGGCGGCGAACTCTCTGACCAGTTCCTCATGCGCGGCGTGCTCGAGCTTGCCGGGGTCCGGGATGACCATCGCATCGGCGTCGGGTGGTGTCCCGCCGGCAAGCCGCCCGGCCCACTCGGCAAACGTGTCCTTGAGGCTGCTCTCCTCGACCAGCCCGCCCAGGTATTCCCGGACGATCTGGAAGGTCTCGTTGCCACCGATGTTCGCGATCGAGATCGTGCTCGCGATGGCCTTGGCCGCGAGATCGCCCGCCTGTTCCGCGCTGGACTGGGCCTCATCCTCGTTCTGGTCCTGAGCTTGCACCTCGCCGAGGCGGTGCGCCAGCTCCGGTTCGCCGTCGACCGGGACGTCGAGGCCCGCCTGCTTCGCCAGCGCTGCGTCCGTGTCGCGGAGGGCCTGCGCATTCCCAAGGCCGAGCGTTGCGGCCTGCAGAACGCCGACTCGCAGGGCGACCTGATCCTCGGTGGGAGTCGCGTTGTCGTCGCCCGGCGGCGGGGAGCTGTCATCGTGGATTTCGGTGACGACCTGGATAAGCGACTGCGGCGCGGCAGTGCCGGTGAACTGGTGGCGAATCTCCGTGTAGGCGGCCAGTTCTCCCTGGGCCTCGAACTGGCGCTGGAGCGCCACCGTGTAGGCCGAGGCAACGCGGCGCTGGAGCGCGGGCCCGAGCGCAGCCGGGGCGGCCAGGGCCACCAGCACGATCGCCAGCAGGGCGATGTGGACGCCGCTCAGCAGTCGCCGGGTCACGTCCGCGACAGATCTGACGCGCAGCCGGGCGAACCATCTCCGCAGCCTCGCGGTCGCGGCCGGGCGGAGCACGAACGCCAGGCTCAGCGCGGCGAGGAGCACGTACAGCGTCGTCCAGAACCACCAGGGGAGGTCCACGACCGCCCCCGCACGGGCGAGGATGGCGCGCAGCGCCGCTACCTCCGGCCTGGACATGCCGAGGAGGTTTGCGAGCCAGACAAGGAACAGGACGAGTTCGGCACCGAGCAGCAGGGACAGCGTGAGGTCTGCGCCGGCCCGGGCGGTCAGATGGCGTGACCGCTTCATCGCCAGCCATGCCCTGATGCTGACCCAGACGGCCAGCGGGAACAGGAAGCCCGCCGCCGGCTCGGTGGTGAGCAGGTTGTGCTTGACCACAAGCAAGAGGCTGCCGGCCGCGGTAGCGGCACCGATCACATCCGGCAGCGCCTTTGGCCAGCGGCGTGCCGTCCTTCGCGCGATCCGGGAGGCGAGCACGCAGGCCCAGAGGCCGCACGCTGCCACGAAGGCGGCCGGCAGGGCGACTGTCACCGCAGCTACGACGGGTGTCCAGGTCGTCGCGATGGCCGCCGCCGCAGCCGCCACGGCGGCCAGCGTCAGGACGAGGCGCTGCCAGCGTGACAAGTCGGGGACGTTGGCCAGCGTCCACCGGGACACGTCCCTGGCTGTGGCCAGGACGATGAGAGGAGCGGCGGCCGCGAGCATGCCCGCACCCCATACGACGATGACGAAGAAGAATATTCTGCCGCCCCTGCCTCCCCATGGATGGGAGAACTCCTGCAGCCTCCAGATATAGAACGCGATCCCGCCGCCAAGACCGAAGTCCACGACAATCCGGGCCAGCCGGGTATCGGTCAGGAACGCGACCAGCCTCGCGCGGCTGCCGGGCCGTGCGGCCAGATCGGCGCGGCTGCGTACCCGTTCGGCGAGATGCGCCTGGTACGAGGCGGCGAGGACGGCTCGCAGCGACGGGTCAGCGAACTGGTATCCAGACCTGCCCTGGCGCATGATCCCGCGCTCGGTGGCCTCAGCCAGTAAGCGCCGCAGGCGCACCCATTTCCGCCGGTGTATCAGCACAGCAAGCTCGGCCAGCTTGGTCGACCGGGTCCTGATCGGCAGAATCGCTATCAGAAACAGAAATGCGAGGATGAGCGGGGCGAGGGTAAAAGGCCACCGCGGCACAGTGAGGTATCCCAGGCCCGACAGGGCAAACGCCGCCAGCACGGCGACCAGCCAGCGGGCATCTGTCAGCCAGCGTTGCGGGATCCACGGCGAAGACGCCGATAAGGTCAGCCGTTCCCCGTCGCCCATCTGGCACGCGATCGGGCCGAGCCAGTCCACCGCACGCTCGCGCTGCCGATCGTCCGGATACGCGGTCAGCAGTAGCTGGAAAGCCCCGTGGGCGCTTAGCGCCTCATCCACCATTACCCCATTGCCTCATCGCGATTGTGCCATATCGGGCGATCGACGTCGTCCAGCCCGACTCTGGCACCCCGGCCAGTCACGCACCCCGCGGCGTGACCGGCCGGGGCTGCTTAGCCGCGGCCGCCCCCATCACACGGCTGCGCGATCCATGTCTTGCCGTCCAGGTGGAGAACGATCGTCAGCCGGCCGTCCGGTAGTTCGAGGAAGACGCTGCCGGACTCGGTGATGTGGCGGGCGATCGCCGCGGTGACCGGGTCTGGCTGGCCAGACGTACCGACACGGATCAGGGGGCGGCCCGGTGGAAACAACGGGTTCACGTGGGCGGTCCCGGCAAGAGTTGTGACCTCGGTCAACGTCGGCGCGGCTGGCTCGGCCATGATTCCTACCTTCCGGACCGATCGAGTGGCTGGCGGGTTGGCAGTCCAGCGCGCCCGGACTGCCGCTTTGATCGAACCGGCCACAGTCCAAAGCAACCAGAGCGGCAATGTTGCATGAATGTCACAAGGGCCAGCCGACCTGCGCCAATAGTCAGCGATTCATGAGCGGAGAGCCGTCGGTCGCCTTCGTGGCCAGGGCCGGCTCGCTGCGGGGAGCGGAGCCTGGCCCGTCCTTCCGCCAGTCCCGGAGCCGGTCCGGCAGGAACAGGGTCAGGGCGGTGATGAAGGCAAGGATTTTCGATACCACGTTCAGCGTGATCGGCAGCGCGGACTGCGGGTAGCCGAAGCCGGACAGGGCCCAGATCCCGAACACGCCGATCATCAGCGCGAAGCAGAAGAACGTGGGCTTCCGCACCCGCACCATCGGCGACAGCGTGAGCAGCGACAGCGTGGTGAGCTCGACCAGGAACAGGGGCGTGAAGAACACCGTCCGGTAGAGGGCCGGGTCCGGGGCCAGTGGCGGGTAGGTCCTGGCCATCACGATCAGGTCGAAGGGCAGCTCGAAGATCATCGGGGCGGCCATTGCGACGACGACCGCGCCGCCGAGCCTGGTCGGATAGCGCCACCCGGTGCGGGTCATGATGACGCCGAAGAGGGCCGCCGCGGCCAGCAGCGTCACCGGGAGGATGGGGTCAGAGACGACCGAGGTGATGTTGGGGTAGTCGTGCACGAACTGGCGCGCGTAGACCCCGAACCCGGCGAGGAACGCGATCCCCGAGATGATCCAGAGACAGAACATGAGGACCACGACCGAGCGGCGCGGCCGCGTCGGCCGGAGCGGGCGCCGCAGCCGGGTTCCGGCGTAGGCAACGCAGCCGGCGGCGGCCAGCAGGCCAACCGCGAGTTCGATCCTGGCATTTCCGCTGTAACTGACCCACCCGCCGACAGGACTCATGACGCCGCCTGCCTTCCTGCTCTTAAAAGTGATATCACTATGCTATATAATTGATATCAGCGGTGTCAAGCGGAGGAGGATCGGGTGAGCCTGCGCAAGGGCATCCTGCTCCGGCTGGAGCCGGCCCTTCATGACGCCCTGGCGAGGTGGGCTGCGGACGAGATGCGCAGCACCAACGCACAGATCGATTTCCTGCTGCGGCGTGCTCTGGCCAACAGCGGCGGCTGCCCGTGCGCGCGAGACGGACCCGGGCCCGTCGCCCCGCTGGACCTTGCGCCGCCGGACCGCCAGCATGAGCACGTCACATTGCTGCATCGCGCCGAGTGCCCGGAGGATGGACATGACCAGTAATGACGATGAGGATGCCGAGCGCCAGGCTCTGCTGGAGTTTCTCGCCGCCCAGCGTGACGCGGTGCTGTCCATCGTGGCGGAGCTGGATGAGGACGCCTGGCACCGGCCGGTCGTGCCGTCGGGCTGGACGCCGGCCGGGCTGGTGGAGCACCTGGGCGGCGCCGAGTGGCACTGGTTCCAGGGTGTCGTGTCAGGCAAGCATCCCAACCCGCCGCCGGAGGATGAGGACCAGCCTGCGTATGACCCGACGGCAGCGTTCGTCTGCGACGAGCCGTCCGCTGAGGTCATCGGCTTTTACCGTGACCAGTGCGCCAGCTCGGATGCGGTGCTGGCGGTGACGCCGCTGTCGGCGCGGCCGCGCGGCAGGCATGGTGTCCCCGGAGAAGACGAGCCGCCGGATGTGCGCTGGATCGTGCTGCACATGATCGAGGAGACCGCCCGGCATGCCGGTCACCTGGACATTGCCCGGGAACTCATCGACGGCCGGACCGGGCTCGGGCCGCGCTGACCGCCTCGGCGCGCTCGGATGAGGGCAGCGCGCCGACATTCGCGCCATGGATGCCGTAGCTCATATTCCCTCCCGGCAATAACGGCCGGAGGGTCCTTCATGCTAAACGAGCTGACCGGGCCCGCCCGCCCGGCCGCGCTCGGTACTTCGCTGATAAGGCCGGCCGGTCACGGCCCCCGCTTCGTGACCGGCCGGCCCAGCGTTAGCGGCGGTTGCCCTCCTCGCACGGCCGTGGGATCCACGTCTTGCCGTCAAGGTGGAGGACCCCCGCCAGCTGGCCGTCCGGCAGTTCGAGAAAGGCGCTCCCGGACTCGGCGATGAGGCGGGCTATGACCGCTCGGTCATATCTCTCCCTCCGGGTTCGATCAGGCTGCCCGCGCTTGCGCCGCACTGCGCTCGGGACTTTCGACTTGGATCGAAGCAGCCGCCATCCAGCACAACCAGAGCGGGAATGTTGCATGAATGTCACAGGGATCAGCTGATCTGTGCGGACATGATCATTTGTCGCCCGCGGGCCTTCAGGGGTGCTCAGGCGTATGCTTACTGAATAGTGTTTAATGTCCTTTTTGTAACGGGATGCAGGCTATGCCAGACGATGGCGCAAGAATGGGGGCGGCGAAACGCCGGCAACTCGCCCAGCGCCGCAAGGCGGTGGGCCTGACCCAGGAACAGCTGGCCGAGCGGCTGGGCGTGGAACGCACCACGGTGGTGCGCTGGGAACGTGGCCAGACACAGCCGCAGCCGTGGCTGCGGCCCAGGCTGGCTGCCGCGTTAGGGGTCTCAGCGGACCGCCTCGAGGAGCTGCTGGCCCCCGTTATCCCCCCCGGCTCGCCGGGGCCTGCCGCGGTGCCGCGGCAGCTGCCGGCGACGGTGGCAGGCTTCACCGGCCGGGCCGCCGAACTGGCGGCGCTAACCAGGATCCTGGACGAGGCCGGGGCAGATGCGCCGGGCGCGGTGGTGATCTCGGCGATCGCCGGGACCGCCGGGATGGGCAAGACCACCCTGGCGCTGCACTGGGCGCATCAGGTCGCGGATCGGTTCGGTGACGGCCAGCTGTACGTGAACCTGCGCGGCTTCGACCCGGCCGGTACCCCGATGAGTACCGCTGAGGCGATCCAGGGATTCCTGGACGCGCTAGGCGTCTCGCCGCAACGGATCCCCGCCAGCGCCGAAGCCCAGGCCGGGCTGTATCGCAGCCTGCTGGCCGATAAACAGATGCTGATCGTGCTCGATAACGCCCGCGACGAGCAGCAGGTCCGGCCCCTGCTGCCCGCCGGTCCCGGCACCCTGGTCCTAGTCACCAGCCGCAGGCAACTGTCGGGCCTGGCCGCCGCCAACGGGGGTCGGCTGATCAGCCTGGGCGTGCTCAGCGAGCCCGAGGCCTGCCAGCTGATCGCCGCACGCGTTGGCCACGCGCGCGCCCTCGGCGAGCCCGGCGCGATCACCCAGATCGCACGCTTGTGCGGGTATATGCCGCTGGCAGTGACTGTTGCCGCCGCCCGCGCCGCAGCCCGGCCCCACCTCCCCATCGGCGCGCTGTCCGATGAACTCCGCGACGCAGCCGGGCAGCTGGCGGTTCTGGACACCGGCGACCCGGCTGCCAGCGTGCGGACGGTGCTCTCCTGGTCCTACCAGCAGCTCAACCCGGAAGCTGCGCGGATGTTCCGGCTGCTGGGTCTGCAATCCGGCCCAGACATCAGCATTCCCGCCGCCGCCAGCCTCGCCGGAACCAACGGGCCGGAGGCGCGGCGGATCCTAGACGAGCTCGCCCATGACTGCCTGATCACCGAGCATGTGCCCGGCCGATACGTCTTCCACGACATGCTCCACGCCTACGCCGCCAGCCAGGCACACGCCACCGACGACGGACAGGACCGCCGGGAGGCCATTGGGCGGATTCTGGACTACTACTTGCACACTTCCCATGCCGCTGCCCTGCTATTGAATCCAACGTGTTCCAGGCTGGCCCTCGCTCTGCCCCGGCTCGGCGTCAAACCCGAAGAGCTGACTGACTGCGGGCAGGCGATGGCGTGGTTCGAAGCTGAGCGTCACGTCCTGCTGGCGGCCATCACCGTTGCTGCCGAGAAGGGATTTGACGTCCACGCCTGGCAGATCCCGCGGACGATGACGACATTCCTGGCCCGGCGGGGACACTGGCAGCAATGGCTTGCCAGCCAGTGCGCTGCCGTGGCTGCCGCGACCCGCCTCGGTAATGCTGCCGCGCAGGCCGAGGCGCGCCTCTTCCTGGCAGCCGCCTGCACCAACCTCGGCGACTATGACCAGGCTCGTAGCCACCAAGCCAGCAGTCTTGAGCTGTACCAGCGGCTTGGCAACCGTCTCGGCGAAGCCAATACCCGCCAGAATCTCGGCGCGCTTGCTGCGCGCCAGGGCCGCTACGCCGACGCGCTCAGGCACGCTGAGCAGGCGCTGCGTATTTATGAGGCTATCGGCGAGAAGGTGCCCCAGGCCGGAGCGCTCAATGACGTCGGCTGGTATCACGGACTTCTCGGCGACTACCAGCAGGCCCGCGTGTTCTGTCGGCAATCAGTCGCCCTCTGCGCGGAAACCGGCGACAGCTGGACTGAGGGCCTTGCCTGGGACAGCGTGGCATACGCCGAACACCACCTGGGCAACCACGCCGAAGCAGCCGCCTGCTACCAGCGCGCGCTTGCTCTGCTGCGGCAAGCCAGCGACCGCTTCAGTGAAGCGGGAGTCCTTGCTCGCCTTGGCGACACCCGCCAGGCCGCTGGCGAGCCAGCGCAGGCCCTGGAGGCCTGGCAGCAGGCGCTCGTCGTCTTCGAGGACCTGCAGCACCCCGAGGCCGACCAGGTCCGCGCCAAGCTCGCCAGTGCAAACGGCAGGTGACCGGACTGCTGCCGCTCAGGCGTCGGTGAACAGCTGAAGGACGATCGCGGGGTCGTGCTTGGCGGGGGTGTCGCGGACCAGGCGGAGGCTGAGTCTGCCGGGGAGGAAGTAGTTCTTGCTCCACTGCACGGGACGGCCTTCGGCTGAGCCGGCGCCGTCGAGGTACACGGTCTCGGTCAGCATGAGCGCGGCCGCCGGCTCATCCAGAGCGAGGAACGCAGTGGCCGGGTGGCCGGGGCCGAGCAGGGCGGCGCTGACCTCTACCTCGCTGAACGCGACCGGGATTCCCTCGTCCAGCAGCAGGTCCAGCACCATCTGGTGGGATGAGAGGCACTCCCTGACGTTGGCGGCGGGGATCAGGTCAGCGGGAAGCACGTCGGTCATCCACGCCGCGGCCTCGCCGTCGAGGAGCAGGACGCGGGAAACGCGGGTCACCTCGGCGCCGCCGGGCAGCTCGAGCGCGGCGGCCTCGTCACGGGTGGCCTGGGCGGTCTCCACGCTCAGCTGCTCGCTGTCGGCCTTGATCCCGAGCCGCTCGGCCATGCTCGTGTAGGTCTCGAGCCTGCCGAGCTCGGCGACGCTGCTGCCCAGCTTGATCCCGACCGGGCCCGGATCGTCGCTGCGCTCGGGGAGCCGGGCGAGGAACGTGCCGCTGCCCTGGCGCCGGACCAGCAGCCCCCGGTCGGCCAGCCGTCCGACCGCCGTCCTGATGGTCGCCCGGGACACGCCCAGGCTTCTGACCAGCTCGGCCTCCGGGGGAATGCGGTCACCGACCCGGTAGCGCCGGTGCACCAGCAGGTCCTCCAGCACCTTCTCGGCCTGCGCGTACAGCGGCACCCGCTGCAGCGGCGCGGCGGCGTCGCCGGGTCGCTCCGGGCCGGCCGTGCCGACGTTTCCGGTCACGCCTTCATATTAGAGATCCGCGGCGCCCACGTCGCCGGCCAGGGACGAATTCGTCCTCTTGACGTACCAATTTGTCATGAGGTAAGACCGGGATAAACCGGCCGAGGGAGCGGATGATGACGACGACGGCTCAGCCACCCGCGGTGGCGGTGCGGCATCTGCTGGACCCGCTGACCGCTGAGGAGATCGAGACCGCCACGGCGATCCTCCGGCAGGAACGTGGCCTGGGCGAGAGCGCGCGCTTCGTCTACGTCACGCTGCGGGAGCCGGCGAAGGACGCGGTCCTGAGCCACCGGCCGGGCGAGCCGCTTGACCGCGAGGCGGACGTCGTGATCCGGGAACGGGCCGAGCACAAGACCTACGAGGCGGTCGTCTCGATCACCGCGGGCGAGGTGCGCGAGTGGCGCGAGGTACCCGGCGTCCAGCCCGCGGTCATGCTCGAGGAGTTCGTGGCCACCGAGGAGGCGGTCCGGAAAGACCCGCGCTGGCAGGAGGCGATGCGCAAGCGCGGCATCACCGACTTCGACATGGCGATGATCGACCCGTGGTCGGTGGGCTACGGCGGCCCCGAGGATGCGGCCGAGCAGGGCCGGTTCCTGCGCCCGCTGACCTGGGTGCGCCAGGGCGATCCCGACGATCACGGGTACGCACGCCCGGTCGAGGGCCTGATCGTCCGCTTCGACCTCGACCGCATGGAGGTCGTCGACATCGAGGACCACGGGGCGATCGCGCTGCCGCCGAGCGGCGGCAACTACACCGTGGAGGCGATCAGCGATCCCGGCAACGTCCCGCACTTCCCCGGCGGCCCCCGGCAGGACCTCAAGCCGGTCGAGATCACCCAGCCTGCCGGGACGAGCTTCACCGTTGACGGGCACGAGGTCAGCTGGCAGAAGTGGCGGTTCCAGGTCGGCTTCACGCCCCGCGAGGGGCTGGTCCTGCACCTGGTTCGATACCAGGACCAGGGCACGGAGCGGCCGGTCATCTACCGTGCCTCGCTCGCGGAGATGGTCATCCCGTACGGCGACCCGAGCGCGGCGCAGTACCGCAAGAACGTCTTCGACATGGGCGAGTACGGCATCGGCGTGCTCGCCAACAGCCTGGAACTCGGCTGCGACTGCCTGGGCGAGATCTACTACTTCGACGCCTGGCTCAACGACAACGACGGCCACGCGCAGCAGCTCAAGAACGCGATCTGCCTGCACGAAGAAGACCACGGCATGCTGTGGAAGCACACCGACTGGCGGACCGGCAAGGCCGAGGTGCGGCGGTCACGGCGGCTGGTGATCTCGATGATCGCCACGGTCGGCAACTACGAGTACGGCTACTTCTGGTACCTCTACCAGGACGGCACGATCGAATACGAGATCAAGCTGACCGGCGTGATCTCCAACGGGGCGGTTGCGCCAGGGGAGAAGCCCGCTTACGGAACGCTTGTCGCGCCCCAGGTCTACGGCCCCAACCACCAGCACATCTTCTCCGTGCGGCTGGACATGATGGTCGACGGAGCGCAGAACACCGTCGTCGAGTGCGACTCGGTGGCCCTGCCTCCCGGGCCGGGGAACCCGTACGGCAACGCGTGGGTGCTGCAGCAGACCCCGCTGCGGCGGGAGTCCGAGGCCCAGCGGGTGGCCGACGGGCGCGCCGCCCGGTACTGGAAGGTCACCAATCCGGGCAAGCTCAACGCCACCGGCGAGGCGGTCGCGTACAAGCTGATGCCGGGCGACACCGTGCTGCCGTTCTGGCAGCCCGACACGTCGATTGCGCGGCGGGCCGGATTCGCGAACAAGCACCTGTGGGTCACTGCATACGACCGCGACGAGCGGTTCCCGGCGGGGGAGTACCCGAACCAGCATCCCGGCGGTGACGGACTTCCAGCCTGGACCGAAGCGGACCGGCCGCTGGAGAACACCGACGTCGTGCTGTGGCACACGTTTACCGCGCACCACGTGGTGCGGCCGGAGGACTGGCCGGTGATGCCGGTCACCCGCGTCGGCTTCCAGCTCCGCGCGGACGGTTTCTTCGACGGCAACCCCGCCCTCGACGTGCCGCCGCCGGAACACTGCCACCACGAGGGCGAGGTGGCGGACGCCATGCCTCAGACCTCGGAAAACGGCACCCCGTAGGCAACGGCGCGGTCAGCGGCAAGCGCTGTCCTGTCCGGGAGGGCCGACAGAACGCCCTTAAAATTGCCGGTCATGGGGCTGCTACGGAAGGTTATGGGGGCGCTCGACCGATGGCAGCGGCGGCACAAGTGGGCGGGCGTTCCTTACGCGGTACTGAAGAAGTTCGGCAATGACAACGCCAACCTGCTGGTCGTCAGCCTGGCCTGGTACGGGTTCACCGCCATTTTCCCGCTGCTGCTGGTCGTGGTGACGGTACTCGGGTTCATCGGCCAGCAGTCGCTCGGCACCGGCATTGTGCGAACGCTGCACAAGTTCCCCGTGATCGGGTCGAGTTTCAACCCGGCAAGCCACACCGCGCTGCACGGCAGCACGATCGGGCTCATCATCGGCCTGATCGGCCTGGTCTACGGCGCGCAGGGTGTGACCCAGACCGCGCAGCAGGCCATGGCCACGGTGTGGAACATTCCGCAGGACGAGCGCACCGGGTTCCTGCCCCGGCTTGGGCGCAGCCTGGCCGGCCTGCTGATCATCGGCGGCGCGTTCCTCATCAACGCGCTGGTCACCACCTACGCCACTGGCGGCACATCCAGCTACCTGGTCCGGATACCGGTGCTGGCGGGACTGCTCGTGATCAACGTCCTGCTGTACTTCGCCAACTTTGCCGTGCTGACGGCCAAGGTCATCGGGCCGCGAGGGCTGCTGCCCGGCGCGATCATGGGCGCGGTCGGGTTCACCGCGCTGATCACCGTGGGCACCGGGCTGATGACCCATCAGCTCAAGAACGCCTCGGCCACCTACGGTGCGTTCGGCACGGTCATCGGCATCGTGGCCTTCCTGCTGCTGCTGGCCAAGCTGACCCTGTACGCGGCCGAACTCAACCCGGTGCTGTCCCGTCGTCTTTACCCGCGGGCGCTGCCGATGGGCGGCGAGCCGACCGAGGCGGACCGCCAGGTGCTGGCCGATGTGGTGCACGCCCAGCGGAGCCGCGAGGACCAGGCGATAGGGGTGGGGTTCGGCGAAGATGCCGCGGCCGACGCCGCGTCCGACGCCGCGCGTCGGCCTGACAAACCGCAATAGCTCGTTTGGCGGGACACGGGCCGGGCACGGGAAATTACTGGGCTTGCGGCATGAGGAGATGACCATGACCAATCCCGAGAAGTCCCGGCACGTCGAGGTCAGGGATAACGATCAGACAGTGGCGGCGGCGGAGGTGGCCACGCCCGGCGAGGCTGGCGGAACCGCTCGTGCGTCGTTGCGTGCCGAGTCCGGTCACGTGCCGCCAGGCAAGCGAACTGACCTGGTCGACGCCGTGATGGATCTGCCGGAGGTGCGGGCTAGCTCCCGGCTGGAGGCGGCGGTCCCGCTCGGCGACAGCGAGTTGCTGGAGCGCCTGCGGCAGCGGACCATCCAGACGTCTGCCCGCCCGGCCGGGTCTACCGCGCTCGTCGAGGCGGCGATACCGCCAGAAGGTCAGCCGGGAGCCGGGGGCCCGGAGCATCGTGGCAGCTCGTCCGGGTGATCAGGGTCGGCACGTCCGGGTGGAGTTACGATCACTGGCATCCGGAGCTGTA
>Ga0335073_10004303_pt1 | contig 19922 bp, 18 predicted proteins | sample Lox_Sample_22_FD_207093 | JGI IMG/M metagenome (GOLD analysis project Ga0335073, IMG submission 207093) | Soil microbial communities from Loxahatchee National Wildlife Refuge, Florida, United States - Lox_Sample_2.2 | ecosystem: Environmental > Terrestrial > Soil > Wetlands | place: USA...
CCAACCGGGACACGACACGTGGGAGGGAGATAGCTGGAAGGACCGCTCGGGCGCCAATGCCTGGCCTTTCTATTTCACCGTCGATGACCAGCGCGGCTTAGTCTATTTGCCGCTCGCTTCCCCAGCGAGCGACTTTTACGGCGGTGATCGCAAGGGCGCAAACCTTTACGGAAACTCCGTAGTCGCCGTAGATATCGAGACGGGCAAATACAAATGGCACTTCCAAACCATACATCACGATCTCTGGGATCACGATCCGCCAGCGCCGCCGACCTTGTTTGACATTGTTCGTGGCGGAAAAATGATTCCTGCGTTGGCGCTGGCGACGAAATCAGGCTACATATACATCCTCAATCGTGAAACGGGTCAGCCGATTTTCGGGGTCCAGGAGCGCCCGGTTCCAAAGAGCGACGTACCGGGAGAGCAGGCCTTTCCGACACAGCCGTTCCCGCTGAAACCGCCGCCGATCGCGCGTGACAGTTATCGTGCCGAAGATCTGGTCACTGCGGAGGATACCAGTGCCGAGCACGTTCAAGCTTGTAAGGACCTTATCGCGAAAAATGGCGGCGTAAGTAACGAGGGTCCGTACACGACGTGGGCTTATCGCGCAGAAGGTGAGCCCGCCAAAGCTTCGCTTGTGTTTCCCGGCGCCTTAGGGGGCGCCAACTGGGGAGGAATCGCTTGGGACCCGAACACCCGCTACGCATTCGTGGTATCCCAGGACGAAGGTGCATTCGGTTGGATGGAGAAGACACCGGAAGGTTCGCCGGTTCCTTATGATCGGACCACGCTGGATGGCTCCGGGCCCGGCCGGGGAAACTTCGAAGTGCGCATGGGCAGCGCTGCTTGGCCATGCCAGAAACCACCCTGGGGACGGCTGATTGCCGTGAATACCACGACGGGCGATTTTGCGTGGCAGATACCACTGGGCATCACCGAAGGTCTTCCGGAGGCCAAACAAAACACAGGACGTCCAGCGCTGGCCGGACCGATCGTTACAGCCAGTGGAATCGTGTTCGTTGGTTCCACGGATGACAATCGCTTCAGCGCCATCGATGCGAAGACGGGCAAGCAGTTGTGGGTCACCAAGCTCGATCGGCGAGGCAACGCCGACCCAATCACGTATCTGGGGAGGGACGGCAAACAGTACGTCGCCATCGTTGCCACGGATTCCTTGGTCGCTTTTTCCCTAAGATAGACAAGAAACATTGAACAAAACTCACCTCATAAGACCTTCTTTGTAGGGGTTCCCGGCGCTAGAACGCGAGGCTGGACAGAGCATTTGTCGGGCGGAGTTGTACTTGCGTTCGCTGGGCTGATCGGAGCAACGCTCATTGATCTCGCCGCGATCTGAGAAACGAATGAGGTACATGCGAAAGACAGGTTTCCAAGGAGCGAACCGAACTCAATCAGAACCGGAATTTCCGGAACAATCGAATGCAGATACAATTGATGGTCGGCGTAACGATAAACTGCGAACGCCGATGTTTTCGACGGCTGGGGGCGTGGGCACTGCCAGGCCGAATTGGAGGACGATAATGCGTTGCCCAGGTACGTTGCGCCGGTTGGTTGTTTTAGGTGGTGCGGCTTTGGGTCTGACTAGCTTTCTTGCACTGGCGCAGGAGCAGGGCTTTTTTGCCGGTAGCACGCGAGTGAGCTTTACGGCCGCACAGGCAAACCGCGGTAAGGCCGTTTATGACGACAGTTGCGCCAACTGTCATGGAGCAAATCTCGACGATGGGCAGTTCGGCCCTCCGCTGCGCGGCCTCGCTTTCAAGATGCACTGGTCGACCCAATCCCCGAGCGCGCTGTTCACATACATCGCGACCAAGATGCCGCCGTCCTCGCCAGGCGGGTTTACTGACCGTTCGTACAGCGACGTTGAGGCCTACATTCTTCGCGGCAACGGCGTGGTTGCTGGTAACACGGAGTTGGCGCCTGCGCGGAGTCAGTCTAACATCGCCGCCCGCACGATTAATCAGGACGCGACTTACCGAACGATAATTGCGGGACGCGAGAAGCTGCTCGCGGGCCTCACGCCAGTCACCGAGGAGATGCTCCAGCATCCCGCCGATGGCGACTGGCTGGTGTGGCGACGTACCTATCAAAATCTTGCATTCAGTCCTCTGAAGCAAATCGATAAGTCAAATGCCCGAAATCTCGGTGTCGCATGGAGCTTAGCCCTGCCTCTTAGTGCCAACGAGATCACGCCACTGGTGCATGATGGAGTCCTGTTTGTGGAAAGCGGCGCCAGTATCCAGGCGTTAAGTGCTGCGACAGGCGACCAGCTCTGGCAATATACGCGGCCCCTGCCGGAGGGTCTGCACAATGGTCGCGAGGCGCGGATGAAGAGCCTCGCTATCTATGGTGACTCGTTGTATGCCCCAACGCCGGACGGGCATGTGATCGCATTGGAGGCCAAGACTGGCAAGCTGATTTGGGATCACGAGGTCGTCAGCCGCGACCAGGGCATGCACGAAGGTGAAATCGACGGCGTTCCCTTTCACCTGAATGGCGGTCCGATTGTAGCCAAAGGCAAGGTGATCATCGGCACGAGCCTGGGCATCAACACCGGCGGCGGCAACTACATTGTCGGGTTGGACGCGGCAACCGGAAAGGAAGCTTGGCGTTTCAATACCATCGCGAAGCCGGGCGAGCCAGGCGGCGATAGCTGGAATGGAGCGCCCTTTGAACAGCGGTTCGGGGGTGGCGTCTGGACATCGGGCAGCTACGATCCCGTGCACAATCTCGTCTTTTTCGGCACCGGCAACACGTATGACATCGGCACGTTGATGTTGCCCCAGCCCCGAGTCGGCGAGTCCAGGGACGCGCTCTATACCGATTCCACTCTTGCGCTTGATCCAGATACCGGTAAGCTGGTCTGGCATCGCCAGCACATGAAGCGCGATGTGTGGGATTTGGACTGGGTGTTCGAGCAGTCGCTCCTCACCCTGCCGGTGAACGGCAAACCGACCGAGTTGGTGGTTACCGGAGGCAAGACTGCAATCTTCGACGCCATGGACCGCGCGACTGGCAAATACGTTTTTTCCCGTGACCTAGGCCTGCAGAACATCGTGACCGCGATCGATCCAAAGACCGGAGAGGAGACGACGAACCCGGCGCTGGAGCCCGAGCCCGGCAAGACCAAGCTGCTGTGCCCCAATTCAAACGGTGCGCGAAACTGGCCGACTACGGCGTTCGATCCTGCGACCTATGTCCTGTATGTGCCACTTGTCGAGACTTGCGCCGAGTATAACTGGACGCCTCGCAGCGCGGCACAAATCGCAGCGGGCGGCGACGACATTCATTTTGCGACGCGGCCGCGCCCGGACGGCGACGGTAAATTCGGCCGCATCGAAGCTATCAATCTGGCGACCGGCAAGGTGCTATGGATTCACCGTCAGCGCGCGCCCTTGGCCAGCTCGTTGTTAGCGACAGCGGGTGGGCTTGTCTTCGTGGGGGCGCAGGACCGCTTCTTCAGCGCTTATGATGCGGCGACCGGCAAGCTTCTTTGGCAGAACCAGCTAAACGCGGGTCCCAATTCGTCGCCTATTACCTACAGCGTTCAGGGCGAGCAATATGTCGCGGTAGTGGCGGGCGGCGGCGGCCCAACCGCCGGTTCATCCAGCCTGACTCCGGAGATTTCCAACCCACCGGGCGGCACCACGCTGTGGGTGTTCAAGTTGTCGTCGCGGTGATTCGCGACAATTTTCGTTTATTGCCGCCATAATCGTGAATTGAAGATCCGATGCAGCCTCTCGTAATTTTCATCGCCGCGTGTTCGGCGACAACCTTTTCTTCAAGCGCAAATTGCAGTGCCCCTGCCCCCCGAGCCTGGATATTTGAGTCCGGCGCAGACGAAGGGAGTTCAGAACGCCGTGCCTCCCGCTCCGGCAAACGGTGATCCTCGCTATGAGGCCGACATGTCCATCTTTCGCGAGACGCGCTCACTTAGGGGCTCCGCTCGCTGGAAGTAGCTCAGTCGGACAACGATTTGTCGATTGCGGGCCAGCTCCGTGCGTTTCGATGCGCTTTGGGGATGGATCTCACTCCCGCGAGCGCGCCCAAGCTGGCGCACCTGCTTTCGCGCGGCGACTCAGACGCCAACGCCGCCTCCAACACCATCAAGTTTCGCTATCGTCACAAGCGCCCGTTTCAGCTCGTCCAGGGCGACGTTTGTCTGCCGCCCGAAGGAAAGCTGGCGCTCGAAAAGAGTCCCGATTACCCCTCGGGACACAGCACGCTGAGTTGGGAGACGGGACTGATCTTGGCTCAACTGTTTCCCCAACTCGCGGACGATATTCTGGCACGAGCGCGAGCCTTTGGACAGAGCCGCGTCGTCTTTGGTGTGCACGATCTTAGCGCCGTTGAGGCAGGGTGGATGACGGCAAGTGCGGTTCTCGCGATGCAGCAATCCTCTTCCGCATTCCACTCCGATTTGGATGCAGCGAGAGGCGAGATTGCCACGTTGCGCTCCGCTCTCATAAGCAAGCCGCACGGTTGCGACATTGAGGCTCAGACGTTGGCTAAGAGTCCCTACTGAGGCGGGCCGCCTTAGAGTCTTGAGCCGCGGAAGAACCCCGAACGTGATTCCGTCTGCCTTGCTCTTGTCGAGGGACTGACTGGTGCGCTGCCGGCAGCGCAGGGCTCGGCAAATTCGACGCGGTATACTTCGCGGCGCTGAGGATACCACTGGTGTCCGGCAGAACAGGCGGTTGACCGCGCTTTTGGTGAAAGCGGAATGCCGAGGTCAAGTCTCCGAAGGTCTTACGGCGCCAGTCACTGATGTTCGGTTCGCGCACTCCACTGAAGACTTCCAGAAATCGCAGAACGGATGTGTGATCGAACTGCTCGCTACAGACCCAGCCGCCAGCGGTCCAAGGTGAAACAAGAATACAGGGAACCCGGAAGCCCGCTCCGATCGGCAGGCCATGCACGAACTCTCGCGAGGTTCCAGCGGGCGCTACGGGCGGAGATACGTGGTCGAACAACCCGTCATTTTCGTCGTAATTGAGGATGAAGACGGTCTTTGCCCAGACGTCTGGGTTTGCAGCGATGGCGTCGAGCTTGCTGGCAACAAATGCGGCTCCATCGGCGGGCATGTAGTCCGGATGTTCGGATTGGAAACTCGTGGGAATAATCCACGAGACGGTCGGCAGTTGGTCGTGCATTGCGTCGTATTCGAACTGACCTTCCGAGTGCACCTGCATTCCGCGCTTGTATAGCTCCGACCCCGGCGCCTCATTCTGGAACTGGCGAAAATTCTGCAGCATATTGCAGCCATAGCTGTCCTGCTGCTCGTAGACTTTCCAACTCACTCCAGCCTGCTGCAGCCGTTCCGGATACGTGGTCCACGTATAGCCGCCCTTGGGGACCTTGTTGACGATAATGGGCCCGCCATTTGCCCCATCCGCATCAATCGTACCGGTCATCAGATACATTCGGTTGGGCCAGGTGGGCCCGAAAACCGAGCAATGATAGGCATCGCAGATGGTGAATGCTTCGGCCAGCGCGAATTGAAAAGGGATATCGGCTCTCTTGTAGTAGCCCATGACATAGGGGCCTTTGACGCCGTCGGCCTTGCGATGCGCGGCGAGCCACTGATCCATGCGGCCGCCATTCCAAGCCTCATGCTGCACGTCCCAAGCGTGGCTGGTGGATGGAATTTTCTGAGCGCTGCTCGCCAGCGTGTCGAGGTGAAACGGCAGCAGATAACCTGCCGGATTCTCCGCATCGGGCTGGTAAAAGACGGATTTGCCGTTCGCTAGGCGGAGCGCCTCCGGATCTTCGAAACCCCGGACGCCGGCCATGGTTCCAAAATAATGATCGAACGAACGATTCTCCTGCATGAGGATCACAACATGCTTGATGTCCGCCAAAGAACTTCGCTGTGGAGTTTCCTGGGCCAGCGCTTTGCGCACGTTGGGGGGCATTAACGCGGCGGCCGCCGCAAGATGCGCTGCGCTGCTCAAAAGGCGCCGGCGGGTCAGTGGAGTGGTCAAGATCTCAGTGCGGTGCGCCATTGGTTATCTCAGAATGCAGCGGGCAAGCACCCATGGTAGCCCAACACTGTTAGTGCCTTATGAATTCGCCGCCTAGAAATGAAACTTTGCGGCCAGTTGCAACAGCCGCGGCGCTGCCGCACTGACGACCTTCCCGAAATTCGGATCGTTGACTTCGCCGTCCACTGACGACGGCCCATAGAACTGAGCGTGATTGAATATATTGAACGCTTCCACGCGGACATCGAGCGACTTGGACTCCGTGAATCGGATCGTTTTGCTGAGCTGCATGTCGAAGTTTTCTATGCCCGGCCCTTGGAAAAAGCGCCGGGCCGCATCGCCAAGTTGTCCCAGGGCCTCCGGAACAAGAATGCTGGTGTTGAACACCGGTTTGATGTTGCGCTGGGTTCTCGTTCAAATCCAGTGGACCGGGAAGCAGCTCCGGAGTGTCCAGCAGTTGTGCATCTGGATGGCTGCGTGGAAGTGGAAGCGGCCTACTACGGTGCGCCGCCCGGCTGGATCGGTCGGCACGTTCAGGTGCAATGGAACACCACGCATGTACGGTTGCTGAATCCCGTAACCGGCCAGCTTTTGCGTGAACACCTCCGGCAAGAGCGCGGCCGTCATCGCACCACGATGAAGATCGTTCGCCGCGCACGCCGTTATCGACGCAGCAGTTACTAAACCGCGCCGAAAAAACGGGAAAACACATCGGCGCGTTGTGCCGCCAGTTGCATGGAAAATACGGCCAGACTGCGGTGCGGCGAGTTCTGGGCGTGCTGTCGTTGGCGAAGAAGTTTGGGATCGCCTCGACCGACGACGCATGCGCCATGGCGCTCGAAACCGGCACCTGCGAATACCACTTCGTGCGCCGCTACCTGGAGCGCAATCCGCAACTGCCGCTGAGTTTGCGCCAGGTCGATCCGCTTATCCGCCAGCTCACGTTGTATCGCGATCTGATCGAAAGCCGAACTCGTCAGGAGGAACCATCATGAATTTAGTCGAACTCGAACGCTCCCTTCGCCAGCTCCGCATGGCTGCGGTGCTCGAAACCCGGTTGCGCCAGGCGCAGGCCGAATCTATGGCGCCAATCGATCTGATCTCTTGCCTGGTGTCGGACGAGCTTACACGTCGCGCCGATCGGCTGCTGGAGCGCCGGCGGAAACAGGCCGGCTTCCGCGATCCGGATCGCACGCTTGATAATTTTGACTTTAACTTTAATCCGAAGATCAATCGCAGTTTGGTCTTCGACCTCGCCACGGGCAACTTTGTCAGCAAACGCGAAGATGCGCTGTTTCTCGGTCCTGGCTGAACAGGCAAGAGCCACTTGGCGCAAGCCATAGCGCAGGCGGTGATCCTGCAAGGCTATCGCGTGCTCTATCGGGAAACCCACGGGTTGCTCGACGAACTGGCCGATGCTGTTGCCGAGGGCACTCGCAAGGAATACATCGAAATGGTGTCGAGGTTCCGCTGCTTATCCTCGACGACTTCGGCATGCGCAAACTCCCGCACACCACGGCCGAGGATCTGCTGGAAATAGTCATGCGCCGCTACGAACGCTGCAGCACACTACTCACATCGAACCGTTTATGCGGTGCACCGCATAATGCGGAGTCTAGTTTTATGCTGAGTTCGGACTGCGATCCGGCCATTTTCAGTCAGGTTGAGGGTCTCTCGCTTCGCATAACCGGAGCGGCATTCAGCATGGCGATCAACTAATCAGTTGCCTTGAACCGCCCAGTTCGTAGCTTCGGCGCAATGACCGATTCCAGCGCCTCTAGCTTCACAGAAGGATCAGCACGTGTGCAGATCTCGGTGGTTTGCATGTTTGAATGCCCGAGCCAGAGCGACACCTTGCGCAAATCTTTGGTTGCCTGGAGAATCGTAAGCGCACAGGTGTGGCGGAGGGCATGCGGAGAGACTCGTTTTGTGGCAAGGGATGGGCATCGCTTCGCTGCCGTGCAGACATACTTGCGTAGTATGTACTCGAAACCAGAGCGGGTCATGGAGGCGTTAAGGAATAGTTCAGGTGCACGGCGGGTGCCCCGAACTGCCAGCCATGCGCGTAAGGCGGATGCTGTCTCCTTCCACAATGGTAGGCAGCGGGATGCCTGCCATCCTTAATATAGGCGACGAGCCCATCGCCAACTTCTTGGGTCATCGGCAGCAGGGTCTGGCGGCGGCCCTTTCCAACAACGTGAAGGGTGCCCTCTTTCCAATCCACGTCGCTGGGGCGAAGCCGCAGGATATCGCCGGCGCGAAGACCGAGGCGGGAGAGCAGCAGCAGAATCGCGCGGTCTCTAAGACCTGCCTCCAAGGTGGCGCTGCATGCGGCAATGACTCGCTCGACTTCCTCGGGTTGCAGTTACCGCGGCAGTGACGAAAGGCGCCAGTGTGCGAGCGCCGGAATACATGCGTCATGACCCGCTGCACACTTCCCATCCGCGATGAGATAACACAGGAACGCTCGCACGGCGGTGGTGCACTGTTTTCCCGTTGCCCAACCGCACCCTTGGCTTGCCTGTTGAACGAACTGCCGGAGGCTCCGAGCCTCGAACTTGCTCGTGTCATCTCCTACGGTCTTCAGCAACGCCCGGAGGTGACGATTGTAGTTGTATAGCGTCGCGTCACCTGTTCCCCGGTGCCTGCGCATCCAGTCCCGGAACAGCACCAAGACCTGTGGGTCTTCGACGGCCGTTTGGATGGACGGGATCGATAGTAACCCACCGCGACGAAGAGTGCCCATAAACAGATGAGCGCCGTTCTGTAGATCCGAACGGTGGGTTGTCCGTAGTTCTTGCAACGGCATTGATGGAGGTGGCGAGCAAACTCGTCTAACGTCTGCTCATCGAAGGTCGCGGGCAAAATGCCCTTTCTCTTCGCCCAATAGAGCAAGTGCTCCGCAGCCGGATATGTCGCCGTGCTGTGATCTTGGCAAATCCTGACTGTCGAAGCTTCTTGTCGAAATCCCCGTGGTAGATATTGATATCTCGGGAGATTTTGCGCCCCTCGTCGTCGCGTTCGGGTTGGGAAGCCTTCAGCGTGCGGAGGCGCCTGGCTTGCGCGCGGCTAGCGTCGCACAGGTGGAAGTGGCGCATCCAACGAGGCTGGCTTTCGAGCACGAGCTTTGCGGCCCACGATTCGGTTTCGCATTCTTCCTGCGGCCCCGCGAAACCGTCGATGTAAGTTCCGTGCTTGGTAATATAGACGAAAAACCGAAGATAGGAGGCGATGAATCTCGCCTTGTTATCGGTCCAGACGGGGAAATTCTGGCGCTATGACTTCAGGCTCGGCGGGCGGACGTTCCTGACCCGGTAGCGGGGCGTGATCGAACAAATCGCCCTGCGGACTTGGGTCGAGGACATCATCAGCCATGTAGTCTTAGTCGCTAGGCGTTGGCAATCTGGAGCGAAACAAGCGGGTCTGCAATGATCTGCCCCCACTTCTCGGCCTTCGCACTCCAAGCGCGCGCCTGCGTTTGCCGTTCCTGCCGAGACGGTATCGGTGAAGGGGTTCGTTTCGGCATGTCGTCAAAAGTCCTTTCCTTCAATATTCGGCCATTTGTGGACTTGTGAACACCACCCCATTGCTTGAAAAAGAAAGTTATCCCGTTCTTTTTGCAAATACCGAGGATGCTTTCGACCCATGCCTGCGCCATGGGTCGTGCGCCGGGCCCGCTTTCGCCACCGACTATCGCCCAATGGATTCCCGAAAGGTCGATATCCCCGAGGTCTTCCAGAAGCGGTTCGATCGATAGGAATCGCGTTGTCGCCGGAGCCCGTCGCAGTTGGTCGATGCGTGGCAGACCGTATTTCTTATCCTCGACGCTCACGCCCCCCAAATATGGGGATTGGACGCCGCGAAGCGCAGGCGCCCGGATAGGAGTTCGGAGAGGCGATCTGCACGCTTAGTCAACACCTTATAGGTGTGCCATTTGGCCTCAACCATTACCCGGACGACGTCTTCGACTAATCCGATACTGGAGGCGGAAACTAAGTCGGCAGTTGGGCTGATCTCCACGCTCACTCGGACATGTTTGAAGGAAGTGGCATCGATTAGTCCGCTTTTGATAGGTACACATCAATCCTCAAAGCTTGTCCTGCGGCAAATTGTCGCACCTCAAGAAATCGGGCTGAGATTCACCTCGTTTGCGGAAGGTAGATACAGACAAGCAAAAAATTAGCAAGTTGTTTACACCGGTCACCTTTCGAACAGAAAGACATCGTGCATGGAAGCTCCTCACTTAGCAATGGTGGATTCGCGGGCGCGCGAGAGCCTACTCGCCGCGAAGTACGCTTGGCTGCTAGGGCGGGCCCTTCGCCCGGTCCGCGGCCACCACGCGACAATTGAAGATCTTGTCCAGGACGCGTTTAACTGCTTTGTCCCGGCCGGACGCTCACCTCGCGCCACCTTCAGCGTCTTCACCGCCACGCTTACCAGCTTTTGTCGATTTCCGAGTTCGACTCCCTCGGCTTGGGCTTCGCGAAAGGATTGGCGCGGACCAAATTGGGGCCCAATACCCTCTTCGCTGCATCGGCGCATATGTGTGTTGGCGCAAGGTGCAGACGAGAATCGCGTTCTTTGCAAAGAACTGGTTAACGGAGATCTAGATATCGAACCAAACCGTTCGGCCGATGTAAAGACGGCCGAACTGTGGATGTCGATAGGCGAGACACGAGCGGTGAAGAAACGCCTGACCGCTGCCACATTGAGCAACACAGACCATAGGAACCGATCGCACATGAACCGTCATCTTGGTCGTCTTTCACTTGATTTCTTCCTTCTTTTCGCAGCGGCGCTTTCCGTCTTCGGACAAACCGGGCAATTTTCCGGAAACGTTTCCGACCCGCAGCACGCGAGGGTCGCGGGAGCGCACGTCCGCGTGGTAAACCAGTCCACGGGTGTTGGGCATGAGGTCACAACCAACTCTAAAGGATTCTATGTCGTTCCATTCGTGCCGCCGGGGACATACAAGATCTTTGTGAAAGCGAAGGGATTCCGTATAGCGGTGAGTGATCCCCTAACGGTCACCGTAGGTCAGGGAATGGTGTTCGACGTTGAGCTCACAATTGGTGACTTTGATCAGAGCGTCACCGTTAACCGTGGGTCGCAGTTACTCGATACATCCGACGCCGCGGTCAGCACGGTAATCGACCGTCAGTTCGCAGATAATCTTCCTCTGAACGGGCGCAGCTTCCAAAGTCTGATTGAACTTACGCCTGGGGTCGTTGTCACCAATGTCAACTCCTCCGACACTGGTCAATTCAGTGTGAACGGACAGCGCGCCGCCTCAAACTACTTCACGGTGGATGGCGTTAGCGCAAATTTCGGAATCGGTGGGATCGGTTCCGGGACAAACAATCCTGCGGGAAACGGGTTCGCAGGTGCGCTCGGCGCGACCTCTGTCTTAGGAGGGACCAATAGCCTGGTGTCCGTCGATGCATTGCAAGAGTTTCGCATTCAGACTTCAACGTTTGCCCCGGATACAGGACGCACGCCGGGAGGACAGATTTCCATAGTGACGCGCTCGGGAACAAATCAGTTCCATGGTTCGTTGTTCGACTACTTTCGCAATGACAAACTCGATGCTAACGACTGGTTCAATACAGCGCGGACGCCGGCCCTGCCTAAGTCGGAGGAACGCCAGAACGATTTCGGCGGGGCCTTTGGTGGCCCGATTCGGAAGGACCGGACTTTTTTTTTCTTTTCCTATGAAGGTCTTCGGCTACGGCTGCCGCAAACCACCCTGTCACAAGTTCCGGATCTCAAGGCGCGCCAGAACGCCACGCCGGGCATGCAACCGTACCTGAACGCGTTCCCGTTCAACCCCGATCAACCCGACTTGGGCGACGGCATCGCAGAATTTAATGCCAGCTACTCCAATCCCGCGTCGCTCAATGCCACCAGTCTCCGCATCGATCACAAGGTAAACGACAAGCTCACTCTGTTCGGCCGATACAATTACTCCCCTTCCAGTCTCACCTCGCGCGCTCTGGGTGGCTCCACCCTGAACACCGTGACGTATGCTCAGGACACCATACAGACGGGAACGCTGGGGGCAACCCGGATCCTTTCTCCGACCATAACCGACGACTTCCGATTCAACTACAGCAGGGCGAACGTTACAACGTCTTCAAAACTGGACAACTTTGGAGGAGCTGTTCCCGCCCCCGCACCTTTTCCCGGCCCTTTCACCACGGAGAATGCGGATTTCAGCCTGGACATCTATTCGTTGTTAAACGCTGATATTAACGAAGGATTCGGGACTCATGCCCTGCAGCGACAACTGGCCCTGGTTGACAATCTGGCCGTGGAGATGGGTAAGCACAGGCTGGCGTTCGGAATTGACTTCCGCCGTCTGTCGCCGCAAGTGGCCCAGGCTCAGTACTTTCTGCTTCCGTTTTTTGCCGACGTACCCTCCGCTGAAGTCGGAGACACCAGCGCTGCCGGCATTTTCCTACAATCCAGCGTCCCCACCAACCTCCTGCTGCGCAATCTCGGACTGTTTGCACAGGACACCTGGCAGGCCACGGGGCGCCTGACCCTCACTTACGGCTTGCGATGGGATGTGGAGTTTACGCCTTCCGCGCAGAGTGGGCCGGGGATTCCGGGCGTAGTCAACTTCAACAATCTCTCCGAACTGGCTCTCGCGCCGCTGGGAACGCCGCCGTTCAGCACCCGGTATGGGAATGTCGCGCCCCGGATTGGTGCAGCATATCAGCTTTTTACGAAGAACGGCGTGCCGGTCACGGTGCTTCGCGGCGGATTCGGCGTCTACTATGACTTGGCCACGTCAGAGATCGGCAACAACATTAACCAGGGATATCCCTATGAATCGTACACTTCCATTTTTGGCGAAACCTTCCCCGTAACCCCTCCCCCGCCTGCAATCATACCGCCCAATGCAACCAACGGGGATACCCTGGTCGCTTTCGATCCGCACCTTTTGTCGCCGCACACTCTGGAGTGGAACGTCGCGGTGCAGCAGGCTCTGGGCAAACAGCAAACTCTGTCGGTTTCCTACGTGGGCGCTGCGGGAAGGAACCTGCTACAAACGGCTGACGTTGAATCGCCAAACCCGAATCTAGCGCAGGCGATTTTGATCAGCAGCACGGGTACGTCGAATTACAATGCGCTGCAGGCTCAGTTCCAGAGGCGGTTGTCGGACGGCCTGCAGGCGCTTGCTTCTTACACGTGGTCACACTGCACCGATATGGGGTCCTCTGGTTCGCTCTACAGTGCCTCGAATTATCCTGGACCCGGGAGCAGTCCGAATCAGAACCAGGGGGATTGCGACTTCGATATTCGTCAGGCCTTTTCCACCGGCCTAACCTACAACATTCCAGCGCCGAAAGTGAATCGACTTACCAGCGCCATTCTGGGAGGTTGGTCCCTTCAGAGTCTCATTCAGACCCACACGGCTCCGCCGGTCGACGTGGATGACTCGCTTTTCACTATGCTTCTCAACCGAACAGTGGAGATTCGGCCGGATATTGTTTCGGGAATCCCCCTCTACCTCTACGGGCCGCAATACCCCGGAGGCAAAATTCTCAATAACACTGTCGGGGCAACAACGTGCTCCGATGGCTCTCCCAGCGTGGGGCCTTTCTGCGCCCCGCCGACCGATGCCAACGGGAACCCGTTACGACAGGGAAACCTCGGACGGAACTCGCTGAGAGGTTATCCTTTCGCACAATGGGACTTCGCCGTTCATCGCGATTTTCCCATCCACGAATCGATGAAGTTACAGTTTCGCGCCGAAATGTTCAATGTCCTGAATCATCCCAATTTCGGTCCGCCGATTGCCGACATATCCGGCAACAGCGGTGTTTTCGGCTATCCAGTCCAAACTGCGGCGCAGGCCCTCAGCGGCCAGTTCGCAGGCTACTCTACGGCCGGCGGTCTCAATACCCTGTATCAAATCGGCGGCCCGCGCTCCATCCAACTGGCTCTGAAACTTTCATTTTGAGTGCATTGTGGGCGTGCGTCGCGTTGCGTTCCGCGATGCTTCGCTCCAGAAGGAAAGTATCGATATATGTTGACTCGTCATTTCTGGATGATGGTTCACCGCTACACCGGTCTGGCGATGGCTTGTTTTTTGATCCTGGTTGCCTTAATCGGAAGTTTGCTCGCCTTCTCCATCGAGATCAATCACCGTATCAGCCCGCGGTTTTACGCGCGGCCGCAGCCAGGCGCAGCTCCCCTCGGCTTCGCGACCTTCGTCGAGCGCGCGGAAGCTCTTGTTCCGCAAGGGCAGGTCTACTGGATCCAAATTGCCGACCGCGACCAAATTGATGTTCGACTCAGCCCGTGCAGGAACCCGGCGACGGGGAAGCCTTACCGACTCGCAGTTGACGACTTGTATCTCAATCCGTGGACTGCACAAGAGCTAGCCCGGCGCAAGCCGGGAGAGCCCTATCCAACTGCCTTCGTGGACACCCAGGGCTATCACGGGGAGCTCTGTCTCGGCAACTTCGGCTTCCGGTTTATGGGCATCACTGCTCTCATCTGGACCATCGATTGTTTCAGCGGCTTCTATCTCAGCCTGCCTGCTACGCTACAGCGGTTCTGGCCACGCTGGCGGCAGGCGTGGCTGGTCAAATCGAGCGCTAGCGCTGCCCCCGTCAACTTCGATCTCTATCGGGCCGGTGGGCTCTGGCGTTGGCCTAGGCTCTTCGTGTTTGCCTGGTCGGGCGTGATGTTCAACCTTCCCGAGGTCTACAAAGGGGTGTCAAGCGCGGTCTTTCACGATCGATGGCCGCAAGCCGATGCTGAGATGCCCATGCCGGCGACGGGCAACGAGCGCCCGCCGCGCCTCGATCTCCAGGCCGCCCTTTCGAACGCTGAGCGCTATCGATTGCCTGAGGACGGTGAAATGCCTATGCCGGGGACCGGCGCCGAGCGCCCGCCACGCCTCGACCTCCATGCCCTTTCGACTACACAGCACCTGATGGCGGAACAGGCTACGATCCACTGTCCTTCGGTGGGCGAACGGACTGCCTTCGCATACCTCTCCGACAACCGGACCCATTTTTATAACGTCAAGAGCAGCCGCGACATCTCGGACAGCGACTCGTTCACGACAGTAACTTTCGATGGCGACACCGGCGCTCCGCGATCTGTGCACATACCAACCGGCGAGCATAACGGCGACACTGTTTCTCTGTGGCTCCTGTACCTGCACGAAGCCGGGATGTTCGGCCTTCCGTACCACATCTTCGTCTGCGTGCTGGGCTCATCATGCTCTCCTACACCGGCGTGTACATCTGGTGGAGAAAGAGGCAGGGCAGAATTCCTGCAACCGGTAAACAGCAGGCCTCGATCGCGAAGGCCGTCGTCGAGCCCGGGAGCGCGCCACTATGATCCGTAACTTCTTCGTTTGGCTGCATCGCTGGGCAGGCCTGGTAATGGCGGGGTTCCTTGTTCTAGTCAGTCTAACCGGCAGTTTGCTTGCCTTCTGGAGCGACCTGGAGAAGCTGATCTGCCCACAACTCTACGCCAAACCAAGGCCCGGCGTGGCCCAGCTCGACCTCGCGACGCTCGCCGAGCGCGCGCAGGCATTGGTTCCACAATGCCGAGTGGCAGGTGTTGACTTCTTCCGGCCCGATCAGGTGTGGGTGTCATTCGAGTCTCATCATATGGACCCGGCGACCTTCGAGAGCTGCAATCTCGGCTTCAACCAGCTTTTGGTCGATCCCTGGACCGGCGCAGAACTTGGACGCCGCAACTTCGGCGATCTATCGCAGGGCCGTGTCAATCTATTGCCCTTCATCTATCAATTTCACAGCACTCTGAAGCTGGGCAGTACCGGCTATTCGATTCTTGGCGGCGTGGCGCTGCTGTGGACCATCGACTGCTTCGTTGGCTTCTATCTCACTCTGCCGGTCACGATCACGAAATTCTGGCGAAAGTGGCGGCCCTCATGGTTGATCAAGCGAAGGGGTTCCTTTTTTCGTCTCAATTTCGATCTGCACCGCGCGAGCGGTTTATGGCTCTGGGCGTCGCTGTTCATCTTCGCGTGGTCGAGCGTGATGTTGAATCTCTCCCCGGTCTACGATCGGGTGACAGGCGCTTTATTCGACTACACTTGGGCTACAGAGCACTCCGTGGTAGCCGCGCAACATACGCGTGGCCGACCCCCAAAGCTCGATTGGCGCGCTGCGCAGCAAACAGGCGCGCGGCTTATGGCCGAACAGGCGGCGACGCGAGGCTTCACCGTGGGCCGGACGGTGAGCATCTCTTTCGTCCCCGGCGAAAACACCTATTATTACGACGCGAGAACCGGCCGCGATCTCTCGGACTCGAACGTGACGGCATTAGTTTTAGACGGCGACATCGGCGCCTTCATATCGCTGCGTCTCCCAACCGGCGAACACAGCGGCAATACGGTTACGAGCTGGCTCTACGGTCTGCACACAGCCGAAGTATTCGGCCTTAGTTACCGCATTTTTGTTGGAGTGCTGGGCTTTGCGATCACGCTGCTGTCGGTTACGGGGGTCTACATTTGGTGGAAAAAGTGGCGGATTCGAAAGTCTAAGGCGCACCGTAGTGCCGCGGCCGAGGTCGTGCCTGAATCTTGAATCGTCATTTCTCGATTGGTCGCGCATCCCTACGCCCGCCTGTGCATGGCCAGCTTCCTGGTTCTTGCGATGCCGACAGTGCAGCTTGCTCGCGTTCACCACTGAGATAAATCACCTGGGCAGCCCGCTATTCTACGGGAGGCGCGACCAGGCGCTGCGCAATTTCGCCGTTCTCATGGATCGGGCGGCAGGTCTAGTTTTCCAAGAGCAGGTGTACTGGTTAGTTGCCAACCCCGATCATGCGTTTCCGACGAAGGTTGGGCGATGGCTCTTTCGCTAGTTCTTGGACTGGGCGCGACGCTTCATCATCTCTTCCATGCGCTTTGTCGAGGGAGGAACAATATTCTTGGCTCGTAAATATCCAACCATGTTGCCGTAGCACTCCTGATCATGGCCAATGTTGCCATAGAGCGCCGCGATGCGCGGTGTTTCGCCACGGAAGCTCTTGACGGCAGACAAATAGTTCTCCGGCGTCGTGCCAGTGTAGGCGGCGTCGCACGCATTGAAGGATTCCTTCAGCGCCTCTAGCAAATCCGCCTTGCTAGTCTTGCTTCCCGCATCGCTTTTTTGGTTTGTGCCGGCGATGCGCGCACAAGTTCCTGTTTGCGCTTCAGCCACGTGAGCAACCCATCCGCCGAAAGTGCGTTGTTCCGGCGATAGCTTGAAGTCGTACGCGGAGTCCGGCATTGCCTCGGCTGCGTCCAGGATATTCATCTTGATGCCCATGTAGGACTGCTGTACATCCTTCACCAGCGCGTCGGCGGTTTGTGCCTGCAGCGAACAGACGCAGACCCCGAAGAACACGAGAGCAGTGTATTTCATTGAAGTCCTCCCAAAGATTGCGGCCATTCATTCTTTCCCGCGATTGCAATTGTACACCCCGGTTGCTTCACTGCCCCATACGAGAAGCTTCGATCGTGGCCGCCTGAGGTGCGGCAAATTGTCGCAGGTCAGTGCGGGAGTAGTACGGCCGCAGTGATCGGCGCGCCCATCTTCCGCGCTGGCGCTGATCGTCGACACGATCTGGAACCGGTGCGATCTCGTCAAATAAGGATCGCGCGCTCAAGCGCCCGCGAGCTCCAACCACCGTCGATGATCTTCGGCGGAACCAAGGCGTACGATTTCTCGGGGCGCCAGCGGTTGAAAGATACCCGTAAGGAACCACGACGACAACAAAACGTTTTCGGTGGAAGTTGTTATGAAGGCCTCAGTGGCGATGCTCCCCCCTTTCGTGCTCGTGGGCTGAATCCGCCACGGCGACGATGAGGCGCCCATGTTGAACTCCCTTTGTGGCAATGAGGGAATCCGCGATCAATTGCACGTCTTTGGCCTTTCCGCGCAATACAATCACCTCCAGGCAATTGTCGTGGTCGAGGTGAACATGCAACGCGGATACCACGCACTTGTGGTGCTGGTGTTGCAGTTCCGTTAGCTTCTCACTGAGCAAGCGGACGTGGTGGTCGTAGACGATGGTTACGGTGCCCACCACAGTGGCGTTCGGCTTCTCCGCGCCCTCTTTGACCAACTCGGCTCGCGCCAAGTCGCGAAAGGCCTCGGATCGGTTGGTATAACCGCGTTTCTCCATCAGTTGATCGAATTGATCCAGCAACTCGCCTTCGATCGCTACACCAAAGCGTCGTAATTCGGACATACGCAGTGATTTTAGCTGAGGTCGTCGTCTCACCGAAAAAGCTTCGGCCTCCGGTAACACGTCTTGTGCATTCGTGCTATTGCGTGGTAGTATCACGATTCGCACACTCGTAACACGGCCAGGCCGTCCGAGTGATCTTCGAAGGAGGCGACATGGATCGCAAAGCTTTTGAAGCTACCGTGCTACTTGGAATATTTACAGGTCTGCTGTGGGCGTTCGCCGCCGGAAGCCTTTCCGGCGTTATCAAAGATCCGACCGGCGCCGTCCTCCCCGGCACCAAACTCACGGTGGTAAACAGCGCGCTGAAAGCGCAATATCAGACGACCTCCGACTCGCGGGGCTTGTACTCCTTTCCTGCTCTGCCCGTAGGGCATTACGATCTCACGATCGAAGCCGTAGGATTCCAGACTCAAAAGAAGACCAACATCGCCGTGGACGCCGATGCCGCTGTAACCATAGACACCACGCTCGATCTTGGAGAGCAAACACAGGCCGTAACGGTGAGCGCAACCGAGGCCAATGTCCAAACCCAGCCCGATACGGTGGCCACGCATCTGGGCGAAGTCGTCTCAGAAGCGCAGATCCAGGCGATTCCTCTCAATGGCCGCAGTTATACGGATTTGCTTGCTATCCAGCCCGGCGTCACTCCCGTGACCACGCTGACTCCCACGTCCGTGATCATGGCGGGCGTCACGGGCACCATTAACCCATCGGGCGACGCCAATCCGGGCGATGTTTCCATCGACGGCCAGCGCGAATCGGCGAATGGCTTTATGGTGAACGGCATCGACGTGCAAGAGCACATGAACGGCGGCACGTCGGTGATTCCGAATCTGGATTCGATCCAGGAGTTCCGCGTCCTCACGAACAATTTCGATACCGAATACGGCAACTATAACGGCGGCATGGTGAACGTAGTTACGCGCTCGGGCAGCAACGCATTTCATGGCGACGCTTTCGAATTCTTGCGAAACACGGTTCTTGACGCTCGCGGCTATTTCGATCCCTCGCGCAGCGTTTTCCAGCAAAATCAATACGGCGGTACCGTCGGCGGGCCAATTCTCAAAGACAAGCTGTTTTTCTTTCTTGACTACCAGGGAACCAGAACTCTCGAGGGGATCTCCTCGCCCGTAACAACCGTGCTTTCGAATCAGGAGCGCCAAGGGAACTTCAGCGATGCCGAAAGCTCGCTCACGGGAACGGTGAGTGGTCCCAACATCGCGAGCATGCTCACTGGAAAGCTCGGTTATAACGTCTCCGTTGGCGAGCCATACTATACTCCCGGCTGTGGCTCGGGCTCGCAATGTGTGTTCCCCGGAGCCATCATCCCGCGATCGATCTGGTCAACGCCTGCGCAGCATCTTTTGCAATACATTCCAGCGCCGAATATCGGCGCCAATCAATTTGAAACATCAGCCTACCCCGAGACCGTGCGTGACGACAAAGCGGGCGGCCGCATGGACGCCAACACGCGCATTGGGCAACTTGCGGGCTACTATTTTGTCGACAATTACCGCCTGGATAATCCCTATCCCGGCGGACAGGGCGGCGCCAGCATTCCCGGATTTGATGGACTCACGATCGGGCAAGCGCAAGAGATCACGATCGGGGACACGAAGGTCTTCGGCGCCACTACGGTGAATGAATTTCATATCGGTTTCTTGCGAAATGTGAACGATATCGGCCAGC
>Ga0335073_10004304_pt1 | contig 19917 bp, 16 predicted proteins | sample Lox_Sample_22_FD_207093 | JGI IMG/M metagenome (GOLD analysis project Ga0335073, IMG submission 207093) | Soil microbial communities from Loxahatchee National Wildlife Refuge, Florida, United States - Lox_Sample_2.2 | ecosystem: Environmental > Terrestrial > Soil > Wetlands | place: USA...
CGTGACCTCGGCACCATCTGCGGCGGCGCCGGCGGGCATCGGGGGGCTCGCCGGCGCCGCGCGGTCCAGGCCGGCCCGGCCTATACCCCGGTCTGGGCGGTCAGCCGCCCCGACGTGACGGCCTCGGTGAAGGCCTCGTAGTCCCGCTCGTTCTGATCGGCGTACAGAACGGAGAAATCCGCGACGGCGCGGTCGAACATGTCGCCCTGGCCGAGGTAGGAGGCGATCGCGATCCGGTCGCCCCACCGGGCGTGCGCCCGGGCCAGCGTGGCCCCGCAGAACCGTGCGTACTGCGCGGCGCCGGGCAGGGGGATCCGGTCGGTGTCAGCGCTGCCCTTCCAGTCGTGGAACTGGCGCACGTAGTAGTCGCGGGTCACGCCGTCCAGGCCCTTGATGCGCTGCCAGCCCAGGAAGATGTCGGTGGCGGCCTGCATCAGCCGCTGGCCCATCACCACCCGCTGGCCGTGGTGCGGGTAGGTGCTGGCGCCCGCGTAGGGTTCCAGCACCGAGGCCTGCGCCTCTTTCACCTGCAAGAACAGCGGGTCGTCGGCGTCGCGGCCGGTCAGCAGCAGGATGTAGCAGCGGGTGCCGACGCTGCCCACGCCCACCACCTTGCGCGCGGCGTGGACGTAGCGGAACTCCTCCAGCGGGTGCCCTTGCGTCCCCAGGGTGCGCCGGTACGAACTGAGCAGCTTCTTGATCAGCGGTGCCGGGTCCTCCCACTCGGTCCCCGGCACCGCCAGATCCTCGATCGGCACGATCAGCGGCGGGTCGGCCACGATCCGCGGCTCGCCGTCCACCTCGGCCGCCCGCTTGGCCAGGACCCGGGCGCTGTCATTGGCGTAAGCCTCAGCGACATGCTTTTCCGCCCGCCGCGCTGACTTCTTGTCCAGTTGCCTGACGCGGACCTGCTGGCGGACCAGGTTGAGCAGGACGCCGGCTTCCAGCTGGTCGTACCACGTGTCCAGGGTCGGCATGCCGGCGGCCCGGCGCATCCGCTCCCGGTACTCGCGCACCCCCGCGGTGACGATCGCATACCGGTTGTCGGGGGAGAAGCCGCGGAAGCGGCCCATGATCTCAAAGCTGGCCGCCATCCGCTTGACGTCCCATTCCCACGGGCCGGGGAGGGTCTCGTCGAAATCGTTGATGTCGAAGATCAGCTGGCGCTCCGGGGTGCCGAACACCCCGAAGTTCGACAGGTGCGCGTCCCCGCACAGCTGCACGGTGACCCCAGACACCGGGGACCCGGCCAGGTCGGCCGCCATGATCGCTGCCGCGCCCCGGTAGAAGGTGAACGGCGACGCCAGCATGCGCCCGTACCGGACCGGCACCAGCTCCGGGACCCGGGTGACCGCCTGCGCCTCCAGCAGGGCCACCGGGTCCGGGCGATCCGGCGCGGGCTCCCAGCGCCCGTGGCTCGACCGGGGCGCTTGCTTGCGGGACGCCAGGCCCCGGGCCTGGCGCTCATCCACGGTCAGGTGCTCGCGCCGCCACGCGGACGCGAACGGTGCGGCTTGTTCCCGTGAGCTAACCGACGTCGCCATGTGGCCATCCTGTGGTGTCGTTCCCGTAACCGCGGATATCCCTGAGCGTAAATGAGCACGCGCCCGCCCGGCACGGATCGGGGCCGTCCGGAAGCCGCCGGGCCGCCGGCCAGGCTCAGATGTACTCTCTGCGCCGGGCCCAGACGAGCGTGAGCCAGCCCCAGATCGGCGGCAGGTAGGAGGTGAACAGGCGCTGGATGAAGACCGCGGCGGTGGCGTCGGCCTCGGACACGCCGGCCGCGGTAAGGCCGAGGATCATGCCCGCTTCCACCACGCCCAGCCCGCCGGGTGCCGGCGAGATGCCCCCGACGATCCCGGCCAGCGTGATGACCACGATCAGGACGGGCAGCCGCAGATGGTCGTCGAAGGCCCGCAGCGAGACGGACAGGGCCAGGGCCACCAACAGCCTCTGGGCGAACGAGCCGCCCAGCAGCAGCGTCAGCTTGGTCGGGGAGCCGGCGACCTGCCTGAGGTTGCCCCAGATGTCATTGATCCGGGGGCGCACCCTCGCGACCGCCAGCCGGCGCAGCCGGGGCACGGCCAGGGCCAGGCCGGCTACCAGCGCGACCAGGACCACGACGGCCAGGATGATCCACACCAGCTTCGCGTCCGGGCCCGACTCGGGAGTGACCTCGAGGTCGAGGGAGCCCCAGGCGAACGGCAGCGAAACCACAAACAGCACCCCGATGGCGATCCAGCTGACGGTGGACATGATGGCGCCCGAGCTCAGCGCCACCGTGGCGTCGTAACCCTGTTGCTGGTAGAAGCGCACTCGCGTGGCGAAGACCGCCGGGGTCCCGCCGGCCAGGGAGCTGAACGTGTTGGCGACCTCGACCGCCAGCGTCCGCCCGAACGGCAGCGGCCCGGCCACGCTGCCGATGCTCTCCACGGCCGAGGCCACGTACACCAGCTGGGCCACGACGAACGCCACGATGACCCACAGCCAGTCGGCCCCGATCACGGTGTCGAAGGACTGGGAGACGTCGAGGAGCACCCCGATCAGGGCCCAGCCGCCGATGAGCGTGCCGACGATCATGATCAATGTCGGCCAGCTCACCCGGCGGGGCTCGACCAGCTTGGGCGCCTCGATGCCCTTGGCCTCCGCGGCGCGCTGACGGACGTCTGGAAGGAGGCTGCGCTGGCCGCGCAGGTCCCGGATGAGCGCGGGGTCGAGCCCGGCCCGGACCAGGTGCCGCAGGGCGCCCTCCAGCGCCTCGGTTTCCAGGTTCCGGGCCGCGGCGGCCGCGGCCCGCTCCGCGCCGACCGCCACCGCGGTCGTGGCCAGGACGCTGGCCAGGTCCCGGTCGAGCTGATCCGGCGTGGCATTGGACACCGCGTTGCGGAAGTCCGTCACGACGATGGCCTCCGGGCCCGGGCCCACCACCAGCGCGTCGCCGCTGACCGCGCCGTGCGCGATGCGGGCCTTCCGCAGCGTCAGCATCTGCCGGTAGACCTCGTCCAGGCGGGCGTCGCTGACGGCGGCGGCGTCGGCCTCGGACAGCGTCGTCCCGGCCGGCCAGCAGTAGGCGAGCAGCGCGTCCTTGGACGGTCCCGCGGTCCCTGCCTCGAGGATCTCGGGCACGGACACGCCCGCCTGGCCCGCCAGCACGGTGAGGAAGCCCTCGTGCTCGACCTGCTGCAGCCGGGTGAACGTCAGGCCCGGCCCGGAGTCCCGGTAGAGCAGGAACCGGCCGGCCTTGGTCAGGAGCTTGGCGTCGGCGGCGTCCCGGCCGTAGACCTCGACCCGCAGACGCGGGCCGGGCAAGCCGTCCGGGCCGATCTCGGTGGCGTCGTACTTCGCCACCCCCCAGACCTGCCGGGACGCCGGGCGCACGTGGCCGGCGCGGACGCCGAGATCGTTGAGCAGCAGCTGCACGTCATCGGCCGAGGGCAGGCCCAGCGGCGAGCCGAAGACCAGCCGGACCACCGCGGTCACCCCCCAGCCGATGGCCAGGCTGCCCAGGACGTTCAGCGGCAGCCCATGCCCCCCGACCGCACAGGCCAGGGCCACCAGGCCGATGAAGGCCTCGATGAGACGCTGCACGCCGCGCGCCAGATAGGGCAGCGCGGCCGTCGCGACCGCCATGAAAAGAGCGACCTGAAGAACAGGGAAACTCAGGTAGTAGCCGTGGATCACTACCCCGCCCGGCCGGCCGCCGTTATGCCCGATCAAAAGGACGAGGATGCCGCTCACGGCCGCCGTGCCGGCGGCGCTCAGCGCGAGATCGCGCGCGACATCCCAGCGGCGCGCGAGCAGGGCCAGTCCCACCAAGACGATGACCACGCCGAACGAGCCGGCCTGGTACACCACCGTCACCAGCCACGTGATGCTCCACGGCGGCGGATGGATGACCTGGACAATGGCCTGGTCGATCCGCGAGTTGAAGTGGATGGTGATGAGGCACGCCGCCAGGGCGAGAATGGCGCCGACCAGCCGTGCCCCGTCGCTTCCGCGCCGCCGCCGCTGCCCGTCACCGACCGGGGCGAAAAAGACCGAGCGCCAGCTGTGCAGCGGATGCGGCTCGGGAAGAGAGCCCGTACTCTGGACCGCGCCTTCAACCATCCAGGGCCAACTTCCTTCCGGAATTCATAGGCCATCGCCTGGCGCTATAAATACCGCTGCGCGCCGCCAACGTGCTGCTTTTACGGGAAGATACGGCTGATCAGACCGAGGAAATTATACTACGGGTCGGGAAATTACTGAAATACCGGGCGGCCTTAGAACAAATTCTGCAAGTTCTCCCGGAAGAAGCCAACGCCCCGGATTAGCTACTGGAGGGCCTGGAGAAGCGTATTCGGTGGTATTACAGTGTCGCCGTGGGGATCCAGCCGGGGCGGGCGTGCTCATCGGCCGGCATGGTTCCGGAAGACCACGAAAAGGACGCGCAGGACGAGGATCGCGGCCACGATCAGCAGGTTGTAGCCGATCAGCTGGGCCAGGCTGACGCCGGAGGCGACCTTGGGCCCCGCGGATACGCCGAGCAGCAGGGCGGCGATGACCCCGGTGGCCGCGCCGAGGAACGTCAGCAGGAACTGGTTGGTCAGGCCGGTGACATACCGGCGGTCGCGCTCGTCGGCGAACAGCCGCACGTTGAGGCCGAGCCGGCCCTGCTCCAGTGCCCCGCTGATGCGGTCCAGCCGGCGCGGCAGCCGGCGCAGCACCGGAACCAGCGCGAGCAGCTCGTCGGCGGCGGTCTTCTGCACAGTCTTCGGCGTCAGCTGCGCGGCCACGTGGGTGGCCGCGTACTGGCGCGCTTCGGTAACGATGTCAAAGTCCGGCTCCAGCACGGAGAGCGTGCCCTCCAGCGTGGCCAGGGCGCGCAGCACGGTGCCGATCTCCGGCGGTATGGACAGCTCGAACCGGGACGCCAGGCGGAACAGGTCGGTGAAGATCTCAGCCGACGGCGGGAGGCCGACCGCGAGGCGGCGCGCCATGAACTGGCCGAGGGCCCGCTCCAGCTCCTGCTCGTCGATGTCGGCCGTGCGGGTGACCAGTTCCAGCAGGGCGTCGCGGAGCGCCGCCGGGTCGCCGCGGCCGATGGCCAGCAGCAAGTTCTGCAGCGCGGCCCGCTGCTGGGCGTCCAGGCGGCCGACCGACCCGAAGTCCAGCAGCGCTAGGCGGTCGTCGGCGAGCAGCAGGACGTTGCCCGGATGGGGGTCGGCGTGGTACGCCCCGCCCTCGGTGATCTGGTAGATCATGCTGCGCAGCAGCGCGCCGGTCAGCGCGGCCCGGTCCAGCCCGCGGTCATCGATCAGCTTCTCCGCCTCGCGCAGGCTGACCCCGTCCAGCCACTCGATGACCAGCACGTGCTCGGTGCTCAGCTCGTCGTGCAGGCCCGGCATCACCACCGTGATGCTGCCGCCCACGGCCCGCTGCTGGGCCGGCCAGGTGGCCGCGATCACGGCCATGTTGCTGGCCTCCACCCGGAAGTCGAGTTCCTCCCGCATGGCCGCGGCGAAACCGCGGGCCACGCCGACCGCACCGATCGCGCGCGCCCACTGGGCGCGCTTCTCGAGCGCGGCCGCCATGCGCTGCAGGATGTCCAGGTCCTGTTCCACCGTGGCCCGGATGCCCGGGCGCTGGACCTTCACGGCCACCACGGCACCCGGGCCGTCGGCGCAGCGCAGCCGGGCCTTGTGCACCTGGGCGATCGACGCGGCCGCGGCCGGTTCCGGCTCCAGCTCCGCGAAGACCTGATCCACCGGCACCCCGAGCGAGGCGACCAGTACCTGCTCGACCTGCTCCCACGGCGCGGGCTCGGCCTGGTCCTGCAGCCGGGAGAGCTCGGTGGTGAACTCCTCGGGGAGCAGATCACGGCGGGTGGACATCAGCTGGCCCAGCTTGGTGAACGTCACCCCGCCCGCTTCCAGCGCTGCGCGCAGCGACGCCGCGAGCGCGGCCCGCCCGCCCGCCTCGTCCTCACGGCGCTGCCGCCGCCCGCGCAGGTAGGGACCCAGCCCGTGCCGCACGGCGATCCGGGTGATCTGCGAGTAGCGCCGCGAGCGCGCGATCGCGCGCCGTGTGCCCTGGATCACCCCGACGGGCTGCGGGGCCGTCCCGCTCGGAACCAGCACTTCGGCCACCACGATGAAGATCAACGCGACGATCAGCGGGACGCCGAGCGCCACGGTGACGAACGCGGCCGGGTGCCCGGGCTGGGCCGCCCGCAGCAGCGCGCCGAACCCCAGGGCGGCGGCGTAGCCGAACAAGCCGGCGATCAGCGCCCGCAGCGCCCCCACCGGCAGCCCGATCACCCGCCGCGCCACCCACGCCAGGCCTGCGACCAGCACCACGCTGGCGGCCAGCGCGACCGCCGCGAAAAGGATCCCGCTCACGGCGGCTTGTGGTCGAGGAGGCGCCGCTTGGCCGCCTCGTAGTGGGCGTCGGACAGCACGCCCTGGTCGTGCAGCTGCGCCAGCCGCTGCAGCTGCGCTATCCACGACGCCTCGTCATCGGCCGGAGGCGGGGCGGGGGTGGTGGCGGCGGGCGCAGCCGGGGGCGGAGCTGCCCGGGGCGGCGGGGCGGGCGGAGCGGCCCGGGCCGCGGCGGCAGGCGGCGGGGCGGGTCCGGTGGGCGGGGAACCGCCGGGACCGGGCGGGGCCAGGCCCACCCCGAGCTGGCGCCAGAACTGCTCGACGTGCGCCCGGTACTGGGCTTCGGGGAGCCGCCTGCGGCGGAACGACGCGGTCGCACCGGACATCGAGCGCACGTAGGGCAACTGGGAGCTGCTGAGCTGAAGGCCCCGGCTGCAGACCGGGCACACCAGGTAGTCCTCGGTGCCGTAGGGCACGACCGGCACGAAGTACAGGCTCACGTGCTTCTTGGAGCGGACGTGATGCAGGAACACCTGGTTGTGACAGTTCGGGCAGACGCCCGGCGCGACCTCCCCCTGGTCGTCCGTCTGGTCCCGGCCGAAGCCGAAAATCACCATGCGGCCATTCAAACAAGCGCACCCGGGATCGCGGTTCATCCATCGTGGGTGATCGCGCCGCGGGCGGGGTCGCCGATCGTTCGCCACCAGGTCACGTGCGGGCCATGAGCCCGTAGGTTGAACGGCGTGAAACCGGTGGCGTGGGGCAGGCGGCGTCTTGACCGCGGATCACCGCGCGGGCTCGAGCTGACGGTCACGGCGTCGGCGGCGGCGCTCGCCGCCCTGGCCTTCGGCGGTCTCACCTGGGCCGTGGTGGGACACCACGGCCTGGCCCTGTCCGACCGCGGCCGCGCTGGTGATCCTGGCCGTGGGCGCCTCGCGTATCTACCTCGGCGCGCACTGGCTGACCGACGTCCTGGGCGGCTACTCGCTGGGTGCCTGGCTGGTCGCGGTCGTCGTCATCGTCAGGCTGACCGCGGGCGCTGCTAGGGTCGGAAGTGAATCAGGTCCGGCTCGTAGCCAGCCTTAATGCTCGGCACCACCCAGGACCGCGGCGACCAGCCGGGCTGCCGATCTGGGAGGCTCGACGTGGCTCATCAGGCACACCGCGACCCCGATCTGGCCGCCGCCGGCCGAAGGTGGCGAAAAGGTTCATCATGACTGCGCCGCCAACCGTGCGCATAGCCCGACGCGAATCGTTCAACGCCGCGCACCAGCTGCGCGACCCGCACCTGACGGAGGCCGAGAACCAGCGGCTGTTCGGTAAGTGCTGCAACCTCCACGGGCATAACTACGTCCTGGAGGTCGTGGTGGCCGGCCCGGTCGACCAGTCCAGCGGCTACGTCCTCGACCTGAAGGTGCTCTCGGACGTCATCGGCCGGCAGATCATCCGGGACGTGGATCATCGGAACCTGAACACCGACGTCCCGTGGCTCGACGGGCGCATCCCGACCGCCGAGAACCTGGCCCTGGTTTTCTGGGACCGGCTGGAGAAGGAGTTCCCGGACGGGTTGCTACGGTCGGTCCGCGTATGGGAGACCGAGAAGAACTGGGCCGAGGTCGGTGATCCCGCCTGAGGACCCGATCCGGAACTCTTTTCCTCGGTCACGGTCAGGCCCGCAGCACGTGAGCAGTCCACCGGAGGACGTAAAGGGCTCATTGCGCCGGCGTTACACCGCGGCCGACCTTGGCGTGCTCACCCGCGACGAGCTGAGCCGCTTCGCCCGCGGCGGGGACCGCGATCCCCGGGCCGATGTCACCCTCGCCTGGGAACTGCTGTACCGGCTCGAACCGGAGCTCTACGACCGGCTGGTCACCGCGGAACGGCTGCACCCCGGCGTGCTGGACTGGCTGCCGCGCGACGCGGACCGGATCGTCGAGGTCGGAGCGGGCGCGGGGCGGCTGACCCTGGCGCTCGTCGGCCGCGCGCGGGAGGTGGTGGCCATCGAGCCGGCCGCGCCGCTGCGCCAGATCCTGGAGCGCAAGCTCGCCGAGGCCGAGCACGGGGACCGTGCCCGGGTGATCCCCGGCTTCTTCGACGACCTGCCCGTGGCCAGCGGCTCGGCCGACCTGGTGGTCGCCTGCTCGGCCCTGACCCCGGCCGCCGGGCACGGCGGCCAGGCCGGCCTGGCCGAGATGGAGCGGGCCTGCCGGCCCGGCGGCCGCGTCGCGATCGTCTGGCCCAACCACCTCGGCTGGCTCGCCGCCCACGGCTACGAGTACGTCTGCTTCGCCGGGCCCATGGCGGCCGAGTTCGCCAGTCACGCCGAAGCGGTCGAGCTGGCCAGGATCTTCTACCCGCGCGCCGTCGCCGAGGTCCGCCGCCGCGGCCAGCGGCGGGTCCCCTACGACGTCCTGGGCATCAACCCGCCGCGTGACCTCGCGTTCAAGAAGGTGCCGACGTGAAGGTCGCCATTGTCGCGCCGCAGGTCACGGCCATCAACGAGCCGCAGCGCGGCGGGTCGCAGGCCTTCGTGTCCGACCTGGCGCGCGGCCTGACCCGCCGGGGGCACGACGTTCACGTCTACGCCGCCTCCGGGTCCGCCATACCGGGGGCCGTGGTGATCGACACCCGGATCGACCCGGAGTCCCTGGCCGCCACGCTCTACCGCGCGTCCGGGACGCCCGTGCCCGGCCCGGGACCGGCCGAGGAGGCCTTTGCGAGCGTGTACGCGAGGGTGCGGGCCACCCGGTACGACGTGGTGCACAATCACGCCTTCGACGCGCCCGCCGTCACGCTCGCGACCGGGCTGGACGCGCCGGTCGTGCACACCCTGCACCTGCCCCCCGACCAGGCGGTGGCGGCGGCCCTGGGCCAGGCGAGCCGGGACGGCCTGCGGCCCGCGGTGGCCGCCGTGTCGGAGTCTCAGGCCCGGCTCTGGCGCGAGGTCCTTCCCGTGGACGCCATCCTGCCGCCGCTGGTGCCCACGGCCTCGATCGCCTGGTCGCGCTCGCCCGGGACCGGGGCCGTGTTCGCCGGCCGGCTGAGCCCCGAGAAGGGGGCCGCCGAAGCAATCGACATCGCCCGCGCGGCGGGCATCCCGATCGACGTGTACGGCGACGCCTACGACGCGGGTTACGCCCGCGAGCAGATCGGCCCGCGCCGGGACCTGCCGGGCGTGGCCGTGCATCGGGGGGTCCCGCGGGCCTCGCTGTGGACGGCGATGGCCCGCGCGGCCGTCGTGCTGTATCCCGTCGCGTGGGACGAGCCGTTCGGCATGGCCGCCGCCGAGGCGCAGGCCTGCGGGACGCCCGTGGTCGCGTTCCGGCGCGGCGCGCTCGGCGAGGTGATCGCCGACGGGCGGACCGGCTTCCTGGTCCCGCCCGGCGACCTGCACGCCGCCGCGTCCGCGGTCACCGAGACGGCCGGGATCTCGCGCCCGGCCTGCCGCGAGCACGCCGAGGCCCACCTGGACCTGGAACGGAGCCTGGATGCCCACGAGCGGCTCTACCAGGAGGTGACCGGATGAATCAGGCGCACTGGCTGGCCGGCCGGGTCGCGGTGATCACCGGCGCGAGCCGGGGGATCGGGGCCGCCACCGCCGAGGCCGTCGCGGCGCGCGGCGCGCACGCGATCCTCGCCGCCCGCAACGCGCAGGCGCTCGGCGAGGTCGCGGGGCGCATCCGCCGGGCCGGCGGCGAGGCCACCGCGGTGCCCACCGACGTAAGCCAGGCCGGCGACGTGGAGCGCCTGTTCGCGGCGGCCGGGGAAGCGGGCGGTCCCGCCGCCCTGGTCTGCGCGGCCGCGGTGCTGACCAATGCCCCGTTCGCCGAAACCAGCCTGGAAACATGGCAGCGGACGCTCGGGATCAACCTGACCGGAGCGTTCCTGTGCTGCCGCGCGGCGTTCACCGCCATGCGGTCGGCCGGCGGGGGACGGATCGTCAACATCGCCTCGCTGTCCGGGGTCTACGCCACCGAGAAGTTCCCGGGCCTGGCCGCGTACAACATCTCCAAGTACGGGGTCATCGGCCTCACCGAGGCCGTCGCCGTGGAAGGCAAGCAGCACGGGATCAGCGCGATCTGCGTCAGCCCGGGCGCCGTCGACACGCCGATGCTGCGCGAGGCCAACCCCCAGCTCCGCCCCGGCCTGACCCCCGGTGACGTGGCGGAACTGATCGTCGCGCTGCTCGACAGCCCGCTGGCCCCGGCCAGCGGGGCGAACATACCTCTCTTCTCCAACGCGTGAGGGTCACGTCGTCAGCGACCAGAGGTCCGTGCGGTCGTCGGTCAGCGCGCCGCGATCGGGCCGGGCGCGCCCGGCCACCAGCGGCACGCAGGCCGCCATCTCGCCGTCGTGGTCCAGTTCCGGGTCTCCGCCACGGTCGAAGCCGACGGCCGCCAGCACCACCCCGGCCTGCAGGTAGAAGCCGATGAACCGGCCGTCGGCGAGGCTGCCGCGGACGGCGAAGTCGTCCCAGGTCGTGGCGTGGCCCACGTACTCGAGCTTGTGCTCGTACTGGTCGGACCAGAACGTGTGGATGTAGTCGTAGGGCGCGGTCGAGCCCAGCATCGACCGCGCCGCTGCGGCTCCCATCTTCTCGCCGTTGTTGTAGTGCTCGACCCGGACCCGGCCGAAGACCGGGTGCAGCTGGTTGGCGACGTCGCCGGCCGCGTACACGTCCGCCGCGCTGGTCCGGCAGCACTCGTCGACCAGAATCCCGTTCTCCAGGGCCACGGACGTCCCCACGACGGCGTGCACGTCGGGCCTGATCCCGACGCCGACGACGGCGAAGTCGCACGCCACCCGGGAACCGTCCGCGGTCACCACCGCCGCTACCCGCCCGTCCCCGTCAAACGCGGTCACCTGCGCCCCGGGCAGCAGCGTGACCCCCTTGGCGCGGTGCATCGCGCCGATGGCCGCGCCGGTTTCCGCGCCCAGGACCCGCTCCAGCGGGTTTTGCTCCGGGAAGGCCGAGGTCACGTGCACCCCGAGCTGGGTCAGCGAGGCCGTCACCTCGCACCCGATGAACCCCATGCCCACCACGACCGCCCGCCGGCCCGTTATGGCTTCGCGCTTGATCGCGTCGCAGTCGGCCTTCGTGCGCAGGTAGTGGATCCCGGGCAGCTCGGCGCCGCGGATCCCCAGGCGCCGGTTCTGCCCCCCGGTCGCGATCAGGACCTTCTCGTAGTCGAGCTTCCGGCCCGAGTCCAGCACCAGCCGGTGCGCAGCGGGATCCACGGCCGTGACGCGCGCGGCCAGCCGGTCCACGTCGTGCTCGGGGTACCAGTCGGCCGGCCGGACGTACCAGCCGTCGAGGGACTCTTCCGAGCGCAGGTACGTCTTGGACAGCGGGGGGCGGCCGAACGGGACCCCCGGTTCCGGGCCGACGATCACCACGGGCCCGCCGAATCCCTCGTCGCGCAGGGCGGCGGCGGCATTGCCCCCGGCGAGGCCGCCGCCGACGATCACCATCGGCCTGGGGCCGGCTGCATCGGACATGACTGTTCATTCTGCCGCAGCACGAGCGCGCGGCAGCGGACATACTCGGTACGACGGCCACGGGGGCCGTACGTTCAGCCTGAGGGGGTGGGGGACATGGCCGATACTGATCTAGTCCTGCAAGGGGGCGGAGTCAAGGGAACGGGCCTGGTGGGCGCCATCACCGCGCTCACCACCGCCGCGGAACCGTATACCGTCCACCGCGTGGCCGGTGCGTCCGCCGGGGCCATCGTAGCCTCGATGCTGGCCGCCGGGTACGACGCCGCGGCGATCAAGACCATCATGACCGAACTGGACTTCTCGCAGTTCGAGGACGAGCACGGATTCATCGGCAAGCACTTCGAGCTGGCGGCCGAGGGTCTCGGGCTGGTGCTGCACGAGGGGCTGTTCCTGGGCCAGTTCCTGCACGACTGGATCGAGCGGGTCCTCGCCGAGAAGAACGTGCACACCTGGGGCGACCTGAAGCAGGATGACCCAGGCAGTTCGCTGCCCCCCGATCAGCGGTACAAGCTCGTCGTGATCGTCTCGGACATATCGCGAGGCCGGATGCTGCGGCTGCCCTGGGACTACCAGCTCGAGCTGGGCATGGATCCGGACACCCAGTCGGTAGCGGACGCGGTGCGCGCCTCGGCGGGCATCCCGTTCTTCTTCCGCCCGTTCCACATGGCCGCCAACCGGGACGTCACCCAGGGCCACGGGGAGATCCTGTGCACCGACGGCGGCATGCTCTCCAACTTCCCCGTCGCCATCTTCGACCGCACCGACGGCCAGCCGCCCCGCTGGCCTACGTTCGGCGTAAAGCTGTCGGCCCGCCAGACGCTGGCTCAGGTCCCCTGGGACCCGAACGCAGACTCCATCCAGCTGGCCAAGTCGCTGATTGGCACCATGCAGAGCGCCCACGACGAGGCCTACGTCGACCAGGACTCGGTGGCGTCGCGGACCATCTTCGTGGATACGACGGGATACGTCGCGACCGACTTCCACCTCGCGCTCGCGGACAAGCTGAAGCTGTTCGACAACGGGCTGGCAGCCGGGCGGACGTTCCTCGGGAAGTGGGACTGGGTCAAGTGGCAGGCGGGCGACTACACCACGCTCAGGTGACCGTCCGGCGGCCGCCCGCGGGTCAGAACCTGGCCCGGACGCCGTCCGCTATCTCCTCCGGGCTCAGGTCGATCATGGCCTCCCCGAGGAGGCGCTCGAAGTAGGTGGCGTCGCTGCGGTAGACGGGCTCCGGGTTCGACCGGCTCGCCACCTTGAGCACCACCTGGTAGCCGCTCTCGCCCGCCTGCGGCCCGCCGCCGATCAGGGCGAAGTTGAACGAGCACAGGTTCCAGTCCTTGTACGCGGCCAGCACCCGAGACAGCCCCTGCCCCAGCGCCTGGCAGTCTTCGTCGGCCAGGTCGGTCACGTCTGCCGCCCCGCTGACCACCCCCCACACCTCGTGGAACCCGACCGGCGCGAACGGCGTCAGCCAGGCCACCCGGCCGGTCTGCCCCACCCAGCGCGGCCCGCCGGCCTCCTGGTCGACCAGGGCCGCCCAGTAGGGCCGGTCGCTGTCCGGCCAGGCCCGCGACCGCTCGACCATGAGGCGCTGGCCGGTCACGCCGCAGTCGTCGTGGGCGGACTGCAGGTGAGGGTGCACCAGCGAGGAGCCTGACGGCGGCAGGTAGTTGGCGTTGATCGAGCTCCACAGCGCCGTCGCGTCCAGGCGCCGCACCGCCCGGGCGTGGCGGACCATGGCGACCAGGGCGTCCCCGACCAGGGAGGGCGTCAGCTCGTCCAGGTCGAGGAAGTGCCGTCCGGGGTCGTAGATGCCGACGGCGCTGTGCGTGGCGTACGCCAGGATGTTGGGCACCACGACGGCCCGGCCGACGTGGATGCGGCCCTCGGTGGTGAGCTCGGGGGGAAACGGGAAGGTCGCCTTCTCCAGGTGCTCGCTGTCGAACGGGCAGAACGCGGGCTTGGCCGTGAGCTCGGTCAGGTCCGGCCGGCCCGGGGGCTGGAGCTTGACCCCGGTGAGAATCCGGGCGCTCGTCCCGGTCAGCGGGTCCTGCCGCCAGCGCAGCCGCACCCGGGTCCAGGCCCCGCCCGCGGCCAGGTCGGGCACCCTGGCCTCAAGCTCTCGCTCTTCGAAGCTGATCGTGGTCACGTTGGATGACCGTAGCGGCCAGCGGCCGGGCGATAAAGGGGCATGGCCGAATCAGCCGGCCCGCGGCGGCGAAAGAGCCCGGTCCCGGTCAGGAACCGGCCGCGCCGAGCGCCGCCGTGATCTCCCCGACGGCCTCGGTCTCCGGGGGGCTCACGCTCTGCCCGTGCTCCCGGTGGGCGGCGGCGACCTTGTCGGCGAGGTTGAGCACGAACCGCCGGTAGTCGTCGCGCTCCTCGGTGGTCGCCTTGCTCTCGAGCAACGCCATCGCGTCGCGAATGTGCCCGAGCCCGTGCTCCCTGAGTTCCTCGGGGGTGTGGTACAGCGTGTGGTCCACCTTGGGCTTCGCGGCCACGATCTCGTCCAGGAGCTCGCTCTCGCCGTGCTCGGCTCGTGCTTCGGCGTAGGCCTTGGACATCGCAATCGACTCGCGGAACGTTCCCCCGTGCGCCGCGGTGGCCACGATCATGCCGGCGGTCGACGGGCCTTCCAGCACGACCTTCCATTCCTCGGGCGTAAAGTCGGCCTTTGTCGTCATGCCACGCTCCTGCGTCCATGGGTGAGGGGATGCGGATCACGTCAAGGATGCCGCGCCCGGCCGTCGTGCGCCTCACCCCCGCCGGGGTAAATCGGCCCGGGTCGCCGTAAGGCCCGGGACGTGGCGGCTTGCGGCCCGGCTACCAGCCGCGGAACTGGCCCTGCAGGTCCCAGAAGGCGACCAGCATCGTCACGCACGCCAGGCCGGCCGCGGCGACCAGGAGACGGCGGACCTGATCGCCGGCAGACCAGCGCAGGCCCGCGGCGGTGAGCCGCCGCGCCAGCCCGATCACGATGTAGAGCGATCCGGCCAGCGACAGGGCCAGCAGGGCGACGCCGATCACGTCGACCGCGGCCATCGCGTAGCCGTGGCCGGCGACCGCGGCGGACGCCAGGTGCGCCTGCCGGCTCGCGGCGCGCCACAGCGCCCGGCTGATCTGGGGCAGGTGCAGCAGCAGGTATCCGAGGCTGACCGTGAGCAGGGGGATGACGCACAGCACCCAGCCGGTCACCACGATCCGTGCGCGGGGCCGCAGGCCGGTGACACGCGGGTCCTTGGGCCCCCGGGATACCGCGTGGCGCAGGATCGGGGCGACCCGGGCGAACAGGTCCGGCACGCCGACCAGGTCGCTGAGGATGAAGTAGCCGTCGAACCGGACGAACGGGAGCAGCTGCTCGAGCATCTCCAGGTGCGTTATGGCGATGACGAGCAGCAGGAGCCCGGCGGAGGTCGCCGCGTAGAGGCCGGCCAGGACCAGGATGAAGATCAGGTTGAAGTACAGGCCGCCGAGGTCGGTCCGCAGCCGGCCAGCGCGGCTGAGCCGGTAGGAGTCGGTGACGTCGGTGAAGAACGCGGGCCAGACCAGGTACACGCCGGCGCCGATCACGCCGGGTCGTGCCCCGCCATAACGGCAGGCCGCCGCGTGCCCGCACTCGTGGAATACGGCGGAGACCAGGGAGAGGCCGGCCACGATGAGCAGGTCCACCGGGTCGCGCAGGACCTGCTGCAGGCCTCCGCCCAGCCCGTGGGAGACGACCAGCCAGCCGTCCACGGCCAGCACGCCGCCCGCCACGGCCGCGACGACCAGCGGCCGGAACAGCGGCCGGAGGAGCACGCCGGCGGCGTTCGCGGCCGGCCCGGGCAGCAGGGTGCCCCGCGCCCTGAGCGCGAGCAGCGGGTTGGCCCTCGGCGGCGCGGCCGGGGCGCCCGCGGCGGCGACGACGCCGAGCGGCAGCAGCTTGGCCTGGATGAGATGGCGGACCTGGTCTCCGCTCAGGGACCGGCCGAGGTCCTCGCTGACCAGATCCGCGATAGCGGCCGGGTCGCGCGAGCCGTCGATCCGGCAGGTCACCTGGTACAGCAGCCGGGACATCTGGATGACCTGACCGTCGGGCCGCCGCACCAGCGACGGCGGCTGGGCGTAGCCGGAGCCCTGGTACTCGCCGAGCAGCTCGACCCCGTCGGCCAGCCGCGGCGCCGAGCCGACCCCGGGCGTGTCCCCCCGCGAGGGGAGGATGGGTTCCGTGCGCCCGGTGGTTGCGCGCCCTGAGGCTGCGGTCATAGGTCTGCTCCTCCCTCGCATGCTCACCCGGGAACCTCGCCAGTGGCGGGGAGCCGTGGCCCGGCGGGCCGGTACGCAGCGGAAGGGCCGCCCGGGCGGCGGCCCGGACGGCCCTTCCTTTATCTGCTGTGCATTCCCCTCTAGCGCATGCACAGCAGGCCAGCACCTGCCGCGGGGCCGGTAGGTGCTAGAGGATGTTGCCGGAGCCCAGGCTGAGGATGTTGTCGAAGCTGCCGTTCAGGGCGGAGACGTTCACGAGCCCGGCCTGGGCCGTGTTGCCGTATCCCACCTGGGTGAAGCTGAAGCCAGCGCTGTGGCTGTTGTAGCTGCACAGCGTCTCGCGGCTGGGGAGCAGTTCGGCGTGCTCGAGTTCGAGGTCCTGCATTGTCACGGGGGTGGACATGGTGCCTCCTTCGGGGGCGATCTGCCGACCCAGTCAGGGCCGGCCTGGCCGCGTTCCCGGCGGCTCGGGACCTCCGGAATTGCTCGGCGCACCCCTGTGGCGCCGAACCACGGACCTGGTGTACGCTCTGTGACGTACATACTGTACGGTCACCACCGTACAACACGGATCGGGGATCCGTCAATGCTGGGGAATCGCGACTGAGTTCATCGGACGAATACGGGCTAGGTTGGTGGGCATGGCGGCGCATACGACGGGAGACAGGCAAGAGTCCTCCGGAGAACGGTCGCCGAGCGCCGCGGCGGCGCTGGAACCTGACATCAACCCGCTGCAGCGCCTGATCCAGCAGCGGCTGCGCGAGCAGGGCTGGTCCTACGGCGACGTGGCCCGGCGCGGCGGGCTGCCCCGGTCCACCGTCTACACCCTCGCGGCGACGCGGAACCTGGCCCGGCCGCCGCGCCCGGCCACCATCGACGCGCTCGCCAAGGGCCTCGACGTGCCGGTCGCCGTGGTGCGCGCCGCCGCGGCCGAGTCCACCGGGCTGCACTACTACGACGAGGTCTCCGCCGCCGGGGAGCGTCCTGGCGACCCGGCGAGGGAACTCCTGATCGCCAGCATCGATGAGCTGTCGCCCGAAGACCGGCGTCACGTGGCCGCTCTCGTCGAATCCCTGCGGCGCAAGGCTTCGGCGGAGTCGGAGGACGGCTAGCGGCGGGACCGCGGAGCTCCGCGGCCCCGGTCTGCCATCGTCTCCATCCGGGGGGCCCGCCACGCGGGCCGAGGGCGGCCAGGGGGCCTTCCCCCGGCCCGCCGTCGCGAGCACCCCTTACTCCATCGGCCAGCTGGCGGGTACCCCCAGGGCCTCGGCCAGTTCCCCGTAGCGACTCTCCGGGACGACGAGGCGGGCCACCCGCAGGATCGCCCGTGGATCTGCACCGGGAGGCCTTAGTACGTAGACCGTGCCGTCACGCCTGCTGCGCGTCACCACGAGCTGGTCATGATCGGCGAGGACGATGCGAGCCCTCTCCGCGCAGGACCGCTGAGGCCCCGGTAGCTGGACCGGCTCAACCTGGCGGAGTTGGCGGGCCGGGGCCTGAGCCTGCCGTCGTCGGCGGCGCACCACCAGCAGCGGCTCGACCAGGAAGGCGGCCAGGATGAGCAGGCCAACGGCCAGCAGCAGGGTCTTCAGCCACTGCGGCATGCCGGTGGCCGTCGGCGCCCGCCTTACCTGCGGCTGGGGATGGGGCCGGGGGCTGGGCCGCGGAGAGGACCGTGGCGTCGGCGGATATTGCGGCGGACGGACCCGTCCTGGCGGCGCCGGCGGCGCTGCCGCCGGTCCCGGGACCATGAGTACGCTCCCGGCGTTCACGACGTTCGGATCGGGGCCGATGGCTTGCCGGTTGGCCGCGTACAGAGCCGGCCAGCCACCGCGCACGGCGAACTCCGCCGCGATGTCCGACAACGTGTCACCGGCCTGGACCGTGTAGCGGATGGGCGCCATCCGGCCGGGCACCACCAGAACGGTCCCGGCGCGGATGATGTTCGGATCGGGGCCGATGGCTTGCCGGTTGGCCGCGTACAGAGCCGGCCAGCCGCCGCGCACGGCGAACCGGGTAGCGATGCCGGACAACGTATCGCCGTATTGCACGACGTATCTCGCGGTGTGGGTCGTCGCCGCCGCAGGTGCCGCGGCGACGCTCAGGGTGCTGGTAAGGATGATCTCGGTACTACTCGTGCGGGTGTTCGCCTGAGCTAGGTTGACGGATCCCTTCGGGCCGGCCGCCACCAGGATGACCGGCAGGATGCTCCAGGCGAGCACCACGCACGCAGACTTCGTCCACGTACGCATGGTGCTGTCACTTTCCTTCCAAGGGGATCAGCGCCGAACGCTGTTGGTCCGGACGCCGAAGGCTCGAACCGGTCGGAAGGAAAGGACTTAGGCGGGCGGCACCTCCGGGAGGCAGGATCGCCAGATTGGCTTCGCGGCGGCGCGGCGCAGCCGCCACAGGAAGATCAGGCTGAGAAGCGCGAGCAAGCCGGCTCCGATGCCGCCCTGCACTCCGCCCCCACCGTGGCCACTGGCGCCGCCGTCAGCACCGCCGCCGCTGCCAGCGCCTCCGCCCGATCCGGCCGGAAGCTGCGGAAGCGTCGGCGTTGACGCACCGTTGCCGGGCACCGACGTTGTCGACGCCGACAGCGAAGAAGACAGACCGGCACCGACGCCCGGCCCCGAGGTGGCGGGGGCTGAAGCGGCAGCGCCCCCGGTCGGCTGAAGCGGCAGCGGCTCACTCGAGGTACCTGGGCCGGACGGGCTCGGCAGCGTGATGGCCGGTGTCGGCGCACCAGTGGCGGCGGGGACGACCGGGGTCACCGAGCCGACGATCGGGGTGACCGTGGAGACGAGCGGGGCCACCGCGCCGGTGACTCCCGTGACCAGGGGAGCGACCGCTCCAGTGACCGTGCCGACGAGCGGGGCCACCGCGCCGGTGACGCCGGTGACCAGGGGAGCGACGGCGCCGGTTAGGCCGGTGACGAGGGGGGTGACCGTCCCAGTAGCCGTGGTGATGAGCGGAGTGACGGCTCCGACGAGCGGGGTCACCGCGCCGACGAGCGGGGCCACCGTACCGGTAAGGCCGGTGACGGCTCCGACGACGGGGGTCACCGCGCCGGTGAGGCCGGAGATGGCCGGGGTGACCGCGCCGACGAGCGGGGCAACCGCTCCGGTGACCGGGGCGACCGCGCCGGTGAGGCCGGAGATGGCCGGGGTGACCGCGCTGACGACCGGCGCGACGGCTCCGACGACGGGAGCGACTGCTCCGGTAGCCGTGGTGACGGCTGGGGTCACCGCGCCGGTGAGGCCGGTGACGGCCGGGGTAACTGCGCCGACGACCGGGGCGACGGCTCCGGTGGCCGTGGTAACGGCGGGGGTCACCGTGCTCACGACGGGGGCGACGGCTCCGGTGGCGGTGGTGACGGCCGCGGTGACCGGGGCGACCGCACCGGTGGCGGTGGCGACGGCTGGGGTGACTGTGCTGGTGGCGGTGGAGACTACCGGCGCGACGGCGTTAGTGGCGGTGGCTATAAGCGAGGTGGCCGGTGCGCTGATCGCCGGAGCGGCGGGCGTCGCGGCCGAGGTGCCCGTCGCCGAACCAGTGCTTGCGGCGGTCGTCTGGGCGATGGTGGTCGATGCGGGCGGTGCCGTGACGGCTGAGACGACGGGCGCCACCGTTGATGTGACGGCCGGGAGGACCGAGCTGGCGGTGCCCGAGCTCTTCGGGGGGTCGGCTGGCGGCGGGGCTGCTGCCAGTGCCGGGCTGGCTGGGGTGGTGGGCGCCGTCGCTGAGGTGGTCGCCGAGGTTGCGGCCGCCGTCGCCGAGGTGACGGCGGAGGTGGCGCCAGTTGCTGCTGACG
>Ga0335073_10004305_pt1 | contig 19916 bp, 19 predicted proteins | sample Lox_Sample_22_FD_207093 | JGI IMG/M metagenome (GOLD analysis project Ga0335073, IMG submission 207093) | Soil microbial communities from Loxahatchee National Wildlife Refuge, Florida, United States - Lox_Sample_2.2 | ecosystem: Environmental > Terrestrial > Soil > Wetlands | place: USA...
TCGGCAGCGAGCGGACCGCCAACCCGCTCAACCCGGCCGGCCCCAACCTGTCCAGCAGCCAGCTCGTCGTCACCGCGGGAAGCAGCCCGTCCCCCGGCATGATGAACCAGCTCACCAGCGCCCAGGAGGCCAGCCTGGGCAGGCGGCTGAATAGTCTCGCCGCCAGCCTGCACGCGGGATCCGCGGTGCCACTGGAGTCCGCCGCCGCCTTGTCCCAGGCGGGTACGCCGCAGCACGACAACTTCACCGGCGTCGTGTACGTGGCCACCTCCCGGTTGCTCGCCACGTACGGGATCAAGGCCAGCCAGATCGCTGCGCACGCCGATGTCCTCACCGCGCGGCCTGGACTGGCTGGCCTGGCGCACATGGAGATGATCTGGACCACCCACCAGTATCCGGGCCAAAGCGAGCCCGGCGATGGCGGCGGTCCGCCCTGTACGCCGAACAACGACTGCCTGGCCAACCCCGCGATGCAGACGATCAGCAGCCTGCCCAGCGGAACCTCCGCGCCGAACACGTTGATTACCGAATATGCGGTGCGCACGTACCACCTGCAGACTCACCTGAACGGGTGGCTGATCCAGGCACCGGCGCCGCTCACCGCCGTGCAGATCAGAGCCGCGCGGCAGGTCGTTCTCGCCTACCAGGCGCCGCTCGAGATCGCCTCCGGCGGATCGGACTTCGCCGAGATCGCGGGTGTCGGCACGGCGGTCGGCATCTTGATCGCGCTCGGCGTGCTGGCCGCGTCCGTCGGCCTGATCCGCAGCGAGACCGGGCGGGACCTGCGCACGCTCATCGCAACCGGGGCCAGCTCCAGCACGCGGCGGGCGATCACCGCGGCGACCGCGGCCGCGCTGGGCCTGCTCGGCGCCGTCCTCGGCATGGCTTTCGCCCTGGTCGCCTGCCTGGTCTGGGCGCACGGCGGCCTGTCCGCCCTATTCGGCGACGTGCCGTGGGCCGACGCGGCGATCCTGCTGGTCGGGCTGCCGCTGGTCGCCGCGGCCGGCGGCTGGCTGTTCGCCGGACGCAAGCCACCGGCGATCGCCAGGCAGCCGATCGAGTAACTAGCCGGGCTGCTGCTCCGGCCGGCGGCGGCTGCTGCGGCCGACGCGGGCGAGCTGGCGGCTCTGCGCCACGAGCCGGCCGGCCGCGTCCCAGACCTCGGCCTCCTCGTCGAACCACCCGCCGCCGACGTGCCGGCACCGCGCCGCGACCTGCAGCGGGCCCGCGACCGGGACCGCGCGCATGTACCACGTGAGCTCCACGGTCGGCGCCCAGCCCGCGGCGCCGAGGCCGAACACCACCGGCGGCAGCGAGTCGACCGCCAGCGCGAGCAGGTAGGCGTCGGGGTCGCGCTCCTCGCGCAGCCCGAAGTAGCCGCGCATCTCGGGGACCCCGCCCGGGTCGGCGCGCCGCCAGCCGGTCGTGGACGGATCCATGCGCAGGTCCACGTGGGCCGCGTACCCGGCGGTGCCGTCTGCGCCGACCGTGCCCGGCCACGGGCCGAGGTTGACGCACTCCTCGATCGGCGGCAGCTTCGGCGGCTCGCCGGTCCAGGTCAGCTCGCCGTTGCGCTCGCCATCGCCCGGGGGGCCGTCGGGCAGGTTCCCGGTGGTCACGGTGGTGTCGAGCACGGCCTGGCCGTCCTGGACCAGCGCCGCGCGCGCGGTGGCCGCGGTCCGGCCCTGCTTGAGCCAGGTCACCTCGACCTCGGCGGGCTCGAGCCGCGGCACGCGCAGGAAGTGCGCGCTGGTCGCGACCGGGTACGGAAGAGGCGACTCGTCAAGGACCGCGCGCAGCACCATCGCGAGCATCACGCCGCCGTTCATCGCGGCGGGAACGGCCCCGCCCTGGGCCACGATCGCGAACCGCTCGTCGAAGCGGACCTGGTATCGGCGGCCGCCCGACGGCTTGACGGCGATCGCCTCGTCAAACGCCGTCATCCGGCCCTCGGTGTGGTCCTCGGTGTGGTCCTCGGTGGGATCCTCGGTGCTCACGCCCACAGCTGACCCTCCAGCCGGGCCTCGGCCTCCTCCAGCGTCCCGGAGTAGGCGCCGGTGGACAGGTACCGCCAGCCCCCGTCCGCGATCATGACCACGATGTCGGCCTCCTGGCCGGCGGCGAGCGCCTTGTCGGCCATGGCCAGCGCCGCGTGCACCGCGGCGCCCGACGAGATCCCGGCGAACAGGCCCTCGCGGTCGAGCAGCTCGCGGGTGCGGCGCAGCGCGTCGGTCGAGGTGACCGAGAACCGCGAGGTCAGCACCGATGCGTCATACAGCTCGGGCACGAAGCCCTCGTCGATGTTGCGCAACCCGTAGACGAGCTCGCCGTAGCGCGGCTCGGCCGCGACGATCTGCACGCCGGGCACGTGTTCGCGCAGGTACCGGCCGGTGCCCATCAGGGTCCCGGTGGTCCCGAGGCCGGCCACGAAGTGCGTGATCGAGGGGAGATCGGCCAGGATCTCCGGGCCGGTGGTTTCGTAGTGCGCCAGCGAGTTGGCCTCGTTGCCGTACTGGTAGAGCATGACCCAGTCGGAATGCTCGGCCGCGAGCTGCTTGGCCACCCGGACCGCCTCGTTGGACCCGCCGGCCGCCGGGGAGGAGATGATCTGGGCGCCGTACATCTCCAGGAGCTGCCGGCGTTCGGCCGAGGTGTTTTCCGGCATCACGCAGATCATCTGGTAGCCGCGCAGCTTCGCGACCATCGCCAGCGAGATGCCGGTGTTGCCCGATGTCGGCTCGAGCAGCGTGGACCCCGGTTTCAGCAGCCCGTCCTTCTCGGCCTGGGCCACCATGAAGAACGCCGCCCGGTCCTTGACCGAGCCGGTCGGGTTGCGGTCCTCCAGTTTGGCCCACAGCCGGGCCGCCGGATCGGGCGACAGCCGGGGCAGCCCGACCAGGGGCGTGTTGCCGAGTGAATCGAGCAGCGAGTCGTACCGCATCGGGCTCTCGGGCCTCTTTTGGCTCGTCGGCGGCTAGCGCGCCCCGCCGGCCACGGCGGGCAGCACGGTCACCGTGTCGCCGTCCTTGACCGGGGCCTCGAGCCCGCCGATAAACCGGACGTCCTCGTCGTTGAGGTAGACGTTCACGAACCGGCGCAGGCCGGACGCGTCCACGAGCCGCTCCTGCAGCCCGGTGTGGCGCGAGTCCACGTCGGCGATCAGGTCGGCCAGCGTGTCGCCGGAGCCCTCGACCGACTTGGCCCCGCCGGTGTAAGTGCGCAGGATGGTCGGGATCCGTACCTCGATGGCCATGGATAGCGCTCCAAGTTAGGCGGTTTTGGTCTACGGGGAGTCGTGCGGTCCAACCGGCGGCGGGCCAGGATCATTCCGGCGCGCCGTCGGAGGAGGCGGTGCGTACCTCCTCCTCGGTGACGACTCCGTCGAGGATGCGGAACGAGCGGAACTCGACCTCGTCCGGATCGCGCGTGGACACCAGGACATAGTGTGCCCCAGGTTCGCTGGCGTAGGAGATGTCGGTGCGGGATGGATAGGCCTCGGTCGCGGTGTGCGAGTGGTAAATGACCACGGGCTCCTCGTCCCGGTCGTCCATCTCCTGCCAGACCTTGAACTGCTCCATCGAGTCGAACCGGTAGAACGTCGGCGACCGCTCGGCGTTCGTCATCGGGATGAACCGCTCCGGGCGGTCGCTGCCCGCCGGGCCCGCGATCACCCCGCACGCCTCGTCGGGATGGTCGGCCCTCGCATGCGCGATGATGGCGGCGCGCAGCGCGCCGGACAAGGTCAGCATGAACGCGAGCGTAACCCGGCCGCGAGCCTGACCGGCCCGGGTGGTCTCAGGACAGCGCGCGGACCAGGGTCTCCTGCAGGAACGCCAGCCACTGGTAGACCCCGATGTAGGGCGCCCGCGGATCGTCCGGCTCCATGCTCGACACCTGATCGTCGAAGTCGTCGGTGACCTCGAGGCGCACTCCGAGCGCCAGGCGGACGTCGTTGAGCGCCCTCAGCCAGGCCTGAGCCTCGGGCTCGGACAGCCGGATGCGCCCGCCCGCGGCCGGCAGCGTGGCCAGCACGGTCCTGGCCGCGGCGGCCTTGCCGGACCGCAGCCCGCTCTCGGTGTACCGGCGGAACTCTCCCGACGCCTCGGGATCGTCGCGGTAGGCGTCGGGCAGCAGGCGGGCCAGCACGGGATCGTCGGGCAGTTCGGTGTTGTCGCTGAACCCGATCATGGCGGCCAGGTCATCCGCGTCGATCGGCCCGTCGTCGGGCCATCCGTTGTGACGAGCGGCCGCTTCCGGTCCGGGCTCTTCGGTTGCGACGATGTCGTCGGGCTCGTCCTCGACCGGGTCAGAGCCGATGAGCTCGATCACCTGGCCGACCAGGTCCCGGATAATGGCCGCCTCGACCGGAGCGAACCGCGCCGTGGCGCCGTCCGCGGTGCTGCGGAACCGTGCCATCAGGTCCTCCAGGCTGGCGGCCTCGTCCGGCTCCGGCGTGTCGCTCACGAATCGTGACTGATCGTGGCCCAGAGGCCGTAACCGTGGAGCGTCTCGGCGTCGCGCTCCATTGCTTCACGGGCGCCGGAGGAGACCACGGCCTTGCCCTTGTGATGAACGTCGAGCATGAGCTTCTCGGCCTTCGGCTTGGCGTAGCCGAACACCGTTTGGAACACATAGGTCACATATGACATGAGGTTGACGGGATCGTTCCACACGATCGTGACCCATGGCAGGTCACGAGCCGTCTCCTGGGCGGTGTCCGGGCGCTGGACCTCAGCAGGCGCCGTGCTCACGGCCGTCACCTCCCTAGTGCGTAGAAACTCAGTCTGCCAAAGCCCCGGCGGTTTTGTGACATCGCTGCGTCACCCCCGACCGCTCGTTCCTAGACACCCTTCCCCGGCACGCCCCGGCTATCCACTCGTCCCCGCTAGCGCCTGCCCTCCGAGCCACCTCCGTCCGACCGTCCGAGCCGACCGCGCCGGGCCTCCCGCCGAACCCGGTGTTGGCAGGCTTAGCTATGCTATGGTAGTCTTATCGAACAGGTTAGCGAATAACTGGTCGGAAGGAGGGCACCGTGACTGTCACGCCGACGCCCGACTCCGAGCCCTGGGACGACGACTATGACGACGACTTCGATCCCGCGACCAGCCCGCCCGAGGGGTGGGAGGTCATGTCCGACGCCCAGCGGCGTGAGTTACTCGGCGACGACAACTATCCCGTCGATCCGGCCGAGGATGCGGACGAGGGGGGCGCGTTCCCGGAGTTGATCGAGGCGGGGTTCGTGCACCGGTATCCGGTGCCGGGTGCGACCGGGTTCCGGGCCGGGGGCGCGATGGACCAGATGCTGCCCGGCGCGGACCTGGCCTGGCACCTGGGCGCGGCGCGCCAGCGGGGCCTGGGCCAGCTGTCGGATGATGAGCTGATCGGGTTCCTGGACGCGGCCCGGCGCGGCGAGGCGTGGCAGGCCGCGATGGTGCTGGCCGCCACCGCCGAGCTGGATGCCCGGCGGGCCGGGCCGGGCGGGCGTGAGGGCGAGCATGTCGATGACGAGCTGGCCGCCGCGCTGACCTTGACGGCCCGCGGCGCGCGGGCCCAGCTGGAGCTGTCGCGCCAGCTGGAGCGGCTGCCGCATACCGCGGGGCTGCTGGCGGCCGGGATCATCGACCGGGCCCGGGCCGCGGTCATCGCCCGCCAGCTGGGCGTGCTCGATGACGCGGCCGCGGCCGCGGTGGACGCGGTGGTCGCGCCGCGGGCCGGGCAGATGACCACCGGCATGCTGAGCGCGCGGTGCCGCGGCGCGGCCGACGCGCACGATCCGCAGGCCGCGCTGCGGCGCAAGCAGCAGGCCGAGAAGGACGCCCGGGTCGAGTGCTGGGCCGAGGACACCGGCACCGCGGCCCTGTCCGGGCGTGACCTGGACCGCGCCGCGGTCATCGCCGCCGACAAGAGCCTGGACCAGGCGGCCCGCTGGCTGCGCGCCCGGGGCGCCGAGGCCACCATGGACCAGCTGCGCGCCGCGGTGTTCCTGGCCCGCCTCACCGGCCAGCCCCTGCGCACCTTCCTGCCACCCTCACCCGCCGCACCGGGCACTCCGGGCACCGCCGCGGGCGCGGGCGCCGGGGGCGGCGGGGGTGGCGCGGGGCTGGCCGGGATCAGCGGGATCAACCTGACCGTCCCCCTGGCCACCTGGCTCGGGCTGGCCGAGCGGCCCGGCCAGATCACCGGCACCGGCGCCGCCGGGCCCGCCGACGCCGACACCTGCCGCACCCTCGCCGACGCCCTGGCCCGCGACCCCGCCACCCGCTGGTGCATCACCGTCCTCGACCGGGCCGGGCGCGCCGTCGGCCACGGCTGCGCCCGCGCCGGGCCCGGCCCGCCCGGCACCGGCCCCCGCGCCTGGCTCGCCACCATCAAGATCACCCCCATCGCCACCGGCAGCTGCGCCCACCGCCACCAATCCGCCGCCTACCAGCCATCCCCGGCCCTGCGCCACCGGATCAAGATCCGCAGCCCCCGGTGCGGGTTCCCCGGCTGCCGCCGACCCGCCCGCCGCTGCGACGACGACCACACCATCCCCCACCACCTCGGCGGAAGAACCTGCGAGTGTAACCTCCACCCGCTCTGCCGCCATCACCACCAGGCCAAACAGGCCCACGGCTGGCACCTCGCCCAGCCCGAACCCGGCATCCTGGTCTGGACCACACCCAGCGCCCGCCAGTACACCGTCACCGCCGAGCCCTACCCCGGGTAAGCAGGCGGCGCGCCAATCGGCACCAGCTTTTAGAACCCCGTTCTAGTAGGCTCGACGATGTCGGCGGCACGTCGGCAAGCACGCGAGCCAGGCCCCGGGAGGACGCTGTGGCGTGGGATTTCTCGACCGAGCCGGAGTTTCAGGAGCAACTCGACTGGGTCGAGGAGTTCTGCCGCACCGAGATCGAACCGCTCGACCTCGTCTTCCCGGGCGCGGCCTACTCGCGTGACCCGAAGGCCAAGGCCCTGGCCGACCCGCTCAAGCAGCAGGTCAAGGACCGGGGGCTGTGGGCGTTGTTCCTCGACAAGGAACTCGGCGGCCCCGGGTTCGGCCAGCTCAAGCTGGCCCTGCTGAACGAGATCCTGGGCCGTTACCGGTCCGCGCCGGTGATCTTCGGCACCGCGGCGCCGGACACCGGGAACATGGAGATGCTGGCCGCGTACGGCACCGACGAGCAGAAACGCCGATGGCTCTACCCGCTGATGAACCAGGAGATCTTCTCGGCCTACTCGATGACCGAGCCGCAGGGCGGGTCCGACCCGAGCCTGTTCCAGACCCATGCCGTGCGCGAACAAGACGACTGGGTCATCAACGGCGAGAAGTGGTTCACCAGCGCCGGAGGCCGGGCCGACATCATCTTCGTGATGAGCACCAACGGCATGTTCGTGGTGCCGCGGGAGACGCCCGGCGTCGAGGTCATGGAGTACCCGCAGTTGCACAACCACATCCGCTACACCGACGTGCGGATACCGTTCGACCACCTGCTCGGCCCGGAGGACGGGGCCAAGGTGCTGGCCCAGCGGCGCCTGGGCTGCGGCCGGATCCACCACGCGATGCGCACGGTCGCGCAGGTCAAGCTGGCCTTCGACATGATGTGCGAGCGGGCGCTCAGCCGCCAGTCGCACGGCAAGGTCATCGGGGACCACCAGATGGTCCAGGAGGCGATCGCCGAGTCCTACGCCGACATCAACCAGCTCAGGCTGCTGGTGCTATGGACCGCGTGGACGATCGACAACTCCAGCACCCGCGAGGCCCGGACCCAGATCGCGGCGTGCAAGTACACGTGCGCCAAGGTGCTGCGCGAGGTGTCGTACCGGGCCCTGCACATCATGGGCTCGCTCGGGACCACGAACCTGACGCCGCTGCAGGCCATGTGGGCCAGCGCCCCGACCATGGCCATCCTCGACGGGGTCGACGAGGTGCATAAGGTGACGGTGGCCCGCAACGTGCTCAAGGGCTACGAGCCGCACCCCGGACTGTGGCCGACCGAGTACATACCGGCCAAGCGGGAGCAGGCGCGCAAGAAATACGAGGATCTGATCGCGGCCGATCCGGACCTCGCGGCGTGGGCCGACCACGCCGCGCGGGCCATGGCGCGCGGGCACTGAGCACGGGTACTGAGCACGGGTACTGAGCACGGGTACTGAGCACGGGTACTGAGCACGGAGGCACCGAGCATGGACATTAACGGACGGGTCGCGGTCGTCACCGGCGGCGCGAGCGGCATCGGCCGGTCGCTCTGCCTGGCCCTGGCCGAGCACGGCACCGCGGGCGTCGTGGTCGCCGACGTTGACGCCGGCGGAGCGGCGAAGGTCGCGGCCGAGATCGAGGCGGCCGGCCATAAAGCCCTGGCGGTGGCGGCGGACATGTCCAAGGAGGACGACGTCCGGGCCCTGGTCGCGCGGGCCGAGGAGACGTTCGGGCCGGTCGACCTGTTCTGCTCCAACGCCGGCATCATCGTCGACGGCGGCGTCGAGGTGCCCGACGAGGCGTGGGAGCGCATCTGGGCGATCAACGTGCAGAGTCATGTCTACGTGGCGCGCGCCCTGCTGCCCGGCATGCTGGCCCGGGGCGAGGGCTACCTCGTGATCACCGCGTCGGCGGCCGGGCTGCTGACCGAACTCGGATCCGCTCCCTACTCGGTGACCAAGCACGCGGCGGTCGCGCTCGGCGAGTGGCTGTCCATCACCCACGGCGACCAGGGCCTGCGCGTGTCGTGCCTCTGCCCGCAGGCGACGGCGACCAACCTGATCGCGACCAGTCATCGCCAGGTCAGCGAGATGCCGCCGGAGCGCACCGGCCTCGGCACGCCGCAGGCCTCGGTCGACGGCGTGCTGACGCCCGACGACGTCGCCGCGTGCGTGCTCGATGCCGTCGCCGACGAGCGGTTCCTGATCCTGCCGCATCCGGAGGTGGCCATGTACGAGCAGCGCCGCGCCGGGGACCGCGACCGGTGGCTGCGCGGCATGCGCCGCCTGCAGGCCCGCCTCAGCGGCCGGCCCTGAAGCCTCCTGGGGCCTACAGTCCGTCTTTGGCGGTGACCGCCCAGAACGCGTCCGAGGCGTAGAGGTCGGCCGGGTAGGTCCAGACCTCGGCCGCCCGGCCGTCGCGGATGTGGAAGACCTGCACGCTCCGGTCGTCGAGCTGTTCGCCGGGCCGCTCGGCGCGGATGCGGACCAGCGCCACCGCATGCTCGTCGCTGGCCAGGACGTCGTGCAGCTCGAGCCGGATCGTGCCGCCAGACGTCTCGAACGTCCGCCCCAGCCAGTCCATCACCGCGGCGACGCCCTCGAAGTCGCCGCCGAACGGGCTCTTGCCCGGATAGTGCCAGCGGATGTCCGCGGCGAAGAACTGGTTCTGCAGAGCAGCAAGGTCGCCGCGCCCGAAGGCGGCGTAGCCTTCGCGCAGCAGATCCTCGTTTGGATGTGCCATCTGGACCCCCCCAAGGTCGTCGGCCTGAGGCCAATCGTAGGGTTCAGACCATGGCACCCCGGGCATCGGCCACCGCGAGTTCCCTGACCGAGTCGGTGATCCGCGAGATGACCCGGCTTGCTCTGGAGCATGATGCGATCAACCTGGCCCAGGGCTTCCCCGACTTCCCGGCGCCGGATGAGGTCAAGCAGGCGGCGATCGCCGCCATTGAGGCGGATCTCAATCAGTACCCGATCACGTGGGGCCAGCGTTCGATCCGGCGGGCGCTCGCGGAGAAGTACGGTCAGCGCTACGGCATAAACATCGATCCTGAACGCTCCGTCTGTGTTACATGTGGTGCGACCGAGGCGATGATCGCCGCGATGATTGGCTGTGTCGACCCCGGCCAGGAAGTCATCGTCTTCGAGCCGTTCTACGAAAACTACGGCGCGGACGCGGTGATCGCCGGAGCGACGCCCCGGTACGTCACGCTGCGCGAGCCGGACTGGCAGCTCGACGAGGCCGAGCTGGCCGCGGCATTCGGCAACCAGACCCGGGCGATCGTGCTGAACACGCCGGGCAACCCGACCGGCAAGGTGCTGCGCCGCGAGGAGCTGACGCTCATCGCCGGGCTGTGCCAGAAGTACGACGTGCTCGCGATCACCGACGAGATCTACGAGCACATCGTCTACGACGGGGCGCGGCACATCCCGATGGCCACGATTGCGGGAATGGAAGACCGCACCATCACGATCAGCGCCCTGTCGAAGAGCTACTCGGTGACCGGCTGGCGGGTGGGCTGGACCATCGCGCCCCCCGACCTGACCGACGCGATCCGCCGGGTGCACGACTTCGTCACGGTCGGCGCGCCGACCCCGCTGCAGGAGGCCGGCGCGGTGGCGCTCCGGCTGCCCGACGCCTACTACAAGCAGCTCGCGGCCGACTACACCGAGCGTCGCGACCTCATGCTGCAGATCCTGTCGGCGGCGGGCCTGCGGCCGGTGACGCCGGCCGGCGCCTACTACATCCTGACCGATTCGTCCGCGCTGGGGCTGGGCGACGACACCGCCGCGGCACGGGCCCTGGTGCAGCGCGCTGGGATCGCCACCGTGCCCGGCTCATCGTTCTACTCCCGTCCCGAGCTCGGCCGGTCCAAGCTCCGGTTCTCCTACAGCAAGAGGCTGGAGACGCTGCGCGAGGCCGGGCGGCGGCTGGAGGCATTCCGAGGTGGTGGCTGACGCGGCCGCTCTCAGTGGTGGTGGCTGACGCGGCCGCTCTCAGTGGTGGTGGCTGACCCGCGGATGGCCCAGCAGTTCGTCGCTCTGGCTGGTGCTGCTCTTGAGGCCGGCCACCAGCGGCGAGTGGGCCAGCACGACCGCCCCGGCCACCATGACGAGCAGTGAAACCGCCTCGAGGGGGCCCCAGGCTCCGGTGGTCCGCAGGTCGTCGCCGAACAGGCCGACGCCGACCAGGATTGATGCGACTGGGTCGACGAGAACGATCGTTGACTGGGACGCGACGATCGGGCCGGCGTGGATCGCGTTCTGGGCCAGGAACACCGCCAGCCCGCCGAAGAAGGCCAGCGCGTAGGTCTGCCAGTGCCGGTACAGCGTGGTCCAGTCCGACGCCGCGAACCCGGACACCACCTTGGTGCAGGCGGCGGTGAACGCGAAGGCGATCGACGCGGCGGTCCCGAACATGGCCGCGCGCCACCAGCGCGGGCCGCGCTGAGCGAGCGCGACCGCGATCACGATGCCGGCCCCGCACGCCACGCCCGCCACCACCCACTCCCACAGGGGCGGGTAGAGCGTGCCGTCGACCGGGTCGGCGAAGTAAAGGAAGCCGGCCAGCCCGAAACACAGGGCCAGGACCCCGATCCACTCGCGCCGGCCCATCGTGAACCCGAACCAGGAGACCAGCACGATGACCAGGAACACCAGCTCGGTGGTCAGGATCGGCTGGACCTCGGACAACCGGCCGAAGTGCAGCGCGACGGCCTGCAAGATGAATGAGACGATCATCAGCGCGAAGCCGGCCAGCCAGATCCCGCGGCGCAGCGCGTAGGTGATCAGGCTAAGCCTCAGCGTGGCATCGGCCGGGGCGCACTCGATGCCTTTGCGCTGGAAGACACTGGTCAGGGCGTTGGCAAGCGCAGCACCCAGAGCCAAGACGAAGACCATCAAGCTCCCGCTCTGCCGCATCGGTCTGCCCGGTTTGCGTGACCCGCGGAAATGCAGACCCATGTATGATACAGCTACCTAGACGAGCATACCAGCAGGACGGAACCAGGATCGGCGCGTGGGCAACGAGCAGTGCGAGGCGGACCCGATCGGCACCATCGAACTGGAGCTGATCAAACTCGTCCGCCATCTGGAGACCTTCGGACGGCGTAGCTCGCTCTACGTGCAGGTGGACCGGGCGGGCTACCTGGCCATGAGGGTGCTTGAGGACCTGGGGTCGGCCAGCACGAACGCGCTGGCCAACGCCCTGCGTCTGGACGCGTCGACGGTCACCCGCCAGGTCGCCGCGCTCGAGCGGGCGGGCTTCGTCGCCCGGCGCCCCGATCCGGCCGACGGTCGTTCGTCGACCATCGCCCTGACGGCCGAGGGCCGCCGGTCCATGGCCGAGGTGGAGCAGGAGCGGCGCCGGTGCATCGAGGCGCTGGTCCGCGACTGGGGTGGTGCGGCGCAAACCGATCTCGCCTGCGCGCTGACCAGGCTCAACTCCTCGCTGGTCGAGAGCGTGGCCGACCCGGTCAAACGAGCCCAGTGCCGGGAAGCCAGTTAGCCGGGCCGGGCGCGGCCGGTCCGGCGGTGCTGATCGACGTCGGCGGGGTGCTGCTGACCGATGAGTCAGCGGCGTTCACAACGTGGAGCGACCGCCTCGGCATCGCGCCGCCGTCGCTGCTGACCGCGCGGGTCAGCCCGTCCATCTGGCCGTTCTGGCGACGGGTGGCGAGCTCGACCGTCGAGTTCAGCGGATCGCGGCTGCACAATGCGGCGCCGCACCCCGAGCAGATCTAAGGGCCGACCGAGACCTGGGTGTCCAGAACCCGGCCCGGCCCCGTGATCCGCTCGGGGCCGGTGAGGGTGAACGATCCGCGCAGCGGCAGGCGGTCGGATGATCCGCCGACCGCGACGCGGATCTCGCCCGGCTCGACGATCCGCTCGCCCGCCTGACCGCAGAACGCGGTCCGGTCGGCATGCAGTCGGAAGACGACCCGGCGGGCCTGACCGGGTTCCAGCTCGACCCGGGCGAACCCGGCCAGCCAGCGGACCGGGCGCACGACCTGCGCCACCGGGTCGCTCAGGTAGAGCTGCACCACCTCGGCGCCCGCCAGCGAGCCGGTATTGCGCACGGTGCACGAGATCTCGACCAGGCCGTCGGTCGGCACCTCGGCCGCGGATATCGCCAGGTCCTCGTGCGAGAACGTCGTGTACGACAGGCCGTGTCCGAAGGCGAACAGCGGCGCCGGGTCGACGGAGCTCCCCGGGTGCCCGGCCGCCAGCCGCGACCGCAGGTAGGAGGACGGCTGCCCGGCCACGGAGCCGGGCATCTCGACGGGCAGCTTGCCGCCGGGCACCACCCGTCCGGACAGCACCCCGGCGATCGCGGGCCCGCCCTCCTCGCCCGGGAAGAACGCCTGAACCAGGCCGGCCAGCCGGGCGGCGACGCCGCCGATCGCGTACGGCCGCCCGGTGATCAGCACCGCGATCACCGGCTTCCCGGTGTCCGCCAGCGCGTGCAGCAGGTCCTCCTGGACGCCGGGCAGCCGCAGTTCGGTCGCGTCGCACCCCTCGCCGGAGGTTCCGCGTCCGAACAGCCCGGCCTCGTCGCCGACGACCGCGATGACCACGTCGGCCAACTCGGACAGAGCGACCGCCGGAGCGAACCCGGACCGGTCCGCCGAACGCACGTCGCAGCCGGGCGCGTGCCGGACGTCCGGCAGTTCGCCGCGCAGAGCGGCCAGCAGCGTGGCGACGTTGACGTCGGCCAGCGCCTCCGGGTGACGGCCGCCCACGTGACGGGGCATGGTGTAGCCGCCGAAGAACGCCAGCGGCTCGTCCGCGAGCGGGCCGATGAGCGCGACCTTCGCCGCCCGCGGCAGCGGAAGCGTTTGGGTGGGGTTGGCCAGCAGGATCACCGACTCCTCGGCGAGGCGGCGGGCGAGTGCCCGGCTCGCGGGCGGGTTCAGGTCGGGCGGGGGCGGGTTCAGGCCGGGCTGGGGCGGGTCGAGGCCGGGCTGGGGCGGGTCGAGGCCGGGCTCGGGTGAGCCCGGGACCGGGGACCAGCCGGGATCGAGCATGCCCAGATCGCACTTCTGCCTGAGCACCCGGGCGACGGCCCGGTCCAGGATCTCGGGCGTGACATCACCGGCGGCCAAGGCCGCCCGCAGTGGCTCGCCGTAGCAGCGGACGTTCGGCAGCTCGACGTCCACGCCCGCCGCCAGGGCGAGCGCCGCCGCTTCGGCTGGGCTGCCGGCCACCGCGTGCTGCAACTCCAGGAACGAGACCGCGTAGTAGTCCGAGACGACCAGGCCGGCGAAGCCGAGCTCGCCGCGGAGCGTCCCGCCGAGCAGCCCGGGGTCGGCGGTCGCGGGCACGCCGTCGACGTCAACGTATGCGGGCATCACCGACCGGGCCCCGCCAAGACGAATGGCCATCTCGAACGGGGGCAGGATGACGTCGCAGAACTCCCTCGGGCCCATGTCCACGGGCGCCATGTTGCGCCCGGCTCGCGAGGCCGAGTACCCGGCGAAGTGCTTCAGCGTCGCGTGCACGCCGGCCGACTGCAGCCCGATCACGTAGCCGGTCCCGACGGTTCCCACGAGGTAGGGATCCTCGCCGATCGTTTCCTCGGTCCGGCCCCAGCGCGCGTCCCGGGTCACGTCGAGCACCGGCGCGAGGCCCTGGTGAATGCCCGCCGCGCGCATGGTGGCGCCGATGGCCTCGGCCATCTGCCGGACCAGGGCGGGGTCGAAGGAGGCGCCCCAGGCCAGCGGCGTCGGGAACACCGTGGCCGACCAGGCCGCGAAGCCGGTCAGGCACTCCTCGTGGGCCACCGCGGGGATCGCGAACCGGCTCGCGGCCATGATCCGCCGTTGCAGGCCGGCCAGTGCCTGCACGCCGGCCGCTGGCGGAACCGGACGCGTGCCGAACACGCGGGTCAGCTGCCCGATCCCGTGCCTGATGAGGTCGTCGAGCGGCGCCTGCTCACCGCTGTACTGGTCCTGCATGGGCGCGAAGCCGTTCCCGTCGTCGCCGGGAGCGTCCAGCCACACGCTTCCGAGCTGGGCCACCTTCTCGTCGGGCGTCATCCTGGCCAGCAGGTCGGCGACGCGGTCTTCGGTCGGACGCGACGGGTCACGCCACACATCGGACAGTCCGGTTTCCTCCAGGGTCACCGGGCGGCCTCCGCCGGGGCGGCGGTCGACTCGCGCACGATGAGCGCGGTGGACAGCTCCAGCCGGGTCGACGGCAACGGGATGCCCTCGATCAGGTCGCCGAGCATCTGCGCGGCGGCCTGCCCCATCTCGGCGAGCGGCTGGCGCACCGTGGTCAGCGGGGGCGACACCCAGCGAGCGACCGGCAGGTCGTCGAAGCCCACGACGCTCAGGTCCTGCGGGATGCGCAGGCCCCGCTGGCGCGCGGCCTCGTACAGGCCGAACGCCTGCTGGTCGCTGCCGGCGAAGATGGCCGTCGGCGGCCGGGCCAGTTCGAGCAGCTCGCCGCCGCGCGCGAAGCCGCCCTCGTGATAGAAGTCGCCGTGCCGGACCAGCGCGGGGTCGAACCGGACGCCGGCCCGTTCCAGCGCCGACCGGTACCCGTCGATCCGGGCCCGGCTGCACAGGTAGTCGCCCGGGCCGGCGATCGCGCCGATGCGGCGGTGGCCGAGGGCGAGCAGGTGCTCGCTCGCGGCCAGGCCGCCCGCCCAGTTGGTCGCCCCGACGCTGGGCAGGTCGGCCGGCGGCGGGTTGACCGGGTCGACGACCACCAGCGGGATCCCGGCCGTGCGCAGCTGCTCGAGCTGCCCGCCGGTCAGCTCGGAGGTCACCAGGATCACCCCGTCGGTATCGTGACTGGCCAGCGTGCTGGTCCAGCTGGCCGGGCGCGCGTTCCCGTGCCGGACGGACGATACCGCGACGCCGGTCTCGTGGGCCGCACCCCACTCCTCGACGCCGCGCAGCAACTCCACCGCCCACGGGCTGTCCAGTCCACCGAGGACCAGGTCGATCAGACCCGAGCGGCGGCGCTTGCGCGGCCCGCCCCGGGCGTACTGGTGCTTGTCGAGCAGGCGCTCCACCCGAGCGCGGGTGGCCGGGGCCACGTCGGGCCGCCCGTTCAGCACCTTGGACACCGTCGGCAGGGAGACCCCGGCCTCGGCCGCGATGGCGGTCAGCGTTATCCGGGATCGCAGGGCTGATTTCTCCGCCAACAGCGCCACCCTCCGAAAGCTTTTCGAGCACCGATATCGTAGCCCGGCCGGTCAAGCCCTGTCACCTCGGACACCTTCTCGCTGCTGGCCGGCGAAGAGACGGGGCGTAACATAACGAAATCGATGGTTGACCCCGGTTCGGCGCCTCTCTAATATGGCAGCCACCTTCCGAAATATTTCTAGAAATTTCAGTTCGCCGACCGGGAGGAAAGACCATGGCTGATACCAGAAGACGTTCGGCATGGCACGCCGCGGGCCGTGGCCGGTTAAGGGTCGCGATCGCGGCCGCCGCCGCCGCCGGGGTGCTGCTGGCGCTGGCCGCGTGCGGGTCCGCGGCCGGGAGCGGCAAGGGCTCATCGGGCAGCAGCGGCTCGAAGGGCACCAGCCTCACCATGTGGCTGGTTACCACCGGCCCGAGCCCGGCCAACACCGCCGCGACGAATCTCGTCGCGTCGTTTGAGAAGAGCCATCCGGGCGACCACATCACCGTCGATTTCATCGAGAACCAGTCGTACAAGCAGAAGATCCAGCTCGCGATGGGCGCGGGTAACCCGCCGGCGATCTTCTGGACCTGGGGCGGCGGGCCCCTGCAGCAGTTCATCAAGGCCGGTGACGTCTACCCGCTGGGCAATCCGTCGTGGCTGTCGTCGTTCCTGCCGTCGTCGCTGGGCGCGGTCACCGACCAGGGCAAGGTCTACGGCGTGCCGGTTGAGGGCACTCAGCCCGTGTACTTCTTCTACAACAAGTCGATCTTCGCCAAATACCACCTGACCTTCCCGACCACGTTCAGCGGCCTGCTGTCCACGGTCGCCACGCTGAAGTCGCACGGCGTCGCGCCGATCTCCCTGGCCAACGGCGACCAGTGGCCGGGCCTGATGTATCTGGAATACCTGGTCGACCGCATCGGCGGGCCCAGCGTCGCCCAGGCGCTGCAGTCCAACGCGGCGGGCGGCTGGTCCAACCCGGCGGTGACCCAGGCGCTCGGCGACATCCAGCAGCTGGTGAAGGCCGGCGCGTTCCAGAGCGGTTACGACTCGCTGCACTTCAGCGGCGGCGGGTCCGACGCCCTCGTCTACAGCGGCAAGGCGGCCATGCAGCTCATGGGGGACTGGGACATCTCCAGCATCCTCGGCGCGGACAAGTCCTTCGTGACCGGCGGCGACCTGGGCATGGCCCCGTTCCCTTCGGTGGCCGGGGGCACCGGCAACTCCGCCGACCTGGCCGGCAACACCGCCAGCTACGTGGGCATCGCGAGTCACGCCACCGGCGCGCAGAAGGCGGTCGCCGTGGCGTTCTTCAAGGACGAGCTGACCTCGGCCAGCTACGCGCGGGCCGAGGTCGCGGCGGGCGAGGTGCCGGTCACCAAGGGAGCGTCGCCGCTGTTCGCCGGCCAGTCGCTGGCCAGCTTCGACACGACCATCTACAACTCGGTGCAGGGCGCCCCGAGCTTCCAGTACTCCTGGGACCAGGCGATGACGCCGTCGGTGGCGACCGTCATGCTCACCAACCTGGCCCAGGTCTTCGAGCTCTCGCAGACCCCGCAGAAGTTCGAGTCACTGCTCAACACCCAGGCCGCGTCCGGCTCATGACCCGGCGACCCGACGCGTCGGCCAGGCGCGGCATGCGCCTGGCCGACCTGGCCGGGGTGGCTCCGCCGATGGTGCTGTTCTGCCTGTTCATCATCGTCCCGATGGCGGCCGCGATCGTGCTCAGCTTCGTCCGGTGGAACGGTCTGGGCCCGCCGGTGTGGGCGGGCGGTTCGAACTGGGCCGAGTTCTTCCGCGATCCGGTGGCCCGGACGTCGGTGGTCGTGACCGCGAAGGTGGTGGCGGCGAGCTACGTGGTGCAGACGCCGATCTCGATGGCGCTCGGCCTGTTCACGGCCGGCCGGGGGGGCTACCGGTCGGTGTACGCGACGATCTACGTGCTCCCGCTGCTGCTGTCCACCGCCGGGATCGCGCTGATGTGGGAATCGCTGCTCGACCCCAACTTCGGCGCGCTCTCCGCGCTGTCCCGGTCCTGGCACCTGGCCGCGCTCCAGCAGAACTGGCTGGGCAGTCCCGGCCTGACGCTCTACGTGATCGTCGCGATCATCGCCTGGCAGTTCATCCCGTTCCACACGCTGCTGTACGCGGTCGGCCGCCGGGAGATTCCGGCGGTCTTGTACGAGGCGGCCCGGCTGGACGGCGCCAGCCCGGCGCGGATCTTCTGGCGGGTGACGCTGCCGCAGCTGCGCTACACGATCGTCACCTCGGGCATCCTCATGATCGTGGGGTCGCTGACCTACTTCGACATCATCTACATCCTGACCGACGGCGGTCCCGGCTACACCACCCGCGTGCTCTCGCTCGACATGTACAACGTCGCATTCGTGCAGGACCAGTACGGCTACGCCAGCGTGCTCGCGGTCATCCTGGGGGCGATCGGCATCGCCGTGGCGGTCGGGCTGGTGCGCTTCAGCGGTTTCGCGTCCATGGCCAGCCAGCAAGAGGGTGCCGCGTGAGGAAGGTCGGCCCCGGGCGGGTCATCGCGTTCGTACTGGCCACGGTGTGGCTGGTGATCGTCATCGCGCCGCTGTACTACATGATCCTGGCCAGCTTCCGGACCCAGGGCACGTACCTGACGGCCAACCCGTGGCTGCCGTCCGGCGGCCTGTCGGTGAGCTCGTACGGCACCGTGTTCGGCGCCGGGCTCGACCGGTACCTGCTCAACAGCGTGCTGCTGACCGTGGCCTGCATCGCGGCGACCGTCACGCTGTCCCTGGGCGCGGCGTTCCGGATCGTCCGGCGGACGTCCCGCGCGGTGAGCGTCTCGTTCGTAGTGATGCTGTTCGGCCTGGCCATCCCGGTCCAGGCGATCATCGTGCCGCTCTACGTGCTGATCTACAAGATGCACCTGTACGACACGCTGTTCGCGCTGATCCTGACGCTCAGCGCGGCGGCGATACCGGTCTCGGTGCTGATCATGGTGAGCTTCGTCCGGGACATCCCGCGCGAGATGATCGGCGCCATGCTGGTCGACGGCGCCAGCGAATGGACGGTCTTCCGGCGGCTCATCTGGCCGCTGTCGCGGCCGGTGCTCGCCACGCTGAGCATCTACAACGGGCTGAACGTGTGGAACAACTTCCTGCTCCCGCTGGTGCTGACGCAGAGCAGCGGCGTGGCCGTGCTGCCGCTCGGGCTGACCAAGCTGGAGGGCCTCTACTCGGTCAACGTCCCGGCGGTGATGGCCGGGGTGTTGCTCTCGGTGCTGCCGTTGCTGGTCTTGTTCGTGCTGATGCGCCGGCAGGTCATGAACAGCCTGGGCAAGGCCATCGCGCGATGAGGGTCAGCGCGGCAGCGTCAGGCCGGCCGACGCGAGGATGTCGCCGGTGGGCCTCGGACTGGTCCGCACCCCGGCGGCGACGCCCCTGACCAGCGACGACCCGAGCACGCGCCGGTCGCGGGACCTGGCGAACGTCACCGCCCAGCGGCGCAGGGTCGAGCCGCCGTACAGGATCCGTTCGGCGGGGGCGAGCGCTGAGCGGGCCCGCAGCGTCCAGATCTTGTTCCGGACCTCATAGAAGAACCGGGGCCCGGGGTCGACGTCGGTCGAGCCGAACGTCTTGGTCTTGTGCACGACCACGCTGGCCGGGCAGAGCAGGCCGGCCGTGCCGCGCAGCAGCCGGGTGGTGAACTCGAAGTCGTCGTTCCAGAGGAAGTAGTCCGCCTGAGGCAGGCCGCGCTCGCGGCAGAGCGCCGCGTCGACCAGGATCGAGACGAACGACGCGGAGCGGATGGGAACGCAGCCCGCCGCGGCGGCGGCGTCCCGCTCGGCCCGGGTGGCGAACGGCTTGGGCCGCGGGGTGTTCATCGGGTGCGCGCGCCCGTCGGTCCAGATCACGCGGCTGGCCATCACGGCGGGCGGCCCGCCCGGGTGCCGGTCGCGGGCCTCCAGCAAGGCCCGCAGCGCGCCGGGCTCGGGCACCGTGTCGTCATCCATGAGCCAGACCAGGTTTGCGGCGTCGGCCAGAGCCAGGGCCAGGCCGGAGGCGAACCCGCCCGCGCCGCCGGTGTTGCGAGCCAGCTCGGCCAGGGTAATC
>Ga0335073_10004307_pt1 | contig 19912 bp, 19 predicted proteins | sample Lox_Sample_22_FD_207093 | JGI IMG/M metagenome (GOLD analysis project Ga0335073, IMG submission 207093) | Soil microbial communities from Loxahatchee National Wildlife Refuge, Florida, United States - Lox_Sample_2.2 | ecosystem: Environmental > Terrestrial > Soil > Wetlands | place: USA...
TCTTCCCTACGCGATAATGCACACCAACAACATTAGCTGAGTGAGCATTTGCTCCATGAGGTTGATGTGTCGACGACGCCATGGCGGCGAGAATTTTGGTTACCAAAGCCTTTAAACCGTCACTGCGACGATTCTGTTTCAGAGCGATGTCGGAATTGCACTCGACAAATGATGTTGATTTTGTATCCAAGAGCAAGTTTCACAGGACCTCAATCGCTGAAAATGTACTACAAATCGACTCTTCCTGAAATCGTAGATAATAGGTAGAGAAACTGATGAAACTTCGTTAGCTAACGAGGCGAGATATTTTGGCAAATTGGCGAAGAGGTGGCTGCGTAGGCCACGACAAGTCTCAATACAAGGGAAATGCCACCTGATACAGCGAAGATGGAATGAGTGCGTGAATACAGGGACCGCTGGTGAGCTGGATCGGAAGTAGTTGAATCGATGAATGGATAGGAAAAAGGAATAAACGCAGTCGGAAACGCAACCAAATGATGAACGGTCAGTGCGCAGGACAAGTCGCTCGAGTGGGAAAGAAAGCGTTGACGGACCAAGAAAACCAGACAGACGGATCAAGAATGACGATTTGGAAGATGAAGATGACGTGAGTGTTGTGCTGGATGGTGAAGCGAAGGACGAGATGGGTTGGAATAGTTGCTGATATGGGATTGACGAAGTTCCTTTAGTTAGGCTCACTCTCTCCACCTCAGTCAGACAGTCCAATCCAGCAGCAGTAGTAAGTAGCAGTGCTTTGATGTGTGTGCACTTTTTTAACCCCAGTCCGGTTCATAACGCACTTAAATTTTGGCAAAGATGTTAACAAAAGACCAATCAGAGGCTCTACTTTGGAACAGTGACATAAGACTGACGAAGGACCCTTCCCTCATAGGCTCCCGTGTCCAATCCCGGAACTTTAAACTTTTCCCTTGCCGAATCGAGACAAGCGAACGCCGTGAGATGACCCCAAAAACCGATAGGGCATCGAGGTTATGAGCGTGGAAGGTTCCTGGAGTGGGTTTGTCTCTGCTGTCTACCCATCCTGTAGGAGATGTGTCTGCAGAGGGATGATGGCCGTTTAGTGTTGTCTTGTTGGAAATTTGGAGTCATTCTGAAATTGTGAGTTTGCAAACAAAACGCAATGACGAGATTCAGAATGTGCGTTAGGAGTACTCTAATGTGATAAACAACACATGATTCCTTACATCAATTCCCTCCAACAACCCTAACTAACTGGTCTCCCTACCCGACCACGGGAGAAACTGGACCGTCCGAGAAAGCCATCCCGTGCTCCAAACTCTACTTCTCAATTATTCCGTGTCCAATATCTTGAAGAATTTCCGTCACCAACATACTTTCTCCGATCTCATGATCTCAACAAAACAAATTACGTATGTCACCAACTCCCGATATAACCGATACTATCTATCACCGGTATGCCCCGTAATCTCCTTGTCCGGAACACAGATCCGCTAATAAACTTTTTCCTATTGTGGAAGGGCGGAACACCCGCTCAAACTAAAGATCTAGAGCGGCCGCAGCGGATGCTCCGAAAATTAGATTTCTGGGCTCGTGGACCAGTGTTGCGTGGACATTTTTGTGTGGTGGCGTTGGTGAGATCGGACCGATCGCGGTTTATGTGCATCTCGGAAATCTTCGGAAACGCCACCCGGTCCGGCCCCGCCAGAATTGTTGAGATCCCCCGCGAGTATAGTTGCTTAGCTACAAAGTTTGAGGAACTAGATTTACGAAGAGGATATTTACGTTGATGACGGGATGAGTCGTACGAGGAAGTTAGGGCTGAGGTTGGGAAGGTAATGGCGAGGACGATTGAAGACGGGGAGGTGTGACACGCTGCATTGAACAAAGATGCATGCACGGCATATTGGTGAGACGGAGTTCTTGTGCGACTGGGGCACTGCCGATCATTTCCTCACATTATAGCTCGTTCGTCACGGTTAAAGCGGAAGCGTGCTGAGTTATTAATGGGGCTATATTTGAGTGAAACTATCCTTGATTTGTTCCTTAGAACTACTGGATAGACATGCAGCAGGCAGCCCTTCTCATCCCCGGTTCTCCGTTGCTCTTAACCGTCAATTTCGACAGGATGAAACCGCCGCACATATGCATCTGAGTCAAGAATGTCGGTTTGAGAGAGGAAGAGGGAAATACTACTGTTTCAATACTGTCCTCATCTGACCAAGCAGTTCGGCTTCAGGTTCGGCTGACGGTAGATGGTCATTTAGATTTCATCAGATTGAAAGGTCCTTGCATTATTGCCATTCTGTGATAGAAGATGATGTCGTCGGCACAGTAGTGAAAGCAACTGAATTGACGTGACTTTTGCGAAATCTTTCTGTGAGTTGAATTTATCTGATGGAAATGTTGCGATCATAAGTCTTTATTGTACAAACCCAGGGAATATCGACGGGGAATCGAATTAAAAAGACGGGGTACATTCACGGTATGATACTTTTCCGCCAATCGTCTGCTGCGGAAAGGCTCAGTTATTAATGGAATTAACCCGGCTTTGATTCGGTGGTTGAGACTACGACTGGAGTGTGGTAGAGGAGTGAAAAAGCATTTTCTTTGTTGTAGCACGTTTTGTGGCCATACAGGGGCGAATACACGGGTGAAACTTCTTCGTATTGCATTAAGTTCGCTACAAGCTGCCAAGCTATCCATATCATACTAAGCCGGAATCTTCGGTAATTGATTACAAAGTTCGCAAGCGAATTGCGGCTGCGCCACTTTGTTAGCCACGTTACCACGAGGCAAGACTAAATAAAGAGGTCTTAAATATCCCCCGTATTAGAAGCTAGAAGCTAACTCTGGAACGGGGAAGGCGTAAATATGTATCCGCACTTGGCGGTATCGTAAGGATGTTGGGGTTAGTGTGGAGTTGAGGGGTGGCATGATGGATGTGAAGTCCCAATCGCGCAGTCCCATTCCTTTGCGAAGTGAAGAGGGATCGTCGGTGGGCGCGATCCATGTGTCTTTGCATTTAATGATTAAGGAAGTGATCGTCGTCTCCGTAAGTACCTATCGGTAGCTCAATGGGAATCGGAAAAGCGGCACTGCGGAGATTTGGGATTAGTGAGTAAACAAAAGACAGTTCTGTACGTTTCGTCGTAATTTGAGGGAGAATGAATGGAAGCTTAATTTCCCTTCTGGTGCCATGGAATCATGTTTCCTTCACTGATTGGAGGTCGAGTCGCTGCTCCAAACTTCAAAAGACAAGTTTGTGAAAAAGCAAAAAGTAAAAGTAAGAACTGCGAGTCACGGAGACGGTGGTTGAGCAGATTGATGAGCAGCGGACTTTCCAGTCCGTCTTGGGTGTGTTCGAGAAAGGGAAGGCTGAGTCATTTGAGTGGCTATGATTGAGCGTGACTGCGACTGACTCATTTAGACAAGCGTCAAAAGGGACTTTTGTTTCGTGTGAAATTACGGCAAATCCGGATAGGCTGAGAGGGGCAGTGGGCTTTATCCGCTTCGGTGCTGCGATTCGATCAGAGAAGAAATTTCGTGATTTAGCTTGGTGATGATTGGTCATAATTTTCCCAGTTTCCTGCCCATGTATGGACAAACGGGTGCATGGATTCCTCCGTGTGGGTAATTATAATCAATCAAAAGCAAAAAAGGCATCAGTTTCAATCTCGTTCACGAAAAAGCAAAAGAAACCTTCTTCCTCGCACTGCCAACCAACAATAGGATATGCATGCAGCTTTGTATCAGTTCATACTGCTGCCGTGATTATTTATGGTTTGTCAAAAATTATCGCCTCATTTTGCGGTGCTTTCATCGCATCGAATTTGTTTTGTTCCCGTCTCCAAGCCCCACAACCGCGCCTCTTCTTACGAAACAAGAAAATTAGAAATTTTCAGAAATGGCAAGGTACCGCGACTCCAACCGTGCGCAGATCTGGCCAGGCTAAACCGGCCAAGTCGGTCAGTCACAGCCAGGACTTGTGTTGAGGCGGACCGAAGCAGCTTGACGCCGTTTCTGGTGGCTGGCCAATGAGTCAACGTAGAGTCAGCAGCTTTCCCAGTATTGCGGATCGTGCCACTCACGGAAAGCCCGCCCTATACTAATCCCGCTTTGGCTTTGGCCAGGTTTTCTCGATTTTCTGTAATACAAGATACAAGAAAGGCTAAGGGCTGAGAAATGCACTCAAATCCGTCCCTTAATGTAAATCCGTGTCATCAGCTGTCGTAAAGGAACTGCTTATTTTTCCTTTTTCTTAAAAATTTGCGAGTTGACTCATCGCCGCCAAAGGAACACCGAGGACCCGCAGGCGGTGAATTGGCCAGTCATCGAAAATTATAGCCACACACGTACAGACTGTAATGAAATATTCCTTTTAATTTTTTTATTATTTCTATTTTTCCTTTTTTTTCTATGTGGGCTTGGGGCTCGGTGGCAGATTGCCTCAGTAACGGCAGTCTCACACATTTCACACGAAGTATGGGAGACTGCCCCCCTTTTTATCTACCTCGCCTTCCCACCCATCTTTCTCTCCTTAGGCCTCCTCCTCCTCTCTCACTTTCTCCACCATCTCAACTTCTGGCCTTGAAAAGGGACAGAAGTAGTTTGTGAGAAGTAGCAGACTCGACATCTGACTCGATATCCGTCTCACCGATTCCCCTCGTTCCTCATCCTTGTCCCCGGTTCGCCACCTAGGGTACACAGATCACATTGCAAATAAACAGCTCGTCACAACCCTACACCACCACCACATTTGCCGAGCATCTCCGACTCGGACCTTCCTCCTGACTCAACAATAACACCGAGGCGTCCTAGAGTGTTATAAAGGTTCTTCCGTTTTCCATACTTCGCCACCCGCCCCCTGAAAAATAAAATAAATAGGTTTCTGAACTCCGCGACTCCGAGTTCATAAACCCAACATCTCTCCACTCAACTAGTCGTCGTATGTTTGCTGTCTCACTAAAATCAACAACTATGTACTTCTCTTTCGATGGCCCCGCTGCTGTCGTCTGCTGAAATACAGAAGGGGCCAGATCTTATTACTATACACACCATATAGTAACCTAGCGTCTCGCTTTTCTTCTGATTTCAATAACGGTTTCACATCTTTCGGTTTACTGGCATAAAAATTCATCCTCGTTCCTCCATTTAGTCATCTTATCCTGTTTCTCGGCATCTAGAAACTACTTCATTGTTTGTCTTCGGGCCGGTCATAGATTCAAGTTTTCGAGTTGATATCTCTGTGTTTCAAGAGAAAAGAGTGTTATTCTTTGGGAGTAGTTTTTGATTTGGACAAGTGAAGAAACAGCAGGCGCGGATTTCCGTTGACTCGTTTCTTTTCAGTTATTTCGAAGGTTTTCGAGGATCAAAAGCACTCGTTCTCTTACTACACCGAGCATCAACTTATCTCATCACTCCTGAACGTACATCAGCAGCATGTACCCTTCCGCTACATCCTCCACGACATCACTACCACCTCTATCTTTGCATCTCGGGAATTTGCCCGGATTCGAATTCTCTGCAGATCGCGAAACACCCATCTCAAATCCTCCCTCCGCTCTCTTTTCTGTCGCCACCTCAACAGCCTCTGCCTCATTATCGTCAACACAGATTTCGCCACTTAATCTCCTGTCAGGCACACCATCGAACAGGGCAACGCCACTATATCAACAACACCAACGTCCTAACGGTGTTGTCAAACCCTTTCAACGATGTGCCACCTTTCCCTTTGCACATCCTCCTTCGGTCCCACGTGCACTTCCGATTTCGACAACCCCATCATTACCCGACGGATTCCAAAAATGCTCCTTTGTGGATAGCCTAGTCGGTTAGACTCTCTTGTCCGTTCCTTCGACTTACCCTTAGATACTGGTGCTCTGATCATCGAGACAATATGGCCTAATCAAACTGTTCCGATACTCAACTCGAAAGTTCTTCCCTTACGAGTATTCATTCAAGAAACCATCCGACGATCACGAACTTCTTTTTCAACACTACAACTTGCCCTCTATTACCTTTTGAGGATCAAAGCTGCAGTACTGGATTTTGAAATGAATAATCCGGAATGGTTTAATGGACCCTGTAACTTTGGAAAGACAGCGTCGAAACATCCTATCGCTTGTGGTCGACGGATGTTCCTTGCTGCAGTCATTGTCGCTTCAAAATACTTACAGGACAGAAATTACTCGAATAGAGCTTGGGCTAAGATTTCGGGATTACCTGTCAAGGAAATCAATGCCAACGAGTATGTTTTCCTTAACGTTGCGAAATACAATCTTTATGTGGGTGAGGCACTTTACAAGCGTTGGAGCTCTCTACTACTGAATCACGTGATGGCTGCTGTTCACGTTACTGCGCAGCAAACTGTATCACAACATGGACTAACGACACCTCCATTAACGCCTATCATCTCACCCTCTCATTCTTCGCCACCACACCCTAACGACGTACGTCTCGCTCTAGCACGGCGATTCTGTGAACATGTCAAGTCACTCTCTCCAGAACTGACCGAATCGGAGTTGATATCCAACCACGTTCTTGGATTCGCTCCTTCTCCTAGCCAACAATCACAATCATTATCAACAATGTCTCCTCCTCCCTCCCGAAACGGTCTTCCTACTCCTTCATATTCTTCTCGATTGTCTACCCCTTCAGAAAGACAATTCACTTCAACTCCTACATTCCCACTAAACCCACTTCTTTCAACCCGCTACGAAAATACCCTACCATCTCCACCATCCTCTTCCGCTTCTCAAAGCGACTCGTCTTCCTCCGGAAGCGACTCTGAATACGATCAATGGTCTCCACAATCATCTGCCTCCTCAGTCTCCTCCACCTCCTCTCCCACATCCACAATCTCTCCTCGCACAAACATAGGACGCAAGTACCTTAAGTCCCTCTCATGCAGCGCCACTCAACAAACACAAGGACTAGCCTGTTTCCGCCGCGGCAGTAACGGATCACCTGACCTATCAGGGACCATTGATCCAAAATTGCTCCAGTTGAATAGTTCTGCTCTGACGGCTGTTAAGGGACTTTGTTCATTAGCTGAACGACCTATGGTATTTGAAAAGTCAAGATCGTCGTATGCGTCGACGTCAGCTGCTTGTGTTGCGGGTGAGAAACGATTGTTTGGAAGTATGGGTGAGGTTATGGAACCTTCAAAGAGACGACGAGGGGCTATTTGTGAGACAAGCATTCGATATGCTTAATCATTGTGCAAAAGTCATAGACGGAGTTTTTTGCTTCAGCAGGATGTAAAGAGCGTTTTCAAGCATGAGGAATGGATGTGCAAGTAGTATGTTCTTCGTTACGGTTGTTAGAGACTATTTGTCTTTGGGATTTCCACATTTTGTATTACATTGTGAATTTAAGTACGAAATTTGGTTGACTTGGTAAATGTTGGCCTTTGGGAGAAGCTCTTTTGAAGAGAAAATCTTTTGGGATTAGGATGGTCTAGTATTTTTATGTGGTGTAGTTCGGATGATTGGTATTGATGATATCTTTGTCGTTCGTTAGTTTTGTCAGTTTTAGGTACTTGAGATTTGAATTGCATGTTACAACTATACTGCCTTAGACAAGTTCTAGAGATTCTGGAGTCTAGTCTGCTGCTTGTACCTCTATTACATGTATTTAGTTGTATAACATATATGTGCTGTATTCTACTTGCATTCGTCTTATACCCGGAAGGCGGTGGGATCGGAAGGTTGGAAAAAGGGAACATATCCCAGGGCCGGGTATGGATACCTTGGCAATGAGATAGATAAGGGGTTCACACAAATGAGTCAAGAGGTCCGATCCGAGGTTTGTGATAATTCTCGGGATAATATACGTACATACCTCCGCAGATACCGCTAGCTAATGAAAACTAAATTGAGATTTCATAATTCCGAGGTCCTGTTACTTGTATAGTGTTTCTCTTTGAGACGTGCAAATGACGTGCTGAAATGAGATCATAGGGATGGATATATCACCAAAACGAGGTTTTCGTTCAATGACACAAAAACTACCAAATGAATTCGTTATTCGATATCCATGTTCTGTGAACAGAGACAGCGAGTCAGATGCTCTAATAGTCTACGGCCACACTCCAATCTCGAGCATGTCTTCTACGTACTTTTGTCTCCTCGACTTCCTTCACCTTCTGTTCCTTGGACTTCTTCTTCTTCCACCACTTTCTTATCTTATCCGACATCCAGTAAGTTCCAGCTAGTCCAGCCACAGCTGCAACTGCGCCAACCGCTAATCCCACCCCTTTATTAAGCTTGTCGAAAGGACCAACAGGAACCACTGCATTCCCAGAGTCCTCCGAACCAGAAACACCAGGATTTGGAAGGGTAGCAACTTCTCCCAATAAACCCTCTGTCCTAGGTTTCCCTGCAACAGAAGGATTATACGGTACTACTGGCAAATCCTGATAATCGTCAGATGGCTCCCCAGCTGCGGAAATTGCGTCGTATTCTTTCCCAGCATCTTCAACAAACTGTTCTGCTTGAATTCTGGCAATGTCCTCGGCGAGGTCATGGGGAAGTAACGGCGGACCTGAATTATCTCCCCCTTCCATGAGGAAGTCGAACATTTTGTCTAAATCCGGGTATGTACTTTCAATCATCATCTCAGGAGGTTGCGGAAGTTGAAGTGGAGGTGGTTCTGCAGCTGCAGGTAGTGCGACTGGAGGCCGTCCACGATGTTCGGCTAGTACTGGAACGGGCGCATTGTACGTTTCCACAGTAGCAGGAGGAGGAAGTTGTTGAGTATCTTGAATTGCTTCAGTTAATGCCGCTACGATCTCTGGAGGAAGGGGATTGCTTCCGTCGGGCATGTCCTTGATTGAAGGCTGGTTAATTTCTTGCATTGGTTCGTTGTCATTGCCTTGGTTGGATCCCTGTTGACCGATCTGTCCAGGATATTCTTGCGGAGCCACACCTTCAACGGCATCCTGCTGGGGTACCACAACATTTGGCACGGGAGGTTGTTGTGGAGACATATCTACTGGCGGCACATGTAGTCCTACAATTGGCCTGGGAAGAGCAGGCGGTTGTAAATTAGGTCCGATTTCGTTCCGTTGCATATCTACTCCAACTCCTGTCTGCTGCGCTGGTGACGCAGGTTCTAGTGCTGGTACAGCAACTTCTGGAGCATCAACAGCGTTGTGCTCCTCTGTGAGTACTGTACATTAGCATTCAACTCTTTGAGGCAATCTGCGATGGACACTAACCATCAATAGGTGCTGCAGGAGGTCCACCAGGGATCGGAGGAGGCAGCAAGAGATTATTGGGTTTAGGTGGTCCAAATACTTTAGCAACCATCTTCTTCGCGCTGCTGAACCAACCCTTCAACCAACCGGGCTACGGATTAGAACGTGCCACAAGGAAAAATACCGTTAAATGGCTTGCGAGGGTGGAAACATCGCTGCTTGCAAAGTTCCCAATGGATTCGAAGAGTCTGTCGACCCTTTGGTTGCTTATGGCAATAGGATTGGTACGTTGGAATTCGGCCAAGTCAAATTCAGAGACGGAGTCGTCTTCACTGGAGGTATCTGAGTCTATTTCTGGTGTTTGCACTATTTCGGGTGCTCTGGTAGATGCTGGGTCTACTTGAGATCCATCTGTGTTTGTTGGCTTGGGAGGCATCGGTGGAGGCGGCATTGTGCACACTTAAGATGACCGGGCAGTGGATAGATTAGTACTTAAGACTTATAACGGAGAACGAGCATTCAATAGAGTCCAAATCTCATGTTTGAACCGAGTCAATTCGCCTAATCGCCTCGAATGCGAGCGTCACTGCGAGGTCTGACGGTTCGCAAATCTCAAACCAGGGCCAGTTATTGGCTCGCAATGAGACGGTGGCCGGCAAACTCAAAATCCAAGGTCGAGTTTTGGAATACAAGTTGAGCACTTTTTGCCATCGAATCGGAGACGAACACTTGATTTATGGCATCATTTCCATCACGAGCTTCTATACTATGTACCAGGCACAACTCTGGGGTTCAACATCTCCATTCCTTAATTGTTTCAAACTTGCGCTGGAATTGTGCGATATGGCTCTCTGATGAGCAAATCCATGGTCGCGAAGCGGGATCTTCCGTCACTGCAATCCCCTTCCTTTTCTATGCGACTTTCCCCCGCAATTGCATAATGGAGTGTCCCATAGTGTCCCATTGATCCGGCGGCGGGTGGCGGTTTTAAGACTAAATTGCCTTGGGATTGGTTCCATCTTTTATAGTTGCTGTGCAGTAAGTCGCCTTTAGCAGAGGTGGAGGCGTATTAATTGCAGTCTCAAATTACATGGTGCCCGCCTCCTCTTGCACATGGCTCGGCAAAACTGGCTCCAAGGCAATCAGCCTTCAGCCCGACTAACGCTGCCGGAGGTGGCCCACACACCGTGGCCATTACCTTATAACCGGCAATCCTTGGTTCCGATCTCAAAGTGAAATTCAAATATCTCCTTTCCGACGTCCCCTCCTCAATCCACCTCTCTCCGACAACACTCTGAGAGTTTCCGGTCACCAGACGAATGCCTCAGGCAAGTCCAGGCATGGCGGAATCTTCGGCATTTAGTGCAAGAGATCTCTTCAACGACGATGCTCTTTCGGTTCATTCGTATGACACAGTTCTCCCTTCTTACTCCGAGGCAACAGTCCCTTCGTACAGCCCAGCCCCCTCTTCAACAACTTCTTCTCGCTCTCCTCCCTCCTCCAATTCGCCTACTTCTTCGCGAGCGCGAAATACAGGTCTTCCACCTGTCCCCCAACATCAAATCATGTCTATCTCGCAATCCAATTTACCACTGCGTTTCCACGGACCCCAATCTTCCGCCTGGAATCCCAAAATCGTTTACCCCACATCCTCTTCCTCCTCTCCCCACACACGTCGCAAAAAACCGCCCGCAGATCTCAACATTTTCTTCCGCTCTCCACGGCCCGCAACAGAAGCCCTTGCTCACGGCGACATGTCCACTCAATACTCTGTAGCGGCGATGGCGCGACGAGCATCTTCCTCGCCAAGAATGCATAGTGACCGTAGTTTCGAGGAGGAAATTCGGGTGAGGGAATTAGATGAATTGACAAGAGCTATTTCTAGGAGGAATTCTGCACCTGATAGAGGGGCACCGAGACAAGTTCCGCAGATTCCAAGCGGGCTGAGGAGGGAATCGAGACTTTTGGGTGAAGAGTGGGATAATCTTGCTGTTGAGGCTCAACGCGAGGAAATTATTATTCGGATTTCCGAGTTGGAGGGACAGTTTCAAGATGTGCAGGGTAGTGGGAATGGGTTGAGTCGTGCCAAGGAGTTGTTGGCTGCGGAAGTAATGTCTCTGCAGAAAATATTGGCGGAGAGGAGAGAGGATATTGCGAGGATTTTAGCCTTGCAAGTACAAAGATTGAAGGAGTTGAAAGAAGCCGGCACAAAGGTTTCTCATCTCCAGAAGGACCAAATGAAGAATGATATGTTGGGTATGAAAGCCGAAATTGCGTTTTTGGATCAACGAGCCGGGGATTTGGAGAAGTTTGCGGTCAAGGTTGAGAGGATGACGGGGTTGGAGGATGATAGCAGGAATTGGGATCATTATTTTGCCACGACATAGGTGTAGCAATTATTGTACATGGTTAGCAGCGCATATCTCCATCACTGTAAATCAGGATAGGAATACGAGTCTAAGAACTATTTGCTGTCTTTTTGTTGTGCAGATCCAGAATTGATCTCGAATGTCGTCAGCGTGGGCACTGAGATGGGATTACGGAATGACTGAGGAGGCTTTAATATACTCACGTCAAAGTCAAAAATGAAGGGAGCCAACAATTCGTGCAACGGGAGGCTTGCATCAGATCGTCAACTTTAGCTCTTTTATAACCGAATCGGGACAACTCAGGAGGCCCAAGTTATAGATTTCAAGGACAAGGAGTTGATCAGATGATATCACATGAGAAAGTTGTCTAGAGAGAATTCATCTTTGTTACGCCCATCCATAGACTGACCACCCCCGTCCACCAGTTCTCCCTAATCCAAGGGAGACCTATTGCGGTTTGACATCAGTCCACTGACATCCCTACCTAGCTATCGTACAATTTAAACTGCATGTAAAATCCCATATCAAAACACACTTACACTCACACACACACAACGAGAAAAAGATTCACAAGTACACCAAACCAAACACCTAAAACCACACACGACACACAAGCAATTTGTTCGCCCAAGAAGGAAAAGTGAGGAGGACGCTACATACACAGAGAGAGAACAAGAGAAGAAATCGTAAATTCGAGTCGCTCCGCTATAGCGATACTAAAGATAGTAATACTTGAAGGGTAAAATGTTGAAGATTTTTGATTCAATCCCAAGCGTTTTGATGATGTTACAATGTTTTTTCTGACCCGTTTCTTGCCCGACCGTTTATAGATGATGTATTGACAGGTTACCTCGGTGATGAGAGAGGTAACTAGGATCCGGATGGCGGATGGGAGGGGTTATTCTTGGTTGGTGTTGGCCATGGGTTGAGATTGTTCATTGGCAGCTCTACCGCATCCTTTCACAAGGATATGTCTCTATATAAATTAGCACTGTACAGGCGCACTGAAAATGGGAGTATACCTTCAAAGCATCCTTCCTAGAGAAAGACTTATCACAAGAAGGACATGGGAATGGTTTAACAGCCAGATGAATCCGTTTATGTCGTTTCAGATCATGGTTTCGGTTGAAACTCTGTGGACATTGATCACATTTAAACGGTCGTTCTTGATGATTCACTACCATCCCACCACCTCCAGGACGCATCATGCCACCGGCTTGTCTTGGGGGATACGGAGCATTTCGCAATGAGGGGTCTGTTGAACCATGCATGGGGGGAGATGTAAATCGCCAATTACCAGATCCGACGTAAGGTTGTGAAGAGGGGTATGAGGAAGGAGGTTGTTGGTATGCAGGGTAGGAGTGAGATAGATGGGGAGGAAGAGGAGGTCTGTTTATTTGAGGTGGAGGGAGATTACTGGATTGGTCTCCTACATTGGAGTTGTATTGGAAATAATGTGGGTATGGAGAACCATTTGGTGAGCCTGAACTAGCTTGGTAGCTGGAGCCGTGTTGAGGCATAATGGGGTTTTGTTGGAGAGGAGGGAGATTTGTAGGAGGATAGGATTGATAATGGCTTTGTTCGGAGCTCGAATGCTGAGGAGGGGGTTGGGAATATAATGAAGAAGGTTGAGGAGCAGGAAGATATTCGCCTTGGTAAGGGCTGTTATTTCGTGAATCGCGAGAAGGAGGTGAGTGCGGGGAACCGCCGTAGTTGTAGGCAGGCTGCATGGCTGGATAAGCGCTGGCTGATGGTGACATTCCTCTGTATGAACCGCTTGGTGAGTTTGTATTAGGATTGGGATCGGACATAGAGAGGGAATAGTGCGGCGAGTGGTTCGGAGGCGCAGAAGTCGGCCAAGTAGAGTTGGAGTTGTAGGAAGAGTAAGTACTTGGATAGGATTCGCCGGGTGGAGGGGTAGGTAAACTTCCGTTCAGGTGAGATCCGGAAGGTGAATAAGAGCGCGAAACTTGGGGTAGCGAAAAGGGGGGAAGACTATCTGTTTGTTGACGACGTGGTTGATCTGGAAGAGCACTGGTGCTCATAGAATGGTAAGAGCCACTCGTAGAAGGTCGCCTCTCGTCGGTGGGAGGAGTAGGTAAAGTCGTGGCGGAGGTGGACACGATTGGATTCAATATTGGTTGAGCGAGACTGTTCATAAGCTGCTATTGAACATACAATTGTCCAGAGGCAGCGGGCGAAGATAACAAGGGGAAAGTAATCTCACCAACGCGGAATAATCGAGTTACAAGGCAGCTGACGCGAGAGAAGTGTCAAAACGGTGGTCTGTAAGAGTGGCTAATTTCGTGACAAATCCCGAAACGAGATGAGATTGAGGGTCGAGGCTCGAACGCGATTTAATAAGCTGTCGCGCTCAGAATGTGAGGGAATCGGAGGTATAGCAGGATCGAAGAGTGCCGGCCTCGTTGAATCCGACGGTACACGTAGGTTACGAGAAGTGGAATTAGGGGGCTAAGTCGGAATTAGGAGTATCCTAGGCCGAAATTGGGATTTTTGTTCGGGAGAGCGATGCTATGGAGAAGTTGGTTAGCGAAACGTCTTGTGAAAAGTGGGAAAATTTTGATCGTAGAAGTACCTGTAATCACGTTGCGGACAGAAGGCGGTTGGGAGGAGGTTGGTACCGGAGAATCAAAAGCGAGAAAGCGGACGAACTTTTCGCCTGGTCGCACGAGGATCGATCAGGTGAGAGCCGGTCTGGCGGGGCGGGAAGACCAGGAACTCTGTAAATGAAGGGGGAATTGAAGCTGAAGAGACTGCCTTTCTGGAGATATCCAAGACAAACGAGCTCTTCTAGCTTATTGAGGATTTTGAAGACAGGTAAGAGAGGAAAACAGAGAGGAGGAAGGAGAGGGGTTGGGAGAATGAAATTGTGGTGGTGGTGGTTGTGGAGGATTTTTTTGGTGGAAGTGGCGGAGGAGGAGTGGACGGGAATATAAAGAAAAAAGGGAAGCGAATATTCAGTTCTGGCTAACAACCATAAAGAAGCCAACACTTCCAGCCAGAAAAAAGGGTTCAGTTCATATATTGTATTACAAGAGAAACACACTGCGATAGGCTACACACACCAATTAAGTTGTGTGTTGGCTCTTTCGCCCTTTTAAAATTACCAGAACAAAAATCCAGTCAAACAAAAAGCGATAGGAATTCTTTACATTATCTCTTCGCTTTTTTAATTAACACTTGGGCTAAGACAAGCAAGGACTATCGTGGAAATGTGGATATCAAGATTCAAAGCTAAGACTATGACCAAGAAAGAAAGGAAAACAAAAATAATGTAAAAGTAGGAAAAGATACCGATTAAGAGCCGAGCCTAAGCCAAACTTAACGCACGAGCCTGCAATGCCGCGACCCACGGACGCCGGACAGCGGGCAAGAAATTAAGATAGATACCCCGTTCCCGGCCGAGACAAGAAGCAATGCAGCAAAAGGAAAGTTTCTGAGTCGATTTGAGAGTTATGTCCTATGTAAGACTTGTGCCTCCGAGATGGATTGCAATATATTCCAAATATGAAAAAGTAAAACGGAAGAATTAATGAAGAAAAAGTCAGTTAGTCTGTCTGGAACTGTACATGCAATAGATAGATAATAGATAGTCCCTGACACTCAAAAATTTGACCGTCCGGCGAACTTTCTTCCCGATCTGAAAACGTCTGATGACATTCCTATCCTTTCCACCGGTAATCCGAAAAGCAACAGTCATAAGAGATCTGTCCCATTTTTCAAGCAAACCTGGACTCGCAGTCGTTATCTGGTTTGGGTAGCTTAGTCCTTAAAAGTCAAGAGCATCAAATAGCTTTTTGCTTATAGGACCAACGCATTTACCGGTGCCCAAGATCTAGGCTTTCCGGTGGTCTGCATGTGGGTAATTCCACATCCCAAGCCACACCATGTTTTCAAATTTGCTGACCATTGGATGAACCGCTCTTGTCACTAAAGAACCTTGCTGCCGCCACCTTATTGGCGCACAGCCGGTGGGGTCCTACCCAAAAAAGAAAAAAATGCAACTGCATAATGTGATTTTCTTCTCCTCACTTGCCCATCATCATGAAACTGCGAGAACCAGTTGACCCGCTAAATTACATTTACCCCTTCCAAAATCCGTTGTACTGTAAAATTTCTAATATTTTCTATTACTTTACATACTATAACCCCCGCCGCTGCTGCATCTTGATCCGTCAGGGGATCTGGCCAGAACCTTCGTGTTCCACCGATCCCGCGTCAGACTACGAAACAAATCGTTGCTTCTTATCATATCGTATCCATCATCATCAAATTAGTAGCGACGTAAGTTAGTCCGACGGAACGGATTAACTGCATCCCGCACGGGATAGAATCTGGATATCGCCCGCCCAACCCCTCCCCATCTCTCGCATCTTGGAGTCTTAAATTTTTGATGATTCACCGGACTTGTTATTGCTGCATCGCCGATGACGAAGAAATCCCAAACAACCAAAAGCGGGGTCAAAGAGTGGCGACCATGAGACCATTTGAGTCATCTAATAGCCGAATACTTGTTTTTCGCTAGTCCGAATTACATCTCGTGATATTGCAGAAACAGGCAATTCCGGTATTCGGAGGAACCACAAGAATAAAGAAATCTAAATTTAAATCCTTTTTGTACTCGCATTCTTCAGTCCGTTCAAAATCTCGCGCGAACCCAAGAAAATTTCTCCCTTTGTTTGTGAAACACGCGGACGTTGGTTTGTTTGTTCGCATCGGGCGATAATCGAAAACTTTATCGCTGAAATGGAACGCCTCACTGCGCCCGACAATTTGGCATCACCACAAACCGACCAAATATTGAAACGTATTACCTAGGCGTAATATAAACATCCAATCTCGATACAAAGAATCGATGACATGCCCAGAAACTCTAAAAATGCCAGATGTCCAATTCATTTCCAATACATTGGGCTATGCATTATCGTGGCTTCCCAAGCCCTTTTCAATCTACGCAAGCCCGTTGCGTTTGTTGCAAGGGGTCCTTCAGCCTCAATCACTGAAAAGGAATTTATCTGCGGCAAACTCTAATTTAGGTAAAAAGTAGCAGCAGCGAATTCAATTCATTCCTGCACATAACCGATTTTTAATTAAATTTCTGTTCCTTTTTGGAAGTCTGCCAAGACATTGCAGTACTTTTAGTCTGCACGTTTTCTTTCTACTCCTTCGAAAACCCCTTTGTCCAGAAGATTACACCAGGTGACCATTCTCATTAGTCACCATCAATTGGACTTGATCTGATTCAAGCAGGATAATTGGTTGATTTCCTGCAAAAGTCACGTAAATGTAGTTTGAAATTAAAAGTGGTCGGCTAAGACCCCACCTTGGATCCACGAGTCAGAACGTCGCGACTACAAATTAATTGAGAAGGGACCCTTTTTTTCTTTTTAAGTTAGAGCAACCCCCGCGACGGTGGTGGCGGTCTAGAACTTTCTTTTCCCGATGCGAGTAGTTTCGAAACGACACGCGTTTCTGAGAGTAATGCAGGCTTATGAGACAGGACTCGCACGAGATTGCATTCCGAAGCCATCCGATCCGGAATATCGGGGGGCGTCGGCGAGGATCTGAGTCCGGAAATACTTTTCTCCGCTTAATGAAATGCCAAATAGTGAACTGCATGCATGGTCTTATGATTGATTCATCTTCTTAGGGAGAAGTTCGTGTTGACGAATTTAGAGTTAGGGCATGGAAAAGGGGGAGTTGCTGATCGATGCATATGCATACAAGGTGAATGAATGAGGTGAGGTGTGGCAAAGCCGAAAAGACGGCTCAGAACACGTTGGCCGATCGTATTTTAAGTAGACCAGCCAACAGCTGGTGGCGTCGTTGACGGCTGATCATTCGAGAATCGACACGGGGTAGAATCCAAAACGTGGTGGTGGTCTTGTTCTCGGGATGATAGTGTTTACGCAGACATCTGCGATTAAATTTCAAACCCAAAAGTGTCGTCTGCGTTTCAATTCGAGTTGCATGTAAATGATCATTCTATTCCATTTACTAGAATCGAACCGCGAGTCGAGATTCGCTTTGCAGAACGGGATGAGATTCAATTGGCTGTAAATTAGGCGAATCAGGTGTCGTTGCCACCCTTTGAGGCAATTTTAGGTTTGTGGGCTTGAGTGGCCCGCACGGGCCTGAAGTCTATCGCGGCTCAAGTCCGATCCGATTTAGCCCGATCCTGGCCGGTCTGTGCCTTTGCCATCCCGCAGAACAGAAAAACATTTGTGGAAAAGGGCTAGATTCTTTTGATCTTTGACAATTGATAGCGTCGGCTGGAAAGACTCGTGGGAACTGCTTAAATTGCGGTTAAACTTCTGTGGGGGGTGAGCTTCTGCAGTCGCCACAGATTTCAAGTACTATGTTGCCCGTTTGAAAGCATGGGGGTTCTCTGCTGCATGAATATGAGATAATGATACAATGAGACTTCGGCTCGCTTGGCTTGCAAAGTGCTATTCTTGTCATTTCCACTGCATATCATATATCACTTCCAAGACTCTCAATATGTGTTCCCTACCTTATAAAATGAGCGTCTAAGGTTATCTCACGACGAGTGACGCCTCAGAAGTAAGCCATTCCTCCCCGTACACAGCCCCCACCATGCCAAGACCTGCTATTCCACAGGCTTCGGGGGGCGTTTTCAACAACATAATTCCCGTCAGGGACGCCGCGGGATACGCATAGCCATCCCACTCCCAATCACGGAACTTTAACATCCGACGCCCCGATCGACCCCATCTTTCAGCCTCTTCTAGTTTAGGAAGGTACTTCGAAAATGCCACAATGTCTTCCGAAAGCCTTCATTTCAGGCTTGTTTAGGAAGATAGATAGGAGAATCGTAGAATAGCACACGACGCTAGGACCGCATTGCATAAAGCTTGAGTGGCTTGTCATGGGAATCCCACGCAAAACAAAGCCTTTTGTTCCTGAAATCAATCGATGCAAGTGAAAATTTATTTTTCGTGGAAAGGTTGTATCTGTTGATCTTGATAATTTGTAATCCCTGGCCGCCTTTGCGAAACGTTGCGGAATCAAACAAGAGACTTGTCTACTACGTAGGCTGCTTGCAAGCCACCACAGACTGAGATTATCACTTTAAACTCTTTGTTCTGCAAGCCCAAATCAGAGAAACGCTTGCGTACACGTGGAATCTTTCCATCTCACATTTAGGCTGCATTCTCTTTACAAAGACGACCACCGAAGAAGGTTAAGTCGGACAAACGATTGTACAGGTCACGAAGTGGAGTGCTAAAGTTAGGAACAGACGAGAAACAGAGGTAGCTACACAGCCTCCTTCTTTCAGAGAGTCGCTAATGCCCACGTCAGGGGTCAGGAGGAAAGATAGGCCGTCATCTGGCCCCTTGAGACGGGGAGTGGCAGAGAACTGTCGTTTCAAGCCTTTGCGACGTATGCTGAGTTGTTGTCTAGTACCAGATGAGAGATAGCAATGGGAAAATTTTGCAAGTGTCGCTCTACTGGACTTTCCTCATTCCCTCCTGTCCTGAAAACGCCTCGCTACGGATCACCTGCATACACTAAAACTGCTCCTTCAAACAAAGAACAAGTTTGAAGCAAGATAAACTCTGCCAACACTAAACGTTTCTAGCTGAGAGCATCTACGTCGCCCATCTCTCCTTGTTGTCTGAAGATAAGGCTGCATGTTCGATACGGCGTTGTGAAACGGTATTATGAACAGATCTGATAGGATTAGACGCTGGATGAAGTGGCGATGAGGCAGAGCTCGCCTTCAAGATACTGAGTTGTTGTATGAAGTGAAAGGAGACTTCATGACGTGTGAGCTTGGGTATTAAGAAATAAATACATTCTGAAAGCTAATCTGTAGAATTGGGATGGAGCAAATGCAGATGAAATGCGGGACGATGTGAACGGATCAAGTGTATTAAGATGGGTCAATAACTCGAGCTTTATGTAGATGAGGGTAACTCAGCAATGACGTCGTCTCCAACTTTCCTTGCGTTTCTTGTCTCCTTTGGATATCATCTTACCACACGATGTTGTTGAGAATTCAGAGATCTCAATGCCGATCTGTTGGAGGTTGCATTTTGTATTCAAATAAAGATGAGAGTTAAGTGGCGTGGGCAAGTGTCCATTAGGATGTTCGAACACATCAGTTCCTCAGTCTTGGCCATCTGATGTGGGAGGTGGTGTCTGCTAGAGAGAGATAATAGGAAAAGTTTGCAAGTATCCATTCAGATGTTTGCTGAGCCTTATGTATGGAAAACGCCTCGCTACCGACCACGTACAGACACCAATACACTTGAAAACAAAGAACAAAGACAATAACGTATGAGACTCACTTAAGAATACCATTAAAGACGGCATT
>Ga0335073_10004312_pt1 | contig 19897 bp, 18 predicted proteins | sample Lox_Sample_22_FD_207093 | JGI IMG/M metagenome (GOLD analysis project Ga0335073, IMG submission 207093) | Soil microbial communities from Loxahatchee National Wildlife Refuge, Florida, United States - Lox_Sample_2.2 | ecosystem: Environmental > Terrestrial > Soil > Wetlands | place: USA...
GTGCGGCGCGTACCCCGCGCGGCCGCCGCCGATCCAGCCGCGCGGCTCCCCGAGGCCACCGCCGGACAGCCCGCCGTCCGGCAGTCCCAGGTCCGCGGGCCCGCCGTCCGCCAGCCTGGGGAGCCGGCGCGCGCGCCGCCGCGCCTCGCGCGCCGAGGCCCTCGCCGACCGGGCCGCGCGCCTGACGTCCCGCGTCAGCTCCCGCCTGTTGCGCCGCGCCTGGCGGCGGGACACCGTGGCGAACCTCATCCCGAGCACGCCATCGGCGCGCATCCGGTGCCGCCACGCCATCGCCCAGGCCACCGCCGTGACACCGCCGACCACGAGCAGCGCCGCGCCGGTGGCAAGGTTGGCCCGTCCCGCGCTCCCGCCGTCCACTCCGCCGAACGCCGCCGCCACCACGATGAGCCAGCCACCCCCGCACAAGCCCAGGCCGGCGACGCACAGCCCGGACAGGTACCGGGTCATCGTTACCCTCCGCAACCATGAGATTACCGAATGCCTCAACCTACCATCGCGTCACGTCAGGTAATGACAGAAACACGAACCGCTATACACACCAATATCCAACGAAAAAATCCAGGTGACAACGATGGGCACGGCAATTAGGCTCCAAATGGTGTCCCAGAGCCCAGTCGCCGCCCTATGGCGGCTGCGTCCTTACCTGCGCCCGTACCGCAAGCAGCTGACCATCATGGTGACCGCGGCCCTCGTCGCCGAGGCCGCGGACATCGTCGTGCCGCTGATCACCAAGTCCGTCATCGACGGCGCGATCACCCACCACGAACGCGGCCTGCTGCTACCCCTCGGCCTGCTCGCGATCGCGCTCGGTGCCGCGTCTGCCAGCCTCAGCCTGATCCGCCGCTGGGTGCAGGGCAACGCGGTCGCCGCCATGGAGAAGGACATCAGGGACGACATGTACGCCCACCTGCAGCGGCTCGAGCCCGCGTTCCACGACGAGTGGCAGTCCGGCCAGTTGCTGTCCCGCGCCACCACCGACCTCGGGACCATCAGGCGGTTCATGGGGTTCGGCCTCGTGTTCCTGTTCATCTCAACCATGACGTTCACCGCGGTGAGCGCGCTGCTGATCACCCTCAACTGGTGGCTCGGGCTGATCACCACCGCGATGTTCATCCCCGTCTTCGTCTTCTGCCTGCGGTTCGAGAAGAAGTACAAGGTCCTCGCCAGGCGCTCGCAGGACCAGGACGGCGACCTCACCACGCTGGTCGAGGAGGCGGCGACCGGGGTCCGGGTGCTGAAGGCGCTCGGCCGCGCGCCGGAGGCCGCGGCCGCGCACTACGCCCAGGCGGACCTCCTGTCGCGGACGCGGATCGCGATGGCCGCCGTGGTCGGCTGGTTCTGGTCGGTGCTCACCCTGGTGCCGAACGCGGTGATCGCCCTGGCCGTGGTGCTCGGCGCGATCGCGGTCAGCCGGCACGAGATGACCGTCGGCGGCCTTGTCGCCTACATCACCCTCGGGTTGCAGCTGGTGTGGCCGGTGGAGGCGCTCGGCTACATCCTCGCCTCCGGTGAGGAGGCCGCCACCGCCGCGCAGCGGGTCATTGAGATCTTCGACACCGATCCCGCGATCACCAGCGACGCGGAAGGTGATGAGGAAGGTGATACAGAACGGGAGCGGCCGGCTCTGGCTCTCAGCCAGCTTCCCATTCCCCGGGTCACCGGGGAGGCGGCCCCCGCGGGCGGGCAGGGCCACGGGCTGGATCTGGGGCAGCACGCCCACGTTCAGTTCGACCATGTGTCCTTCTCCTATCCGGGAGACGGGCGCCCCGTGCTCAGCGAGGTCAACCTGACGGTCGCGCGCGGCGAGACGCTGGTGCTCACCGGCGCGACAGGCTCGGGGAAGACCACGCTGCTCTACCTGGTGCCGCGGCTCGCGGACACCTGTGGCGGCCGGGTGCTGCTGGCCGGACGGGACGTGCGGGACATACCGCTGCCGCAACTGCGGCAGCGGGTGGCCTGCGGGTTCGAGGAGGCGACGCTGTTCTCCGCCTCGGTGCGGGAGAACGTCACGTTCGGCGCGGCGGACGCGACGACCGACGAGATCGAGGCGGCGCTGCACGCGGCGCAGGCCGGCTTCGTGTTCGAGCTGCCGTGGGGGCTCGACACGCGGATCGGCGAGCAGGGCATGGCGCTGTCCGGCGGCCAGCGGCAGCGCGTCGCGCTCGCCCGCGCGATCCTGTCCCGGCCGGAGGTGCTCGTGCTCGACGATCCCTTGTCCGCGCTCGACGTGCAGACCGAGGAGCGGGTGACCCGCGCGCTGCACGAGATCCTGGCCGGGGTGACCGCGATCGTCGTCGCCCACCGCCCGTCCACGGTGGCGCTCGCTGACCGGGTGGCGCTGCTCGACGACGGGGTGATCGCGGCGGTCGGCAGCCACCGCGAGCTGATGGCGACCGACCCGGTTTACGCCAACCTGATGACGATGGAGGAGGTGCCACGATGACCGCTGATGTCACGACCGACACGGCGGAATCGGACAAACGGCCGCTCGTTCCGGCCGGGACGGGCGGTGGCAGGGAGCCGCTGGACGCCAAGTCGTGGCGCGGTATCGCGGCCGAGCACGCCGGCGACGACGTGTCCGCCCCGCTGGCGGCGCTGCTTCGGCGGCGCAGCCGGGTGCTGCTCGCCAGCCTGCTGCGGCCGCACCGGCGCGGCGTGACGCTGACCGCGGTGCTGATCGTCGTCTCCTCGCTGTGCGCGCTCGCCGGGCCGTGGCTGATCGGCATCGCGATCGACAACGGGCTGCCGCCGATGCTGAAGGGGAACGCGGGGCCGCTGCTGTGGATCGCGCTCGCGTTCGCGGTGACGGTCTTGGTGCAGGCGTTCGCGTCCCAGTCGTTCGTCACGATGACCGGGCGGATCGGCCAGGCGGTGGTGCTCGAGCTGCGGCGGCGGCTGTTCGCGCACGTGCTGCGCCTGTCGGTGTCGTTCCACGAGTCCTACACGTCGGGCCGGGTGATCTCGCGGCAGACCTCGGACGTGGAGGCGATCTCCGCGCTGTTCGACGAGGGCCTCGACTCGCTGATCATGGCCGTGCTGACGCTGGTGCTCGTCGGCACCGGCATGCTGCTGCTCGACTGGCCGCTCGCGCTTGTCGTGCTGTCCGGCTTCATACCGCTGGTCTGGCTGTCGGCCTGGTTCCGGCGCGAGTCCGCGGTCGCCTACCGCCGCATCAGGGATGCCAACGCGCTGGTCATCGTGCACTTCGTGGAGACATTCGGCGGCCTGCGGGCGGTGCAGGCGTTCCGTCGGGAGCGGCGGAACGAGGAGATCTTCGACGGGCTTTCCGCGGACTACGCCGCCGCATCGAAGCGGTCGTCGCAGCTGTCCGCCGTGTTCGCGCCGGGCATCGCGATGGTGGGCAACGTCATCACCGGCATCGTGCTCTGCTACGGCGGTTTCCGCGTGCTCGACGGTGACATCCAGGTCGGCGTGCTCGCCTCGTTCCTGCTGTACCTGCAGCGGTTCTTCGACCCGCTGCAGGAGGTGTCCCAGTTCTACAACTCGTTCCAGGGCGCCGCGTCGGCGCTGGAGAAGCTCTCCGGCGTGCTTGAGGAGGAGCCGTCGGTGGCCGAGCCCGCCCAGCCCGCGGAACTGCCCGCGCCTGGCCCCGTCACCAGGAGCGAGGTCACCAGGAGCGGGCGGCGTGTCGAGTTCCGCGGCGTGCGCTTCGGCTACCGCGAGGCCGTCGTGCTGCCAGAACTCGACCTGGACATCCCCGCCGGGCAGACCGTCGCCCTGGTCGGCGAGACCGGCGCGGGCAAGACCACGATCGCCCGGCTGCTCGCCAGGTTCTACGACCCGAACGCGGGCTCGGTGCTGCTCGACGGCGCCGACCTGCGCTCGCTGCCCGACGCAGAGCTGCGGCGCGAGATCGTGCTGATCACCCAGGAGTCGTTCCTGTTCGACGGGACGGTCGCGGAGAACATCAGGCTGGGCCGCCCCGAGGCGAGCGACGCCGAGGTGGAGGCCGCCGCCCGGGCGATCGGCGCGCACGCGTTCATCGCCGCGCTGCCCGACGGGTACGCGACCACCGTCGGCAAGCGCGGCGGGAAGCTGTCGGCGGGACAGAGGCAGCTGCTGTCGTTCTGCCGTGCGTTCATCGCGGCACCCTCGGTGCTCGTACTCGATGAGGCCACCGCCCTGCTCGACATCCCGTCCGAGCGGCTGGTGCAGTCCGCGCTGCGCACCGTCCTTGCCGGGCGCACCGCGCTGATCATCGCGCACCGGCTGTCCACCGTGGCGATCGCCGACCGGGTGCTCGTGCTGAGCGCGGGCCGGGTGATCGAGGACGGCTCACCCGCCGAGCTGATGCGCGGCACCGGCGAGTACGCCGACCTGCACGCCCGCTGGGCCGCCAGCCTCGCCTGACGCTGGGGCGGGTGGGGGCGGGGCCGCGCTACCAGGCAGCCTCCTCAAGGCCGGGGACCCAGGGGAACGTCCTGATCTGACCGCCGCCGATGAACGCGAAGTCGTTCGTCACCGACGTGGCCGACCCCTGGAAGTTCTTGCTGTACACCACGGTCTCTGGATTCCAGGAGCCGATCACCTCGGTGCCCGAGGAGTTCGTCCACTCCACCGCGTTCGGTCCGTTGAAGCCCTTCACGTCCGGCGCCACCTGGACGCTGCCGATGACGCGGGGCCGGGCCGACTTGGCGAGCGGGTATGCCAGCCAGAGCGCCGACAGGCGCTTGGCGCTCGCGGAGTAGGAGCTGGTGGCGCACACCACCGCCTGCCCGTCGCCGTCGAGGACCGGGGTGTCGCAGGTCTGCGGCGTGCCCTTGCCGTACTTGCCGCCGGGTGGCGGAGGTACGTACTGCGTCCAGGCGACGTGACTGTCGGCGAGCAGGTTCTGGCCGACCGCGTTCACATTCAGGGTCCTGATGTCCTGGCGGACATTCGGTGTCAGGATGAACGCGAACCCCACGGTGCCGTCACCGACCCAGCTGGGGTCGGTCACCGGGGTGTTCACCCGGCCTACGCCGCTGATAGCGGCCGACCAGTAGTGCTGCAGCCGTCCGGAGGCCACCGAGTAGACGCCGAGCCCGACCGACTTGCCGGTGTTGAACACGACCGCGAGCTCCGTGCCGTCGGCCGACAGCGCCACCGAGGTGACCTGCGTGGCGACCGAGGTGGCCGACGTGGCCTGGATCGGCAGCGGGGTCACCTGGACCGGGTCGGCGGACCCGGGGAAGATCCTGACCAGGTAAAAACTGGACGGGCCGATGACCGGGTGCTGCGCGAACTTGTAGACGCTCGCGTTCACCACGAACGTCCGGTCATCCGCCGCGCCGCTCGCCGACCAGACGAGCGTGTCCCCTTGGGGAAGGTTGTACGAGCCGAGCGTCTTCCCGGTCCGCACGTCGCCCACGAAGATGGCGTTGTTTCCCTCGCTCGCGCTCTTGCCTGGCGGTGTGGCCCAGCCGAACCGCACGTAGTACCTCGGTATGACATCCGCGGTGGCGGAACTGGCCGGCGTGGCCGTGGCGGGACCGGGGGGTGACGGGGGGACCATGCTCCCGTTCCGTAGCAACTTGACGGTCACCAGGGCGGCGGCGACCAGCACGATCACCGCCGCCGCCATGACCGGGGCCTGCCACGGGCGCTGCCAGCGCGCCGCCGACGGACGGAGCGCGCGACGCAGCCCGCGGTGCGCGTCGGCGGGCGGCAGGTGCAGCGGGCGCACCTCGCGCAGCCGGTCCGCCTCGGAGCGCAGGCTGTCGCGGATGTCGTCTTCGAGCGTGCTCATGATTCCTCCTTGAGCATCCGGCCAACGGCGGCGACGGCACGGGAGGTGGCGGACTTGACGGTGCCGCGGCTGACCCCCATCGCCTGCGCGGCCTGGTCCTCGGTCATGTCGAGGTAGTAGCGCAGCACGAGCGCCTCACGCTGCCTCGCCGGCAGCCGGCGGACCGCGGCGAGCACCGCGCGCTGCTCCTCCGTGTGGATGAGGGCGGCTTCGGCCGACTCCAGCAGCTCGCTGACGCTCTGGAAAGGCACGCGGGCCCGCTGCCTCAGCAACGTGCGGCAGCCGTTGAGCACGCTCGTGCGCAGGTAGGCGGGCGCGGCGCCGATGTCGGCGAGCTTGTCCCAGCGGCGGTACAGTCCGAGGAAGGCGTCCTGCACCACGTCCTGCGCGGCCGCGGAATCGCCAAGCATGAGCAGCGCGAGCCGGGCCAGGCTCAGCGCTTGAGCCTGGTAGAGGGCGGTGACGTGCCGCTGCGCCTCGGTGTGGGTCGCCGCGGTAGTACGGGTGTCCATTCGGTCCACATACATAGGACTGCGGCCGGGCGGAAAGGTTGCCGCGTCGCGTCCGAGTCGCATTGGGCGGCTTGCCGCTACGGTAGTGGCTGCGTTCCTAAGGGAGCTCCAGGCTGCCGCCTGTTGCCCGGCTGTCCCTGCTCGGGCCCTGTCAAACCGGGTTCTCCGCCTCCGCCCGGGCGATGGCGGCGCGCAGCTGCTCGGCCTGGACCTCGGGCGGGATATCGCCGATCCATGCGCCCATTCCCGACTCGCTGCCCGCCTGGTACTTCAGCTTGTCCGCGCCGCGCCGCGGCGACATCAGCCGCAGGTGCAGCCGCGCGGTATCACGGTGCGATCGCACGGGCGCCTGGTGCCACGCGGCGATGTAGGGCGTGGGGTCGTCGTAGAGCGCGTCGACGCCGCGCAGCAGCCTCAGGTACAGCACGGCGAGCTCGTCCCGCTGCGCCTCCCTCGTGGCGGCGAAGTCCGCGACGTGCTGGTGCGGCACCAGGTGGGCCTCGACCGGCCAGCGGGCGGCGAACGGCACGAACGCGGTCCAGTGATCGCCGGCCAGCAGCACGCGCGGCCCCTCCTGCTCGTACTTGAGGATGTCGGCGAACAGCGCGGGACCGTACGCGTCGAGTTGCGCCAGCTGCTGGCGGGTGCGCGGCGTGATGTAGGGGTAGCCGTAGATCTGGCCGTGCGGGTGCTGGAGGGTGACGCCGATCTCGGCGCCGCGGTTCTCGAAGATGTACACCTGACGCACGCCCGGCAGGGACGACAGGGCCGCGGTGCGGTCGGCCCAGGCTTCGATGACGGTGCGGGCACGGGAGCGGCCTATTGACCCGAAGGCGCCCTCCCGGGCGGAGCTGAAGCAGATCACCTCGCACCGGCCGTACGCCGGGACGATGCGGCCGAGAGCAGGGCCGTCGGGGTACAGCGGGTCAGCCGCGGCGGAGCCCGGGCCGGGCAGCCCGGGCCCGAAGGCGGGGGAACGGTTCTCGAATACCGCGACGTCATAGTCCGAAGGGATCTCCGACGGGTTGCCCGGCACCTGCGGGGCGAGCGGGTCCAGGCCGGCCGGCGGCATGACGACGCGGTTCTGCCGCGCGGTGGCCACCGCGATCCACTCCCCCGTCAGCGGGTCTAGCCGCATCTCAGCGGTCGGTGGCCGGGGGTCAAGCCGGCGCCGGTCGGAAGCCCGGTCCGGCGGCAGCGTCGTGTCGGCGTCATCGAAGTATATGAGCTCGCGGCCGTCGGCCAGGGCGGAGACGCGCTTGGTGATCCCGGGCACTGTCGGGGACCTTTCCCGAGGTCGGGTGGCTAATCGAGGCATAACATTTCCTGCCGTACGTTCATACGCCACGGCCTCGAAGTTGGTCAACTTCTACCAGAGTTTACCGCGCACGGCCCTCCCCGAACGGCGGAGGGCCGGATCGGGAGGTGCTGGCGTGGACTCTTCGGCGCGTTTCGGCGCGCGAATGCGCCAAGATAACGGGTCGGTAAGCCTGCATGATCAGATCTTGACAGGATCGTGTTCTGTGTTGAGATGATCTGGTCAGCTCTCGTTAACCACGCCGAGGTTTCCGAATAGGCGGGGCAGCACCTGCAAGGAGTGGCAATGAAGCGCGCATCCTCCTCAGAAGATCTTCAATTCAGCCGACGATCCGCCCTCAAGGGACTAGCCGCGGTCGCCGGGCTGGTCACCGTCCCCGGTGCCCTCGCCGCCTGTAGTTCCAGCAGCACGAGCAGCGCCGCCGGCGGCGGTTCTTCGGCATCCGGCGGGACGAGCGGCGGCACCATCAGCTTCGGCTCCAACTACTCCGACCCCGCGCCGAAGCAGGCCTTCGCGGCGCTGGTGGCCAACGCCAAGAAGGCCACCGGCGTCAACATCACGGTTAACACCGTCGACCACAACACCTTTCAGAATGACATCACGTCCTACCTGCAAGGAACACCGAATGACCTCGCTACCTGGTTCGCCGGGTACCGGATGCAGTACTTCGCGGCCCAGGGGCTGCTCGCGCCGATCGACGACGTGTGGGACAAGATCGGCGGGAACTTCAGCGACGCGGTGAAGTCGCTGTGCAAGGGGGCGGACGGCCACTATTACTTCGTGCCGATCTACAACTACCCGTGGGTCATCTTCTACAACAAGAGCACCTTCACGCAGAAGGGCTACACCGTCCCCGCGACGTGGGACGACATGATGACCCTGGCCAAGCAGATGAAGTCCGACGGCCTGATCCCGTTCGCGTTCGCCGACAAGGACCAGTGGCCCGCGCTCGGCATGTTCGACATCCTGGACCTGCGTATCAACGGCTTCGACTACCACATCAAGCTGATGCACAACCAGGCGTCCTACACGGACCCGCAGGTCACCGACGTGTTCAACCAGTGGGCCGAGCTCCTGCCCTACATGCAGAGCGGCGCGGCCGGCCGCATCTGGGAGGACGCGGCCAAGACCCTGGAATCCAAGCAGGCGGGCATGATGTTCCAGGGCACCAACCAGGTCGCCGCCCAGTACGTCACCGACGGCAAGTCGCTTTCTGACCTGGACTTCTTCCCGTGGCCCACCATCAACCCCACCTACGGCCAGGACTATATCGACGCGCCGATGGACGGCTTCGTCCTGCCGGCCAAGGCAAAGAACAAGGACGCGGCCAAGCAGGTGCTCGAGTACATCGGCACGGGCGCCGCCGAGGCGAGCTACCTCAAGTACGACCAGTGGGACGTGGCCGTGGCCACCGGTGCCCAGGTGCCGACCTACAACTCCATCCAGACCGCGTCCGTGCAGGCGATGGCGAACCTCAAGGGCGTCGCGCAGTTCGGCGACCGGGACACCGCGCCGCCGATGGCGACGGCCCTGGAGACGTCGATCCTGAGCTTCATCGCCAACCCCGCCGCGTCCGGCATCAAGCCGATGCAGGCCAGCCTGGCCAGCCAGGCGAAGTCGATCTTTGGCTGACGATGCGAACGGGACACCAGTCGTGACTCACGATGTGGCCTCCCGGGCTCCGTCCCGGCGGGAAAGGCAGGCGCCGACTGGCCGCCGCAGGCGGTCCGCCGCCCGTTTTTCCCGCCGGGACATCCTGGTCGCCGTGGCGATGCTCGCCATCCCCGTCCTGGCCGACATCGCCTTCATCTGGGGCCCGGCCGTGGTCTCGATCGGGCTCTCGCTGTTCAACTGGAGCGGGATCGGGGGGCTGCACCTCCGCAGTTGCATCGCCGGCGGCCTGTTCCCGGACAACGGCTGCTTCACCGGCGTGCAGAACTACTACCAGGCGGCCACCAACTACCCGCCGTTCTGGCCCGCGGTGGAGCACAACCTCATCTGGCTCGCCGTGTTCGTCTTCATCGCGACGCCACTCGGGATGTTCTTCGCCGTCCTGATCGACACGGGGCTGCGCGGCAACCGCGTATACCAGACCGTCTTGTTCCTGCCGGTCATGCTCAGCCTCGCGCTGATCGGCATCATCTGGGAATTCATCTACTCGCCGAACTACGGCCTGATCAACACCGTGATCGGGCACAACACGAACGCGAACCTGATCGACTGGCTCGGCGACCCGAGCCTGAACCTGTGGGCCGTCCTGGTCGAGGCGAGCTGGCGGCAGGCCGGGTACGTGATGGTCCTGTACCTCGCCGGGCTGAAGGCGGTGGACCCCAACCTCAAAGAGGCCGCGCGGATCGACGGCGCCAACGCCTGGCAGGTCTTCTGGCGGGTCACGTTTCCGTCGATGATGCCGATGAACATCGTGGTCGCGGTCGTCACGGTCATCGAGTCGCTGCGGGCGTTCGACCTGGTGTACATCACGAACAAGGGCACCAACGGGCTTGAGCTGCTGTCCGCGCTGGTCACCAACAACATCGTCGGCGAGACCTCGCGGATCGGCTTCGGCTCCGCGATCGGCGTGGTGCTCCTGGTGATCGCGCTGGTCCCGATCTCGGCTTTCCTCTACCAGATGTTCGTGCGGAGGGAGGCACGATGAAACGCGCGTCGTGGCGCACCGCTGGCTCCGTGTTCATGATCGTGGTCTGTGTCGCGTGGCTCGCCCCCGTGCTGTTCGCGCTGTACGTGAGCTTCCGCCCGTACGCGGAGACGAGCCAGTACGGCTACGTCAGCCTGCCGCACCAGTTCACCTTCGCGAACTATGTCAACGCCTGGACCCAGAGCGACATGCTGCGGTTCTTCGGCAACTCCGTGCTGATCACCATCCCGGCGGTCATCCTGACCCTGCTGCTGGCCAGCATGGTCGCCTTCGTGGTCACCCGGGTCAGCATGAAGGTCAACCTCTTCCTGCTGCTGATGTTCACCGCCGGGAACCTGCTGCCGCAGCAGGTCATCATCACCCCGCTCTACCGGCTCTACCTGCTCATTCCGTTGCCCAGCTTCCTCAGCTCGAGCGGTTACCTGTACGACTCCTACACTGGCCTCATCGTGATCAACGTCGCGTTCCAGGCCGGCTTCTGCGTGTTCGTCCTGAGTAACTACATGCGCACCATCCCCGGTGAGATGTACGAGGCCGCCGAGGTAGACGGCGCGGGCCTGTGGGCGCGGTACTGGCGGATGACCATGCCGCTGTGCCGGCCTGCCCTTGCCGCGCTGGCCACGCTGCTGACCACCTGGATCTACAACGACTTCTTCTGGGCGATCACGCTGATCTCCACCGGCGGCAAGCGGCCGGTGACGTCGGCCCTGGCCAACTTGCAAGGGCAGTTCGTCTCCAACCAGAACCTGATCGCCGCGGCGGCCATGATCGTGGCGGTGCCTACCCTGGTCGTGTACCTTTTGCTGCAGCGTCAGTTCGTCGCTGGCCTCACCCTCGGATCGACAAAAGGCTGACCATGGCCGACCAGGAGGCAACCGGCCCCGCCATGCTGCCGGCCCAGCGCCGGGAGCGGATTCTCGCGGAGATCGAGCGAGTCGGCGGCGCCCGGATTACGCAGCTAGCCGAGCAACTGGGCGTCTCCGAGATGACGGTCCGCAGGGACATCGACGCGCTCGCCCGCCGCAGCCTGATCAAGAAGGTATACGGCGGCGCGACGACACCCGCGCGGAGCACAAGCGACGAGCCGGGCTTCGAGGCGAAGTCACACCGCGAACTGGCGGCCAAGGACCAGATTGGCGCCATGGCGGCCGCGCTGATCGAGCCCCACAGCACGGTCGCGGTCAGCGCCGGCACGACGACGTACGCCACGGCCGCCCACCTCGCCAGGATTCCCGCTCTCACCGTGGTCACCAACAGTGTCCGGGTGGCCGACTACCTGCACGCCTACGGCGACAGGACGCAGACGGTGCTGCTGACCGGCGGCGTGCGCACCCCGTCCGACGCGCTCGTCGGCCCGGTCGCGGTCCAGACGATCAGCGACCTGCACGTCGACACCCTGCTGCTCGGCGTGCACGGAATGGACCCCAAGGCCGGGCTCACCACGCCCAACCTCATGGAGGCGGAGATGAACCGCGCCATGATCGCCGCGACTAGCCGCCTGATCGTGCTCGCCGACCACACCAAGTGGGGCGTAGTCGGCCTGTGCGCCATGGCCCAGCTCACCGACGTCAGCGTCCTCGTCTCCGACGAGGGCCTGAGCGCCGAGGCCCGCGACGCGCTGGGCAACCTGGTTGGCGAGCTCATCCTCGCCGACCCGAAGGAAGCCGCTGTCTAAGACGGCTGCCGCCCCGGGCAGACGACGGCCTCGTCGGGGCAATCGGGCTGGGCGATCCTCAGCTCGAACGGGATGTCTGCGCCTGGAAGGTTGAAGGGCAAGAGGAACACGAAGAACGTCGTCGGCTGAATATAGGTCTCGCCAAGCTCGACCTGGTCGATCTCGGCCCATGCGCCGCCCTGGCCGTCGGGGACGACGAGCACGTGGTCCCCGCCGTATACCGCCCGGAACTCGTCGCCGGTTCCCGGGGAGCCGGCGGGCGAGCGGGGGCGGGGGTGGCGTAATCTACGTCCGGGCCGACACTGAGGACTGGAGACGGAAGCGGGATGTACAAGCCGAGCCAGGAGGCACTGAACCTGCACGCTGCCGACGTCGCGGAGGCGGCGGAGCGCGGCAAGCTGCTCGACGCCGCGCGCGCGGCGGACGCGGCGCTCCGCGAGGCCGAGGCCGCGCGCGCCAACGTGACCGAGTTGCACCGGCTGGCCAAGGAGCTTGACGCGGCGCTGACCGCCGCCATGCGGGCCGCCTACGCCGCGCAGCGCGCCGAGATCGGCCCGCGCGGCTACGAGGACCGGATCTACCACCGCAAGGCCAAGGCGAGGCCCGCCGTCCACGTGCTCACCGCCGAGGCCGAGCGGTTGCTCACGCTCCGCGAGAACCACCGGCTCAACCACATACCCGAGGTCCCGCGCGTCCCCGCGGTCTGAGTAACCGGGCCGGCGCGTATTGCCGCGATTGGTCCGGTGCGTTCGGTAGGATTCTGGACAGCCGCCCCGCGACGGTCAATTTGCCGGAGGTTTGAACCAGTGGCACCGCTTGGCCGTGTCAACATTTGGGAAATCTCTGCTTAACGCGTCGGCAAGTCACTTGCACTCACCGGCGCGGCGGGGCAAAGTTAAGTTAAGTGGTCTAGGCCACTTGGTGGGGATTTGGGGAACAACTGGCCGCTGCGCATCGTCGCGCAGCAGCATGTGACCGTCCGGCCAGGTGGCGCGAGGCCGTGGACTGATGAAGAAAGCCAGGAGGCACTGACATGTGCCCGCATGTTCCGCCCTGTCCGGACGCTTCTGCGACGGACCGTGAGGCGGCGCACACGATCGCGAGCCACCCGGAGCAGGGCTGGTCACTGCTCTGCAACGGCGTCGTGATCTTCGAAGACACCGGTGAGCTGCTGCCCAACGGGCGGATGATCGCACCGCACCGGCCCACCGACCATCACGCGCCGGCCGCCTAGGCGCCGGCCGGGCAACGTCAGGCAACGTCAGGCAACCGGGGACCTCAAGGGGGTCGTCCCCAGGGCCGACAGGAGCCAGGCGGTCACGGCATCGCCGATCGCCGCCGGGTGCTTCGACAGGGCATGCGTCTCTCCGGCGAGGATGACGACACTCGTCGTCTCGTCCGGTTCCGGTATGCCGAACGGGTCCCGCTCGCCGTTGATGACCAGCACCCTTGTCCCCGCACCGCGCAGTTCGGCGTCCCGTGACTTCTCCGGCTGGCCGGGCGGGTGCAGTGGGAACGCCAGCGCGATGACTCCCGCCGCGCCGACCTGGCGCGCGGTGCGGCACGCGACCCGTGCCCCGTTCGACCGGCCGCACTGGACCAACGGCAGCGGCGCGGTCTGCCCGCGTCCGGTCTGCCCGCGTCCGGTCTGCCCGCGCAGCACGCCGACCAGCTCCGCCCAGGCGGCATCCTGCTTCACCGCCGACCCAGGCGCCCGCCCGCCCCGCACCCGGTAGGGCTGGGTGACCAGGGCGGTCACGGCGCCGAGCGCCCGGCCCGCGTCGCGGACCGCGAGCACATCGGGGCTGTCCGGCGTGCCGCCCGCGCCGTGCGTGAGCACGAGCAGGAAGGCCGGCCGGTCCTGCCGCTCAAGGACCACCCGGGCCGGGCCTGCCGACGTCATGATCTCGTCCACCAGCCGCACGCTACCGCTGCCCGGCCTCACCGGTACGCCCGGGGGGCGTCCCGGTGCATTGTGCACTGCAAGAAGATTTACGCCCCGTTATCTGGTAATTACTTTTCGTATTGCTACGATATAGAGTCAGATGGCTACATGCAGTTATGTAGCCGGTACGGGAAGGGTGGTGCCGGGATGACCGTGCACGAGCGGACCCAGGTCGGGATCGTGGGCGCCGGGCCGGCTGGCCTGCTTCTCTCGCACCTGCTTGCCCTGGGCGGCGTCGACTCGGTGTGCGTGGAGAACCGCAGCCGGGCGCACTGCGAGGCGCGGCAGCGGGCCGGCATGCTGGAATCGACCACGGTCGAACTGCTACGCGAGACCGGGCTCGGCACCAGGCTGGACGCCGAGGGCCTTGAGCATGACGGCATCTACGTGCAGTTCGACGGCGAACGGCAGCACCTGAACTTCCGCGAGCTGACCGGCGGCCGGTGGGTCACGATCTACGCGCAGACCGAGATCGTCAAGGACATCATCGCCGTCAGAACGGAGGCGGGCGCTGCCCTCGAGTTCGAGGTGAGCGACACCGCGGTGAGCGCGCTCGACACGGCGCGGCCCGTGCTCTCCTACACCGACGCGCGCGGGACGAGGCACGTGGTCACCTGCGACGTCATCGCCGGCTGCGACGGATTCCACGGCATCACCCGCCGCTCGATCCCGCCGGGCGGCTTGACCATGCTCGCCGAGCGCGGCTACCCGTACGCCTGGCTGGGCATCCTGGCCGCCGCCCCGCCGTCCACCGACGAGGTCATCTACTGCCGGCACGACAACGGGTTCGCGCTGCACAGCATGCGCACGCCGGAGATCGGCAGGCTCTACCTTCAGGTGCCCGCCGACGAGGACATCGCCCGGTGGCCGGACGACCGGATCTGGACCGAGCTCGACACCCGGTTCGCACTGCCCGGCTGGTCGCTGACCAGCGGCCCGGTGCTGCAGAAGTCCATCACGCCGATGCGCTCCTTCGTCGCCGCCCCGATGCGCTACGGCAACCTGTTCCTGGCCGGCGACGCGGCGCACATCGTGCCGCCCACCGGCGCGAAGGGCCTCAACCTGGCGGTCGCCGACGTCACGGCCCTGGCGACCGCGCTCATCAGGCTCATCCGCGACGGCGACGCCGAGCTCGCGGCCGCGTACTCCGACTACTGCCTGGAGCGGGTCTGGCGCTCCACGCACCTGTCCTGGTGGATGACGTCCATGCTGCACATCGCACCGGACCAGGACGAGTTCGAGTCCGAGCTGCAGCTCGCACAGCTGCGCCACCTGGTCAGCTCGCGGACCGCCGCCGCGTCGCTCGCCGAGACCTACACCGGCTACCGCCCGCTGCGCTTCGACCCGTCCACCCGGCTGGACGCGGCGCGGCTCTGGCCCTCGGTGGCGTAGCCACGCCCGATGCGGAGGAGAACATATACCGCGTTGTGGTCAAAACTTGCCCCGTTTTCGACCGTTTTGTACCGCCATAGACCAGTATAAGTTCCGGGAGAGGCTTAACCGGCTGGTGTAGCTCACCCGCCGCGGGTGATCCGGCAGCGGCCGTCCCGGCAGGACTATCAGGCCAATGAACGGACTGCTCGAGAGACTCGCCGGGGTCGCGGCCAGGAAGCACTGGATCGTCATCATCGGCTGGCTGATCGTCCTGGGCGGGCTGCTCGGCGCCAAGCACTCGTTCGGCGGTACGTTCACCAACAACTACACGATCACCGGCAGTGACTCAGCGACCGGACTCAACGTGCTGAACAGCACCTTTCCCCAGCAGGGCGGGTACGGCGGTCAGATCGTCTTTCACGCGGTGAGCGGCACGGTCATCGCGCAGCAGTCGGCGGTCAACGCGTCGGTCGGCAACGTGTCGAAGCTGCCGGACGTCATCAGGGCAGTCAGCCCGTTCGCCTCGCCGAGTACCGGCACCGTCTCCGCGGATGGCACGATCGCGTACGCCAATGTCAACTGGGACGTCAACCCGAACTCGCTCGATACCAGCTACCTGGACCAGCTGGACAACGCGGTGGCGCCCGCCACCAAGGCGGGCCTCCAGGTCGCGTACGGGGCCGGCGCCGGCGAGATCGGGCAGCAGACACAGGACCTGACGTCTGAGGTCATCGGCCTGTCGTGTGCGCTCGTGCTGCTGCTGATCATGTTCGGCTCGCTGGTCGCGGCCGGCATACCGCTGGTCGCGGCGATCTTCAGCGTGCTCTCCGGGCTCGCGGTGATCGGGCTGCTCGCCCGGGTGATCACGTTCCCGACCACCGCGCCGACCATCGCGACGCTGCTCGGGCTCGGGGTCGCCGTGGACTACGGGCTGTTCCTGGTGGCCAGGCACCGGGAGCAACTGGACACCGGGATGGATGTCCTGCCCTCGATCCAGCGCGCCGGCGGCACGTCAGGCGCCGCGATCGTGGTGGCCGGCGGCACCGTCGCCATATCCGTCCTTGGCCTGTACATCTCGGGTGTCGGCTTCGTCGGGTCGCTTGGCCTGGCCGCGGCGATCGTCGTGGTCGTCACGATCATCTCGGCGCTGACCCTGCTGCCCGCGTTCATGGGGGCCGCCGGGCAGGCAGTGCGGGCACTGACCGCCCGGGTTCGCGCGCGGAAGGCCGGGGAGACCGCACGGGAACAGGCGGCGCAGACCGCCGAGGCCACGCGGCGGCAGCATGAGCGGAGCGCCTTCGCCCGCTGGGGCCGGATGGTGAGCGACAGGCCCTGGCCCTGGGCGGTGCTGAGTGTGGCGGTGCTCATCGTCCTGGCGATCCCGCTGTTCTCGATCACGCTTGGCCAGCCGGACAACGGGACCAATCCCACGTCAGACAGCAGCCGGCAGGCGTATGACCTGATCTCACAGGGCTTCGGTGTCGGCACGAACGGGCCGCTGACCGTCGTGGTCTCACTGCCAAGCCAGCCAAGCTCCGCGAACAGCTCGCTGCTCGCCACGATGCAGTCCGACATCTTGAAGACCCCGGGCGTCGCTTCTGTCACCCCCGTGTCGGTCAACTCCGCTGGCACCACGGCGGTGTTCAACGTCATTCCGACTACCCGGCCGCAGGCCACCCAGACCACCGCCCTGGTCAACACGCTGCGCGACGATGTATTGCCGAAGGAGCCCGCGACAAGCTACGTCACGGGCACCACGGCGGGAGCCGTCGATTTCACCAACAAGATCACCAGCCGGCTGGTCTGGCTGATCATCGCCGTCGTCGCCATCTCGTTCTTCCTGCTCACCGCCGCGTTCCGGTCGGTCGTGATCGCGGTCAAGGCCGCGGTGCTCAACATCTTGTCGATCGGTGCCGCATACGGCGTCATCGTGGCGATCTTCCAATGGGGCTGGGGCATGGACGTGATCGGCCTCCAGTCGACGTTGCCCATCCCGGCCTACGTGCCGATGCTGGTGTTCTGCATCGTGTTCGGGCTGTCGATGGACTACGAGGTCTTCCTGCTCTCCCGGGTGCACGAAGCCTGGCTGGCAACCCGTGACGCGCACCGCAGCGTCGCGATCGGGATCGGGGCCACGGCCCGGGTGATCACGACCGCGGCCCTCACCATGATCGTTGTCTTCACCAGCTTCGTGATCAACTCGGACCCAACGGTGAAGATGCTCTCCATCGGGATGGCGTTCGCGGTGCTCATCGACGCGTCCCTCGTCCGGATGATCCTGGTCCCCGCGATCATGTCGCTGCTCGGCGCGCATGCCTGGTGGCTGCCGCGCTGGCTGGCGCCTGTCGTGCCCAACCTCCAGCTCGAGGGCGATGCCGCCACGCCAGAACAGCGGTCAGGCGCGAAGGCAGACCCGGGACAGGCCCGCTAGCCGGGCGCAGCCGACGGGCGAGCCCGGTTCTGTGCTGTGGCTCGGGCCGGGCGCAGCTATGCTGCGTCAATGGCCCGCTACGTCATTGACGCGCCGACCTTGCTCCACCTCGTGGACGCCGGGCTCCACGTCGATCCGGGCCACCAGCTGGTCGCGCCGAATTCGATCCGCTCCGAGGCGCTGGAACTCCTGCTCCGCGAGGTTCTCGCGGGCGAGCGCGCAGAAGAGGCGGCATTGAAAGCACACGAGCGGCTGACCGAGATCAAGATGCGGCTGCTCGGCGACCGGGTTTCCCGCCGCACCGCATGGCAGATCGCGCGCGAGCACGGCTGGGGCACGCTGCGGGACGCCGAGTACCTCGCGGTCACCAGGCTGCAGGCCGACGCGCTTGTCACGGTCGACCCGGGCTTCGCGGCCACCGCCAGGTCCATCGTCACGGTCGCCGCCATCGGCCAACTGCTCGCTCCCGTGAGTACCCGGCCAGCCGGGCCCGGTCAGCCCTAGCCGTGCCCTAGCCGTCACCCGCGGCCAGCCGGTCTCGACATATGTAGCCTACATATGTAGGATGGGGTCGTGAAGCTGACCGCGCCGCTGGAGCGAGTGCTCAGGGTCCTTGTCGCCGACCCGGGCGCGTCGCACTACGGCTACGACTTGATGAAGGCCGCGCGGGTGCCGAGTGGCACCTTGTACCCGATGCTCGCCCGCTTGCAGCAGGAGGGCCTGGTGGACTCGCAGTGGGAGGACCAGCGCCCGGACGCTGGCGGCCGCCCGCCGCGCAAGTACTACCGGCTGACCGCTGAAGGCGCCCGCGTCGCCCGCCTTGAGCTTGCCCGCGCCACCACCGCGGCGAGCGGGACACGGCACGTCGCGGCCTGGCCCGCGCACGGTAGCCCGTCGTGAGCGGGGCCTGGCCGGTCAGGCGGATCGGCGAACGGATGATCCGCGGCTCGTGTCGCCGGTTCCCTGCGGACGTGGGAGCCGACCGGTACCGGGAATGGACCGCCGAGCTGTCCGCCATCTTGGACGACGCGAGCATCCGCTCGTCGTTCCTGCGCGCGCTGCGGGCGCTCGCCTTCTGCGCCGGCATCGCCACGACGGCCAGGCAGTTGAGCCGGCCGGCCCGGGCCGACTACCGGAGCGCCGGAAACGAGCGGTGGCGCACCGGCGCGCCGCGGACCCGCCCGGGCGCGATGGCGGTCCGCGTGGCCATCGGGCTGGCTGCCTACCTTATTGTCGCCGGCCTCGTCACGGTGACGACCGGGCTCACCGCCGGCTCCCATCTGGGCGCTTGGCCGTTGCTGCTTGTCGTGCCGCTCGGGATCGGCTTCGATGCCTACTGCCTGCGGGACATCGCTCGCGCCGCCGACGTCCGCTACCTGCGCAAGTGGGTATGGGCGCTCATCTGCCTGGCCCAGACGCCGCTCGGCGGGATCCTCTACCTCGCCATCGGCCGGATCGGCCCGGCGCAGCCGCTGCCACCGATGCCACCACGCACGTGACCGCGCTCCTGGCCGCCGGGCCGGCTCACCCGATGCTCCACGCATGGCCGGCGCTCATCCCGGTCGCCGTCCTCATTCTCGGCCTGGACGGCTACTGCCTGGTCAACCTCGTGCGCGCCCCGTCGGCCCGTCACCTGCCCAAGCCGCTCTGGGCGATCGTCATCCTGTTCGTCAGCGCCCCTCTTGGCGCCATCTTGTACCTGTGCTTCGGCGCGGACCGAACCGGAACCAGCCGGCCGCGCACGCTCGCGCGCGGCGGGGCGAGCCCGCCGACGGCCGCCGCGACCGCGGCCGTCGAGCTCGTCGAGCCCGCGGCCAGGCCGACGGTCGCGGCGGCGGACGGCCGGCCGGTCGTGACGACAACCGGCCTGAGCAGGGACTATGGGGGAACTGGGCTGTTCGACGTCGATGTGGTGGTGCCGACGGGCAGCGTCTACGGCCTGGTCGGGCTGAACGGTGCGGGGAAGACCACACTGCTGTCGATCCTGGCTGGTACCCGGCGGCAGGACCGCGGCACCGTCAGCCTGGCGGTCCCGCGCACCAGCGTCGCCGTGTGCCCGGATGTCCCGGAGTTCGATCCGTGGCTGACGCCGGCTGAGGTGGTCGACCTCGCCAGGTCACTCGTCGCCCAGGACGGCGACAGCAGCGCAAGCGTCGCGGCGGCGTTGCGCGCGACGGGTCTAGCCGAGGCGGCGGGCCGGCGCACGGGCGGGCTGT
>Ga0335073_10004313_pt1 | contig 19897 bp, 15 predicted proteins | sample Lox_Sample_22_FD_207093 | JGI IMG/M metagenome (GOLD analysis project Ga0335073, IMG submission 207093) | Soil microbial communities from Loxahatchee National Wildlife Refuge, Florida, United States - Lox_Sample_2.2 | ecosystem: Environmental > Terrestrial > Soil > Wetlands | place: USA...
CCAACGACACTCTCCTGAAAACACGTTTGTGGTGATGTGGGGTTGAAGGGAGATTCCACCTGGTGAAAGTCACGATACTCGGGCTGGTACTGTTGTTGACTGGAATTGGTTGGGGACAAACCACTCCCAAGCCGTATTCCCGTGAAGCGGCTGATAAGTCTTTCCGCGCCTTAGTTGCGGCAAGGGACAAGGAAATCATTGACCTTGTGAAGGGCGATGGACTTGTCTGTTTTGCTGATTCCTATCCCATAGACGAGGAAGACCGATTCATTACCTTGAGTCTTTCTAAGCCTGGTTCCTGGTTTGAAGATAAGACCTCCTCAGTCCCCCGCGACGAAAACGCCTCTATTTATGATGGTAAGAGTGAGCTTCCGGCGTATTCGCCTGGTTTCCTCTCGCTACGGGAGTGGGAAAATCAAGATTCGAGTATCGTAATTAGTTCAGGCATGAACGGCAAGTGGACATCCTACGGGCATTATGACGTGAAGAATGGAAAACGCGAGTGGAAGCCTTTTGGCAATACGCTGCCAACTTTCTATTACAGAGAGGATAAGGACGAAATCACAGGAGCGACCGAACTGAGTGCGCTCGAAGATGAGACAACTTTTTATGCCACTAAGACATTTCCGAACAAGAGCAATGGAACGACAGCGCATGAATTTAATCTTCGCTTGTCTACGGGTAGATATAAAGAGACGTGGACCCCTGACAAGGGTGATGCATTCTCATCGGTCGGCAATTGTTATAAAGCTAAGGAATACACCGTCACCCCGCCAGCGAAAAAAGCAATCCCAGAAAAGAAAGTCACTGGTGTTCGGTCTTCTTTCCACGACTAGTCTGACTCTGGACGGGTGGGGCAGAGAATGGGCGGTGAGAGCGGTTTGGGTGCCGCATCCCTTGTGGTTTTCAAGGGTGCGGGTTTAGAGTCAGCCTCGTACAGGGCTACGATCGTTTCGGCAATACGGACCGTTTTCTTGAAATCACCAGAACTTACCTCGTGCCCTACAAACCGTTCCGCCCCATTTACCCTAGGCTAACCTCCCGCTAACCCCTTCCGTCCACTCCACTTCCCGCCTCGCGTTCGAACGATACCGCACGATAATTTATCTTGACAGTAATCCACTTCCATGCTACCATTCCCTATGCTGTCCTCACCCCACCCGCCTCGACACACCTCCCTCCTGGCTCACCCCCGCGCCTCCGCGTCTCTGCGCGAGACCTCCGTATCGTCTTTGCGCCTTCACAGAACACGCCTTCGCTCGCCACTCGTCACCTCCCCTCCCCCCCACCCCTCCCCACTTTTTCGTAAGAATATCAATCGAAAGGACTTAACCAGCAGGGGTCGCGTAAGAATATCAATCCAAAGCACTTACACGCTAAATCGTGCGGCTTCCCAATAAGAAAAAACCCGGGAGCTTGCGCTCCCGGGTCGGGGTCGGAGGGTTGTGGACCAGGAAACTCGTTATCGCGACATCCGCGGCGCAGGTTCCGGAGCGTTGGCGGCCGACGGCGCTTCCACCGTCTTGCCACTCTTGGCGCGTTCCGCGCGCGGCGCAACCGCAGGTTCCGCGCGCCGCACCGGCATCGCCAAATTCTCGCCTTCGCGCACAAACGTCAGACCGTCTTGCTCTTTGTTCCAGTCAATGCACACGAGATCGCCGATATGCACTTGCTCGGTCGCCAGAAGATTCGCCAGCGGATACACCACATGCCGTTCGATCGCGCGCTTCAGATGCCGCGCGCCGTAGCGTTGGTCGGTGCCTTCCTGCAACAGAAACTCTCTCCCCGAAGGCGCCACGCGAAACAGGAACTGGCCCTTGGCCGTCTCCAGCACGCGCTGCTGCACTTGCCCCAGCTCGATCTCCAGCACTTCCTCGAGCTGTTCGCGGCGCAACGGATGGAACACCACCACTTTGTCCAGGCGGTTCATGAATTCCGGCGAAAACTTTCGCCGTGCCGCTTCCACTGCGGTGCGTTCCACTTTCTGGTCAATTCCGGCTTTCGGCTTGTCCGACGGCTGCACAAAACCCATGCCGCCTTGCATCAATTCGGTAATTTCGCCGCCGCCCAAATTCGAGGTAAGAAAAATCACGGTCTGCGACAAGTCCACGCGACGATTGTCGCCAAGCGTCAGCGTCGCCTTGTCCAACATGCCCAGCAGCAACTGCCACAGCGCATCGCTGGCTTTCTCAATTTCGTCGAACAGCAAAAAGCTCAGCTTCAACTTTTCCGTGTGACTCGCAGCCAGCGCTTCCTGCGTGATCAGCGGATGCGTTTCGCGATGCCCCAAATATCCCGGAGGGGAACCAATCAGCTTCGCAATTTCGTGCGAGTGCTGAAACTCCGCGCAGTCCACCTTAATCACCGAGCGAGCGTCGCCAAAGAGAATCTCCGCGGCAGCTTCCACAATGCGCGTCTTCCCGGAGCCCGTCGGACCGAGGAACAACAGATTCCCCACCGGCCGTCCCGGCGAGTTCAGCCCCGCGCAGAAGACCTGGTACAGGTCCACCAGCGCCTGCACCCCTTCCGCCTGGCCCACAATCTTGGCTCGTAGCGCGCCTTCAAAATCCCGAGTATCGGTGCTGCGGATGCTTGGATCCAACTGCTGCCGTGCGGCTGCTTTCATGGCATCGTTCCCTTCTTGCTTCTCTCCCGAGACGCCCCAATGCGTCTCAGCCATGCGCGTTCCGCTATAGAGAGCATGGGAACGGCCATTCCGTTGCCGTTCGTGCAGTCCTGGAAACCGCAGCAAACTCAATGAGATACGTGAATTGGAAGCGAGAAAACTGTCTCACCGCGTGAGACAGTGTTTCAGGGAGGTTCAAAGTGAGAGGATGAAACAGTTTGTGTCAGCCCGTTGGCGACAAAAAGGGGCGGATTCCGGAGAATGCGCCCTCATCCTGCAATTGGTTTCGAATCCCCGAATTAGGAGCGTTCTTGCTTCTTTCGGCTCTGGGGAGCAGGCGCGGGGCCTCCTCCGGGCTGCGCAGCACGCACTTTGCGCTCGCCGGCCACAGCTTCCGCCGGCGGCTCCGCGACTCGTCCGTCTCTCGCTTGGCCAGCCGATGCCGCCAATGCGCCGGTTTGCGGCGCCGGTGGCCCGACCAAGGCACCTTCGCCTTCGCGAGCAAACGTCAGCTCTTTGTGGACGCGATCCCAGTCAATGCAGACCAAATCCCCGATGTGCACCTGTTCGGTAGCCAGCAGATTCGCCAGCGGATAAACCACATAGCGCTCGATGGCTCGCTTCAGGTGGCGTGCACCGTAGCGCTGGTCGGTGCCTTCCAGAAGGAGGAATTCGCGTCCCGCTGGAGTCACGCGGAAGAGAAACTGGCCTTTGGCCGTTTCGAGGACGCGCTGCTGCACCTGCCCCAGCTCGATCTCCAGTACTTCTTCAAGCTGTTGCCGCTGCAGCGGGTGGAAAACCACGACTTTGTCGAGCCGGTTCATGAATTCCGGCGAAAACTTTCGGCGGGCTGCCTCCAAAGCGGTGCGTTCTACTCGTTCGTCCAGCCCCGTTGCAGGAATATCCTTGGGCTGAATGAAACCCATGCCGCCCTGCATCAACTCCATGATTTCTCCGCCGCCGAGGTTGGAGGTCATGAAGATGACGGTCTGGGACAAATCTACACGGCGATTGTCTCCTAACGTTAGAGTGGCCTTATCGAGCATGCCCAGGAGCAATTGCCATAGAGCATCACTAGCTTTTTCAATTTCGTCGAACAGCAGGAAACTTAGCTTCAACTTCTCGGTATGGCTTTTGGCCAGCTCTTCCTGAGTGATGAGCGGATGCGTTTCCCGGTGTCCCAAATAGCCTGGGGGAGAACCGATCAGCTTGGCAATTTCGTGGGAATGCTGGAACTCGGCGCAATCCACTTTGATCACGGAGCGCGCATCGCCAAAGAGAATCTCGGCGGCCGCTTCCACGATGCGAGTCTTTCCGGAACCGGTAGGCCCCAGGAGCAACAGATTAGCCACCGGGCGCCCGGGGGAGCTCAAGCCCGCACAAAATACCTGGTAGAAATCAACCAGCGCTTGCACGGCTTCGCTCTGCCCGACGATCTTGGCGCGCAGCGCAGTCTGAAATTCCATCGTAGCGTTACTACGAAGGTTCGGATTGAGTGCGAAAGATTCGGAGCTCATCGTCTCCTCCTAGCGGCCCTGCAAACGCAGAGCTGCATGCCTGAAACGCCCGTGCTTCCGGTCAAACTGGTCCAGTTTGACCTGAAGCGTGGACTGCAAAAGCCGCAACTGTACCAGCAGCTCTCGCGCCACAGCCGGCGAGTCAGAAATTCGGAGGAGTGGCGGAAAAAGGTCCGCCAGGTCGAGATTGAGGGCTCGCAGGGTGGCGACGAGCTTTTGGATCGCCGGCGAGGTCGGGTTGGCCAAATCGACTTGGCTGCTGACTCGCTCCCGCAACGCCGGCCAATTCAACTCCACGAACGGATGCTTCTTGGAAACCTGGCGTACGATTTCGTCGGTAATGCGAGCGCGTTCGCCCAGCCGGGCCAGATGCAGCTGGCGTACTTTTCCGCCGCGGCGCACGTTGTGCACCAGATAAAAGACGTTCCCTTTCCGGCGGACGAAAGCCATACTGCACCTCAAGACCACGGCTTCGGCTGTAGTGTATGGTAGTTCCACTACAACCGTCAACGCACAAACCCTCGGCGTGGCGCGCGCCCAGCAACCTTCAAGTCACCAGCAACGCGAAGAACATAGCGAATTTGAATTTGGCCAGCTCATCAGTTTTTTCGCTCTGTTTCATTTGATCTTCGCATCGCGGCGCCAGCGGCACGCTCCCGGCACTGCCCAGATTTTTTGGCCCGTACCTATTAGATGCCGCGCCGACCAATTTGATTTGTTCTAACATCTCTTTCCAGCCTCAAATCCAGTCTTCTCTCTATCAAACACGGCCAGCGTTGTTTTTCCTCTGGCAGACTGCGTGGGTCAGCCTACGAACTTCCGTGTAAAATGACCGCAGAGAAACTCGACATGAGTTGGGATGCGGTTTATCGGTTGGTGAAACAAATTCCGCGCGGACGGGTTCTAACCTATGGAGCCCTTGCTAGAGCCCTGGGTTTGCCGGGCGGCGCGCGAACCGCGGGCCGGGCTATGGGCGCCACACCAAAAGGCCGGGGCATCCCATGGCATCGCGTCCTGGGTGCGAACGGAAAAATCCTGATCCGCGAACCCTATTCATCTCTGCAAAGAAAACTGCTCGAAAGCGAAGGCGTGGAGATTATCGAGCGCCGCGTCAACATGAAGCGGCATAGTTGGACGCCGCCGCGTACGGCCAAAAAGCAGAAGCCACTCGCCGCGAAAAATCGGAAGCGTCAGCCGTAGCGGCGGTAGCGCGCCCAGTACACCGGCCAGGGCATTTTCAGATTTCGGCACAACAGGATTTCCGGGTGATCGCGGGATTCCTCGTTGACTACGCCATCCGGATTCGTATTTTTGCCCGCCACTTCGCAGCTTTCAAAAAGCCGGCGACCTTCGTCCAGATCGAAGCCGGTGACGATAACGATTTGGGGAAGCCTGGGGTCGTAGCCGCGATACCAGAAAGAATTGGTCAGGCTCATGGCGTGGGGCAAACCGAGCGGGGGGCCGTACAAATTTAGTGCGCCCCCTTCGCCATAGTTCCCAGTCAGGATTCCGGTGGTTTGGCGCTCCTCGGGGGAAAGCGAGTTGTAGATCTGGGCGACGCTCTGCGCCAGCTCCGGCCAACCCACTTCCTCGCGAAACTGATCATGAACCTTATTGGCGAATTTCCACGCCGCGGACCCTCGCGGAGTGATAGGCATCGTCAGGAGAGCAATAGCAAAGCCGGAAATCACGATCGAGACCCACTGCGTGCGATAAACAACTCGTGACAGCAGCGGCCGCGCCTCCCGTAACAAAATCTGCAGCAGGACGCTGCCGGCGGCGAGCAGCATCGGGTATAGCGGCGCGGTGTAATAGGAGCGGGCGCCCGCGACGGCGAACAACGCAAAGGTTACGATGAAGGTCCAGCCAATGAGCCGGTAGCGTTGGCCTTCTTGCCGCAGCAGATAAAACCAGAGCCCCAGCAACATGAGGGGAACGGTGACCACGTTGACGCAAGTAAAAAATTGCTCGCGGTAAAAATCTTTATAACGGCCTTGCGCCAAATCGCGGGCGTGCAGATGCGCCAGAAAATCCAGCGAAATGAAGTGGTGCCGGGCTTGCCAAATCAGATTGGGCAAAAAGATCAGCAGCGAAACGCCGACTCCTGCCCAAAGCCAACCGCTCAGCAAATAGCGGCGCGCCGGAGTCAGCAACACCGCGCCGGCAATTCCCAACGCAAGAAATCCCATGGTGTAGCGCGTCTCCATGCCGAGGCCCAGCGCCACTCCGACGGCGATCCACCATCGCGGATTCTCTGATTTCAGCAAACGAATCAGGAAGTACGCCGCCGAAACACCCCACAAATAATCGAAGGACACATATTGCAGCACCGCGCCCTGCACCAGCGAGAAGGGCGCAACTCCCGTCGCCACTGCGGCGAGCACCTGCGTTTTGCGCGTTCCGCCGAGCTCTTTGGCGATCAGTCCAGCTAAAACCATCACCGTGCTGACGGCAACCGCCGCAAAGAAGCGGAAGCCCGCGAGCGACGTGCCGAAAAGAGTCAGCTCGAAGCGGCCGATGAGCGGGGTAATCGGGGGATAGACCACGAAGCCCCAGTCCAGATGGCGCGCATCGTCCAGCGTCTGCAACTCGTCGCGATGAAAGCCGTACTGCCCGTTGGTGGCGGTGTGCACAACCACGCGAACGGCCGCGATGAGCACCAAAATTCCAAGGTCGGATCGAAAAAAATCCGCGATGCGCTTCAAGTCGCCCTGCGCTTTCCGAGATTCCCGTGGATCGGAGCCGCCCACTGGCGGGCCTCGTCTGAATCAGCCGTAGCTCGCCTTTACGGCTGCTTGCTGAAAGTGACCTCAGGATATGGGGAAGGCGCCGCTTTGAGCAAGCTGCTGTCTTGCCCGCGCAGGTATTTATCGAAGAAAGCTTCGGTGTAGGCGATGATGATCGCGTGAGCGCGGCGTGCATCGAGCTCGTCGGGACCAGCCGGGAAGGCCAGCATGAAATCGCTAAAATGTCCGTGCTGTGTTTTTGCGATGGTGACCTCGTAGCGGTCTCCGGTGGAATGAGCGATAAGCGAGTCGTCCCAGGCCTTGGTTTGGGCAATTAACTGCTTCAGCAGTTCGGCCTGCTCAGGCTTGGGCGGCTTGTCCTCGCCGCCGTGATGCATCAGCATCAATGGGCGCGCCGTGCCTTTCTCCCGTGCCTTGCCAAAAAGCTGTCCATCCTGATCGATGACCGCTTTCACTCGCGGATCGTCCATACTCATCTCGACGGAAGTGGCTCCGCCAAACGACCAGCCAAACATGCCGAGGTGCGCGAGGTCGAGTTGATGGTAGAAAATCTGGCCGGCGGTTTTGTTGAGTTGCTCGATTTTGTCTAAGGTGAAGGAAGCGTCGGCGGTCCACGCGGCAAACACTTCGTCGTTCAACCAATTCCAACTGTTCTTTACGTCCTGGCTGAAGTCCCCGGTCTCCTTGGGCTGCACATGCTGGTCCGCAGTAAAGGTGGTTCCGTCAGGAAAGCGCATCGTCTCACTGAAGCCGGGATGATCCGCGGCCACCACCACATATCCATGGCTGGCCAACTGCTCGGTTTCGAAAGTTCCGATAAAGCGCGCGGTGCCACCACCCGGCTGATAAACCAGAACTGGAAAAGGGCTCTTGCTCTTAGCGATCGGCGCATCGGTCACCGCATTAGTCTTCACTGCCGTGAATGACGCGTAGCTGCTCTTTTCAGAAAACTCTTTCGGGTCCAGGATGTAGGGCGACTTTTGGGCGTTGGGGACAGATTCCGCCGGATACCAAACCCGCACCAGCAAATGCCGTTTGAAGCCGGCATCTTTGATAAAAGGATCCGGGCGGCCCTGATCGATCCACAAATACTCGTGCGTGCCCACTGCATAGGGTCCTGCTGGCGGGAGAAAAGGACTTGTCGCCATTTTGAGAGCCGGCTCGTCGCGCTGTGCTGAAGCGAACGAGGCAGCGACGACGATCGTTGCAAAAAGAAGCGAGGCTTCAAACAATCTGGCTCTTCTGTTCATGCTGATCCTGAGCTTCAGAGTTCATGAGGCGTGCGGCGATGATATCGGCTGCTCCGCAACTGTCAACGCCGTAATGCATCGGCATCTTGCTTGCCAGCACAACGCATCGCCGCTCAGATGCTCGATGGACAGAAACCCAATAAATCTTTTAGTTCATGCGTGGAGTTACTCGCCAGCGAGTTTCTGCGTACAATAGGGGGCGGTCGGTTGAGGGGCAATGGGCAATCCCGTTCTGCAGGTGGAAAATCTCGTCAAGCGATACGGCGACGTGGAAGCCGTGCGCGGGGTCAGCTTTTCGGTCGAAGAAGGCGAAGTCTTTGGTCTCCTGGGTCCCAACGGCGCGGGTAAGACCAGCACCGTCGAAATCCTGGAAGGGCTGCGCGACCCCGATAGCGGCACGCTCTCGGTGTGCGGCCTGAATCCGCAGACGCAATCGCAAGAACTGAAGCACGAGATCGGGGCCGCGCTGCAGTCCACTTCGCTGCCGGACAAGATTCGCGTGATGGAAGCGCTGCGGCTGTTCGCGAGCTTTTACAAGCGCCGGCGCAATCCGCAAGAACTGCTCAAGCGCTTCGGGCTGGAAGAGAAACGCAACACGTTTTACAACCAGCTTTCCGGGGGACAAAAGCAACGGCTGGCCATCGCAATGGCGCTGGTGAATGATCCGAAGGTCCTCTTCTTCGACGAGCCCACGGCCGGGCTGGACCCGCAGGTGCGCCGCGAGATTTACGACATTATTGAAGAGCTGCGGCGCGACAAGAAGACGATTCTCATCACCACGCACTACATTGAAGAAGCCGAACGGCTGTGCGATCGCGTGGCCATAGTGGATCACGGAAAAGTGATCGCGCTGGGCACGCCGCGCGAACTAAAGTCGCGTTCCGCCAATACGACGCGCATCGAAGTGCGGCTATCGAAACCCGTGCTCGACGGAGAGCTGAAGGCTTTGGAGGGTGTGGTGGACGCGCGCGAGCTGAGCGGCTCCTATGTGTTGCACTCCCAGCGTCCGCCCAAAACCATTGTGGATCTCGTGAAACGATTGGAAGCCGAGAGCAATGAATTGGTGAGTCTGGAAATTGCCTCGCCCTCGCTCGAGGACGTGTTCATCGAACTTACCGGAAGGAGGCTCCGCGATTGAGAAACTTTCTAACCCTCACCCAGACGCGGGCGCAGCTCGCGCTGCGCAACAAAATGTTCTTCTTTTTCAGCTTCGTGATGCCCTTAGGTTTCTTTTTCCTGTGGCTCGGCGTGTTTGCCAAAGGAAATCCGGCGGCTTGCGCTTTTTATCTCGGCCCGGTTCTCGCTTTTAATGTCATGGGCAGTTTCTGGGGTCTCAGCGCAACTTTGGTGATGTTTCGGGAACAAGGCATCCTGCGACGATTCCATGTGGCTCCCGTGACGGCCGCCGACATGTTGGCTTCCAGTGTCGTCGCGAATTTCGCTCTCACCCTGCCGACGGTAATCATCGAGCTAGTTCTCGCGGCGGCCGTGTTTCACGTGAATACGATAGCCAACCTGCCGGGTATTTTTATTTTGATCGCGGCCGGAACGATTTCGTTTGGCTCGCTCGGGCTGGTGATCGCCAGCGTTACGAACACCATGCAGGAAACGCAAGTTCTAAACCAACTGCTGTGGCTTCCCCTGATTTTTCTCTCCGGCGCTACCATTCCCCTGGCTTATCTCAACCCCACGGTCCAGCGCGTCGGACTATTTCTGCCGGCGACCTATCTTGTGAACGCCATGCAACAAACGATCGTTTATTCGGCGTCGCCGCTGAGCCGCTACGTCGAAATCGGGTCTCTCGTCGCGTGGGCAGCGCTCACGTTCTTCTTGTCCGTGCAGCTTTTCCGCTGGGAGCCGGAAGCGCGGATTCCGCGGAAGGCCAAGCTGCTGGTGGCGGCCACCGCTATTCCCTTCCTGCTGCTGGGAATCATTGAGAACCGCTCGGATCGGGTGTTGCGGGAAGCGAAGGACGCCTTCAGCTTGCTGTCGCAGCCGCGGCCGGCTTCGTCGATGGGAAGCAGGCCAGGAACTGCGCCGAACCAGCGATAGCTCGCAGTGCAGCGCCAAATTGGTTTTCGGGCGTGCGCCTCTAGTACATCCGCCTCATTGACGGTCCCAATGGCCCTACCGTATTCTGCAAACCAGCAGGAGCGCGGCGAGCACAACCATATAAAGGATCCACACCATGCCTGTTCAAAAAACCGAGAAAATCTGGCGCAACGGCCAGTTCATCAATTGGGACGACGCGCAGATTCACGTCCTTTCGCACGTTGTAAGTTATGGCTCGGCGGTTTTTGAGGGCATTCGTTGCTACGACACCAAGCAAGGTCCCGCGATATTTCGCCTGCGCGAGCACATGCAGCGGCTCATTAACTCCGCGAAAATCTATCGCATGGAGCTGCCCGTTTCCCTGCAGCAATTCTGCGACACCGCCACCGAGTTGGTGCGCGTGAACAAAATGGGCGCGTGCTATGTGAAGCCGATGGTGATGCGCGGCTATGGTGAAGTCGGAGTCAATCCGCTGACGTCGCCCATCGACATCTACATGGCCTGCTGGCTGTGGGGTGCGTACCTCGGACCCGACGCGCTCTCGAAGGGCGTGGACGTCGGCGTCAGTTCGTGGACACGCATTGCGCCGAACACATTGCCGGCCATGTCCAAAGCCGCCGCGAACTACATGAACTCGCAGCTCATCCGCATGGAAGCGGCTTTTAACGGCTACGCCGAAGGCATTGCGCTCGACACCCACGGCCATGTGAGCGAAGGTTCGGGCATGAACGTGTTTCTCGTTCATCAGGGTACGCTGTACACTCCGCCGCTGGCCACTAGTATTCTTCCGGGTATCACGCGCGACGCGATCGTAAGGATTGCCGAAGATCTGAATATTCCTTTCAAGGAAGCGGTGATTCCGCGCGAGATGCTGTATATCGCGGACGAAGTGTTTTTCGTGGGAACCGCGGTCGAGGTGACGCCAATCCGGACCGTCGACAAAATCCAGATCGGCAAAGGCATGGCCGGTCCGATCACCCGACGCATTCAGGAAGAATTCTTCGCCCTCACCAGCGGCAACAAGCCGGACCGCCACAACTGGCTGACTCCTGTTAACGCTCCGGTGGCCGCGGCTTTGCGCTAACCCTAGCCTTTCCCTTTCCGTTCCGGCTAGAATGCCCGTTCACCACACCGGGCTCTCGTCCCCGGCCGGGAGGGTCATTTGTACAGCTTTCCGCAGAAGCTCGCGGCGGAGTTTCTTGGCACATTCGCCTTCGTCTTTTTTGGCGCGGGCGCAGTCTGCGTTGATTGGTATCCGCACTCGTCCAACGCCCTCGGCCTACTCGGGATCTGCTTGGCGCAAGGACTCATCTTCGCGGTGATGGTCTCCGCGCTCGGGCACATCTCCGGCGGGCACTTCAACCCTGCCATTACCATCGGCTTTTGGGTTACCAAGCGTCTGAACACCGTCGAAACGATCGCCTATTGGGCCGCGCAACTCATCGGCGCGATCGCTGCAGCCTACGTGCTGAGATCCATCATGCCCGATGACACCTGGCACGCCGTCGCTCTGGGTACACCGATCTTCGCGCGCGACTTTACTCGTCTCTCCGGCATGATTCTCGAAGGCATCGCCACGTTTTTCGTTGTCCTCACTGTTTTCGCTACTTCCGTCGACGAGCAATCCTCTTTTCGGCCGCTCGCCAGCTTCGCCATCGGCCTGAGCATCACGCTGGGTATGATCGTGACCGTACCGTTCACCGGAGGCGCGCTCAATCCGGCTCGCGCCTTCGGCCCTGCGCTCGCTTCCGCGCACTGGCAGAACCACGGCATCTACTGGGTCGGCCCCCTAGCCGGCGGCTTCCTGGCCGGCCTGCTCTACGACTCCTTCATCCTCAAGAAGAACCTCAATCCTTAGATTGAGGCCTGTGGGTGTGGGTGCCGCAGGTTCGACTTTTCCGGCGGATACTCGTGCTCAAAGTACTTCCCGGCGGCAGCTCACGGGCACGATCTAAGGAGCAATTAAATGGGCGCCGTTTTCCTCCTTTAAGCAGACGGCAAGTTAGTGGAAATGAAGGAAGAGCGATACAAATCAGAAGATATGTTTCGAACTGTTCTTGCCGACTACCCTAACCTCCTAGCTGGGGACCAAAGAAAGAAACTCTCGCAAATGGCCCACCTCGTTAGAAATAGCCAGTTAACCACGACCTGAAGGACTCTGGGATACCGTAGAGGCTTTGCCTCAGCTTATAATCTCGACACTTATGGCGCTCCCTCCGGGGACAAGGCTGGGACCATATGAAATCGTGTCGGCGCTCGGCACTGGCGGGATGGGAGAAGTGTATCGAGCGAGGGATACACGGCTTGAACGCACTGTCGCCGTCAAAATTCTTCCTTTTCATCTTTCCAATGATCCCATTCGAAAACAACGATTCGAACGCGAGGCGAAGACGATCTCCAGCCTGAATCATCCCAACATTTGCACGCTACACGATATTGGCTCACAGGATGGCGTGGACTACCTGGTGATGGAATACGTCGAGGGTAAGACGGTTCGCGAATTGTTAGATGCAGACCGCCTTGCGATGCGGGATATCATTCCGATCGCGGTACAGATCGCGGAAGGATTGGCCAAAGCCCACGAAGCGGGAGTGGTTCACAGAGATCTCAAGCCCGAGAATCTCATGATTTCCCCCGACGCGGTAAAGATCCTCGATTTTGGGCTGGCGAAACTCGGACTGGACGAGGCAAGCAAAGAGGAAACCAAGTCTCCCGAAAGCGGCTCGACAAAGCCAGGCGTCATTCTCGGCACCTTAAAGTACATGTCACCGGAACAAGCCAGCGGGCAGAATCTCGACTTTCGGTCGGATCAGTTTTCATTTGCGGTAGTGCTGTACGAGATGGTGACTGGGAAACACCCGTTCGCGAAGGCGTCTCTGCCACAAACGTTAGTGGCCATCGTGCAAGAAGAACCAAGCACAATTGGATCGATAAATCCCGGAGTTCCACCCCCGTTGGGTTGGGTGGTCGAGCGATGTCTGGCGAAAGAACCCGCAAAACGCTACTTCTCGACGCGCGATCTGGTGCGCGATTTGGTCGCAATTCGGGACCGGCTCACCGATTTGCAGCCGGTGCGACCGGGAGACCGAGCGAGTAACTTGCCCCCCGCGAGCACAGCACTGATCGGCCGGGAAAAGGAGTTGGAGGCAGTAAAGCAGTTGCTGTTGCGACGCGGAGTGCGCATGGTCACAGTAACCGGCCCGGGCGGCATTGGAAAGTCGCATTTCGCCACGGAAGTCGCACGCCAACTCAGCGACCAGTTTCCGTCAGGGATGTATTGGGTGTCGCTAGCCTCGATTTCCGATCCGAACATGATTGCCTCGGTGATTGCGCAAACGCTGGGTGTGCGGGAGTCGGGGGGGCAACGGCCGATCGAAGTCCTGAAAGAATATCTGCGAAAAGCAGTCGCCGCACCGTTGCTTTTATTGATCGACAATTTCGAACATCTGGTGGTCGCTGGGCCGCTGCTTGGCGAACTGCTCGGACAAGCGCCGGGACTGAAGATTCTGGTTACCAGCCGGGCGGCTTTGCGGGTCCACGACGAAAACGAGTTTGCATTGCCGCCACTGGCGTTGCCAGACCGCAAGGCATCGTTAACACTCGCGGCGATGGCAGAGTGCCCAGCCATAGCACTCTTTGTGCAACGCGCGGCAGCAGTCAAGCCCGGCTTCGCCCTTACTTCCGAAAACGCGTCCGCGGTCGGCGAGATCTGTGAGCGGCTGGATGGACTTCCGCTAGCAATCCAGCTTGCCGCGGCGCGGATCAAACTGCTGCCGCCGGCGGCCATGAGGAAGCGCCTGGCGAGTCGTTTGCAGCTGCTGACAAGCGGTGCTCGAGATCTGCCGGCCCGTCAGCAGACGCTGCGGCAGACGATGGATTGGAGCTATGACCTGCTGAGTGAAGCGGAGCAGAAGCTGTTTCGCAGGCTGTCGGTATTCGCGGGCGGATTCGTCCTGGAAGCCGCGGAATCGGTCTGCGACACCAAGCAAGATCTCGGGCTGGACATTCTCGATGGCGTGGCTTCGATGGTCGACAAAAGTCTGGTTCGGCAAGTAGAGCAAACAGATGCCGAACCGCGTTTTCTCATGCTGGAGACGATGCGGGAATACGGCTTGGAGAAACTCGCGGCGAGCGGTGAAGAGGAGCGGACCAAGAAGGCCCACGCGGCCTACTGTCTGGTCCTCGCAGAAGAAGCGGCGTCCGAGACCGACACTGGCGAAGTAAAAGCGTGGATGGATCGTTTCGAAATGGAGCACGACAATTTTCGGGGCGCCTCAGACTGGCTAACGGACAATTGCAACTCCGAATGGAGCCTGCGTTTGAGCACGGCGCTCTTTCGATTCTGGGAAACGCGCGAATATTTCGCAGAGGGACGTCAGCGCTTGGAAGCGGCTCTGCAGCTTCCAAGCGCTAAGTCGCAGAACGGCGTGCGGATGCGAGCTCTGTTTTCGGCCGGCGTTCTGGCGGCAAACCAGGGAGACTACGAACCCTCGAGAAGGCTATTCGGGGAGAACCTGGAAGTCGCGCGCGAGATGCAGGACCACCGAAGTGTCGCAGTTTCCTTGAACGCCTTGGCGATCAACAGCCGCGATATGGGTAATTTGGATATTGCGATCGAGTTGTTTGAAGAGAGCCTGGCGCTGTGGAAACAACTCGGCGACCGTCCGGCGCAGGCTCGCGCCTTGAGCAACCTGGCAACCGTGAAAAAGCTTCAGGGCAAGTACGAAGAGGCGCGCGAATTGTACGAGCAGTGCCAGACCATTTTCGGTGAACTGCGGGACCGGTCGGGTATGGCCTGGGTGTTTAACCACCGGGCAGACCTGCTCAGAGAACAGGGCGACTTGTCCGCAGCACGGTCTTTCTATGAGTGTGGGATCGCGGCGTTTCGAGAGGCCAATGACCGATGGGGGATCGCAGGTTCGCTGGCCGATCTGGGTAACCTGACGCGAGAACAGGGCGACTTCGCGGCGTCCGAGGCTCTGCACCACGAAAGTCTCACCCTCTTCCTCGAGCTTGGGCACAAACGCGGCCAGGCTCGCGGACTCGAATCACTCGCTGCCCTGGCAGCTGCCCATTCTGATTCGGAACGTGCGCTCCGGCTAGCAGGAGCGGCAGCCGCACTTCGGCAAACAATTGGGGCACCTCTGACAGCTGCCGAGCAGACGAAACTCGATCAGTACCTCGATCCAGCGCGGAGACGATTGTCTGCGACGGCAGCACGAGCGGCTTGGCTGGCAGGATGGGTGATGCCGGTGGAGATGGCCGCGAAGATGCTCGTGGAGGCGAAGGATTCAGGCTCAAAACCTATAATAGAAAACGATTAACGTCGTAGATATCGAACTTAAACTCAGGCCACGCTTACCCCGTCACTCTGCCGTAGTTGGATCGATCAAGCGGCGCACGGCCGAGACGCGATTGGCCGGAAACCCACCGCGCCTCGCGTGTTCCCGTATGGTCGCTTCATCCGGAGCGAGATAAACACAATACACTTTATCCCCTGTCACGTAGCTCTGGAGCCATTGGATTTCAGTTCCCATTCCTTGGAGCACTGCCAGAGATTTGCGCGCAATGTCCCGGAGCTCTGCATCCGTTAGATTTCCAGCGCCCGGTATTTCTCTCTCGATAACAAACTTCGGCATATGCTAGCCTCTTGTGTTCCTACTCAGATATTTAGCAGTCCTCTATGCGACCGATTCCTGCCTACGACCAAGCTGGGTTATCTTACACGAGCCACGGACGAAACCGGGAGGCGTCACCGGAGTCAGACCGGAACGTTCTCTTCAGCGTCCGGCTATCGAGACGCTGTTCCTCGGCCTGATTCCTCAAAGCGAAGCAACCAGAGCAGCGTTGCGGAGGGCGAAAGACTTGCGTAGATGTCGCTGTTCCGCGGGCGCTTAGAGGTCGTATCCACAGCAACGGAAAATCCTGAATTCGCGGAGAGTGCTTGATCCCGTAACCGTGAGCTGCGAGAGGCCGCTTCCTTAGCCTTTTCTCAGAAACTGTACCTTCGTTCAGGTGACTCCCGCGCAACCCGTCTCTGCGCCTTTATTGCCCCTCTTCCCTGCGGATGCTACTTTCACTCATTAGTCGCACTCTCGCGGAGCTCACACCGACATGGCCATTACTGTTGACGATCTTCTCCGGCGCGCCGTGGAAAGCAAGGCCTCCGACTTGCACCTCAAAGTCGGCAACCATCCGTACCTCCGCGTCGACGGCCTGCTGACTCCGCTCACCGACGTACCCCGCATCACGCCGGAAGAAATGCTGTCCATGGCGTTCAGCATGATGACCAACCGGCAGAAGCAAAAATTCAAGGAAACCGCGGAATTGGATATGGCTTACGGCGTGGCCGGTTTGGGTCGCTTCCGCGTGAACGTGTTTCAGCAGCGCGGCAACGTCGGCATGGTGCTGCGCGTTATTCCGACCAAGATTCGCACGATCGAAGAGCTGAACCTTCCCAACGTCATCGGCAAAATCTGCGAAGAGCAGCGCGGATTAGTCCTGGTCACGGGCACCACCGGTTCCGGTAAGTCCACCACACTGGCCGCCATGATCGATCGCATCAACGCAAACCGGGCCGATCACCTCATCACCATTGAAGACCCGATCGAATTTCTGCACCGCGACAAGCGCAGCTTCATCAACCAGCGCGAAGTCGAAGTAGACACCGCGAACTTTTCGACCGCGTTGCGCGCCGCCCTTCGCCAGGACCCCGACGTGATTCTCGTCGGCGAAATGCGCGACCTCGAAACGATTTCCACCGCTTTGCTGGCTGCCGAAACGGGCCACCTGGTTTTCTCCACGTTGCATACTCTTGACGCCACCGAAACGATCCAACGCATCATCGCCGTCTTTCCGCCGCCCGAACAAAAACAGATTCGTTTGCAGATGGCCGCCACTCTGAAGGCCGTCGTTTCGCAGCGCCTCGTGCGCCGCGCCGATGACAAAGGCCGCGTCCCTGCCGTGGAAGTCATGATCGCCACCGGTTACATCCGCGATTGCATTATCAACGCGGACAAAACCCGCCTGATCCACGACGCCATCGCCGCCGGTACTTCCCAGTACGGCATGCAGACCTTCGACCAGTCCCTCTTCGATCTCTACACCAAGCAACTGATCACCATCGAAGAGGCTCTCTCGCGCGCCTCGAACCCCGACGAATTCCAGCTCCGCATCCAGGGTATTCGTTCTGCTTCCGACGCCGCTCGCGAGGAAATGGAACGCCAGATGGCCGACTTCGAACGTTTCGCCCGCAAATAAGCAACTTAGGTTCCAGCTCTTTGACCTTGGGAGGCCCCATGAAACGAAATGTAACCTTCGCGTCTCTTCTCTTGCTGATTAGCGCCCTGGCATTGCAGCCCCGCTCTTCCGCTTCGCCCCGCCCACTGAGTAAAGCCGAGCTGCTCGCCCTGGTGGCTGGAAATATCATTCCGGAAAACGTAGCCTTCGACATTCGGTCGCGCGGAATCAGCTTCGTCGCGGGTGCCGCTTATAAGGGGCTGCTGAAGTCGGCTGGAGCCGATTCTCGCGTGCTCGCCGCGCTGGACCACGCAAAATCCGTCGGCGCGACCGCCGACACTTCCGACAACGCTCGGCTGCTGCAACACCTCGGTCAAGCCGGGGCGCTGCTGAAGTCTGGCCAGCTAGACGAGGCTGCTAATGAGCTCACCGACGCCATGTCCGCGACGAGTGCAAAGTCCGAGATCGGCTTCGTGATGGGCATGGTACTGATCTCACAGCAGCGGTATCCGGAGGCCGGGCAGGTCTATGCGCAAATTCTTCAGGATGATCCGCAATTTCCTGAAGTCCATGCCCGCCTCAGCGTCACTTACCTTGAAACCGGCGACTCCGACGAAGCCATCCACCAGGCCCGAGCCGCGCTCGACGAAAATCCGAACAGCGCTCCCGCGCATATGAACCAAGGCCTGGCGCTGCGCAGCCTCCAGCATTTCGACGCTGCCAAGGCCGAGCTCCAGAAGGCCATTCAATGCAAGCCCGACTACGAATTGGCGTACGTCAACCTCGCCAGCCTGCTGGACGACATGAAGGACTTCGATGCCGCGATCAGCTATTTCAAGAAGGCCCTGGTGCTCAACCCGGATGACGTTCGCGGCCGCTACGATCTCGGTGTCACCTACGGCGACAAGGGCGACCTCGTCTCGGCCATCCGTGAATACCGCGAAGTGATTCGCCGCGATCCGCACATGCTCGAAGCGCGACAGAATCTTGGCGCCGCGCTCATACACACCGACCCTGGCGCCGCCATTACGGAATTCCGTGAACTGCAGGCGATCGCTCCTGACTGGCCGCTCTGCCATCAATGCCTTGCGAGTGCGCTCCTCCGCACCGGCAGGCTCCCTGAAGCGGAAAAGGAATATGGCATCGCGATCCAGCAGGACCCCGCCTCGCCTGCACCTCTGAATGGCCTGGGATTGGTCTACGAGACGGAGAAGAAGCTGGACGACGCCCTAGCCCAGTACCGCAAAGCGGAAAAGCTCGACGACTCCGATGCTGCGGCCCACACGAATGTTGGGCGCATCCTCGGGCAGCAAAAGAGCTATTCCGCCGCAATTATCGAACTCAAGCGCGCCAAGGAGCTCGATCCCACTGCCTGGCAAAATTACAATCTTCTCGGCGAATCTTTGGACGGTTCAGGAGACCTCAAAGCGGCCCTCCCGGAATACCAGCAAGCGGTGACGCTCGCGCCGAAAGAACTCTACCCGCGCCTCGACTTGGCCTCCGCCCTCGAACGCTCCGACGACTGGCCGGCAGCTTTGCGCAATTATCATCAGGCGGCCGTCGATGAGCCTCCGCCGGTCGCGAATGGCGCTCCGCATTGGAACTACGACGCACAGCACCGGTACGACAGCGCGCAGCAGCGCTTCCAGCAACACCTGGCCGACTTGCGCGCGAAAGGGAAATCCGCCGACGCCGACGCCCTTGCGGCTCGCGTCAAGGAAGCCGGCTCCGCTGCCGACCTCGGCGACAAGTTCCATTATGCCTTGCAAGCCAGCAAGCAAGCCGTGCAGGACAAGCGCTTCGATGAGGCCGAATCCGCGGCCAAAGAGGCCATTGCCGCGGCCGAAAAAATCCGCCCCATGGATGGCCGTCTCCTCGAAGCCGTAAATCAGCTGGGCAACGTGTATGCCTGGCGCTTGCAGTATAAAGACGCCCAAGCCAGTTATGAGCGGCAGCTTGCTCTGGGTGAGCAGCTCTACGGTTCGCAGTCGGGAAACCTCGCCCCGATTTTCAATTCCCTGGCACTGGTTGCGCTGATGCAGAAGGACTTGGATACCGCCGAGAAGAACTTCTCACGCTCTTTTGAGCTCGACAAGAAAACCTACGGCGACAACAGTGCCGAAGCGGCGAATGACATGGGCGGCCTCTCCCGCGTGTATTTCCTCCGTCAGGATTTTCCCAAGGCCGAAGCCGCGATGCTGCGCAGGATAAAAATCTTCGAAACCCTCTACGGCGAGACGGACTACCGTGTGGCTTTACCCGTCAATTCTCTCTGCGCCTTCTACGACAGCCGCGGGGAGAGCGAGAAGTCCGCGACGTGTCACGCCCGGATGGTGGCTCTCGAAGAAAAGCAATTCGGCGCGGAAAGTCCGTACCTGGTGCGCGATCTGACTGCCGAAGCGCAGGCCCTGCGGAAGCTTGGGCGCAACGACGAAGCAGCCAAGGCCGAACAGCGGATGCAATCGC
>Ga0335073_10004314_pt1 | contig 19895 bp, 17 predicted proteins | sample Lox_Sample_22_FD_207093 | JGI IMG/M metagenome (GOLD analysis project Ga0335073, IMG submission 207093) | Soil microbial communities from Loxahatchee National Wildlife Refuge, Florida, United States - Lox_Sample_2.2 | ecosystem: Environmental > Terrestrial > Soil > Wetlands | place: USA...
GCCATATCGAAGCGCGCGTGATTGCCGGGCCGTTTGCGCGCATGCGTCCGGAATCCCATGTGAAGCAAGGCGCCAAAATCGGCAATTTCGTGGAGCTGAAGAAGTCCACCATTGGCGAGGGAAGCAAAGTTCCGCATCTCTCTTACGTGGGTGACACCAAAGTCGGCGCCAAATCGAATATCGGTGCAGGCACTATCACCTGCAACTACGACGGGTTCCAGAAGCACCCTACCGTCATCGGCGACAAGGTATTCGTCGGCAGCGATTCCACTTTGGTCGCTCCCGTGCGCTTGGCGGACGGCGCTTACATTGCCGCCGGATCGACCATTACCGAAAACGTGCCCGCCAATGCGCTGGGCATCGCGCGCGGGCGGCAGGTCAATAAACCGGGATGGGCCAACAAGAAACGCCGGGAATCGGCAGCGCTAGAGAAGTCCGGCAAAAACAAACGCCATTAAACGCTTGGCGGGCGTCCGGCTCCGGAAGTTTTCCTTTGTATTCCTCTTGGGGAGGTGGCGTCTTCAGCCGCCACGTGAGTCGTCGACGAACGGATCGGGCTTCAGCCCCTGAAGCCTCTGCGGTTGTTCTGCCATTTTCTGGACGGCACACTAAATTTGGCCCGCCATTTCTCCGCCATTTCGTGCACTCCGGGTGTGTTAAAATGTCAATTCCCGAAGGAAACCCGGAGGTGCATCATGAAATTCGGAGTCGTAGTCTTTCCCGGGTCTAACTGCGATCACGACGCCTTCCACGCCATCGGCCACGTTTTGCAGAAGCCGGTCGAGTTCATCTGGCACCAGTCTGAAGATTTGCATCAGTGCGACGCCGTTATTCTTCCCGGTGGATTTTCGTACGGAGATTACCTGCGCACGGGAGCGATCGCGCGCTTTTCTCCGGTAATGAAATCGGTCGAGAAATTTGCGAACTCCGGTGGTCTGGTACTGGGCATCTGCAACGGCTTTCAGATTTTGCTGGAAGCGGGCCTTCTGCCCGGCGCGATGATGCGCAATTCCGGCCTGCGTTTTATCTGCAAACACGTGCACATTCGCGTCGAGAGCACCAGTAGCCCGTTCACTTGTGCGGCGCAGCAGGGGCAAATCCTGACCATCCCGATTGCGCATAGCGATGGGAATTACACCTGCGACGCAGCTACCTTGAAAGAGTTGGACAAGAACCAGCAGATCCTGTTCCGCTATACCAGCGGTGATGGAAAAGATGACGCCGCCGGCAATCCCAACGGTTCCGTCGCAAATATCGCCGGCATCTGTAACCGGGCACGCAACGTCGCGGGATTGATGCCCCATCCGGAGCGCGCCGTGGAACAAATGTTGGATTCCAACGACGGCCTGGTCGTTTTCCGCTCGATGATCGAAGCGCTCGTAGGCACCGCAAAGGCCACTGCGTGAAGCACTGGGCCAGCAAAACAGAATTTGCATAGGGGCACGCTCAATCGTGCCCCTATAGTTTTCTCAGCACGAAAAGGCACGAAACCAATGGCTACGGCACAAACAGAAATCAAGGTAACGCCGCAGATCGCCGCGGAGCACGGAATTACCCCGGAGGAATACGCGCGCATTCAAGAAATTTTGGGTCGCGTCCCGAACATCACCGAACTCGGCATTTTCACCGTAATGTGGAGCGAACATTGCTCCTACAAATCGAGCAAGGTGCACCTGAAGCGCTTGCCGACGCGCGGCAAATTAGTCGTACAAGGTCCGGGCGAAAATGCTGGCGTGGTCGACATCGGCGATGGCCTCGTCGCCGCCTTCAAAATTGAATCGCACAACCACCCCAGTTACGTGGAACCGTTTCAGGGCGCGACCACCGGCGTTGGCGGCATTCTCCGCGACATTTTCACCATGGGCGCGCGGCCCATTGCCGTCCTCGATTCCCTGCGTTTCGGCGAAATCACCGCGTCGCCAACCACCAGCGAAGAAGATGCCGCCAAAAATCGCCGCATTCTGGATGGCGTGGTACGCGGCGTAGGCAGCTACGGCAATTGTTTTGGCGTTCCGACGATCGGCGGGGAAGTGGCCTTCGAACCGTGCTACGCGCAGAACCCGCTGGTGAACGCTCTAGCGCTGGGCATTGCCCGCAAGGAAGAGATTTTTCTGGCGAAAGCCAAGGGCATCGGCAATCCCGTGATTTATGTTGGAGCGAAAACCGGGCGCGATGGCATTCACGGCGCGTCGCTGCTGGCTTCCGCGGAGTTCACCGAAGAATCGCAGCAGAAGCGGCCCAACGTGCAGGTCGGCGATCCTTTCATGGAAAAACTGCTGCTCGAAGCGTGCCTGGAGGCGATGAAGACCGGTGCTGTGGTCGCGATTCAGGATATGGGCGCCGCCGGACTCACTTGCTCCACCTGCGAAATGGCGTCACGCGGGGCCACCGGCATCGAAATCGATCTCGCCAAGGTGCCGCAGCGCGAGACCGGCATGACGCCGTACGAAATCATGCTCAGCGAGTCGCAGGAACGCATGCTGCTCGTTGCGGAAAAAGGCCGCGAGCACGAAGTTCTTGCCGTGTTCAAGAAGTGGGGACTCGATGCCACCGTTGTCGGCGACGTGACCGACGGCGGCATGCTCGTCGTGAAAGACCACGGCCGCTTGGCCGCGCAAATCCCTGCGCACCCGCTGGCCGAAGAAGGTCCGGTATACAACCGGCCGATTGCCGAGCCCACCCCGCGCAAGGAAACCGAAAATGATTGGTACAAGTTTGCGGCCGAAGGCGCGAACCTCACCGCCAATTTCCAAAAGCTGCTGGCCTCGCCTACCATCGCTTCGAAACGCTGGATCACCGAGCAATACGACAGCATGGTGCGTACCAACACACTCGCAGGACCGGGCGCCAGTGACGCGGCGGTGGTGCGCCTCAAAGAAACAAAACGCGCCCTGGCTCTGGCAACCGACGGCAATGGCCGCTGGTGCCAGCTCAATCCCAAAGTGGGCGCGATGCACGCGGTCGCAGAGGCGGCGCGCAACGTTGCTACCAGCGGCGCGCGGCCTATCGCCGCCACCAACTGCCTCAACTTTGGCAGTCCCGAAAAACCCGAAGTGATGTGGCAGTTTTCCCAGGCCATCGATGGAGTCGGCGAAGCTTGCGTCGCGCTGGGCACTCCGATTACCGGCGGCAACGTGAGCTTCTACAACGAAACCTTAGGCAAGTCGATTTATCCCACTCCAGTGATCGGGATTCTCGGTATTTTGGAAGATGCTTCCAAGATTCTTAAAGTCGCCTTCAGAAATGTGGGTGACGCCATTGTGCTGCTTGATGGCGCGACCTTCCGAACTCCCGCGCCTCTACAGCAAGCGCGCGAGTTGTCGTCCTCGGAATATGCAAAGACGATCGCGGGAATCGTCGCGGGTGAGCCGCCTGCGATCGATCTGCACGCCGAGAAGCGCCTGATCGATGCAATGGTTGCCCTCGCCGAAGCGGGAACGGTTCGCTCGGCCCACGATCTCAGCGACGGCGGCCTGGCGGTTGCTCTTGCCGAATGCTGCTTTGCGTCAAACGGTTTGGGCGCAAGCGTGGAACTCGACGCCGCCGCCGCCGCGGAATTTGCGCTCTTTGGCGAACACGGCACCCGCGCTATCCTCTCCGTGGCCCCGGAACAAGTTGCCGCCGTTCTTGCGACTGCGCGACAATATGATCTGGGCGCTCTCCAAATCGGCAAGGTGACCGGTGACAACGCCCTGCGCATCCAATATAAAGGAGTGGCCGTTGTTTCAGCGCCAATCCCAACTCTGAAAGACCAGTGGGCTCATTCGCTCGAGCGCAACTTGAAGATCCAATGACCAACATACCGGCATACGCGGATGATCGATTCCACGATGAGTGTGGCGTTTTCGGCGTCTTCGGCCATCCCGAAGCGGCCAACCTCACCTATCTGGGACTCTATGCGCTGCAGCATCGTGGGCAGGAGTCGGCCGGGATTGTAGCCAGCACCGGAACAGATCTGAATCTGCACAAAGCCATGGGCGAAGTGGAAGAAATTTTTCAGCCCAGTGTTTTGGCCAAGTTGAAGGGCCCAAGCGCCATGGGGCACACCCGTTATTCCACCGCGGGCGATAAGGCGCTGCTGAACGCGCAGCCCATCATGATCGATTGCAATAAGGGCAAAGTCGCTGTCGCGCACAACGGCAATCTTACCAACGCGCTGGAGCACCGCCGCCGGCTGGAGCATCGCGGCTCTATTTTTCAAACCAATAGTGACACCGAAGTGATCGTGCATTTGATCGCGCGCTCGCAAGCCCGAAATTTTTCCGCCGCCTTGGGCGATGCACTGAATCTCGTCGAAGGCGCTTACTCGCTGCTGGTGCTGACTCCCGAAGAACTGTACGCGATTCGCGACCCGCGGGGCTTCCGGCCTCTCGCGCTCGGCAAAATCACCACGGCAGAAGGTGCCGAAGCTTGGGCGGTGGCTTCGGAGACTTGTGCCTTCGATTTGATCAACGCCGAATACATTCGCGATGTCGAGCCCGGTGAAATGTTGCGCATTTCGCGCTCCGGCATTGAATCCATTCGTTTCAGCGCGCCCAAACCTCACCAATTCTGCATCTTCGAGCACGTCTATTTTTCGCGGCCGGATAGCACCGTGTTTGGACGTTCGGTCAACGAGTCTCGCGAAATGCTGGGCAGGCTTCTCGCGCGGGAACATCCTGTCGAGGCAGACATGATTGTGCCCATTCCCGACTCCGGAGTCCCCGCCGCCATCGGCTATGCGCTCGAATCCGCCATCCCCTTCCGCATGGGCCTGATCCGCAACCACTACATTGGGCGCACCTTTATCGAGCCTTCCCAGGCCATTCGGAATTTTGGCGTCAAGTTGAAGCTGAACCCCGTACGGAACTTAGTGGCCGGCAAACGCGTTGTATTGGTAGACGATTCGATTGTGCGCGGCACGACCAGCCGCAAGCTGGTGCGCCTGATGCGTGAAGCGGGAGCCAAGGAAGTGCACATGCGCATCAGTTGCCCGCCAACCATTTCGCCCTGCTATTATGGCGTGGATACCCCTACGAAAGAGGAGTTGATCGCCTCTTCAAACACGCCCGAGCAGATTTGCAAGTATTTGGGTGCGGACTCCCTTGGTTATCTGTCGCTCGCCGGATTGCGGCAGGCGGTGAACGACCAGAAAGGGGAGTTCTGTTCCTCGTGTTACACCGGCGTCTACCCGACCGACCTGGTGCAACTCGAAGTGAAAGAAGACAACACCAACGCGCGGCTGAAAGAGGAAGTTACGGTGGAACGTGAAGGCTAAACCAACCGGTACGTCGAAAAACAAGGTGAACCCAACCGAGCATCCCTTCGGTGCTCGCGTGAAGCAGGAAATGATCGCGTGGTTTTGGGTCGTTCTTGTGTTTCTGCTGGTGAACGGCACGTTGGGTCAGGCGCGCGTGATTCCCTCGGGCTCGATGGAAAACACGCTATTGGTGGGCGATCACCTGATCATGAGCCGTATCGGCTACGACGCGGGTGTTCCGTTCACTCCTTGGCATATTTCGCTGTGGAAGAATCCTCACCGCCAGCAAATGATCATCTTCCATCCGCCGTATGGGCACAATAATCCCGACCTGATCAAGCGCGTCATCGGCCTGCCCGGCGACACCATCGACGTACACGACGGCGCAGTGTGGATTAACGGCAACAAGCTCGAAGAGAACTACACCACCGGTCCTACGCGCATGCCCTCGCCGGACGAACGGCTACCGCGCTTCCACGGCTTACCAATGACCGTACCGAAAGATCAGTATTTCGTGATGGGCGACAATCGCGGCAACTCCTACGACAGCCGTTTTTGGGGTTGCGTCCCGCGCGATGTCATCATCGGTACGCCCGTGACCATTTACATGTCCGTCGACGAGCCTGAAGACGCCTGGAGTGGCAATATCAGCGAGCGGTTCCTGGCGTACGCCGACGCGGTCATCCATCCCAGTAAAGTTCGCTGGAAAAGATTGTTCGAAACGTTTTGAACGCGGCTGGCAGTCTGTGTTGGGTAGCCGTGCGTGGCTCCATGACGGTTAAGGTGACTCGTGAAAGCGGATGCAATCAATACGAAAGTGAAGAAGGAAGAAGCGCCGGCAGTGCCGTTGAGCGTGCGCGTCAAAAGTGAAGTCATCGCGTGGTTCTGGGTGATTCTCGCCTTTCTGCTCATCAACGGCACGCTCGGTCAAGCCCGGGTAATTCCCTCCGGGTCCATGGAAAACACCCTGCTCATCGGCGATCACCTGATCATGAGCCGGATCGGCTATGACGCCGGCATTCCCTTTACGAATATCCACGTTCCGCTCTGGCGTAATCCCAAGCGGCAGCAAATCATTATTTTCAAGCCACCTTTCGATCCAACGCAGCCGGACTATGTGAAAAGGGTCATCGGCCTGCCCGGCGATACCATCGATATTCGCGATGGCGCCGTCTGGATCAATGGCAAGCGCCAAGCCGAGCCTTACACCCTCGGTCTTACCGAGCCGGCTCCGGCGGGTCAAGCTCCCATCGGCTACGAAGTCACCAAGTTTCCCTATAAGGTCCCAGAAAATTGTTATTTCGCCATGGGCGATAATCGTGGCAATTCCTACGACAGCCGTTTCTGGGGATGTGTGCCGCGCAAAGATATTCTAGGCACGCCCGTCATTATCTACATGTCTCTGGATGCGCCACGTGATGCGTGGAATGGCGACATCGGCGCGCGTTTCGAGGCCTACCTCAATGCGCTCATCCATCCCGGAACTGTACGGTGGCGCAGACTGTTCCATGTGTTTTAAGCTGTAGGTGCCCTGACACACCCAGAGGCGGGGCTGCTGTAGGATTCAAGAACATGACCGCCCACCGTGTGACTTGTGACGCATCGCTCTTCCTTAGTGGCCGCTCCGGTCTCTGTGGCCATGAGTCAGCAAGCTGCACAACTGCTATACCGCGAAAGAACCAGAACCACTCGTAGAGGCGGCTAAATATGAAATACGCCGACGCAGGAGTAAATATAGCTGTCGCTGACGACGCCAAGCAGCGCATCCGTCACCTTGCCAGCAAAACCTTTTCGCCTGCGGTTCTTGGTGGCATTGGCGGCTTCGGTGCCTTGTTCGCCTTGGACGGCAAGCGCTGGGCGGAGCCGGTCTTGGTATCCAGCGCCGATGGTGTGGGCACCAAACTCAAAATTGCCATGGCGATGGGTGTGCACTCCACCGTCGGTGGCGACCTCGTCAATCATTGCGTGAACGACATTCTTGTGCAGGGCGCCGAGCCGCTGTTCTTTCTCGATTACCTGGCCATGGGCAAGCTCGAGCCCAACGTCGTCGAACAACTGGTCGACGGCATGAGTCGGGCTTGCCGTAAAGCGGCCTGCGCGTTGATCGGTGGCGAAACTGCCGAGATGCCGGGTTTCTATCCGCCGGGCGAGTACGACCTTGCGGGCTTCATTGTTGGCGCCGTGGAACGCAAGAAGATTCTTTCCGGCAAGTCCGTCAAGCCCGGCGACACTTTGCTGGGGCTACCCTCGGCGGGATTGCACACCAACGGCTATTCGCTGGCCCGCAAACTCGTCTTCGAAGTGGCCAAACTGAAACCCGAGACTTATGTCGCCGAGGTCGGCAATAAAATCGGGGCCGAGTTGCTGAAGCCTCACCTTTGCTACGCACCGGCCGTCAAAAATCTTTTGGCCAAGGGTTGGGTTTCCGCCATGGCGCACATCACCGGTGGCGGCATTCCCGGCAATCTGCCACGCGTGCTGCCCAGCGGCGTGAAAGCCATCATCGATCTGGACGCCTGGCCCGTTCCCTCTATTTTCAAATATCTCGCGAAGTTGGGTGAAATCGACACCGACGAATTGCTGCAGTCTTTCAACATGGGCATCGGCATGATTGTGATTGTACCTGCGGAGCACGTGAAGAACGCCGAAGCCGATTTGAAACGGCGCCGCGAGAAATTTTTCCGTATCGGCCGCATCGAACGCGGCGATACTGGCAAAGCGCGTTTGATTTATTCCGGCGCGCTCAACCTGCAGGCGTAAATAGCTTGTGGAGAACCGCCTTCTTAGGAGCCGGGGGTTTTTAGCCCCCACGTACGTCGCACAACATGAGGCGGGCTTTTAGCCCCTGAAAATTTCTCGTTCGACTTTTCCGAAGATTTTTAAGCGAGTCCTCTGAATAGTTCTGTTCGCTTCTGGGCTGAGGGTGCCTTTTTGAAACGGCGCCGCTCTTCGCGAAACGCTCGTTGCTCCTTCCATTTCCTTTTTCCTGCACCAAATCCTTTTCTTTTCCATTGGCATTTTGCGTGCACCTTCACGAGCGGGCGGAAGATTGTGTCTCTGCTGTCGCCTGCACGCAAGAAAGGAAAACAAGTATGCCGTTGATGAGTTGGAACGAAAAAATGGCGGTCGGCGTCAGATTGCTCGACACCGATCACCAGAAACTAGTAGGCCTGTTGAATGAACTCTACGATGCGGTCATGAAAGGCCAGGGAAAAGAAACGTTGGGCAAGGTGCTCGATGGTTTGGTGGATTACACGAAAATCCATTTCGCCCATGAAGAGAAGTTTTTTGCTCAGACCAACTATCCCGCTGCCGCCGCCCACAAAAAAGAACACGATGCGCTCACTCGCCAAGTGCTGGAGGTGCAGAAAAAGTATCAGAGAGGTCAGACCGTCGCGCTTTCCCTCGAAGTCATGAACTTTCTGAAGAACTGGTTGGTCAACCACATCCAGGCATCTGACCAGAAATATGGTCCGTACCTGAACAGCAAAGGCATTCACTAGCGCTCGCTTCGCCGCTTGCAAACAAACCGGCACCATCAACGAAAGGTGCCTGCCGGAAGGGATGGCCGGCAGGCACTTGTGCACGTTCGCCCGTCGCTGGGAACGCGGACTACGGAATCGCGGCAGTCACCTGATTCGAGTAGCTGCTTTCCTGACCCGACGAGTTTAGATCCGTCGCCACGTAATAATACGTCTGGCCTGCCGTAACGCTGCTATCGGTATACGACGTGGTCGAAAGCGCGCTGCTATTCACTTTAGTATACGGCCCTCCCGACACCGTCCCGCGATAGAGATTGTAGGCCACCGCCGCGGAAGAGCCTGCCACCCAATTCAACGCCACGGAATAGGTTGTCGGTGCCGTGCCTGTGCCTGTAAGCGTGACGGTCGCCGGCGAATTGGAAGCGTTGCTGGTCACCGTGGCGCTTCCGCTGAGATTACCTGTACTCGTCGGATCGAACACCACGCTGAAGGAAGTGGATTGCTGCGCAGCAAGCGTGATCGGCAAAGATATCCCCGAAGCCGAAAAACCGCTGCCGCTAGCGGAGACGCTCGAGATGCTCACATTCGCGTTGCCGGTGTTCGTCACCGTCACTGTTTGATTCGCGCTGGTGTTGGTGGTCACACTGCCGAAATTCACAGAAGTCGGCGAAGTCGAGAGCGTCAGAACCGGAGCGACGCTGCTGCCCGACAATGCCACCACCACGGGCGAGGTTGGCGAATTGTTGGTCAGCGACAGGTTCGCGTAGAACGTGCTTGCCGACGCCGGTGTGAAATTCACTGAGAAACTGGAGGAAGCGCCGGGAGCCAGCGTCATCGGCACCGTCAGGCCGGACATCGTGAAGGTTGTCCCCGCCAACGATGCTGCGGAAACCGTCAGATTGGCTGTGCCGGTATTTTTGATCGTCACCGCTTGCGTGTTCGTTACTCCCACCGAGACGTTGCTGAAGCTCACGCTCGCAGGAGTTATGGAAATTGCCGGCTGAACCCCGGTTCCGGAAAGCGCCACTGTCGCGGGCGAATTGGTTGCGCTGCTGACCACCGTGAGGCTGCCGGTTGCGCTGCCCACCGCCGTCGGCGCGAAGCCAACAGACAGCGACAGACTGTTTCCCACGGCAAGAGAAACCGAGCCCGATAAGCCGCTCACGGCAAATCCACTCCCGGACACCGTAGCGGACGAAACCGTCACCGCGCCGGTTCCTGTGTTCGTCAACGTCACGGACTGTGTCGCCGAACTTCCGACGAGCGTTCCGGCGAAGCTCAGACTGCCTGCGCTGCTCGAGAGCAAATACGTCGTGGCTGGCGCGGCTGCTTTTCCCGTCCCACTGACTGGCACGGAAACCGTGCTTTCTCCGTCGCCATATTTTATGGTTACGGCGATGCTCCCGCTGTAGGAACTGGCCGCATTGGGCAGAAACACCACGCTGAACGATGCTGTCGCATGTTCCGCAAGAGTGAGAGGTGTTGCCGGGCCAGTCACGAGAAATTCCGACAAGCCGCTTTTGACCGACACGATTTCGCGCGAGCGCGAACTTTCATTGGTAATCGCAATGGTTTGTGCTGCCGAATCTGTATTTACCGTGACGCTGCCGAAGGCCAGCGAACTCGGCGTGACACTTACTTCTGCGGAACGAGGGGAAGCTGCAAAAACCGTGGAAGCTGCAAAAGACACTACTGCAAGCAGGCACACCAATACCTTTTTACCCATGGGCGGATAATCCCTCAATTATTTTGTGGAGCGGAATTGGGTGGGAAGGGGGACCCGGGGCCGCTCGGATAACTACATGGTTCACGATAGAGAGCAGGAATAATCCGCGCTACTGGTAAGAAGGGCAAATGAAGAACAGGTCTGCACATTTCCGGCCGGGCAAGAAATCCTGTCCCGGATTGTGACGTCTGCACTAGACCTTTGTGTCGCACCAAACTCGGTTTGATCTTCTATGCGGCCGTCATTTGGACGAGGTCTCTGATTGTGCTAACGTTTTTCGTTTATGAACAAGAGAATTGGGGTTCTCTTAAGTGGTCGTGGCTCAAACTTTGAGGCGCTGGCGGACAGTGTCGCTGCCGGCAGGATTCCCGACGCCGAGATCGTTGTGGTCATCAGCAATCAACCCGATGCGCTGGGGCTGAAGCGCGCACAGGAGCGCGGGATTCCGGCAAAAATGATTCCGTCGAAAGGATTGCAGCGCGAAGCTTACGATCGCCAGGTCGTTGCCGTGTTGCAGGAATGTAAGGTCGATCTGATCTGCCTGGCGGGTTATATGCGGTTGCTCTCGCCTTATTTTGTCGCGGCTTTTCCCCGGAAAATTTTGAATATTCACCCATCGCTTCTGCCATCGTTTCCCGGCCTCGAAGCGCAAAAACAAGCGCTGGACCATGGCGTAAAATTCGCCGGCTGCACCGTGCATTTTGTCGATGAAAACCTCGATGCCGGTCCGATTATTCTTCAGGCAGTCGTTCCGGTTCTGGATAAGGACGACGAGCACGCCTTGTCGGAGCGCATTCTTAAGGAAGAGCACCGCATCTACAGCGAGGCAGTGAAATTCATTCTCCAAGGAAACTGGCGCATCGCAGGCCGCCGTGTTCTGAACGATTACATTCCACCCACATCATGACCACCGAATCTCATTTCAAACCCGTCGAACAGCAACTCGAATACCTGAAAAAGGGCGTGGCCGAAGTCATCCCGGAAGACGAGTTGAAGCAGAAACTCGTCAGTTCCGTGAAAACCGGCAAACCCCTTCGCGTGTACTTGGGCGTCGATCCAACCGCGCCGGACATTCACCTTGGCCACACTGTGGTGTTGCGCAAGCTCAAACACTTCCAGGACATGGGCCACACTGCCATTTTCCTTATCGGCGATTTTTCCGCCATGATCGGCGATCCTACCGGACGTTCCGAAACGCGGCCTCCGCTGAGCCGCGAAGAAGTGCAAGCCAACGCTGACACCTATCTCGCGCAGGTTTACAAGATTCTCGACAAAGACAAGACCGAAGTTCGCTACAACAGCGAATGGCTTGGCGGAATGTCCAGTTACGATATTGTGCGCTTGTGTGGCCATTACCGCCTGGCTCGCATGCTCGAGCGCGAGGATTTTCGTTCGCGCCTCGAAAACAACCTGCCCATCGCCGTTCACGAATTACTCTACCCATTGCTCACCGCTTACGACGCGGTCATGCTGAAGTCCGACGTCGAACTGGGCGCCACCGAGCAAAAGTTCAATATTCTGGTGCACCGTGAAATTCAGCGCGAGTACGGACTCCCGCCTCAAGTGGTCTTCACCATGCCCATTCTGGTGGGCCTCGATGGCGACCGCAAAATGTCCAAGAGCCTCGGCAACTACGTCGGCATTACCGAGCCACCCGCCGAAATGTTCGGCAAAATGATGTCCATTCCCGACGGCTTGATGTGGAACTACTACGAGTTGGTCACCGACCGCACTCCGCAGGAAATCGCGGAGCTAAAGAATGAAGTAAAGAGCGGCAAGTTGCACCCGATGGACGCCAAGATGCGCCTTGCCGAAGAAGTGGTCACCAATTTTCAGGGCGCCGAAGCGGGCCGAAAAGCCGCGGAAAATTTCCAACGTGTCTTCCGCGAACGCCAGGCGCCGGAAGAAGCGCCGGTGCAGAAGGTTCCTCGGGGAGTCGCGCAGAAGCTAACCGCGTTGCTGGTGGAATGGAAAATGGCACCATCGAAAAGCGAAGCCGAGCGCCTGATCAAGCAACGTGGAGTCGAGATCGACGGCGTATGTGTCGAAGACCCGCGAAAAGAACTGGATTTAAGTAAGCCAGCCGACTTTTTACTCCGTGCCGGCAAGAAAAAGTTTTTGCGGGTTGTAGTCGAGTAGCCTGCCGCTCGATTACCCTTCCACTCTTCATGCAGCGTGCAAATCACCTGCCATTCCGACCATAAGTGGTACAGGCACTCCTGCCTGTGCAGCTGAGGGATCTGCTTTTCGCCGGAATGAACGAAACAGCGCAGGTAGCCTACATCGTATCTATGTCATTCCGAGGGCGGGTTTCGCCCAAGGAACCCGCTGTTTCTTCGCGCTCTAATTCAAAATATTCTCAACCAGTAACGCCACGTGTCGCGCAATAGCCGGCGCGGCGGTAAGACCAGGCGACTCTATGCCCACCAGCTGCAGTACCCTCGGGAATTCCCGGTCTGGCTCAATGACAAAGTCACCCATTCCTTTTTTTGAAGGCGGCGACAGCTTGGGCCGCAACCCCGTGTACGCCAACTGTAAATCGCTTTCCTCGATTTCCGGCACCATCTGCTTCACGTCGTCCGCGAATTCCGGAATGGTCATGCGCTCCCGCTCGTAATTGTCTTTGCTGTCTACATATTTGGCGGTGGGCCCCAGCAGCAGCGTGCCCCATAACGTCTTCGTGAAATGCAGCCCCAGCGACAGCCCATCCGGACGCGGCAAAGGATAAACCAGGTTCCGCACCAGCTCGGCATGCGGCCCGCGAATTTCGCAATACTCGCCGCGCACCGGATAAATTGTCCAGGGACGCGGACCCAGCAGTCGCGCCACTTCATCCGCATAGAGTCCCGCCGCATTGATCACACAACGCGCTTCCACGCATTCGTTTTCGTGCTGCTCGTCATCTCCGATCGACAGCGTCACGCGCAGCAGTTCGCCGTGGGGCTCCAAAGCCTCCACCTTTGCATGCGTCAGCAGATTGGCGCCTTGGCCTTCGGCCACGCGCGCGTAGGCATGCACCAATTCCTCAGCGGAACAAATACCCGTGGACGGCACATAGAGTGCGGCGGTAGCGCGCACGTGCGGTTCGAACTCGCTGATTTCCGCCGGCCCGATGATCCGCAAGCCTTCCACGCCGTTTTCCTGGCCTTTTTTCAGCAGCGCATGCAGTTGCGGCTCCTCGTCCTGCGCTTTGGCCACCACCAGTTTCCCGCAGTTACGGTGCGGTACGCTGTGCTTCGCGCAAAATTCTTTGCTCGTGCGATTGCCTTCCACGCACAGCCGAGCTTTCCAGGACCCCGTGGGGTAGTAGATCCCGGAGTGAATCACGCCGCTATTGCGCGTGCTCGTCGACATCCCGAATTTCGGAAATTGCTCCACCAGAAAAATGTCTTGCCAACGCCGCGATAACGCTTCGGCAATCGCGCACCCGACCACTCCACCGCCAACAATCAGAATATTGACCTGGTCCATAACCTTATAGAATACGCCCGAAAGCCTCACCTTCGAACAGCGCGCGCGTGGCTTATTGCCGCCAGCGTACGATTAGAACTACGGTCTGGGTGCCGCACCCTTCGGGTTTAAGGGTGCGGATTTTTTTCGGCCCAGGATACCTCACCAGGATCAATCCTCGGGTTCGTGCCCGATTTCATCGAAAAACACTTTGCAGGGTTCCAGATGCGCTTCCGTCCCGTCGTGCACCGCGAATTGCGCGCCTTTCTCTTTCTGGTAGCCATTCTTCCACAGCGACGCGCTGCCGTATTCCCCGTCCTTGTTTACCGCGTAGTAGTACAAATGGAAGGTTCCCAGCTTTTGCTTGTCTCCGTTGTAATTGCGCACCACCCGGCCCAGCGCTTCCAGGCACGCGTCCGACGGCTTCATGCCCCTGCGCATCAGCTCCACAATCGTGTGCCCGCCGCTAATCTTGATGTTTTCTTCGCCCTTCCCGGTCGATCCGGCCGCGCCCACGTCGCCATCGACAAACAAGCCGGCACCGATAATCGGCGAATCCCCCACGCGCCCCGGAATCTTCCACGCCAAGCCCGAAGTCGTGGTTGTGCCGCTCACTTCGCTTTTTTCATTCACGGCCAGGCAATTGATGGTTCCCGTCGGGGGATGATTGATCACTTGGATGGCGTAAGCGATTTGTTCCGGATCGTTATCAAATATCTGCGCCACCGCCGCCTTCCACTCCGGGCTATCCGTGCCCGGGCGCCAGTTGAAACTGGTGCGCGCTTTATACGCCAGCCAAATCTTGCGCGAAGCGTCTGTCAGCAGGTTTATTTCTTCGAAGCCTTCATCAACCGCAAACCGTGTGGCCCCATTGCCCACGATCATCACGTGGTTGGTCCGTTCCATCACCACTTTTGCCAACTTCGCCGGGTTCTTAATGCCTTGCACCGAAGCAACGGACCCGGCGCGGCGCGTCGGCCCATGCATGACGCTGGCATCCAATTCCACCACTCCGTCCTCATTGGGTAAGCCGCCGTAGCCCACGGAATGATCATTGGGATCGTCTTCTACAATCGTCACCGTTGCGATCACCGCGTCCAGCGTGTCTCCGCCGGATTTCAAAATGTCCATCCCTTTCCCAAGCGCGTGCAGTCCGTTCACTGACGAAATCATCACCGGCCGTTTCGCATTCGCCGCGGGAACCTTCGAAACCGTCAGCGAGGCGTTCTCACCAAAAAGGTTGCCGGTACCCGCCAGCGCGCTACCGGCCAGCGTGGTCGCAAAAAACTTCCTTCGACTCCAACGGTCCATGACGGATCTCCTTTAGCAAAGGATTAACGGACTTGTCGAACTCTATTCCAGATTCCGCGAGAAGGGAAATCGCTCCGGGTGAAAGTTTAATCCGTGCCGCCGAGTGGAAGGAAATACTGTGTGCCTTTCACCGGCTCTTGCAACCGGCGAAGCAGCTGTTGCAGATCTTCGCTGCGTTCCACGAAATCGATCTCCGAAGTGTCGATCACCAATAAGTCTGCGCCTTCGTAATGGAAGAAAAAATGTTCGTACGCGCGAGAAACTTCTTCCACGTATTCCGGGGAAATCTGCCGCTCTTCGTGTGCTTTTTTCTTCGCGATCCGTGCGCGCAGCACTTCCGGTTTGGCCTGGAGGTAAATCACCAGATCGGGCTGCGGCAGTTCAACGGTCACCGCCTCGTAGTAACGCTCGTACAATTTCAGTTCCGCGTCATCCAGGTTCAAGTTGGCGAAGATTCGGTCTTTTTCCATCAGGAAGTCGGAGATCACTGGCCCTGGCGTATCTCCGCCCACACCTTCGCGGATACGCTTCTGACGCTCCATCAGGAAGTACAACTGCGACTGAAAAGCCGCTCCGGGCTTTTCGTCGTAAAACGCCGCCAAAAACGGGTTGTCTTCGCAGTCGTAGATGCGGCGGGCGTGCAGGCGCTCCGCCAGGATGCGTGCCAGGGTAGTTTTACCTACGCGCAGGGGGCCTTCAATGACAATGAACCGGGGAGGTTTGGAGCCGGGCTTTGGCTGGCGTGCACGTTTCGCCGAAGAATCGGAAGCGGGCATTAGGCCTCGGGCAGAGAGCTCTACAGCACTATACCTACAGCGCGGGATTATAGCAGTTCCCGCTAGGGTTGTATCGGGCTTTGCCCCCTAAATGGTACGAACGGTTCAAATTAGGGTTCTACCCGCGAATGCCGTGGAGTACTAAGACTTCCATGACCAATTGGCCAGTGACACCTGTCCTAGCGTACAGTAAAGTTCACCCACGTTGCAGTTGTCCCGGAACCCTCTCTCGGCCCTGCAACTCTGAGGTGGCCTTTGATTCTTTCCGCGCTTGTTTTGTTTTGCTGCACCTCGATACCGGCGGATGCTTCTCGCACTCCTGTTGCCGCTGCTTCGCCCGCTGCCGTTACCCTCACTGCATCCGACCCCACTGCGGACGCCACGTCCAGCAAACCAGATGCGCCGCTTCCCAAATTAGCTGCGGCCGCGTCTTCGAAAGCTGAAACCGATTTAGCAGCAACCAGCGACGCCGCCGCCGAGCCTTCCGCCTTGCCGCCCATTAGCAGTCCCGTAAAACCCGCCGTCACGGCTTCTTATGAATCTTCCACCGACCGCAAGATTTGGTATGGCTTGATGGTTGCCGGCCATGGCGCCGCCGCTTTCGACGCCTGGACCACCCGTCGCGCCATCAGCAGCGGCTATGGAGTGGAAGGCGATCCGTTGCAGCGGCCCTTCGCCAATTCGGGCGCGATCTATGCCACCACGCAAATCACTCCGCTGATTATGGATTATCTGGGCCATCGCATGATGCGCAGCCGCCATGAGTGGATGCGCAAGACCTGGTGGATACCGCAAGCCGCCAGCGCCAGCGTTTCTCTGGGTGCCGGCATTCACAATTACCGCATGGTGCCCTGAGTCCGGCTCAGCGATTGACCGCCGCAAATACAAAAACAACCAGAAAACCCTACCGCATTTTCATGGAGTAGTAATCCTCGCTGGCCCTGCACCCGAACGACACCATACCTCAGATAGCTCTCGCATCTTCGCGACCATGCGCGATATAGTATGCCTATCCTGTCTGAGCCGTTTCCCGCCTCGGCGCTTCTTTTGGGGACAAAAATCCTTCAGACGGGTTAAGATTTCGTTGCCCTGGGAATTACCGGCCAGTTCGCTGAACGTGCCAAGCTGACTGGAGAGACTGAGGGGAAGTGTATGAAGAAGGTATTGTGGGGTGTACTGCTCATTGCGGGGTTGGCTTGTGGAGTATGCGCGCAGGACGCCGGTGTGTCGCCAGCGCGCACAAATACCTCCTCGAATTTTTCCGACAATTTTTCCGCGCCGCTCACGTTGTCCCCTTCTAACGCCGCCGGCGATTTTTCGCTTTCGAATTCGCCCTCCACTGCCAACCTATTTCCTTCATCCCCCACCCCAGCTGCGGCGCCGGATCCCAACCCAACGCCGAAATACGTCTTTTTCGGCGAGCGCGATGATTATCGTTGGCAGTTAGGCGTGGGCTTTGATTACGTGCATTTCAACTCGCGCGCTTTCGACACCAACATGTACGGTCTGAACACCACGCTAACCTACTACACCAATACCTGGTTTGCGTTGGAGGGTACGGCCATCGAGGTCTTTGGGCCGACGCTTTTCAATAGCAATGACCACGCCAAAATGTTTGCCGGCGCCGGCGGCATCCGCATTGGTGGTCGGCGTGCCCGCTGGGAGCCCTATGGCCATGGCTTGGTCGGCGGCAGCCATTTGCAGGTGCAGACCGCCTACGGGGGGCGCAACGCTCTGTTCGCGTTGGCTGGCCTGGGCATCGATTACCGGGTGCACTCCCGCTTGTCGCTGCGTGCCGAGGCCGACTGGATGTATACCGGGTACTTCAGTGAGGCCCAGAATAATTTCCAACTCGTCGGCGGCGCCGTCTTCCACTTTTAGGGATTTAATCGAGAGCTTACCGTTAATCCCCTGGTAATTCCAGGGCATGGGTGCCCTATGCGCAGCGTGCCCGTGCGCCCTGTGATGCGCATCACACGAACCGCCTCCGGCCCGTGAGATAGTGGCCTTAAGTCTACGGATAGAGGATTCAGAAAGCTCACCGCGAATCTATCCCCAACAGAAAGGAGTGTGTCATGTTCAAAAAACTCATGATCCTGCTGGGTACGTCAGTGGTGGCCACCAGCTTATGCCTGGCGCAAGACGCGAGCACCAAACCCATGGTGAAAGAGACCCCGATTAAGCAAACCAACGCTACCTCGGGCAAGGATATGTTCAACCAGTATTGCGCGCCTTGCCACGGCGTCGATGGAAGAGGCAACGGCCCGGCGGCAAGCGCCATGAAGGCGCAGCCCACCGATTTGACGCAATTGGCTCGCAAGCACGACGGCAAATACCCGGCCAATAGCGTGGCCAGCGTTCTCCGGTTTGGAGACGGCGCGGGCTCTGGCGCCCACGGTTCGGCTCAGATGCCAGTGTGGGGCCCACTGCTCCAGTCTTTGGACAAGTTCCACGACACGGTTGCACAGCAGCGCATCGCCAACATCGTCAGCTATATCGAGTCGTTGCAGGTTAAGTAGTTCAGAGGCTACAAACAAACGAGAGGCAGGAAGCCCACGCTTTCTGCCTCTTTTTCTTCCCGCCTGTTTTTCCTGCCTGCTGGTGCGGACTGCCCGCCTCCAACAAGCCCACCTTAAATTTCCTATTTCGCCAAATAGTCACCGTCATCCCGAACGAAGTGGGGGATCGTTCTTCGATTCAGCGCGTCTTGTTTCCCTAATCGAAAGAAGCTCCCAGCAGGCGCTTCCATTGAAAAAACGCAAAGAAGCCCAGAACCTTGTCCTTTTCCCAGCGTCTTACTTCCACCGGAGTGTGGCCTCTCGACTGACCCGCCTATCCTGACGGCGAAGCGAGGCCCGGTTGGTCGGTTTGCCCCGTGTTTCTCGACTTCAACGAAGGAGCATCATCGTGAAAAAAGCCTTTGCCATTACCACACTGGGCCTTTTGTGTCTGACCGCATCTGCCACCGCAACTCGTGCGGCAGGCCCGTTAAACCAAATGCCATCCGCCGTCTCGGACGACAAAACCTCTCCAAGTTATGACATGAAAGCGCAGGCCCTCGTTGACCTGCAACAACTGCAAAAGAAGTACGTGGATCTCGCGCAAGCGATTCCGGCCGATAAGTACACCTGGCGGCCTGAACCCGGCACCCGCTCTGTCAGCGAGCTCTTCCTGCACGTCGCCTCCGCGAATTATGGCATCCCCACAATGATGACCGGCACGGAACCGGCTCCAGGTTTTCACCGCGAAGGATTCGAGAAGTCTACAACGGACAAGGCGAAAGTAATCGCGCAATTGAATGAATCGTTTGCCTACGCGGAAGCTGCTGTCAAGAAAATGTCCAACGCCGATTTTGCAAAAGCAGAAAAGAAGTTGGGACCCGACGCGAACGATGGCGACGTGGTCTATATCCTGGTCACGCACAATCACGAGCATCTCGGCCAATCGATCGCTTACGCGCGCATGAACGGCATCACTCCTCCCTGGACCGAGGAAGCCCAGAAGAAAGAAAAACCAGCCGCCGACTGAAGCGCACGCGCGAATGGGAACTAAACGTAAACGGCTAGCAAAACAACTGGCAGAACAAACCGTGCTCTTCCGGAGGAACACCACAGCAAGCTTTCAGGAGGTGGGGGCTTCAGCCCCTGAAGCAATTCTTCGTGTCTTTTCGGCGATCTGGCCAAACGAAAGCTGTGCGCAAATGTTCGTGGCGCCGCTGCGCAAAACCAGCGAAAATCCCGGCATTTGCGCACTTTTCACAGCTTCCACAGGGGTGTGGAAAGCTCCTAAAAAATCTTTGGCATAGCGCTTGACATCTACCGAGGTTATTGTATGATTACAAATGGTTCGGGGCTTCCCAAAGGTGTCGAACCGTGCAGGGGATTCACAGTCGGGTCTGAAGTAATCCAAGG
>Ga0335073_10004315_pt1 | contig 19893 bp, 14 predicted proteins | sample Lox_Sample_22_FD_207093 | JGI IMG/M metagenome (GOLD analysis project Ga0335073, IMG submission 207093) | Soil microbial communities from Loxahatchee National Wildlife Refuge, Florida, United States - Lox_Sample_2.2 | ecosystem: Environmental > Terrestrial > Soil > Wetlands | place: USA...
AGACCTGGTTGCCGCTCGCGCTGACCTTGACCCGCCAATTGTCCGCAAGGAACGGCTGAAGCGCGGTGATCTGCTGCTCGAAATCGTGCGAGGAAGAGCCCAGAAGGCTGACCTCGTGCCAGACGAGGCTGGTCGCCGCCGTGACCGAATTCGGCGTGAGCCACGGCGCCTCGGCATAGTACATGTTGGTCAGCACGATGACCGTCGCCGGGTGCTCGTTGAACCGGTCCGGCATCTTCTCGAGCGCGAGCCGCACGTCCTCGAGGCTGATCTCCTTGCCGACCACGTAAAGCGGGATCGTCGGGAAGCGCGAATGGGTCGCGCGCATCACGCGGGTCAGCACGGTGCCGTCGCCGATGCCGGCATCGAAGATGCGCAGGCCCGGCGGATGCGGGTGAAGGTTCGCGAGCTCCATCGCGACCCGTTCCGCCACCGTCCATTTCTCGCCGCACGTGTTGACGAACAGCAGATATTTCTGGCGGTTGTCGTAGAATCGGAAATTCTTCTGCGCCTCGGCCGAGTCATCGGCCGTACCCACGGCGCGCGGGCTTCCCGGCGGCGTCGGGCGCGCCGCAGCCGATGCCTGACCGCCTTCGCCGTTCTGTTTCATGAACGCCATCACGCGCTCCACGGTCTCGATCGTCACCCGGCCGCCGAACCGCAGCCGATTGACCAGCTTTCCGTCATTGACGGCAAGACGCCCGAACGTCGACTCGGCCATGCCGAACCGCCGGCAATATCCCGAAATCTCTCGCAGGAGAGATGGGCTGTCCACGTTGGGTCGTATCCTCCGCGGCTCGAGCGCCTTGGCGCGTTCTGAGCCGAGATGATTTCACCTCGTGTCATGAAATGAGTCAAGAATATTTCTGCCCACGTCTAAGGTGGGCAAGTTAGTGGGCAAAAGGCAGTGGGCAATTGGGACGAGTCCCACCGCCGTTACGCGCTCGCTTCGCCCTTGCGGGCGGTGGCCCGCTCGATCCGGCGCCGCAAGCGCCGCGCCTCGATCGACAGGCTTGCGGCCGGGCGCCCAAGCAGGAACGCGTCGATCCCGCCGTTCTTCTCGATGGTGCGGATCGCGTTGGCGCTGAGCCGCAGCCTGACCCCGCCCAGCGCGTCGGACAGCACCGACGTGCGCTGCAGGTTGGGAAGGAAGCGGCGGTTGGTCTTGTTGTTGGCGTGGCTCACATTGTGGCCCACCAGCACGCCTTTGCCCGTGATGAAGCACCGCCGCGACATGGTACCCGATCCTCGTTCCGGAAGGAGCGCGTTTTAGGGCAGTGGTCGCGGGTGCGTCAAGACCGCGCCGCCGGCGCGAGGAAGGCCGCCACCGCCTCGCGCGCCAAGGGCGGCTCATCCACCGTCGCAGCGGCGAGCGAGGCGGCGGCTTCATCCGCTTCCTGCTGGCGCTGCCACATCGCGGCGTAGACGCCGCCCAGCGCCAGGAGGCGCGCGTGATCGCCGCGCTCGACGATGCGGCCGCCATCGAGCACGAGGATCTCGTCGGCGCCGACCACAGTCGAGAGACGATGCGCGATCATGATCGTGGTGCGCTGAGCCGAGACTTCGTCGAGGCTCGCCTGAATCTGGCGCTCGGTCTTGGTGTCGAGCGCCGAGGTCGCTTCGTCGAAGATCAGGATGCGCGGTTCCTTGAGGATCACGCGCGCGATGGCGACGCGCTGCTTCTCGCCGCCCGACAGCTTGAGCCCGCGCTCGCCGACCGGGCTCCCATAGCCGTCCGGCAGCGACGCGACGAAATCGTGGATGCGGGCAAGCCGCGCCGCCTCGGCGATCTCCGCCTCGCCCGCGCCCGGCCGGCCGTAGGCGATGTTGTAGCGGATCGAATCGTTGAAGAGCACCGTGTCCTGGGGCACCACGCCCAAGGCGCGCCGCACGCTCGCCTGCGTCACGTCGCGCAGATCCTGCCCATCGAACCGGATCGCGCCTTCGTTCACGTCGTAGAACCGGAACAGGAGCCGCGCGATCGTCGACTTGCCGGCGCCGCTCGGCCCCACGATCGCGACGGTGTGGCCCGGCGCCACGCGGAACGTGACATCCTGAAGGATCGGCCGGCGCCAGTCGTAATGGAACGAGACATGGTCGAACACGATCTCGCCTTGCGGCACCGCGAGGTCGGGCGCGCCCGGCTTGTCCTGCACCTCGGCGCGGACCTTGAGGAGCCGGAACATCGATTCAAGGTCGGTGAGCGACTGCTTGATGTTGCGATAGACCATCCCCAGCACGTTGAGAGGCGCATAAAGCTGCACCAGGTAGGAATTCACCATCACGAAGTCGCCGACCGTCATGCGGTGCTGCTCGACCCCGGCGGCCGCCAGCAGCATCACGACGACGAGCCCCGCCGACATGATCATGCCTTGGCCGACATTGAGGACGGAGAGCGTCGTCTGCGCCTTCACCGCCGCGCGCTCGTACGCCCTGAGCGCCACGTCGAACCGGACGGCCTCGTGCTCTTCGTTGGCGAAATACTTCACCGTCTCGAAATTGAGGAGACTGTCGATCGCCTTGGTATTGGCCTCGCTGTCGCGCTCGTTCATCTCGCGGCGGAACTTCACGCGCCAATCGGTGATGAGGAACGTGAACGTGACGTAGCTCACCACCGTCACCAGCATCGCGATCGCGAAGGTCACCGAATAGAGCCGCCACAGGATCCCGCACACGAGCAGGATCTCGAACATGGTCGGCACGAAATTGAACAGCATGTAGGACAGCAGGAACTCGGTGCCGCGGATGCCGCGCTCGATCGCGCGCGACAGCCCGCCGGTCTGGCGCTCGAGATGGAAGCGCAGCGACAGCGCGTGCAGATGGCGGAAGGTCGTGAGCGCGACCTGCCGCACCGCGTTCTGCTCCACCTTCGAGAAGACGGCGTCGCGCAGCTCGGACGAAAGCTGTGCGCCGACCCGCGCCACGCCATAGGCGACGATCAGCATGACCGGCACGACCACGACCGCGACATGCCCGGGCGTCAGCGCATCGACCGCGCGCTTGTAGAGAAGCGGCACGATCACGTTGACGCCCTTCGCCGCGATCAGCAGCGCCATCGCGCCGATCACCCGCACCCTCAGCTCCAGCGACTCGCGCGGCCACAGGAACGGAAACAAGCCCGAGAGCGCCTTCAGCTCCTGCCAGAAACCAACCTCCGACGCCATGTTCGAGAGGTTGCCGGGACGCCGTCCCCTCATGACACCACCGCCGGTTCGCGGCGCCCCATGCGCATGGACATGGCCACCACCCAGGCCATCACCAATGCGCCCAGATAGAACGGCGCATCGCGCCCCGCGAGCGAGAACACGCCGCCCGCGACCGCCGGCCCCAGGATGCGCGCCAGGCTCGACGCCGATTGCGACACGCCGAGGAGACCGCCGCGCTCATCCGACCCCGCCTCTTTGGAGACGAGGCTCGTCACCGAAGGATTGAGCAGGCCCATGCCGATCGAGAGCAGTCCGCAGGCGACCAGCACCTCCCACAACCCATGGGAAAGCGCCAGCGCCAAAAGGCCGAGACCGATCACCGCGGCCCCCGAGATCACGAGCCGCCCCTCGCCAAAGCGCTTCGAGAGCTGTCCGATCGCGCCGCCCTGAAGCCCGGCCAGCACAAGCCCCACATAGAAGAACACCCAGCCGACCTGTTCCGGCCCCCAGTCGAAGCTGCGGTTGGCCCACAGCGCGAAGGTCGATTCCATGCCGGCAAACGCGCTCACCGTCAGGAACAGTACCAGGATGAGACGGCCAAGCGTCGGGCGCGTGAACGCCACCCGCGCGACCGCAAGTCGGTTCGGCCGTATCGCCGTCCCGCGCGCTTCGGGCGGCAGACTTTCCTTCAGGCGGAACGCCGCGATGAGAAGCGCGGTCGCCGACAGCGCCGCCGCGAGAAAGGCGGGCAGCGCCAGGCGCGAGGTTTCGGGATTGGCGCCCGCGAGAAGCCCGCCGATCGCCGGACCGATCGTGAAGCCAAGCCCGAACGCGGCACCGATCATGCCCATCCCCTTGGCGCGCTTGTCGGGCGGGGTCACGTCGGCGATGTAGGCTTGCGCGGTGCCGATATTGCCGGCGCCGGCGCCTTGCAGCAGCCGTGCCGCAAACAGCATCCAGAGCTGCCCCGCGAGCGCGAGCCAGAGATAGCCGACGCATGTGCAAAGAAGACTCGCCATCAGCACGGGCCGCCGGCCGACGCGGTCGGACCACCGCCCCAGCATCGGCGCGGTGATGAATTGCGCCAGCGAATAGGCCGCCATCAGCAGGGTGACCTCGAACGGCGACGCATCGAATCTCAAAGCGTAATAGGGCAGCAGCGGTATCACGATGCCGAAGCCGATGAGATCGATGAAGACGATAAGGAGAAGGACAGGCATGCGGCGGCATAGATAGACCCTATCGCCACGGATTGCGAGACGTTCGCCCCTGCCCTTATCCTGCGGCATGACTCGGCCTTAACCATCCGAGGCTCGGATCGGGAGCAAGTGGATGACGATCAGATGGGTGCTGCTTGGCCCGGGACGTCATGCGGACAATCGAGTCGTGCCGCAGATGAAGAAAGCCGCCGACACCGATCTGGTGGGTGTCGTGAGCCGAGACCGCGCCCGCGGCGAAGCGTTCGCGAAAAAGCACGGGATCGCGAAGGTCTATCTCTCGCTCGATGAAGCGCTCGGCGAAAAGGCGATCGACGCGGTTTATGACGCGACGCCGGACGGGCTGCACCCGCTCCACGCCGAGCAATGCGCCACCGCCGGCAAGCACATCCTCATCGAAAAGCCGCTCGCGATATCGGTGCCGGATTGCGAGCGCGCGATCGCCGCGTGCCGGCGTCACGGCGTGACGCTCGGCGTCGTCTTCAATCAGCGCCACGAAGCGGTCCACAACGAAGCGCGCCGGACGGTGCGCGCGGGCGACATCGGCGACGTGCTCATGGCCTATGTTCAGCTTCCGCTCGCACGGCCCGCGCAGCCGGTGCCGCCGCCGCCGCCCGATTCATGGCGCGGCAATCCGACGATGCGCGCCGGCGGCATGATCTCCGGCATCGCCGATCATGCCTTCGACACGCTGAGCTATATCGTCGGCCAAGAGATCGACGAGGTCTCGGCGTTCAGCGACGCAACACAAGCGGCCCCTCCCAACGAGCGCGCCGCCGGCGTCTTGTTGAAACTGTCGGGCGGCGCGATCGGCTATGCGACCGCCAGCGCGCGGATGCCGTCCGCGCGGCGGCCGTTCGAGATCCATGGGACCAAAGGATCGCTGGTGCTCGCCAATACTTACGGCTATCTGGTGGGCGCCGATGGGGAGCCGAGCCTCGAGATCATCACGGCCGCGGGCCGGAACGCGCGACATTTCCCGGAGACCGAGTGCTTCCGGCTCGAAGTCGAGCGCTTCAACCGCGCCATCGCCGGCGGCGGCGAGCCCATGACGACCGGCGCGGACGGCCTGCGCGCGCAGGCGACGGTGATGGCGATCTATGCCGCGATCCGCGATGGCCGCGTGCAGCGGGTCGGCGATTTCTTGCCGAAGACGATTTAGGAAGGAGCGCATCCCCGTGCAAAGTCGGCATCAGGTCATCATCGTCGGCGGCGGCCCCGTGGGCGTGGCGCTCGCGGTCGAGCTTGGCTTGCGCGGCGTCTCGTGCGCGCTGGTCGAGCGTCGCACGCAATTGCAGAATATCCCGAAAGGTCAGAACCTCACCGCGCGCACGCTCGAGCATTTCCATTTCTGGGGCATCGAGCAGGAATTGCGCGCCTCGCGATTCTTGCCCGAGAACTATCCGATCAGCGGCATCGTCGCCTATGGCAACCTCATGAGCGACTATTGGTACGCGCCGCCGCGCGGCGAGCTGGTCGGTCCCTATTATTTCCGGCCGATCGACCGGCTGCCGCAGTATCAGATGGAGAAGGTGCTGCGCGCGAAGATGGAGACGCTCCCGACCGTCGACAGCCGGTTCGGGTGGTTCGCCGAGCGGATCGAGCAGGATGGGAACGGCGTGCGCGTCGCGATCGCCGAGCAGGGCGGCAGCGGGCGCGCGGTGCTCGAGGGCGACTACCTCGTCGGCTGCGATGGCGGCCATTCGATGGTGCGCGAGCAGGTTGGCATCGAGCGGGGCGGTGCCGATTTCGACCAGATCATGGTGCTCGCCGTGTTCCGCTCGCGCGCGTTCCATGAAGGGCTGAAGCGCTTTCCCGAACGGTCGACCTACAATGCGTTGCACCCGGACAATAAGGGCTATTGGCAGTTCTTCGGGCGCATCGATGTGGGCGAGGGCTTCTTTTTCCACGCGCCGGTGCCGGCGGGCACGACAACCGACAATTTCGACTTCAAAGAGCTGCTCTACCGGTCCGCGGGATTCCGCTTCCCGTGCGAGTTCGATCATCTGGGCTTCTGGGACCTGCGCGTCTCGGTCGCCGAGAAATACCAAGTGGGGCGCGTCTTCATCGCCGGCGACGCTGCCCACAGCCATCCGCCCTATGGCGGGTTCGGCCTCAATAACGGGCTCGAAGACGTGACCAATCTCGGCTGGAAGCTCGCCGCGCGGCTTCAGGGCTGGGGCAGCGACGCGCTATTGGAGTCCTATAGCGAGGAGCGCCGCCCCATTTTCAAAGAGACCGGGCAGGATTTCATCGCCCATCGCATCGAGACCGATCGCGCCTTCCTCGACCGCTACAGCCCCGAGCGCGATCGCGCCGAATTCGAGCGCGCCTGGAAGGATCGCGAGACCGCGGTCGATCCCTTCGTGCGCACCTACGAGCCCAACTACGAGGGATCGTCGGTGGTGATGGGACCGCCCGGCGGCAAATGCTCGGCGCATGGGACGCACAGCTTCCTGGCGCGCGCGGGGCACCACCTGCCGCCGCAATTGCTGACCTCGGGCCGCAACGTGTTCGAAGAGCTTGGGACCGGTTTCTCGCTGCTCGCCTTCGGCGCCCAGGATGGATGGGTCCGTGCCTTCGACGATGCCGCGCGGTCGCTGGGCGTGCCGCTGAAAATCGTGCGCGACAGTTTCTCGGGCGGCCGCGAGGCTTATGCCCATCGCCTCATTCTGGTGCGGCCCGACCAGTACGTCGTCTGGATCGGCGACGCGGCTCCCGCCGACGCACGCGCGGTCCTCGCAAGAGTATCCGGGCGGGCCTAGCTCATACCCGCAGGGCGTGGCACGCGGCGAGCGCGGCCGTGAACACGGCAAGCCCGCCCGCCTGATGCAGCACGGCGACCGGCACCGGCACCACCAACAGCAGGGTCGCGATCCCGAGCCCGACCTGGACCAGCGCCAGGACGGCGAGCCAGTGCACCGGGCGGGGCGCCGGCGGCGTCGCGACAGATGATAACCAGAGCAGCAGCACCGACCCCAGCGTGGCCGCCGCGAGGACTCGGTGGTCGAACTGGACAGCCACGAGATTATCGAAGAAATTCAGATATCTAGGTGTCAAGTGCCAATAGCCCGGCGGGACCCATTGCCCTTCCATCAAGGGGAAGGTGTTGTCGAGATACCCCGCCCTTGTGCCGGCGACGAAGCTTCCCGCGACCATGGTGACCGCCACCAGCGCCAGGACCACCCAGGCCCAGGCGCGCAAGCCCGGCCGCGGCGCCGCCGAGGGGTAAGGCGACCGCAGATCGAGCGCCACCCATAGCATCGCCGCATAGATCAGCACCGCCATGGCAAGATGGATGGCGAGCCGGTACTGGCTTACCTCGATCCGGCCCTCGAGGCCGCTCGAGACCATGTACCACCCGACGACGCCCTGAAGCGCGCCCAGCGCGAAGATCATCAGAAGCTTCGGCACCAGCGGCCCCCGGATCGCGCCGCGCATCAGGAACCACAGGAACGGCAGCACAAAGACGACCCCGATGAGGCGGCCCAGAAGCCGGTGCACATATTCCCAGAAATAGATGCCCTTGAACTGCGCGAGCGTCATGCCCTCGTGGATCGCACGGTATTGCGGAATCGCCTTGTAGCTGCGAAACGCCTCCTGCCATTCGGCATGGTTCAGCGGCGGCAGGATTCCGCTGACGGGCTGCCATTCCGTGATCGAGAGGCCCGATTCGGTAAGCCGCGTGATGCCGCCGATGATCACCATCAGGAACACCATGGCGCAGCAGACGAAAAGCCACGCCGATATCCGCTGCTCGTCGGTTCGCGGGCGGACGATCGCTTCGTCGTCGAGGGTGAGCGCCGGCGCGTGCTTCATGCCGCCCTCTATATAGCGAACTTGCTTGTCCGCGCGGGGCGAATGGTGGGACTCTTGGTCGCATGAAGCCATCGGACGAGGCGCGCTTTGCCGCCGCGCGCGAACTCGAGCGCGCCGGCCGGACCGAAGAGGCGCGCCTCGCCTATCTCGCGCTTCTGGCGGACGCGCCGACCCATTTCGGCGCGCTCACCAATTTGGGCGCGCTGCTCCTCGCCGCGGGCTTTTCGAGCGCCGCCCGCACCGTCTACGAGCAGGCTGTGGCGCATCATCCGGACCGCGCCTCGGGGCATGTGAACCTTGCCAACATCCTTGCCGAGGCGGACGAGACCGGCCGCGCACGGGCGCATTATGAAGCCGCGCTTGACCGCGAGCCCGACCTCGCCGACGCCCATCGCGGCCTCGCCAACCTCCTCGAAGCGCTAGGCGAGCCCGAGACCGCGCAGCGCCACCGCGACCGCGCCTATCGGGGCCGCGCGGTGACGCCGCTCCCTTATCGCGGCATGGGCCCCGGCACGCCGCTCTTGTTGCTGATCTCGGCGCTGGGCGGCAACGTGCCGACACGGCCTCTCATCGACGACCGGATCTTCCGCGTATCGGCGCTTGCGGCCGAATACGCGGACCTGACCGCGCTGCCGCCGCACGCGCTTCTTTTCAATGCCGTTGGCGACGCCGATCTCGCGGGGGCGGCGCTCGATGCGGCCGAGCGCGTCGCGGCATCGAGCAACGCGCCGCTCATCAACCCGCCGGCCGCGGTGCGCTTCACCGGCCGTGCCGAGACTGCACGCCGGCTCGCCGGCATCGCGGGCTTGCGTACGCCCCGTATCGTGCTCGCGGAGAAGGTGCGGGTCACCCCCGATCGGCTCGCGGCGCATGGCATCGTTCCGCCCCTCTTGCTGCGTAGTCCCGGCTTTCACACCGGCCGGCATTTCGTGCGCGTTGAAAACCCGGCGGAGCTCGAAGCCGCGGCGGCGGCGCTTCCGGGTCGCGCGCTTTTCGCGATCGAGTATCTCGACGCGCGCGGGCGCGACGGCAACGCGCGCAAATATCGCGTGATGATCGTCGATCGGCGTCTTTATCCGCTCCATCTCGCGATCTCGCGCGACTGGAAGGTGCATTACTTCACCGCCGACATGGAGGCGTCGGAGGCGCACCGCGCCGAGGAAGCGGCGTTCCTTGCGGACATGAACGCGATCCTTGGCGAGCGCGCGCGGGCCGCGCTCGAGGCGGCGGCGGCGCGGCTCGGCCTCGATTACGGCGGCATCGATTTCGCGCTGTCGCCAGAAGGCGACGTGCAGGTGTTCGAGGCGAATGCCACCATGGTGGTCAACCCGCCGCCGGCCGGCGCGCGGTGGGACTATCGCCGCGCCGCAGTGCAGCGCGTGCTCGATGCCGCGGGTCGGATGCTCGCGGAACGGGCCGGGATCGTGGCCAGATAGGCGCGGTGCGTCCTTCGACTTCGCTTCGCTTCGCTCAGGATGAGGACCGTTCTTCGCCTCATCCTAAGCGGAGCGCCGCAGGCGCGCAGGCGAAGGACGCCGCGGCCAGACAGGGGCGGTGCGTCCTTCGACTTCGCTTCGCTTCGCTCAGGATGAGGACCGTTCATCGCCTCGTCCTGAGCGGAGCGCCCGCAGGCGCGCAGGCGAAGGAGGCCGGCCTAGCCCCTCAGCACCGAGGCCATCAGATCCTCGGGGCTGATCCGGAACGCGGCGCCCGTGGGGCAGGCGCGCACGCAGGCGGGACCACCCTCGACCCCGGCGCACAGGTCACATTTGACGGCGCGCTTGACGCCGGCCGAGGCCGCCGCGTCCCCCTCGTCCCGTTCGCCCAGGCCGAACAGAAGCCGGAACATCAGGCCCCATCTCGGCGCCGGCTTTGCCGAGCCCATCCCGATCACGCCATAGGGACAGTTGCGCTCGCAATTGCCGCAGCCGGTGCAGGTGTCGTCGATGACCACCTCGCCGGAAGCCGTCCGCCGAATCGAATCGGTCGGGCAGTCGTCCATGCAAGGCGGATTCTCGCAATGCCGGCACGCGACCGGCAGATGCATCGCATCGAAGCTCGGGCCGGCCTCGCGGTCGAGACGCCTGACCCCGTCATGGGTGTCGGCGCAGGCCTTCTCGCAGTTGTTGCAGTGAACGCAGCGAGACTGGTCGATCACGAGCAGGTTGGACGCTTCGGGGACCCGCTCGCGGACGAGGAAGGCGACGAGGCCGCGCGCGCCCGGTCCGGTATCGCGCCAGAAGAGCCCGCGTTCGCGCCGGTCGAGCTGCTCTTCGAGCGCTTCTTTGAGACGGGGGCGGGCGTCGATCAACGCGCGCATCGGGCGGGCGCCGATCCTGATCGCCTCGGTCGCGCACACCGCCTTGACGGTGGCCGAAGACGGCTGGCGCCAAAGGACGGCATCGGCGCCGACGTGGTTGCCGGCAGGCAGGTAGTCGACGACGGTCTCCTTGCCGTCGATCCGGCGCGACACGGTGACCGCCCCTCGGCGGAGGAGAAAGCAGGCGTCGGCCTCGTCTCCCTCCTTCATCAGCACGTCGTTTGGCGCGAACGAAACGAGCTTCGACCGCGACACGAGCGCGGCAAGATCATCGTTCGAGATGGTCGGCGCCAGATGCGTCTTGATGAGAAGAATCGCCGCGACATCGTCGATCCGCTGCTTCAGCGCCGGGACCAGGCGGATCAATCGCAGTATCTGGGTGCGTTCGATCTCGAGCAAAAGCGCGGGGGACCGCGCCACCGCCGTGACCGCGCGCGGGCGGCCCGAGATGAACCCCATCTCGCCCACGAATTGTCCGGACTTGAGCGTGACCACGTCGCGCGGGTCATCCTCCTCGACCCGGAGCCCGACCTCGCCGGCGAAGATCCAGAACAGGGAATCGGCATAGTCGTTCTGCCGGAAAATGACGTCGCCGGCGCCGACCATGCGGATTTCCGACCGGACGAGGCATTCGCGCACCTGCTGGTGGGTGAGCGGCGCCGCAAGCTGCATGCGCCGATGCACCATCGCGACCAGCTCGTCGACCGTGATGGGCACGCCGGCCTGGTCGAGCTTTTCCTTGAGCAGCGGCGCGTCGATGGGCGTGACGAGGTTGCCAAGGATATGCTCGATGACCTCGTAGCCCTGCTGAAGGCAGTGCTTGATGAGCGGAAATCCCGCCAGCGCGCCAACGACATAAAGGCCCGGGACGTTCGATTCATAGGTCTCGGAAAGATAGGGCAGCGCATCGGGATCGTTGCTGACGAACGTGATGCCGGCGCGTTCGAGCCAATCCGGGCGCGATTCGGTGCCGATGCGCGCGATGATGCGGTCGCAGTCGAGCCGCAGATCGCCCGACGCCGTGGCGAGCATGACGTGGCCGACGCCGATCCGCAGCGGCTTGGCCTGCGCCACCTCGCGCACCAGGCCGCTCTTGATGGCGCTTCTGAGGCGGGTGAGGTTGGCCGGCTTGGCGCGGGGATAGTCGCGGCCGCGATTGACCAGCGTGACTTGGTTGAAGGGAGCCAAGGCCAGCGCGGTCTCGATCGCGGCGTCGCCGGCGCCCGTCACGACCACCGCTTCGCCGCGATATTCGTCGGGATCGTCGAGTTGATACTGCACGAACGGAAGGTCGGCGCCGGGGATCGCAAGCTTGCGCGGATTGCCCTGGACGCCGATCGCGACCACGACATGTTCCGCGGTGACGCAGTCGCCATCGGCCAGCGTGACCGCGAAGGCGCCGCGCTCACCCGCGATCGACACCACGTCGGCATTGTGGCGGGTATTGACTTGCGCCACCTCGATGTCGCGCTCCCAGGTCTCGATCACCTCTTCGCGCAAGCCTTCCTTGAAGCCGAGATCGCTCCGCAAGGGGAGGATCTCGGGCGACGCCATCACGTGCTTGCGTTTATGGAAATGAAAGACCGTGTCGGTAAGGTTGGGCCGGCGCTCCAGCAGCACATGCGACAGGCCGGTCTTTGCCGCCCGGGTGGCGGCGCTCATTCCCGCCGGCCCTGAGCCTACGATCACCACACCAAAATCCGAACGCATCAATCCCCCCCATCGCCGTGACAACCGGCGATGCACCACCATCCCATTGATCCCTGATTGATCGTGTCCATGATCCCCCCCTGATCATGGACACGCCGCCTGGCGAGTCGCCCGCGCCACGCGCCCCCTGCTCTTTATGTCTCGATCGACCCCCCAACCACGCGATGCGCCGATCAACGGCGCTTGGACAACGACGGCGCCACCGTACTCACAGGCTCGTGATATAGTCGTGTCAAAATTCGGACCCGGTTATGACAGAATGACGCAATCATTCGACAGATTGCAACAATTGATGCATTGCCGGACATAAAGAGGAACAAAGAGCTACTTTTGGATACTGCTCAATGCATCCCGGCGTCCTCGCAAGGATCATTATTTTTCTACTTTGCCGGGCATGACTCCGCGGATTGTTATTCCGCAGCAACGACTCGGTTCTTTAGTGAAACGACAGACTTACCCGAGCATGCTTCATGCGCGACGCCAAGAGCGGCGCGTGGGCCAGGCGGACGGAATGCACTTTTCCGTCGAGATTATGGCTCCAGAAATCGAGAAATTTCCGGAGCAGCGGGAAATCGGGCGCGAGGTCCAGCTCCTGCCAAATATAGCTTTGCAACAAATGCGGGTGATCGGGCAGGTGATATAGGATCTCGGCGGTGGTCAGCCGGTACCCGGCGAGCTTGAGCGAGATGGCTTTCATTCCGTGAAGTGTCTCCGAACGGACTCCTTTGATCAATAAAAAAAATGAAATAAACCAATGTCTTAGCAGCCTACATGCCGAATTGCTGCCAGTCGTACTTGACACAGCAAGGATACTCGCCTATCTCGTTGGCACTCACCGGCCGTGAGTGCTGACAGGTGCGCCGCGGCCGGTGCCCGCGATCCCATCTTTTTCGATTTCCCATGGAGGGCACAGCCAATGAAGTTCAGGCCGTTGCAGGACCGCGTCCTGGTCCGCCGGTTGGATCAGGACGAGAAGACGTCGGGCGGCATCATCATTCCCGACACGGCGAAGGAAAAGCCGATGGAAGGTGAAGTCATCGCCGCCGGCCCGGGCGCCCGCGGCGAGGATGGAACCTTGCATCCGCTCGACCTCAAGGTCGGCGACCGCGTGCTGTTCGGCAAGTGGGCCGGCACCGAGGTCAAGATCGACGGCGAGGATCTCGTCATCATGAAGGAAAGCGACGTGCTCGGCGTGGTCGAGGGCGTCACGTCTAAGCGCAAGGCAGCCTGAGGAGGCACGATCTATGGCAGCAAAAGAAGTCCGGTTTCATGCCGACGCGCGCGAGCGGATGCTCCACGGCGTCGACATTCTCGCCAACGCCGTCAAGGTGACGCTGGGGCCCAAGGGCCGCAATGTCGTCCTCGACAAGTCGTTCGGCGCGCCCCGCATCACCAAGGACGGCGTCACCGTCGCCAAGGAGATCGAGCTCGCCGACAAGTTCGAGAATATGGGCGCGCAGATGCTGCGCGAAGTGGCGTCGAAGACCAATGATCTCGCCGGCGACGGCACCACGACCGCGACCGTGCTCGCCCAGGCGATCGTGCGCGAAGGCGTGAAGGCGGTCGCTGCGGGCTTGAACCCGATGGATCTGAAGCGCGGCATCGACCTCGCCGTCGAGGCGGTCGTCGACGACGTGCAGAAGCGGTCGAAGAAGGTCTCCACCAACGAGGAGATCTCGCAGGTCGGCGCCATCGCCGCCAACGGCGACAAAGAGATCGGCGAGATGATCGCCAAGGCGATGCAGAAGGTCGGCAACGAGGGCGTGATCACGGTTGAAGAGGCCAAGAGCCTCGAGACCGAGCTCGATGTGGTCGAAGGCATGCAGTTCGACCGCGGCTATATCTCTCCCTACTTCGTCACCAACGCCGACAAGATGCTGGCCGAGCTCGAGGACCCCTATATCCTCCTGTTCGAGAAGAAGCTCAGCGGGCTGCAGGCCATGCTGCCGGTGCTCGAGGCCGTGGTGCAGAGCGCGAAGCCGCTCCTCATCGTGGCCGAGGACGTCGAGGGCGAGGCGCTGGCGACGCTTGTCGTCAACAAGCTCCGCGGCGGGCTCAAGGTCGCGGCGGTGAAGGCGCCGGGCTTCGGCGATCGCCGCAAGGCGATGCTCGAGGACATCGCGATCCTGACGGGCGGCCAGCTCATCTCCGAAGACCTTGGCATCAAGCTCGAGAACGTCACGCTCGACATGCTCGGCAAGGCCAAGAAGGTCCGGATCGAGAAGGAGAACACCACGATCATCGACGGCTCCGGCAAGAAGGCCGACATCACGGCCCGCACCGGTCAGATCCGCCAGCAGATCGAGGAGACCACGTCGGACTATGACCGCGAGAAGCTGCAAGAGCGGCTCGCCAAGCTCGCGGGCGGCGTCGCGGTGATCCGCGTCGGCGGCGCGACCGAGGTCGAGGTGAAAGAGCGCAAGGATCGCGTCGACGACGCGATGCACGCGACCCGCGCCGCGGTCGAGGAAGGCATCGTCGCCGGCGGCGGCTCGGCCCTTCTCTATTCGAGCAAGGCGCTCGCCCGGCTGAAGCCCGCCAACGACGACCAGAAGGTCGGCATCGACATCGTCCGCCGCGCGCTCCAGTCGCCGGTGCGGCAGATCGCCGAGAATGCCGGCGTCGACGGCTCGATCGTGGTCGGCAAGCTGCTCGACAAGGGCGAGCACAATTGGGGCTTCGACGCGCAGACCGGCGATTATGTCGACATGGTGAAGTCCGGCATCGTCGACCCGACCAAGGTCGTGCGCCTGGCGCTCCAGGACGGCGCGTCGGTCGCGGGGCTCCTCGTCACCACCGAGGCGATGGTCGCCGAAAAGCCCGAGAAGAAGGCCCCCGCGATGCCGCATGACCACGGCGGCGGCATGGGCGGCATGGATTTCTGATCGGGAAGAACAGTCCCTCTACCAGGGCCGCGGGGCACTCCCCCGCGGCCCTTTTCTTTCCCGCGCAATGTCGCGCATGGGCAGCGCGCCCTCCACCGTCATGGCCGGACTTGTTCCGGCCATCCACGTCTCTGAAGCAGCGCATAAGCGACCCATGGATGCGCGGGACAAGCCCGCGCATGACGATCCTTTGGGCGCTATAGTTGGCGCCAAGTGGCCACCGGACCGGGAGGACGGGCGATGACGACGGCACGGGAGAACGAGATGCTGACCCGGGTTGGGCCGGGGACGCCGATGGGCGCGCTGATGCGCGAATACTGGGTGCCGGTCGCGCAATCGGACGAGGTGGCGGCGGATGGCGACCCCTTGCGCCTCATGGCGCTCGGCGAGCCGCTCGTCGCGTTTCGCGACACGTCGGGGCGGCTTGGCGTGCTCGACCACCGTTGCGCCCATCGCTGCGCCTCGCTGTTTTTCGGCCGCAACGAAGAGAATGGCATCCGCTGCATCTATCATGGCTGGAAGTTCGACGTCGACGGCAACTGCCTCGACATGCCCAACGTGCCGCCGCACCAGGACTTCAAGGAGAAGGTCAAGGCCAAGGCCTATCGCACCGTGGAGCGGTATGGCGTGATCTGGCTTTACATGGGCGAGCGCGCCGAGCCGCCGCCCTTCCCCGATTTCGAGCTCAACGATCTCAAGCCCGACGAGGTCTCGCTCCGCATCATCCAAGAGGAATATAACTGGCTGCAGGGACTCGAGAACGACCTCGACACCTCGCATTTCGGGTTCCTGCATCTGGGCGGCGTCGATCCCGCGGCGATGGTCCCGGGCGACACGATGACCTATCTCGCGACCGACCGTTCGCCGCAATTCCACATCGAGGACACGCCGCTCGGCCTTATGTACGGCGCCTATCGCCCGGCCGATGCCGCCAACACCCATTGGCGGCTGGCGCAGTTCATCTATCCGTTCTGGGTGATCCCGCCCGCGGCGATGCTGCGCGATCAGATCATGATGAAGGGCTACATCCCGATGGATGACACCCACACGCTCGTCATCACGATCAGCCGCAAGATGATCCGCGGGATGCGCGCGAGCCTCAAATCGGGCGAGCCGATCCCCGGCCTCGGCACCTCGCCCGACAGCGGCATCGACTATCTGCCCAACACGACCGACTGGTTCGGGCGCTGGCGTCTCAAGAACAATGCCGGCAACGACTGGCTCATCGACCGCGCGGCGCAGCGCCACGGCGGCGTGTTCAGCGGCATCTTCGGCCTGAGCGTCCAGGACAACGCGGTGGGCGGCATGCTGGGCCCGATCAGCGACCGCACGCGCGAGACCCTGACGCCCACCGACGCGATGATCGCGCGCATGCGGCACAAATTCCTGCGCCTCCTCGAGGCCTTCGCGCAGGACAAGGCGATGGCGCTTCCGGGCGTCGACGATCCGCACATCTATCGCGGCCACCGCGCCGGCAATTTCATCGCGCCCAACGGCCTGCCGTTCCGCGACGCCTATGCCGAGCAGATGCGGCTTTACGGCAGCGCGGCACCGCGTTGGGCCGCCGAATAGCGAAACCGCCCGCCATGACCGACATGACCATCAAGGCGGTGCGCACGACATCGCTGCGCGTCCCGTGGCCGGACTCGCCTTGGCTCAAAGGCCATGCCTTCGGCGATCGGCGCAACATCCTGGTGCTGGAGGTCGAGACGGCGGGCGGGATCGTCGGCATGGGATACCTGCTGGTGTTCCGCCCGATCCTCAAGACGCTCGCCGCCTGCGTCGAGGAAGCGATCGTGTCGCGCGTCATCGGCAAGGATGCGACCGATGTCGAAGCGATCTGGCTCGATCTCTGGCGGTGGACCGCGACGTTCGGGCGCGGCGGCGTCGCGGCGATGGCGATGTCGGCGCTCGACATCGCGCTTTGGGACGCGGTCGGCAAGCGCGCGGCGCTGCCGCTCCATCGCTTGTGGGGCAGCTTCCGCACCGAGCTGCCGGTCTATGGCAGCTGCTGCTTCCGCGGCAGCGGCGGCGACGGCATGATAGCGAAGGCGCTCCACTACAAATCGCGCGGCTACAAGGCCATCAAGATGCAGGTGGCGCACGGGGTCAGCCTTGCCGCCGATCTCGACAATGTGCGGCGCATGCGCGAGGCGGTCGGCGCCGACACCGACATCATGATCGACGTCAATATGGGCTGGACCGCCGACATCGCGATCAATATGGGCCGCAAGTTCCAGGACTATGACGTCTACTGGCTCGAAGAGCCGGTGGCGCCCGACGATTTCTCGGGATATCTGCGGATCGCCGGAGCGCTCGATCTGAGGATCGTCGGCGGCGAGACCCATTTCACCCGGTTCGACCTCAAGCCTTTCTTCGAGAACCCGCGGCTGCCGATCCTGCAGCCCGATCCGATGCGCGGCGGCTTCACCGAGCTGCGCAAGATCGCCGCCGTCGCCGATACCTGGGGCATGACGATCGCGCCGCACCTGTTCCCCGAGCTCAATTCCCATCTCCTCGCTTCGATCCCGAACGGGCTTTGGATCGAGGATATGGGCTTGACCGAGGATCTTTGGATCGATCCGGTGCCGGTGACGGCGGGGGTCATAAAGCCGCCCTCGCGTCCCGGCCACGGCCTTGCCTTCAAGCCGGAAATCCTGCGCGACTTCGCGGCGTAGGCTACCCCAGCAGCTTCGCCATCAAGAGCTCGTCGACCTTGGCGCCGCGATGCTCGGCGCTAGCGGTCAGATGGCCTTCGACCTGATAGCCGAGCTTGCGATAGAGCGCGATCGCCGGCGCGTTGGTGGCGACGACGGGAAACTGCATGCGATGGCACCCTTTGGCCCGCGCCCAGGCCTCGACGGCTTTGAGCAGCGCCGCGCCGATCCCGCGGCCGCGCCACGGCACGAGCACGCCGATCCCCATCTCGACGACGCCGCGGCGGGCGGGGTGAACGCCGCGCAAGCCGGTGACGAGCCCGACGGGCCGCGTTTCGGCGCGTGCGAGGATCACCGTCTCGTTGCCGCTTTTGGCGATCATGGCGAGATGCGCGACGAGCGTGGCGCCGCCGGTCGCCGCGTCGATTGGCGAAATGAACAACAGCCCCTGTTCGGCCGCGAGAGCGTTGATCAGCGCGATCAGGCCGGGCACATCCGTCTCGGTGGCGGTGCCGACAGTGATCGGGCCGGCATTTCCTTGCATGGCGGCTCCTCCGAGCCCGACACCTAATCATGGCATGGATAGGGTTAGCAAACCGTTACCGCCCCTGTCGTGGCGGGAGGCATACTGGCGCGCGCCATGACCACCGTCGCCGAAGCGCTCGGCCAAGCGAACGCGCATCAGGCCGCCGGCCGCCTGGACGACGCGGCGGCGCTGTGCCGGCTTGTCCTCGGCACGGTTCCGGACCACCCGGACGCGCTGCATCTTCTGGGGATCATCGCCCATCGCCGCGGCGATGCGGCAGGCGCGCTCGATCCGATCGCGCGGGCGGCGGCGCGCGATCCGACCCGCGCCGATCTGCAGCACAGCCTTGCCATCGTGCTGATGAGCCTCCGGCGTTTTCCCGAAGCGGAGGCGGCACTTACCCGCGCGCTCTCCCTCGATCCGAAGCGGCGGGACGCGCAGTTCCATCTCGGCCGCTGCCGGATCGAGGCGCGCGACTATGCGACGGCCGCGGGCCACCTCCGCGCCGAGCTGTCGCGCGATCCGGACCATGTCCCTGCGCTCATGCATCTGGGCCTGTGCGCCTATGAGCTCGATCGGCTCGAGGAAGCCGAGCGATGCTTCCGCCGCGTCACGGCCTTGCGGCCCGAGGACGCCACCGGCTGGAACAATGTGGGCGTGGTTCTTTTGGAGCGCGGCGATCCCGAGGCCGCCATCGCTTATTACGATGCCGCCGCGGCACGCGACGCAACCTATGCCGAGACCTTCAGCAACCGCATCCGGTGCGAGCAGTATCGTGTCGGCGTGACACCCGAGGGTTTCCTCGCGCTCGCGCGGGAGTGGAATGCGCGCTACGCGCCGGCCCAGACGCCGCCCAGGCCCCCCCGCCGTGCCGGCACCGAGCTGTGGGTCGGGTTCGCCTCGCCCGAATTGAGCCGCTCGCCGGTGGGATATTTCCTCATCGGGTTGCTCGAATCGCTCGACCGGTCGATCACCACCATCGTCTACTCCGACACGGCGCGCGCCGACGACATGACGCAGCGCCTGGCGCGCGCGGCGGGCCGGTGGGTCGAGACGCGCGGGCTCGACACCGCCGCCTTCGCTCAGCGCGTGCGTGGCGACGGCCTCGACGTGCTGGTGGATCTGACCGGGCACAACAAGGACAACCGGCTGCCGGCCGTGGCGCAACGGCTTGCGCGGGTGCAGATGACCTGGGCCGGCTATGCCGGCACGACGGGTGTCGCGGCGATCGACTATCTGATCGCGGACCGGTTTCAGGTACCGGAAGGTGCCGACGCTTTCTATAGCGAACGAGTCGTGCGCCTTCCCGACGATTATGTCTGTTACACGCCGCCCGACTACGCGCCCGAGGTCGCGCCGCTTCCCGCCGAGCGGACGGGCCGCGTGACGTTTGGCGGCTTCCACAACGTCGCCAAGATCGGCACGCTCTCGATCGATTTATGGAGCGCCGTGTTGCGCGCGGTACCGGACTCGCGCCTCGTGCTGCGCTATCGCCGGCTCGATGATCCGTTGGCAAGCACACGCATCGGCGACGCCTTTGCCGCCGCTGGCGTATCGCCTGACCGAATCGTGATCGAAGGGACGAGCGCGCATATCGCCATGCTCCAGCGCTA
>Ga0335073_10004316_pt1 | contig 19892 bp, 18 predicted proteins | sample Lox_Sample_22_FD_207093 | JGI IMG/M metagenome (GOLD analysis project Ga0335073, IMG submission 207093) | Soil microbial communities from Loxahatchee National Wildlife Refuge, Florida, United States - Lox_Sample_2.2 | ecosystem: Environmental > Terrestrial > Soil > Wetlands | place: USA...
TGTCGGCGGTGTCATAGGAGATCTGGCCGCTGGTGGCACAGGGGACGTTGTCGATCAGGTCCTGGAGCTGCGCGAGGGCGCTATCTGCCTGCGGAGCGGTTCCGGCAGGCGGTGCCGGCGTCTGGCAGGGCTGTAGATCGCTCGGCGCAACCGCCGCGTGCGCCGGCGCCGGCGACAGCATCAACACCCCAACCAGCGACGCGAGGGCCAGCCGCCACCTTCGCCGTTCACGCCGCACTCGCAAGCCAACGATGATAAGTCTCCCGGGTCTCGTGCGCGCGGGGCGTCCAGAGGCGGGCCCGCAGACGCAGCTGGCGTACTCGTAGACTGGCGGCCGGAGGGTTGATGTGTCTAGTCGTGTTGGTGGTCCCGTGGGCGACGTCTTTGTTTCGACCGGCGAGCTGCCGGAGCGCAGCCTCGTGGAGCGGCTCGTGCGCGAGGCGCACGACCGCTATCGGGCGAATCGCGACGGGGTGATCTCGCAGGCGTACCCCGCGCTGGCGAGCGTGCCCCCCGACTTGTTTGGCGTGTGCGTGGTCGGCACCTCGGGCGCGATGTTTGCGGCCGGAGACGCCGAGCACGAGTTCACGATCATGAGTGTCTCGAAGCCGTTCGTGTTCGCGCTCGTGTGCGAACTGATCGGCCCGGACGATGCCCGCGAGCGCCTCGGCGTCAATGGCACCGGGCTGCCGTTCAACTCGCTTTACGCGGTCGAGCGATCCAAGGACGGCCGGACCAATCCGATGGTCAACGCGGGGGCAATCGCGGCGACGAGCCTCGCGCCCGGGGGTGGCGTGGAGGACCGCTGGCGGTTCATTCGTGAAGGGCTCTCGCGTTTCGCCGGGCGGGATCTGTCACTCGACCAGGAGGTGTACGCCTCGGCATCGGCGACAAACTCGCGCAACCAGAGCATCGCCCGGCTATTGGAGAGCGTCGATCGGGTGTACTCCCCTCCCGCCGATGCGGTGGAGCTGTACACACGACAATGCTGCCTGCGTGTCAGTGCCCGCGACCTTGCCGTGATGGGAGCGACGCTGGCAGACGGAGGTGTCAACCCGGTGACTACGGAACGGGTGATCGACCCTGGCGTCTGCCACTACACACTCGCCGTGATGCTGACCGCGGGCTTGTACGAAAGCTCGGGCGAGTGGCTGTACGACGTCGGCTTGCCGGCCAAGAGCGGGATCGGTGGCGGGATCGTCACGGTGTCGCCGGGCAAAGGCGGCATGGGCACCTTTGCTCCGCTGCTCGACCAGCAAGGAAACAGCGTGAAGGGACAGCTCGTGGCAAAGTTCCTGTCCGCGCGTCTCGGCATGGATCTGCTGATCTCCCGGCCCGCCGGACCATGAACGTGAGTACCCGGAGTCGGCTCACCGAGCGCCATGTCTGACGGTTCACAGTTGACGACGAGGTTCTCGTTCGACCGCGAGCGGATCGTGCGGATGCTGACGTTCTGGCTGCGCCCGGCCTTCGTCTTGCGTGTCCTAAACCGCTTCCAGCTGATGGCGGGCTTCGACCGGGCGATGGCGCTGGCCTCGAGCGCGCTCACCGCCCTGATTCCACTCGCGGTCCTGTCCGGCGCGGTGCTACCGCATGTCCAGGCCGAAGGCGTCGCCCAATGGTTGATCAATCGGTACGCCCTGACAGGGGGTGGTGCCGAAGCGGTCAGGGACGCGCTGGCGCCCTCGACCGCGACGAACACAGATATCGGGCTGATCGGCGTACTGCTACTCATCATCGCCATACTCAGCTTCGCCCGGGCCGTCCAGCGGCTGTTCGAGCGCGCGTGGGAGCTGCAGCCGTTGAGCGTGCGAAACTCGTTCAACGATCTGGTGTGGATCGCCGGCCTCATTGCCTACGTAGGGATCAGCGGCGTCGCACACCGCGAAATCGGCACCAGCCGGGTTCAAGTCGCGGCGAACCTGGTGCTCACACCTCTGACCGCGATCTTCCTGGCGTGGAGCGGACGGGTTCTCAGCGCGAGGCGGATCGCGGTGAAAGCGCTCGCCCCGTTCGCAATCATCGCGAGCCTCGCGCTCGCCCTCTACTTCGCCGGCGCCGCTGTGTACGTGCCACACCTGTTCAGCTCGTACGCGACTCGCTACGGGGCGATCGGGGCGGTGTTCGCGATGATCTCGGCGCTGTTCGGCTTCATGGTGGCACTGGTCGCCTCGGCGGCACTCGGACGCGAGGTGTTCGACGAGCTCACCCGGATTCGCGCCGGGGAGAGACCGCCCGACGACGAGATCCGGCAAGAGTGGGACACCTTCATCACCGAGGCTCGCTCGAGATGGCAGACGCTGCGAGATCAGATCGATCGGATGCGGGGAAAGCAGCCGCCCCCCCGCGACGGATCACCCGAGGCCTGAGATACCCCTGCCGATCAGGACGAGCCCGACTAGGCCGACGACCGCGGCGACAACCACGAGCTCATTGGTGTGCAGCCAGCCGGAGAGGCGACTGACCCGGGTGGCGGTACCGCCAGGATCGATCGCGTAGCACGCGATCGGCACCTCGATCAGGACGAACTTGACCAGTGCGAAGAAGACCATCGCGCCGGCGGCGGCAAGGGCCCCGTAGCCATTCCGGGCGAGGCGCCCAAGAGCGAGCAGGTCGAACGGACCGGGCACGCCCAGGAGCACGCCGACCAGGCCAGCGATCACGAGCGAGCCGTCGCTGAGCGATCGCTCCGCTCGCGCACGCGTCCTGGCCACGGTCTCCGAGCGCAGCCGTCGGCGCGGTCTCCTTCGATCGGACGCCGGCCGTTCTCGATGGAAGAGCTCCCTCCCACGGCGGCTCGTCATCAGGATCGCGACGAACACCGCAATGGTGCCGAACGTCAGGTAGGCCGCCGGTCCTAGGCGGTGAGAGCTTGTGCCGGCAACGCTTCCGCGGGACTGAAACACGGCGAAGATGAGCACGCTGGCGCCCACGCTGACGACGAAGCTCGCGAGGTAACAGGCCCAAAGAAGTGGCCTCGGACTCGGACGCGTGAGGATGATCACGACCACCGCGAGCAACTGCGGATAAACAGCCGCGGCTAAGGCAAACAGAATGATCGAGCCCACATTCCCGTCCCTCGGGTGTCTTGCGTCCGGGAGTCGTTAGCCTAGCCGCAGACGCAGACGCAGACGCCGACGCCGACGCCGACGCGAGCGAGGACGGTCGAGGTTTCGCCGGCGTCGGGCGATGGGGCTCTGTGAAATGATCGGGTCTTGCCACGCGCGGAACTGACGCTTATCGCGAACGTGGCGCTCGACCGGGTGAACCGCGGCCCCTGGACCTGCGGGGGGTGCCCGGCGTTCGCACCGTACGCGTTCGCTCACCTGCACGCCTGCGGCGTGATCAACGCCGCCTGCGCGGACGAGGATCTCGCGGCGTTCCATGCCTCGTGCGTCGACGGTTCGGTCGCCTTCCGATTCACGCGTGCCGAGGCGACGACCCGGTTTGACCTCAATTACTCCGGCGAGTTCGGCGAGACGCGCTCGATGGTTGTCCACACCATTGGGCACGCATGGTCAGAGGTCGATATTGATCGGCTCGAAATCGACACCGAATGGGTGCATCTCGCGCCACTCTTGCGCAGCGATTTCTCGGCGGGCATCGTCGCCCTTCTCTCCGCCCGCGGGCATCGGATCTCATATGACGGCCAGGGGCTCGTTCGTGTCCCGCAGCTCGGTGAGCTGACGCTCGACGCGCGATACGACCCGGAGCTGATCCGGCACCTGACGGTCCTCAAGCTCTCCGAGGACGAGACCGCCGTGCTCGCCGCCGAGCGCGGACGCGAGGCCGCCCTCGCCACGCTGTCAGCTATCCCGGAGTTGCTTCTCACGCTAGGTTTCCACGGCGCGGAGATCCGAAGCGCAGGCACGGTCAGTCACGTGACGCCGGATCGGGTGATCACAGAGGTACAGACGACGGGCGCGGGGGACGCATTCATGATTGCCTACCTGATCGCACGCCATCGCGGCCTCGCTCCGACGGGGGCCGCAGCCGTCGGCGCCAACATCGCAGCCGGCATGCTCGCCGAGCGTAAGGGGTCACGGTGAGTCGCGCTCGGTGATGGTCAGGCCGCGGGACCCGATGGCCCGATGAGGGAGGGACCCTGGATCGCGGGCGGCGTCGCAAATGCCGCGTGATCAGGATCGACGAAGTCCATGACGGTGGCGGCGTTAGCGTCCCGATAGGTGAGCGCCGGCAGATTCCATTTGGCCTCGATCGTGGCCAAGACCGATGTGTGATCGTGGACGATGTCCGTGACCGCCTGCGGTTTGGCGTACGGCGAGACCACGACCGCGGGCACGCGCGGCCCATAGATGTCATACCCGCCGGGCGCATCGCCAGCGGTGAGCTGCGGCGGGATCGAGTCGGGCGGGATGGCCGCCGGCGGCGGCACGTGGTCGTAATAGCCGCCGTGCTCGTCGTAGGTGTAGATGAGCAGCGTGCGCGGCCAGGCCGGTGAGCGCAGGACGGCCTCGACCACACGGTGCGCCCACGCCTCCCCGTAGTACATGTCCTGCGGTGCTTCCTCGTCTCCACCGACGGTGCCGAGCGTGCCCAGGAGGGAGCCGACGACCGGGAGCGAGGCGAGCGTCTTGCCGACGAGCGAAACCGCGCCGACCTCGGGATCGACGAAACTGACCGAGGGGAGGGTTCCCTTGGCGCAGTCGTCGAAGAAGTCATTCAGCGTGGCCAGGTTGCCGGGGTATTTCTCGACGATCGACGGGATGACGGCCGTGTAGGGCAGGTCGGTGAAGTAATCGCGCCAGCTGATCGCGTGGGCGTGCAGCCGGTCGAAGATGGTGCCGTTGGGAGGCGGTGGCTCGGTCAGGCTTTGCACATCGGTGGCGATGTCGCCGTAGGCGGTCCCGGCCATGAGGAAGCGCCGGTTGGGGAAGGTCTGGCATGGCGCCGAGCAGAACCAGCGGTTGGCGAGCGTGAAGGTGGCAGCGAGGTCGTAGGCGAACGGCAGTACCTCGCGCGGGTAATAGCCCATCGGCTGCGTCGCGTTGACCGATCGGACAAAGCCGTCCATCTTGCCGCCACCGATCTGCTCGTGGGTCGCGTTCCACGTCTGGGAGACGTGCGGGCCCTGGGCAGTACTCGAGAAGGCAAAAGCGGTGACCGTGGCCGGGGTGCCGGTGGCACCCGGATTGGTGTTGGTCGGCTGGCCCGAGCCGTCGAAGCTCAATCCGTCGGCCGCCGGCTGTCCGGAGCGCGGGACGGCGCCGAGCAAGTTGTCAAACGAATGGTTCTCCATCATGACCACGACGACGTGCTCGAAGGGCATCATGTCGTCGACCGTGCCAGCCGGCTCAGCGGGCCGCCGCAAGCTGTCGGGTTCACGCGGGGGGGTCATCACGAGCGCGCCGACAGTCTACGAACGACCACCGCGATTGCGAAGGGAGGTGACAACCGCGTCACAGCAGCTGTCACCCTGCTGGCACCACCACGTCGCTACAACAGCGGCATGCGATCTCTCGTCATCATTTCGGTCGCCCTGCTCGCCGCCGCTTGCGGCGCCTCGCCCACGAAGTCGATCACGGTCAGCGGCACATCCAACAGCCCCGCAGCTGCGGCATTCAGGTTCGCGGCGTGCATGCGCGACCATGGCGTCAGCGGCTTCCCGGACCCGCAGGTGACGACGACCCCCGGCGGCGGCAGTGTCGGGGTCCGTCAGGCGGTCCCGGCCGGGGTTGGCTCGTCACCGAAGTTCCAGTCCGCGCAGAAGGCCTGCCAGGGCATCCTGCCCCCACCTGGCAACGGCGGTCACGCCAGTCAGGGACCGTCAAAGCAGGTGTTCCTGGCGTTCGCACGCTGCCTGCGAAAACACGGGGTTTCGGGCTTCCCGGACCCGAACGCCCAGGGGCAGCTGACGTTGCAAATGATCAGCGCCGCGGGAGTCGACCTGAAAGGGCCGTCGTTCTTGACCGCCGCCAGGGCCTGCGTCGGCGTTACGCACGGAGCCATCACCATGGCGGATGTGGCCCGGGCCGTCAACGGGCCGCATTGAGCGAAACGATGGGCGCGGCTCTCGGGATCGTGTGTCCCACCCGTCGCTCCCGGCCAGAGCATGTCAGACAGAATCCTGCCTTCGATCCGCGCTAGCCCTCCGAGCCGTTGCTGCCCAGGGCGCGTGGCAGATCCCAATCGTTCAGGACAGCTCGGAGCCCATCCGGCGGTCCACCATCACAGACGCCAAGCTCTCCCCTGACGACGGCGGGAATGGACGCGATCGAGCAGCCTGTGCTCGATGTCACCAACCGCCACTCGCCCGCGACCCGGTGGAAGATCGTGGTCGCGTAGACCCCGTAACGCCAGCATGGGCTGGCACGGTTCAGGCGAGCGGCAGCATAGGCGGGATCGGCCAGGGAGATCGTGACGCTCAAACAGGCAAGCGGGTAGTGATATGCCGCCGCCACTCCCGCCGGCCCCGCGTCGCCTGCCTGTAGCGCTTGTGCGTGAACCGGCTGCTTGGCGCCGCTCAGTCCGCTCACCGCGACGCCGACGACCGCCCCCGCAAACACCGCCGGCGCTGCGAGGGCGGGGCCGAGGCGGCGTAGGAGCCTGAGTCGGCTGCGGCGCGTGCCACCGCGGGGACCGGGCACGACCGTGACTTCGAGCAGGACCGCGGAATCTCGAGCACCAACTGGATCGCCGGGGGGTGCTGCGTCGGCCATGACCGGCAGTATCGCGCTGTCAGGGTCCTTCTGGCCGCTACGCGTGTCGAGGAGGGCTCCGAGCGTCGCCGCCGTCGGGCTCGGAGTCGTCGTCAGCACCCGGGAGGCCGCAGCCGCCGCCGAAGTTCAAGCCAGCAGCCCGCCCAGCGTTGCGGCGGGCGATCCACAGACGATCAACCTGCCTCTACGGTGTGCTGCGATCCACCGGCTCTGAGCTTCCTGACAGCCTAAGCCGCTTGCGCTTCGGCCTGGCTGATCCAGGTCGCATACATCGAGGCATAGCGGCCGCCGCGGGCGACGAGCTCTCGGTGCGTTCCCAGCTCGACGATCCGGCCGTCGTCGACGACCACGATCCGGTCCGCCTTCATCGCCGTCGTCAGCCGGTGGGCGATCAGCACCGCGGTACGCGCCTCGAGCAGGACGTCGAGCGCGGCTTCGATCTTCGTCTCCGAGGCGAGGTCCAGGTTCGACGTCGCCTCATCGAGCACCAGCACGCGCGGGTGGGCCATGAACGCGCGGGCGAGCGCGATCAGCTGGCGTTCGCCGCTCGAGAGCGATTGCCCGCGCTCGTGGACGATCGTGTCCAGGCCTTCGGACATCCGCTCGACGACGTCGGCGAGCCCGACCGCGCGCACCGCCTCCCACACCTGCTCGTCGCTGGCGTCAGGGCAGGCGAACGCGATGTTGTCGCGGAGGCTCCCGGCGAACAGGAATGGCTCCTGGGGGACGACGCCCAGCTGACGGCGCAGTGAGTCGATCTTCACCTGCCGGATGTCGTGGCCGTCGATCAGCACCCGGCCCTCGGTCGGGTCGTAGAAGCGCGTGATCAGCTTGGCGAGCGTCGACTTGCCGGCGCCGGTCTCGCCGACGAACGCGACGGTCTCGCCCGCGCGGATCCGCAGATCGACGTCCTCGACGACCGGGAGACTCGGGTTGTATCCGAAGGTCACATGGTCAAACACGAGCTCCCCCTCGATCGGCGGCAGCTCCTCGGCGTCAGCGGCCTCGGGGGTACTGGGCTGGAGCGCGAACAGCGTCCGCAGCTTCCAGATCGATGCGCTCCCCTGCTGGAAGGTGTTGTACTGCGCGACGAGCAGCTGGATCGGCGCGAAGAAGCGGTTCAGGTACAGGAAGAACGCCACCAGCGCCCCGATCGAGAGCTGATGGTGGAGGACCATGTTGCCGCCGATGGCAAGCAGAGCGCCCTGACCGAGGTAGCCGAGCATCGTCGTCCCCGGGCCGTAGATCGCGTTGATCTGCGCCGTGTAGTTGTTGGCGTCGCGGTACTTGCCGACGACATTGCGGTGCTGGACGACGTTGAAGCGCTGGCGATTGTTGGCCGCGACCGTCCGCACCCCGTGCAGGCTCTCGGACAAGTCCGCCAGTACGTTGGCGATCCCATCGCGCACACGGTTGTACCCACGCTCCGACGCGGCCCTGAACCAAAGCGACCCGGCCGTCAGCGCCGGAACGATGAGCGCGAGCGTGATCAGTGTCAGCTTCACATCCAGGGTGAACAGCACGATCGTGATCACCACCATCGTCAGGGCCTGGACCAAGAGCTGGGCCAGCCCATCCTGCAGCAGCTGCTGGAGGTTCTCGATGTCGCTCGTCATCCGGGTCATGATCACCCCGGACTGCTCGTCGGTGTAGTAGTCGAGCCCGAGCCGCTGAAGATGGGTGAACACGCGGACCCGCAGATCGTTCATCACCCGCGCCGCGAGTCGCCCGGTCACCTTGGCCTGCGCGCGCTGGGCCAGCGCCGTGATCGCGATCGCCGCCAGGAACAGCCCCGTGACCGCGAGCACGACCGAGAAGCTCTTGTGCGCGCCGGTCATTCCCTGGTCGATTCCGATGTCGATCAGCTTCGGCCCCGCCTGATTGGTGATGCTCACGATCGTCACGAGCAGCAGTGCCGCGGCGCCGAGATGCCAGTGGCGGAAGATCAGACCTCTCAGGGTGAGCCGCGCGCCGCTGTCGTCGGTGCTGCGATAGGTGAAGCGCGCGTCGGGCTCGCCGTGGTCGGGTTCCTCCGCGAGCAGGCGGTCGACGCCCTTCTGGAGCTCGGGCGGGATGCCGGCGAACGGGAGGCCGCCGCCGGGTGCGGCCGCTGCGCGCGATCCGCCCGTGCGCCCGAAGGCTCCGCCGCTGACGTTGCTGGCCCCGCCAAAGCCGCCGAAGCTCATCGCCCACTCTCCCCGAAACCCCGCCGTCCCCGGGCCTTGCGGTCCTCCTCCTCGGCCTGGGCGAGCACCTCGACGTAGAGCGGGGTCGTCTCGAGCAACTCCGAGTGGGTGCCGTCGGCGACGATCCGGCCGCCGTCCAGGAGGAGAACGCGGTCGGCCAGCCCAATCGTCGAGAGCCGGTGAGCGACGACGAGCGTCGTGCGACCTTGCATCAGCACGCGCAGTGCCTCGTGAATCTCCTGCTCGACCTGGACGTCGACCGCGCTGGTCGCGTCGTCGAGCACGAGGATCGGGGGATTGAGCAGGAGCGTACGGGCGATCGCGATGCGCTGGCGCTGTCCGCCCGAGAGCGTGTAACCGCGCTCACCGACGACCGTGTTGAAGCCGTCGGGCAGGGCGGCGATGAATTGCTCCGCGCCGGCCGCCCGGGCCGCGGCTTCTATCTCGGCCAGAGACGCATCGGGGCGACCGTAGGCAATGTTGTCGCGGATCGAGGCGGTGAACAGGAATGGCTCGTCGAGCGCGACCCCGATCTGCGCCCGCAGGCTCGCCACCGTCAGATCCCTCACGTCGTGACCGTCGATCTTCACGGCGCCCGCGCGGACGTCGTAGAAGCGCGGCAGCAGACGCGAAAGCGTCGTCTTGCCGCTGGCAGTTCGGCCGACGACCGCGACCGTGTCGCCCGGCTTGATGTGCACCGAGAGGTCGGACAGCACCTCCGGCCCGTCCCCGTAGGCGAAGTCCACGTGCTCGAAGCGGATGTCGCCCTCGCAGTCGACGAGGTCGATCGCGCCGGGGCGATCAACGATCTCGGGCGCCTCGTCAAGGATCTGGTAGATGCGTCCGGCCGACGCCTTGGCCCGCTGCCCGAGCATGATCAGCATCCCGAGCAGCTGAAATGGCGCCTGGAGCATCACGATGTAGGCGCTGAAGGCGAGGATCGCTCCCACCTGCAACTTACCGTGGATCACGAGCCAGCCGCCGAACAGCAGCACCAGCGCGAGCCCCAGCTGAGGCAGGTTCTGGACCGTCGGGGTGAACCGCGCGCGGATGTCGGCGTCCTTGATGTACGCCCACTTGAGCCGGTCCGCGGCCTTGGCGAGGGTTCCCAGTTCGCGCGGCTCCGCGACGAACGACTTGACCACGCGCACCCCGTTGATGTTCTCGTCGACGATCGTCGCCACGTCGGCCAGCCGTGATTGGATCAGCCACGAGACCGGGAAGATCTCCCGGCGCATCCGGACGCTCGCGAAGTACACGAGCGGCGTCGTCGACATCGCGACGAACGCCAGCGGCACGTTGATCGACAGCATGTAGGCGAACGCCACCAGCGCGACCGCGCACTGGACCAGGATCGAAGGCCCGAAGGTCAGGTACATCTGGACCGAGCGGATGTCGGAGTTGGCGCGCGAGATCAGCTGCCCCGACTGGACGCGGTCGTAGAAGCCGAACGACATCCGGGTGAGGTGCTCGTAGATGATGTTGCGCAGGTCGAACTCCATCGCGTACGCCGTGCGCAGCAGGAAGAGCCTTGAGATGAAGGCCGAGATCCCGGCCGCGACGGCCAGCGACAGGACGAGCACGACGTAGTGCGACAGCGGCTCCGTGTGCCGCTGCAGCGAGTTGGTGACCGCGTCGTTAAGCAGGTTCGGAATCTGAACCTGAAGTAGCAGCGCGACGAAGGACAGGATCAGCGCCGTGAACAGCGTCCTCTTGTGCGACATCACCACGGGCCACGCGCGGGCGATCCACGACTTCGTCTTGTCGGGGTCGATCGTCGCGGTCGGCCGGCGGTAGCGCGACTCGATCCCACTGGGGACGAAGTCGACCGATGTCCTGGGGAGAAGGGTGCGATCGGCGGTCGCGCTCACGCCGCCGCCCCTTGAGGGCGAGTGCCGGCCCGGGGAGCGCCCGCGCGGCGCGCGGCCCGATAACGATCGAGCGCATCCTTCCACGGCTCGAGTCCTTCGAACGCGGCCGCGGCGCCGTCCGGCTGGTAGGAGGCGATGTCGCGCAGGCGGCGTTCGATCTCCGCGTCGGCGGTGGCGAGCAGGCGGCGCCCCTCGCTCGTCAAATCGAGGCCGATCCGGCGCCGGTCGCCCTCATCGTGGTGGCGAGTGACCAGCTCGCGGGCCACGAGGCCGTCGATCACCCCGGTGACGCTTGGCCGGCTGACCGCCAACTTCTCGGCGAGGGCGGAGGCGGCCTCCCGGCCCTCCCCGAGCAGGGCCAGCGCCCGGTACTGGGACAGCGTCAGGTCAACGGTCGCGGCCGCCACCTCGACCTGGCGCGCGAGCCGGGCGATCACGTGGCCCAGCTGGGCCGCCGTTAGTGCGTCGCCCGGCCGGGAAGACTTGGCCATGCCGTCCGGCTGCTGAGATAGTTCGGAAGCCACATCATTAGCATACCGAACTATCTCAACTTGTGGCGGGCGTTGTGTCCGGCCGGCTGGTCACCATGTCCGGCCCGTGTCCGCGCCCCGCGTCCCCACGACCCCGGCCCTGCGCTTCTGGCAGTCGCGCGCCCTTGACGCCATGGACCGATGGGAGCGAGGTTCGTTTTTGCTCTCGGCGGCGCCGGGCGCGGGCAAGACGCGTCCGGCGCTGGAACTCGCCCGGCGCCATCTCGCCCGCGAGGTGGCCGGGTCCGTGCTGGTCGCTTGCCCAACCGGCCCGTTGACGCGGCAGTGGGCGCGGGCCGCGAGCCGGCTGGGCATCGAGCTCGCCGCGGACGCGTCCTCGCCTCGGCCCCCGCGAGGCTTTGATGGTGTCGCCGTGACCTACGCGCGCATCGCGAAGAGCCCGAGCCGGTGGGAGCGTGCAGCGATGACCCGGACGCTGGTGATCGCCGACGAGGCGCACCACCTCGGCGAGGAGCTCGCGTGGGGGGAGGGCTTCGCGAAGGCGGTTGGCGGCTGCGAGCGGTGGCTGCTGTTGTCCGGAACCCCCTTTCGCTCGGACGCGGCCCCGATCCCCGGCGTGCGCTACGACTCGGCCGGACTCGCGGAGCCCGACATGTCCTACAGCTACGCGGATGCGGTCCTGGATGGGATCTGCCGGCCGGTGTGCTTCGTCGCCTACGACGGGACGCTGTCGTGGAGAAGCGGCGATGACGTGATCGAGTCGAGCTTCGAGACGGTGCTGAGCGCGCGCGAGGCCAGCCGCCGCTACCGCACGGCGATCTCGACCGAGCTTCCCGACGGCCTCCAGCGGATCCTGCGCGAAGCCGACGCCAAGCTCCGGACGCTGCGTGCCGGCGGGCACCCGAATGCCGGCGGGCTCGTGATCGCGGCGGACTCAAACCATGCGCGCAGGATCGCCGCGCTGCTGCGCGAGGCGACTGGGCGCCGCCCGCTGGTCGTCCTGCACACCGAACCGAGGGCCGCCGAGAAGCTCGTCGCCTTCACCAACGCCCGCGACCCGTGGATCGTCGCGGTGAACATGGTTTCCGAAGGCGTCGACATCCCGCGCCTGCGCGTCGGCGTGTACGCGACGGCCGCCAAGACCCCGCTCGTGTTCCGGCAGATCGTCGGTCGCTTCGTGCGCACGATCCCGGGCCGGCCGGTGGAGCCAAGTTGGCTCTACATCCCCGCAGACCCCGTCCTGCGCGATCACGCCGCCGCGGTCCAGCAGGAGCTGCGCCACGCCCTACGCCCAGCCGACAACGAGTACCCGGACGAGTTTGATCGGCCTGACCCGCGCCAGACCGAGCGAGGTGACGCGCTCGTCTTCGAGCCACTGAGCGCGGACGTGGCCCCGCAGATGACGCTCTTCGAAGCACCCGGCGGGCCGGCGCCACGCGGGATGGTGGCACCCGAGCTGAGCAGAATCGCCGATCCCGAGCCCCGGCCCCACCGGATGCCTGCGTTCGAACGGCGCGCGAGACTGCGCAACGAGCGCCATCGACTCGTCGCCGAGCTCACCCGCCGCGACGGGAGCACGCACCGTGAGGTCAACGCGTGGATCAATCGCAAGCTCGGGATCACGTCCGTCGAGCACGCAACCCTCGACGACCTCGAGCGCGCGGTCGAGTTGCTCGTCGGCAAGCTCGCGCGCCGCCCCTGAGCGGCCCGGTTGCACACTTACCGTAGTAATTCTGCACGGTTCACCGGATGGGTGACTGCAGGTTAGGACCTACGATCGGATTGCAGGTGTCCGTGACAGGACACTAGTTCGCTTCAGTGAAATGAAGTGAGCGGAAAAGGAGGTTCAAATGTCCGCCCTGAAGACGGATGGGGTGCGTACGGAGCCCGTGCGGACCGCTGGTCCGGCGTCGACGTACGAGACTAAAGAGCCTTCGTATAAGGGCGCCGGATGGATCCTGTTCGCGGCGCTGATGTTCGTGATCGCTGCGTCCCTCAACGTCATTTGGGGCATCGCAGCCGTCTCGAGCTCGCATTTCTTTGTCGCGAATGCGCACTACATCATCAGTGACCTGAACACCTGGGGCTGGGTCGCCATCGGTTTCGGAGCCGTGGAGGCTCTGGCCGCGCTGTCGATCTGGCGCGGAGGTGCCTTCGGGCGTTGGTTCGGAATCGTCGTCGGGGGCTTCGCTGCCCTGGTGGCGATGATGAGCATTCCCGCCTACCCGTTCTGGTCGCTGGCCCTGGTCGCGCTCTATGTCCTGGTCATCTACGGCCTCGCCGTTTACGGCGGGACGCCCGCGATGGCCGACTAGCACAACCGACCAGCGCCGTGCCGGGCGGTCTCAGGGAGGCCGCCCGGTTGCGGTGCGGCGGGCCGGGCGGACGCACCCGCGGAAAGCGCTCCGCCGCCTACTACCGTGGAGCTCGATGCCCAAGATCGCGACGATCGGCGTCTACGAGTTCGACGCCGCCAGCTTCATCCGCACGCTCGACGAGGCCGGAGTCACCCGGGTCCTCGACATCCGCCAGCGACGCGGCGTGCGGGGCCCGCAGTACGCCTGGGCAAACTCCCGCCGCCTCCAGGCCCTGCTGGCCGATGCGCACATCGGGTACGAGCACCACCCCGAGCTCGCCCCGGACACGGAGCTGCGTCACCTCCAGTACCGCGACGACGCTCGGCAGGGGGTCGGCAAGCGCTCGCGCATCCGTCTGTCGCCTGAATACGTACGCGCCTATACGGAGGAGATACTCGACCTCGTGCCGCTCGAGCCGCTCGTCGGTCGACTGCCCGTCCACGGGATGGGCGCGCTGATGTGCGTGGAGGCGACAGCCGAGGCCTGTCATCGCTCGCTCGTGGCCCAGCGCCTGGCGGACCGTTTCGGGTTCGAGATCGTCCACCTCGAGCCGACCGAACCGGCGGACATCGAGCTGCGCTGATCGCGCTACCCGGCTTGCGCAAGCATGGGGACCGGCGGGATGCCGGCTTACCCCAGCCAGAAGCGACATAGGATTCGCCGGGTGAGGACGCTGATCGCGACCGCGGCCGCGCTGCTGCTGATGGTATGCGCCGCCCGCGGCCGGTGGCATCTCGTCGCGCCCGGTGATCGCGTACGTCAGCTCGCGCGCGATTGCGCCCAAGCTCTACGTCACGGGCCCCGGTGGCACGCATGAGCTCGGAGACAGCCAGGAGCCGTCGGTCGCCCCGAACGGACTCATTGTCTCGGGCAGCGCTTGGACCAGCGGCCCAGCCTTGACGCTGTACGCGACGGCCGCGAAGCGCTCGCACTCGTTCTTCACCGACCGCGTGATCGCAACCCCGCTGGCCTGGTCACCCGACTCCAGATATCTGGCCGTGTGGCTGGAGACCCACCAGAGGCAGATAGTCAGCACCGGGCTGGCGGTGATCGACACAAGGACGATGACGGCGAGGACGGTCGCCACCGGTGTCATCTTGGGCGCGAGCTTCGCCCCATCCGGGCCCGACCGGCTCGTGTACGGCCAGGCGCGCTCACCGCAGATTGGTGACGCGGTGAACGCCCGGGTCCCAGCTGTGGCGGCTGCACGACGGCTAACGGCAACCGGCTGGTCGCCCACTACGAGGGGCCAGGCGTCGTCATCCCGTTAGCGATTCAGTTGTCGCCGCGCCGGGTCCACGCCCTGGCCACAAGCGGCACTGACATACGGGCCGCGGGAATCTCGCTCGACAGCCGGACCGTGCTGGTTGACCGCGGTGCGTTCCTCTTCGGCAAGCATGTCGTCGAGACAATCCCGTTCGGTGGCGGGCAGCCGACGCGGATCGCCAGCGGCGACCAGGCCGCCTGGAACGACTGACCCACCTCAAGGGGTCGACGGTCTGGCGTTAGTCCGCGCCGGCGAGCCCGCGCCCTAGACTGCCGCCTCGTGTCCGCCCACCTCGAGCACCGTCTGAAGGTCCAGCTCAGATGGCGAGACATGGACATGCTCGGCCACCTCAACCAGTCCGTCTACCACGAGATGATCGAGGAGGCGCGGATCGCCCTGATCGTGGACCTGATGCGTCGCTCCGGCGAAGACCATGCGCAGAGCGGATACGTTCTGGCCCACGTGGATCTCGATCACCACGCCGAGGTGCGCAAGGACCACGAGCAGGTCGACATCGTCGTGCGCGTGACGCGGGTCGGGACGTCAAGTATCGAGTTGGAGCACGAGATCAAGCTTCCCGATGGTCGCCTCGCCGCGTCGGGGAAATCAGTCCTCGTGGCGTGGGACTTGGCGACCAGAGCGAAGCGGGAGCTGTCATCAGACGAGCGCGCCGCGCTCGCCTGAGCGCGCACGGGTCTGCTAGACCGTGATCCAGCTGGTCTCGACCGCCGGCCGGTCGCGCCCGTCCGGGCCCAGAACGCGAATCCGGAGAGGGCCACCCGACGGCAGCCGGACCCGGAAGCGCCCCAAGCGGTCGGCCTCGGCCGAGATCCTGGCCTCGGCCATCGTCTGGACCTCGATGGTGGCGCGGGCCGGCGGTGAGAGCTGTCCGAGCAGGGTGCGGGCCTCGTCGTCGACGTGGACCTCGATGTCGATGGTCAGCTCGGTGGCGCTGAACGTCACCGACCGTGCGGGCGCCTCGCCGCTGCGGGTGAGGGCGAAGGCCTCCTCCTCCAGGGCCGAGTCGCTGAGAAGCTCAGCGAGGTCGGCGTCGAGGCGTCGCCACCCGAGCGATGCCTTGGCCGTTTCGGTGACCAGCGGCGGCACCGGATCGACTTCGTCGAAGAACGCTCGTAGCTGGGCCATCAGCAGCTCGTCCGGATCTTGATCTTCACCCATGGTCCCCGACTATCCGATCTGGAACCCGGCCAGTTCCGGAGTCCGCCGAAGCTGGTCTAGACAGCGGGCGCGGGTCGGCCCGATGGCCCCGATCGGCATGCCCAGAGCCGCGGCGATCTCCTCGTAGCTGAGGGCCTCCGGCGCAGCCAGCAGCCGCAGCAGTCCCTGGCAGCGCTCGCTGATCCTCGCGAGGGCCCGGCGCAGGGCGGTGTTCCGCTCCCGAGTGAGGACGCGCTGCTCGGCGTGGTCCTCCGAGGGGACGTCGAACACGGACTCCTCGCCGGTCGTGAACTCGCGACTCTGCAAGCGGATATGCCGCAGACATTCGCGCCGGGCGGTCGTCGCCAGCCAGGCGCCGACGCGCTCCGGGTCCTTGATCCGGTCGAGGTTCTCGACCAGCCGCAGCCAGGTCGTCTGGGCGACATCAGCGGCATCGGCCCGCGACAGCCGGTGGGCGCGCGCGGTGGCCCAAACGAGGCCGGCGAAGCGATCCACGATCGCTCCCCAAGCTGCCTCGTCGCCACCATTGGCGGCGCTTATCAAGGCTTCCAGGCTTGTCGTGGTGGCGATTATCTCCGACTCCGATCAGAGCTGCAGGTACGTGAGGTCGACGGGAGAACCGCACACACTCTCGTCCGAGACGGTTGAGATCTGCACACGTCCTTTCCCGTTTCTCAGAAGATCCCAAGCGTCCAGGGGCGTAGCCGCGCGGCCGTTCGCAAACACGGCGGCGATCGCCGCCGACACCTTCGGGGCGGCGAACGAGGTTCCGTTCCACGTCGCCCAGCCCTCGAAGCGCGCCTTGCCGGCCAACGGCCAGCGCACGAAAGTCGAGTAGACATCGGCCCCGCTGGTGCAGCAGTTACACCAATCCCCCCAGTTCGAGAACCACGCGCGCTTCTTCCCCGTGGGATCGGTCGACGCGACGCCGATCACGTCGGGGAGCGCCGCGGGCCAGTATCGGTGACATGACTCCTCGTTGCCTGCCGGCGCGACGACCGCCACACGCCCCCCATGCGGCGCGCGCTTGGACCGGAGCTCCTTCATCACGGCTGCGAACGGCAGCGACGGGTAGTCGTCGAGCGTCGGGAACGCGAAGCCGCACTGGATCACGTCGGTGTCACAGCGCCGCAGCATCGCGTGGGCGATCGCGACCTCGGTCTCGAACAGACGCAGCTGTGCACGGGGACCCAGGGGTCCGATCTCGACCTCCTGGTTGCGGAGCCCCACCACCTCGAGCCGCGTGCGCGGAGCGATGTTCGAGATCAGACCGGCGATGAACGTCCCGTGCCCGGAGATCCCATCGAGCTCGCCGTTCGCGTCGATGTACAACCCGTCGGGCTCGTCGGGATGCCACTTCCCGGTGCCCGTGTCCAGCCACTGACCGCGGACGACCGTCACGCGTTTGTCGAGGTCACGGTGAGGCGGGTTGACCCAGATGTAACCACTGTCGAGAACGGTCACCTTGGCGGTCGCCGCGCGAGACGGTGGCCGGACGAACGGCTGCTGAGGCGGACCGGCGGGCTTGGGCGGCGTGGCCGGACAGCCGCCCGGCGCGGGAGACAGGATCGCCACGTGGTGGGGGTGGACCGCCGGCAGGCCGTCGGGAGTGGAGAAGCCGTCCCGTTCCGCGATTCGGCGCAAATGAGGTGACACCTCGAGCGAATGGCCCGTCGTCGTCTGCTTCAGGCGCCAGATCTCGACCTCGCTGAGCGGGCCCTGCGGGCGCGGTGTGTAATTCCGATCGGCGCGCTGCCCGGGTTGCCCTCTCACCAGCTGGGCGGGCGGCCCGAGCAACTGGTCGAGACTCCCGACGCGCTCGGCGATGTGGTTCAGCGCCGCGCGGAAGGAGGGCGAGACGCTCAGCGCGCCGGCGTGCACGATCAGCTCCCCGCGGCGCGCGATCACGGTCACGCCCTTGCGCTCCCTGTGCGCGAGACTCCGAACCTTCAGCACGCGGGCGGCGATCGGGCTGCGGCCGCGTTTCTGCGCCGCAGTCGCGTCGTTCGGGCTCACGGACGATCCTTTCCTATGAACGGGTGATTAGGCAATCCTATGAATGTTCAGAGCGCGCTGTGAGGACCTTGATACATCTATCGACATGACGGTCGCGGTTGGTGGCGACGACGCCCTCGAGCTCGCGCAGTCCGCCTTCGACCTGGTCGAAGCGGACGCGTCCGCCGCCGCCGCGCTGGCCGAGCGCGCCCTCGGGCTCGCCCGCCGGCAACGACATCCGGAAGCCGAGGTCGCGGCCCTGCACGCGCTCAGCTTTGCCCAGCACGAGCTCGGCGACAGACGGGCGATCCGCACGATCCGCACCGCCATACGGTCCGGCGAGAGTTACGGCTTGACGCGACGAACCGCGCTGGCTCGCCGGCGCCTCGCGCTGGACCTCGCCGGCCGCGGCGCGATCACCGCGGCGATCCGTGAGCTGGACCTGGCGTGCGCGGCCTTCGACGCCCACGAACAAGCTCGTTCCGAGGTGTTTCGGATCGGCGTTCTCTGGTACGCCGGCACCAGCGCGGCGTCGCTCAAGGACACCGATAGAGCGCTGGCCACGCTGCGCGAGCACGACGACACTTTCTGGGAAGCGCAGTTGTTGCGCAACCGTGGTGGGCTGCTGGCGGAGCATGGCGAGATGGTCGCTGCCGAGCGGGACCTCACGCGGGCGCGCGAGCTGTTCCTGGGGCTCGGCGCGACGGCGGCCGCGGTGGCGATCGAGACCGAGCTGACTCGCGTCCCCCTCCTCCGGGGCGACCTCCCCGAATGTCTGGCGCGGCTCGACGCGATCGACACGAAGGACGTCTCCCCGCGCATCACTGCCGAGCTGTGGGTGCTGCGGGCGCAGGCCACGGCCACGGCGCGGCTGCGGGGTGAGTCGCTGCACGCGCTGAACGAGGCCCAAACGATCTGGAAGCGCTCCGGACAGGATGATCCCTTTGGCCGCCTGGAAGCGATCCGCCTGACGCTACTCGCCGGCGATGCGACCGGCGCACGCGCGCTCGGGCTGCAGGCCCAGCGGTCGTTCGCCGCCCAGCGACGTCACGTGTACGGCGCCCGCGCCGTCGTGCTGACCCTGGCGGCGTCGGTGGCGGCCGGTGCCGTACGGCGATCCGGGCTGCGCTCGGGTCGACGTGCTGCCAAGATCCTCGCCGACGCGGGCTGGCAGGGAGAGGCGCGGCGCGCCCAACTGACGGTCGCCCGCGCCGCGATCGAGGTCGGCTCCGCCCGCGTGGCTCGCCGGGAGCTCGCCGGCTGCTCGGTTCTCCTGCGTCGCGGCCCGGTCGCCGACCGGATCGAGGCGTGGCACGTGGAGGCACTTCTGCGACAGGACCGCGGTGATCGCGCGGGCGCGCAACGCGCGCTGCGTACGGGGCTGGGACTGCTCGAGGGCTACCGGGAGACGCTCGGCGCGTCCGATCTGCGCGCCAGCGCGTCCGAGATCGGCGTCGAGCTTGCCGAGCTAGGTCTCCGTACGGCGCTCGCCGGGCCGGACATGGACTCGATGCTCAGCTGGGCGGACCGCCTGCGCGGAAGCGCGTTCCGGCTGCCGCCCGTGACGCCCCCGGACGTCCCTGAGCTTCGGGATCGCGCCGCCGAGCTGCGTCAGGTCAGCGCCGAGATCTGGCGAGCCGAGCGAGGCCAGCGCACGACCCGCGCGCTGCTGGCTCGCCAGACCGCACTGGAGACATTGATTCGCCGTCTGTCGCGCCACGCCGCCGGCGAAGCGGCGCCTGGGACCGCCCCACCCGGGCGGCGAGAGCTGAGCCGGGCGCTGGGGAGGACCGCGCTCGTCGAGCTGATCGAGCTTGACGGCACGCTCACCGCCCTGACGCTGGTCGACGGCCGCCTCGCCCGGCA
>Ga0335073_10004317_pt1 | contig 19891 bp, 18 predicted proteins | sample Lox_Sample_22_FD_207093 | JGI IMG/M metagenome (GOLD analysis project Ga0335073, IMG submission 207093) | Soil microbial communities from Loxahatchee National Wildlife Refuge, Florida, United States - Lox_Sample_2.2 | ecosystem: Environmental > Terrestrial > Soil > Wetlands | place: USA...
GCTGGCTATCGGCCCCGAGCTTGTCTCTCACCTTGCGCAGCTCTTCGCGCAGTAGTTCGACGTACCTCGGCCGGCACTCCTTGCAGCCGATCGAATTGACGTAGAGCCTCGTATTCGTCAGACCGACGCGGCGGAAGAGCACCATCAGCATCTCGAGAACTTCGGCGTCGATCGCCGGCGCGTCCGATTGCCCCAGTATCTCGGCCCCCACCTGATAGAACTGCCGGTACCTTCCCTTCTGCGGCCGCTCCCGCCGAAACATCGGCCCCGCGTAGTACAGCTTCACATTGCCCGGCAGCGTGTGCATCCCGTGTTCGATATAGGCGCGTGCAACACCAGCCGTCGCCTCCGGACGCAGCGTTAGCAGGTCGCCAAGTTCGATTGTGTAGATCAAATACGCGAACTGAACAGCAAGTTTATTGTAGCGATCTACAATTTCGCGATCCCAAGGAGTCGGGCCTCGGCCGACTTGCTCGTGCGCCGCGCTCTTTTGAGCCAGCAGCTCCTGGAGTTTCGAAAAGATCCTCCGATTTGCCTCGGAGTCCGGCAGGTCGCCCCGCGTCCTTAAGTCTTCGAGAGTCCCAAAGTAATCATCGGCAAGAACGTCTTCTCTTGGACTGGGGAGCTCCCCCGGCCGGTCCTCGAAGGTGAACATTTCCTTCGTCACGATATCTGTATCCGCCCCGACCGCCCGCGCGAACAGCTCCGTCTCCTCGAAAATCGGCAGGCGGATTTCGCCGAAGCCGTAAGTCTCGAAGACCTCGCGCGCGGTCCGCTCGAACCAATTCCACAGCCCCGAATCCGGCGGCAGGATGTCCCGCGTGCCCTTAATCGCCCTAAATTGTCGTTTCTCAGACATTTCTAGCTGGAATTCCCAAGCGAAGAGTCATCCGAACATACTAGCAGGGAGGCACCCTGATGCAAGGGCATCGCCCATATCCAAAGGTGCGAAGGCGGGAGGACCGTGCTACGCCCTGGCGGCCGGAACGCATATCCATTCGCACAATCCGCCACTCAACGAGCCGTCTCGCAGCCCGAGCAAGCCCCGTTCCAACTCGAAACTTGATCATTGCTTAGTTTCACCATTTGAAACATCTATCCCCCGCATCGAAACGTTGCATTTTACCTACCCCATACTTACGTATACTCTCCGGCCCTCAGTTCTCTGTTGTCCCCACTCTTCAAAGGAGAGTTTAAATGGCCGAGAAAACCACTGGTGAGATGCAAGCCACCTTGGGTTTGACCGGGCTCACGATGAACGCCATGGCGCTCATCGCTCCCGGCGCATTCCTTTGGCTCACCTTTTACGCACAGGCCACGGAAGGCGCCACATCGCCCTCGATGTGGTTTGGCATTCTGTTTGCCTTGCTGCTCTGTCTGGCGACGGCGGTGTCGTACGCCGAGCTGTCGAAGCTGTACCCGGGCACCGGAAGTTCGTATTACTTTGCCGAGCAGTCGTTCCTGAACCACGACAAAGCATGGAAGTACGCGCGGCTGATGAAGTTCATCGTTGGCTGGGGTTCCCATTTGTATTACTGGATCTACCCCGGCGTCATGGTCGCCGCCACCGGGCTCTTCGTCGGCTACATCGTCGGGACTCTCTGGCCGAACTTCATGAGCGCCTCGAATCCCGGCCCTGCGTTCATGATGCTGATCGCGATCATTTTCACACTGTTCGTCTCCTACATCGCTCATCGCGGTGTGACCGGCTCGACGGCGGTGAACGTCGCCATCAACATTATCCAGATCTCGGCCCTGATTGTTTTCTCGGTGATGGCGATTGGCTACCGCATGAACCACCCGGCGGGCAGCGTGGCGTGGCAGTGGGATGCGACTTCGGGCGACGCTTACAACTGTGAGTTCGCCACCGACGCGCAGAACAACACTGTCCGCGACGCCAGCATGGTCCCGCAATGCAAGAAGGACGCTTCCGGCGCCCCGGTTCCCTATCACATCAGCTATCCGTGGAACGACTCCAGCGGAAACTTCCTGAGCCATCCTTCCGCCGGATCGGTGCTCGGAATCCACAAGTTCGGATGGATGTTCGTCCAGGCGACGGTCGCCATCCTGATTTTGGTCGGATTCGAATCCTGCACATCTCTCGGCGGCGAGGCGAAAAACGCCAAGCGGGACATCCCCATCGCGGTCATTACATCACTGCTCGTACAGGGGGCGTTCTGCTATCTCTTCGAGTATTTCGCCACCAACTATGCTTTAAGTAGCGGCTATTCCATGCAGAGCGCTTCGGGTTCGGCCGCGCCGATCGCCGATATGATGGTGATGATCGGCGACTCGATCTTCGGTCCGGGCCATGGTCGCGCGTTCATGCTGATCGAGGCCGTCACTGTGTTCCTCGCCCTCATCGGCACGACGCTCTCCTGCATCAACACCGGAGCGCGCGTCACCTATGCGATGGGCAAGGACGACGAAGTTCCCGAGCACTTTGGGATTCTTCACGACAAGAACCTCAGCCCGCACAAGGCCATCTGGACACTCGCGGTCGTCTCGATCATCTTCGGCTGCATCGGATTGCTGATGGTGTTCGGCGACGGTGGCGCTCCAGCCGATTCCGCGATCTCGGCCCTGCCGCACGGCTTCTGGTCGAGTTTCGGCTACCTCACTCACGACAAGATGGCCGCGCTGCCGAATACGTTCACGACGGTGACGCTGGCATCGAACTTCGGTACGTTCCTGCTCTACGGCCTCAGCTGCGTGGTTTGCATGGTGGCGTACCACAAACACCCGAACTTCAACTTCCTCAAGCACTGGCTGATTCCGGCATTCGGCGTGGTGGCGAACCTCGTCTGCATGTCGTTCTACCTGATCGGCCCGTTCATGGGGTACGGCACGTGGAAGGAACCGTATCTGGCCCTGGGCATCGCCGCCGTATGGGCCATCTATGGCGGCATCTACTTTGTCATGAACAGCAAGAAACAAGGCAAGACGACGTTGGTTACGGCACGCACCACCTAACCGGCGAAACCCACTCGACGAAGGGGGCGGACTTTTGTCCGCCCTCTTTGTCTTTTTCTGGGGATGAGTTCTAATGTATAGAGGCCTTTACGTGGCGTCGTCGGGAGCAGCCGCTGCAACCGCGCCGGCTCGGGCCTACGCCACGAAGTCAAGCGAGATGATGGATGTCGAGTTCGCGCAACTCTCCGATTTGGGGCGCGTGCGCCAGGGCAATGAGGATTACCTCGGCTATGTCGCTGCCGATACGCCGGAAAAGGCGCGCAGCCACGGTTGGCTCTTTGTCCTTGCCGATGGCGTCGGCGGTCACGATCTGGGCGAAGTCGCATCGCACACCGCCGCCGACTGTGTTCTCGAAGGATTTCGCAAGTCCGTCCCAGGCGAACCTCACCCGGCTCTTCTGACGAGCCTCGTTCGCTTGGCGAACACCCGAGTGCTCGAAGCAGGTCACGCCGCAACTCCCGGCGGCTCTCGCATGGCTACCACGATTGTCGCCTGCGCCCTGCGGCACGATCGCGCAGCCGTCGCACACGTCGGCGACTCCCGCTGTTATCTGATCCGCCGCGGCCAAGCCACACTTCTGACGCGCGATCACACTCTCGCGAGCGAACACGTTCGGCTCGGCCTGATTTCCTCCGCCGAAGCCGGATCCGCGGAAACGCGCCATCTGCTGAGCCGTTCTCTGGGATCGGCCCTTTCCGTCAGCGTGGACGTCTCCGAGCATCAGGTGGCCGTCGGCGACGTTTTGCTGCTCTGCTCCGACGGCCTGCATGGCTCGGTCGAAGGCTCGGAAATGGCCGCCTTGGCCGGAAACGGGGGCGACTTGTCGAAAGCGGCGCAGCGCCTCGTAGATATTGCCAACCAGCGCGACGGCAGTGATAATATCAGCCTGCACATAATCCGCGTCCGGGGCATCGAACGTGTCGGAATGTACCGGGGACGGCCCTATCGTCTCCCGTAGTTCCGGCGCCTCGCTCGTCCGTATGTGACGCCCGCTCGCGAGGATTCCAGTCCACCCCGGTACAAAACTCGATCACTACGAGATTGAAAGCCTCGTCGCACGCAGCGGCATGGCCTCCATCTACCGGGCAAAGGACACGCGCGACGGCCGCGTGGTTGCCATCAAGATCCCCCACCCGGAGATGGAAGCGGAGCCCGTCCTCTACGACCGCTTCAAGCGCGAACAGGACATCGGCACCTCTCTCGATCACCCCGGCGTAATGAAGGTCTACGCCGACAACAATCGCACACGGCCCTATATGGTCATGGAATGGGTCGACGGCCGCCTGCTCCGCCAGATCCTGTTCGAGGCCAAGAAGCTCGCGCCCGAGCGCGCCATACGCATCGTTGTCAATATTGCCCACGCGCTCGACTACATCCACAACCACGGCGTTGTCCACCGCGACCTCAAGCCCGAAAATATCATGGTCGGCAAGGACGACAGCATCAAGCTCATCGATTTCGGAATTGCCGGGATGGAAGGTGCGCGCCGTCTCACGTTTGCCAAGCTCTCGAATGTGATGGGCACCCCGGAATACATATCGCCTGAGCAGGTGCGCGGCAAGCGTGGCGACGGGCGCAGCGACGTCTACGCGCTCGGCGTGATGCTCTACGAGATGCTTACGGGCAAGGCGGCCTTCGATGGCCCGAATCCCTTCGCGATCATGAACGACCGCCTCCTGAACAATCCGGTCCCTCCGCGCGAGATCGATCCCTCGATTTCGCCGCAGTTGCAAGAGGTGATCTATCGCGCCATCGAGCGCGACCCCAAGAACCGTTATCCCAGCGCCCGCGAGATGGCGAACGATCTCGAACATCTCGATCAAGTGGGCGTTTCCGAGCGCCCGGAGTTCCGTGACTGGAAAATTCGCCGCAGTCCCTGGGTCCGGCGCATTCTTTTCGGCATTCTTCTCGCGCTGATACCGATCGTGATCTTCGGTTTGCTGCTCCTCGTGGCAAAACGTTGACCCAAAGCTCGTAACCTGCTGTTAACAAAACCCATCCCGGGCCCATACAGTTGCACATAAGTGGAAAATAAGGAAATCCATGTATTTCCTTATATCTTCAATAGATTAAATGAGTTTGACCAATCTTCCGTCACTCTGTACCTTGCTGGCACCGTCGCGAATCCATGAAAACCTGAGATAGCGCGGTAGGGAGGGAAGGTTAGCCTATGAAACGTGTGTATAAGTGTGCTTCGAGCGTCGCCACGGCCATGTTAGCCGCAACTTTGGTCGCCTGGGCGCCTGCTTCGAGGGCAGCAGACGATCCACCTGCAGCGCCCTCACCGGCCGCAGCGCAGCCCGCTGCAGCCTCGCCGGCAACCCCGGCAGCTCCATCGGCCCCAGCACAGCCGGCCTCGAGTTCGTCTGCGTCTTCGGAGACGCAACAGCGGTTGGCCGATTTGGAAAAGGAAGTGACGGCCCTGCAGGCGGAAATCACTTCGTTGAAGGACGCCGACACGCCGGCCATGAAGACAGCCGCCTACGTGGAGCCCGTCACCACGCCCGTTGCAGCGCCGGCAGATGATGCGGCGAAAATCAGTCTCGCAAGCCTGCTTGGTCCTGTCACGCTGAGCGGGTTTGGCGACGTCTACTACGGGTACAACTACAACCATCCTGGTGATAATGAGAGTGGCTTTCGCTTCTTCGACGGACCCACGAACGGCTTCGGCTTTAACATGGCCGAACTGATCCTGGATAAGGCGCCCGATACGACCTCGTCCGAGAGCAGACTGGGCTATCACGTCGCCGCCGGCTACGGCCAAGCCGCCAACATCGTCAACGGCAGCGACACCTTCGGAGACGGAAGCAACTTCTATCTCAAAGAGGCCTACTTCGATTACCTGTTTCCGGTTGGAAAGGGCCTGACGCTCACGGTCGGAAAGTTCGTGACGCCGATCGGCGCCGAGGTCATCGAAACCAACGCCAACTGGAACTACTCGCGTGGTCTTCTCTTCTACTACGCGATCCCCTACTTCCACTTTGGCGCGAGCGCCAAGTACGCCTTCAACAGCAAGTGGGCGCTTACAGGCTATCTCGTCAACGGTTGGAACAACACCTTCATCGACAAGTACGACGGAGAGGGGACCAGTTCCGGTCTGACGTACGGAGCGAGCCTCGCGTGGACGCCCAACGCGAAGTGGTCGATTACCGAGAACTACTTCGCAGGCCCGGTCGTGGATGGATACGGGGAAGAAACACCGACGATCATCACCGATTGGAAGCAGCTGACCGATACGGTCATTTCGTACACCCCCAACTCAAAGTGGTCGTTCATGCTCAACGGAGACTACGGCTTCGGTCCTCGGTATACGGATTGCTTCGAAGACGATGCCGTTACTCGCCAAGCTCTGCCGCCCGGTTGCGAGGCTTCGCAAGCGGTGAACTGGTGGGGCGTTGCGGGGTACGCGAAGTACACGTGGACTCCGAAGACCAACTTTGCCGTTCGGTACGAGTTCTACAACGACACGGATGGCTACTCGGGGCTGTTGTTCGGGGATGACGGCCATGCCCAGGAGGTCTCTGCGGACTGGTCCTACAACCTGACCAGCGCCCTGTTGATCCGGGGTGAATACCGCTACGACTTCGCCGGCGAGCCGATCTTCCTTAACGGAACCGACAGGTTCGTGAAGGAACAGAATACGGCCACGCTCGGCTTCATCTACTCGTTCAGCAGCGCGAACGCGAAATAAACAGCCAACCGGCTCCGCGCGAAGGAGCCGCAGTTTCAGACAGCAACACGGCCAACCGGCGTCCTCCACCCCCGCCGGTTGGCCGTTTTCTTTTCAGGGACTACCCTTCGAAAGCCACCGCGGATCGATGTGCCAAGAGCGAAAAGACGATGAGGGGTGAAAATGCAGGCTGGCGACCGCGTTCGCTACGGGTCGCCAGCGCCTGAGAGGGAGTCACATCAAGGAGTGGTGATTACCGCATCGCCGGCCGCATTCTCGATCATGGCTGCCTTTGCCTTCAGCTTGTGTGCGCGGTTGTTTTCCGCCGCGGCTTCAGCAACCGACTTGTGCTCTGCGTCCAGCACGGCCTGGCCCGCTGCGACCGCCTGGCTGAAGGAAAGAAACGTCGACGGCTCGAACGTCGTGTTTGAGCCGCTCACGGCCGTCGCGCCTAGCCTCGCCGGTGCAATGGTCGGCAGAGTCGGAAAGCTCACCGGCCCCAGCCCCGCGCCGCCGCCACCGGAGCCGGTGCCGCTGGCGGTCGGCAGGCCAGCCGTGCTGACACCGGAAAATCCGCCGCCCCGCGTGGACTGCGCGTGTGCGGGCACCGAAATCCCCAAGATCAAGACCGTCAAACCGAGAAATCGCTTCATCAGATGCCTTGCCCTTCCTGCGGAGACCTTCCGGGACTCGCCCGTCATTCGGCAATCTCAGTGCCAGAATATTCGCGGGCTGCAGATCCCTATCCGGTTTCCTTTCAGCGAATTCTCAAGAGCGAGACACCGCCGCTAAAGCGATCGGGGCAAAGAACGTGGGCAAACGCTTGAACTCTTGGGAAAAGCTCCGGCGAAAAATCTAGGACGCGTACCAGGACTGCCGCTACGAAAGTCCATCGGCGTGGTACCGATCTACAGCCCCTTCCACGCGGCGTACGCGGCGCCTTTGAGCGGGCACTCTTCGTCGAGAACCACGTGGATCGGCACCTTGGAGAGAAAATCCTGCATCTTTTCTTTGTGCTGCGCCGCCGCGACGAATCTCCCGTCCTTGATCTTCGGCAGAATCTTCACCGCAATTCCGCCGGCGACGTAGATCCCGCCGCGCGCCACCGACCGAACCGCCAGATTTCCCGCCTCCGAACCGTAGACTTCGACCCACAATTCGAGCGTTTGGACGCACACGGGGCATTCGCCCGATAGGCCCTGGCGCGTGATCGTCGGCGCGGGGTCGATTTTCGGGTCGTCGAATCCGGGGTGCTTCACCGAAGGACTGAGGAATTCGTGGACCGTCTGAAAGCCGCGGCCGGAAAGCACAAGCTCGGCACTCGCAAACTCACCTCGCGATTTCACGAACATCCAAAGGTCCGCCTGCTGCTCCGTATGTGGCGCAAAGTCCGCATGGCCGGCCTCGGTCGCCATCGGGAGGTGCTTCGTGCCGTCCCAGAAGAGAAGCGCTTCGCCGAGCCCCGTGCCCGCCGCGATCACAGCGCGGTGAGCCTGCGGCTCGGGCGCACCGGCGTACAGTGTTTCGAGATCGGCCGGCCGCATGACCGCGATTCCGTGCGCGCACGCCTCCAGATCATTCATCAGGCGCACGCCGCCGAGTCCGATCAATTTCGACATCGTCGCGCCGTCGACCACCCACGGCAGATTGCCCGCGCGCACGCGATAGTCGACCACCGGGCCCGCAATTCCGAAGGAGGCGGCGCTCACCTTCGCGCCGGTCACCGCGAGAAAATCTTTTACGATCTCTTCGAGACCGGCGTGTTCGCGGCTCGGGTAACGCTTATCCGTTACTTTTTCGAGCTTTCCGCTCGTCGTGTCGAAAAGCCCAAGATTCGTCTTGGTTCCGCCGATGTCGCCGGCCAGTATCATTACAGCGGCCGCCAGGTGCGTCCTGCCGCCGCGATCAGGTCATGGGCCGCTTCCGGCCCGGCGCTTCCCGACGGGTAATTCGGAAAGGGTGCCTTCGTATTCGCAAACGCATCGAGGATGGGATCGACCAGTCCCCAGGCCGCTTCTACGCTGTCGGCCCGGTCGAAGAGCGTGGCGTCACCCCGGATGCAGTCGTTGATCAGCGTCGCGTACGCCTCGCGCGAGCCCGATGCGAAGGCCTGCTTGTACTCGAAATCCATCTTCACCGGCCGAATCTGCATCTGCGATCCCGGCGCCTTGGCTCCGAACGACAGCGAGATTCCTTCCTCCGGCTGGATATTCATCACCAGCGAGTTCGGCTGGATATCAGAGCCCTGAAACACCATGTGCGGCGCTTTCTTGAACTGAATCGCGATCTCCGTCGCCGGCCGCGCCAGCCGCTTGCCGGTGCGCAGGAAAAACGGCACGCCGCTCCATCGCCAGTTGTCGACCAGGAGTTTCAGCGCCACGAATGTTTCGGTCGACGAATCGGGCTTCACGCCCGGCTCCTGACGGTATCCGGCGACGTCCTTGCCTCCGATCTTCCCCGGCCCATACTGGCCGCGCACCACGGACTTGGCGATCGAATCCGCCGTGAACGGTCGGATCGACTGTAGAATCTTGATCTTTTCATTGCGCACCGACGTGGCGCCAAACGTTGCCGGCGCTTCCATAGCCACAATGGAAGTCAGCTGCAACACGTGGCTCTGGATCATGTCGCGCAGCGCACCCGCTGATTCGTAGAAGGCCGCGCGGCGCTCCACGCCCAGCGATTCCGACGCCGTTATCTGCACATGGTCGATGTAATTGCGGTTCCACAGCGGCTCAAAAATGCCGTTCCCGAAGCGGAAAACCAGCAGGTTCTGCACCGTTTCCTTGCCGAGATAGTGATCGATCCGGTAGACCTGCGACTCGTCGAACACCTGCAGCACTTTCGAGTTCAGCTTGCAGGCCGAGGGTCCGTCGTGCCCGAACGGCTTCTCGATGATGATGCGCGTCCACGAATCCTTCGACTTAGGCTTGTCTAGCCCCGCCCGGCCCAACTGCTCAATCACGTGCGGATACACGTCCGGCGGAGTGGAAAGATAGTAGAGCCGGTTTCCGCCGAGGTGCGCCTTCTGGTCGATGTCGTCCAGATGTTGCGCGAGCCGCCGGTAGGATTCCGGATCGTCGTAATCGCCCGTGAAATATTCCAGGTGATTTAGAAAATCGGCGCGTTTTGCGTCGTCGCCCTTCTTGGCCAGGGCGTCGCTCGTCGCATCGCGAAACTTCTCGTCCGTCATCTGCGTGCGCGCGAATCCCACCACGCGAAAGCGCGGCCCAAGGCACGAATGAATCGCCAGATCGAAGAGCGCAGGCAAAAGCTTCCTCTTTGCCAAATCGCCCGAAGCGCCGAACATCACGATCGCGCACGGGTCGGAGGGAATCTCGCAGAAATATCCGTCGGTAAGGACCGCGTCGGCAACTCCGGTCGAGGTGCTGCTCATCGTGATCTCCTTCGCGCTGGCGGTTTGAGTACGCGCCTGGCCCGCTATGTGGATGCTTCCGGCCGCGGGGTCGATTCTATCTCTGTCGGCTTGCGTTCAGCCCCACTGTAACAGCTTTTTAATTGATCGGAACGATTCGGGGGACGGATGCCCCGCCGGGTCATGGGCCGCTACACGAGGACGAAATACCGGACCAGGTTCCCGTCGGCCTTCCGCTCGCCGACTCCGACGATCACGTGCCGCGTCAACCAGTCGTGCTTTCCGCTCTCGACCTCGAAGGTCGGGAACGACCGGAGATAGTATTCGTCCGGGCCCACGGGTGGCCCGCCCGCGAACGCCATATCCCGCAACCGCTGCATGGTATCGTCTTTGTATCCCCAAAGGTAGCCCCGGTTTTGCAGCAGGATCAGCGTCCCGTCGTTTTCCTGCAGCATGTAGCGTGCGTCAAACGACACGGTGTCGTCCGGGCGGAAGAGCGCGTAGTCTCCACCGCTTTCCGGGACCACTTTGCCGTTGAGCTTCGGTCCGGAAAACTCGCCCGTGCCCAGGTAAACGCCGCCCCGCCCCGCCCCCGTCGGCATATTCATGATCATGTTCACCCGCGTAAAGTGCAGTCGCACCTCAAACGCGAACTCGAGTCTCGGCGCTGTTGCCGTGGACGCTTGCAAACCGAACGGTCGTGTATGTGTCACGTGGATTCTCTCGCCTCGATGATTTGTCCCGCCAGCTGATGTGATAAAGTCCCTCCGATCTTGCCTTCTGTCAACCGCGGCTCGCGGAGTCGCGCGGAGGCAAGTCACTCGGAGGAATTTGCATGAGGATTGCCCTGATCGGGGGAACAGGGTACGTCGGCTCCAAGATTCTCGATGAAGCGCTGCGCCGAGGACACAAGGTTACGGTCATCTCGCGCCATCCTGGGCGTCTCGCGCCGCGGCCGAATCTCAGAATCAAGAAAGTGGACGTACTGCATCGCGAGCGCCTCGCCCGAATTCTCGGGCACCACGACGTTGTGATCAGCGCCTTCAATCCCAAGCGCGGCACGCCCGGCCCCGAGGTCTACCATCGCCACGTGCGCGGGCATCGCGCGATCCTCGCGGCGGCGAAGCGCTCCGGAGTGAAGCGCTTTCTCGCGGTCGGCGGCGCGGCCAGCCTCAAGACGCCCGCCGGGATCGAGTTCCTCGATTCGCCCGAGTTTCCCGCCGCGTACGAACCCTTCAAGCCCGGGATTCGCGGCACGCGCGAACTCTATTACCTGCTGAAAAACGAGCGCGGCCTCGACTGGGTTTTTCTCTCTCCGTCGGTCATGATCGCGCCCGGCGCCCGCACGGGAAAATATCGCACCGGCAAGGACCACGTGCTCTACGACGAGCAGGGCAAGAGCCGCATTTCGCTGCAGGACTACGCGGTGGCGATGCTCGATGAGCTCGAGCACCCGCGGCATCACCGCGAGCGCTTCACCGTCGGCTACTGACCCGACGGAGCTCCGTCACTGGAGAATTCGAGAAAACATGTCGAAGAAGAAATCGAAAGCCAAGCCCCTCACCGTCGCCGATCGCATCGCGATCAATGACCTGATGGCCGCCTACGCCTGGGCGCTCGACACCGGCGACGTCGACTCGTTCGTCGGCTGCTTCACGCCCGATGCCGTGGTCATCGAAGAAGTCTTCGAAGACCCTGACCGGTGGGAAGGCGCCGCCGGAATTCGCAAGCTCGGCGAACACTTTCGCTCCGTTCCGAATTTTCCCGGGCGCCAACATCACCTGACGCAATCCGTCGTGAAAGGCGACACGACCCAGGCCACCGCGCGCTCGTTCGCGCTCGTCACCGAGTGCCGCGGCGAGCCGCCCTACCTCATCCGTTTCGCCGGCTACTGGGACGACAAACTCGTCAAAGTGCGCGGCCGGTGGTTTTTCAAGGAGCGCACCATCCGTCTGTGGGATGGCGCTGTCCTCGCGAACTTCCCCGGCTACGGCCAGCGCGTCCCTCGGAAGCGCCCGCCCGAACTCGTCGTTAAGCGGGGATAGTGGTGCAGACAATCTAGTCTTCGTTAGGTCCTATCCGCCCGCATCCCGCGCGGCCAGATTCCCTGCTTGCCCGGCGACAAAATGCCGTTCGGGTCCGCCGCATCCTTCAGCGCCTCGACAAAACGCCGCAGCGCGAAATTGTTGAAGCTGTACTGCTCGCCGATCAAGTCCATGTACGCGAGGTGCGCGCGATACTCGCCGAAGCCGAGCTTCGCCGCCTCCACCACCAGTTGCTCGCACAGCCGGTTCGCCTGCGCGCGATGCGCTTCGCTCTGCTTATCGTAGAGAATCATCATCACCGAATACAAATGCCGTGCGCCAAAAGAGAACCCGCCGTAATAGTCGAATCCATGCTCGTGGCATCGCCTGCCGACGAGATTCGCCAGCTTCACCGCTTCCTTCCCGCTCGGCGCCACCACCGGAGAAAATCCGAGGTGCCCGCCGTCTTCGCCACGATATTTCAGCACACCGAGGGGCATCAGCGACGGCACGCCGGCCTGCGCGCTCTCCGACCCCATCGACGCGACAAGCTCGTCCGCCGGCGTCGCTTTCACATTGAATTTCTTGCTCGCGAACCTTGCGCCCGGAATCGCGGCAAACGCCTCGCGCGTGACTTTCACCCGCGCGTCGACCATCTCTTCCTGCCCGTACATCCCGAACGTCAGATTCCACGCGCCGAGCCCGGCCGCGCGCAGCTCCTTCTGCACGACGTTGTCGGGAACAATTCCGCTGCCGCTGAACCACTGGCTGCGCGCGCCTCTCCGTGAAATCAGGCGGATGGCATTGCTCAGCACGGCGATATTCTGGATGATGTCCTCGCGCCGCAGCCGCGCCGTGACGTCGACGATTGTTTCGAGGTCCGACTCGCGCTCGAAATGCATATCGCACGCGACGAAAAAATCCGGTTGTGGCATTAGCCACATCCCGGCCTTCGCGACGATGCCGAAATTCGATTGCATAAAAAGCCCGTCGACCGACGGCCCGTAGCCGCCCTTGAACGACTGCCACGTTTTCGCGCCGGGAAGAGCGCCCATTCCCGTGCGAATCACTTCGCCATTCGCGAGAACGATTTCCATGCCGCAAATCTTGTCCGAATGATCGCCGTAAGCCGTGTAGCCAAGCCCGCGCTCGAGCGCGTTGCCCACCACGCTGCCCCAGCCGAGCGCAGGCACAGAAATCCACAGCTTGATTTTTCGTTCGCGGATGTATTCGTAGAGATCGAAAAACGTCACGCCCGGCTCGACCACCGCGTAGCACTGCTCCTCGTCGATCTCGATCTTCTTCATCCGCCCGAGGTCGAGAACCACGGAGCCCGAGACTCGCGGCGCGGGTCCGCCATAACCCAGATTCTTGCCGCGCGAGACGGCCCACAGGGGAATCTTGTGCTCGTTCGCGATCTTCACGATCGCCTGAATCTCTTCCACCGATTCCGGCTTCAGCGCGGCGCCGGGCGCGTACTCCGCCGGATCGGCGGACGCGAACGCGAACGGATCGCGATATTCCGCGAGCTCCATTTCGCCGCGCACCACCCACTTATCGCCGATCGCGCGCGCGAAACCGGCCAGCGCGCGATCGAACGACTCCTTCGACACCCCCGGCGGCAATACCGTCAATGTCCCACCCTCCTTGTCGGTCCTAAAACTTAATCGAACCTTCGCGCCTCAGCAAGCATTTACCGGCCGGTTGCGAGTTCTCTGCGCGTCGGGATGCAAGAATCGGGGTGGAAGCAATCCGCGCTCGTTCCTGAAGGGTGGAAGCGCGGGCCTTTGGGCCCTCGAAAAGGGGACTGAGAGCGGCCTTAGCCGGAAGCTTTTCCAAAAGGAAGGGGCTTCGCTCCGCCGCGCTCACTTCTTCGGCGGATCGGGAAATCGCAGCATCGCCGTCAGCGCCGCCGCGAGATGCGACGCCGCCTCATCCCGCCACCGCGCGCCGTTCTCGGCCGTCGCAGGACGCGGATCGCCCATCACGCCGCTCGGCGCAATATCGGCCGTCAACCATGCAAACGTCGCCGGCGCATTTTCGGGCCGCAGCAGCTCCGGCTTCGCGACGTCCGCGATGTAGTTTCTCGTATACGCGGACTTGTCGACCATCTCCGGGACCGACGCTAGCAGCAGCGCCGTCTCGATCTCGCCCGCGTGGAATCCGTACGCGCGCTCCTGGTCGCTTACTCCTTCGTACTTCACGCCGCCCGAGCCGTGCAGCGTGAACATCCGCAGGCCGAATTCCGCTCGCAGGTCGCGCGCCATCACGTCGATTAGCGCCGTGTTTCCGCCGTGCGTGTTGTAAAGGACCAGCTTGCGGAATCCCACCCTCGCGATGCTCGATCCGATGTCGTGCAGCACCGCCATGAAGGTCGACGAGCTCACCGAAAGCGTCCCGGGGAATCCGATGTGCTCGTTGCTCTTGCCGTAACAGACCGCCGGCAGCGCGTAGACGTGCAGGTCCGCCGGCAGCTTCTCGAGCGCGTGCCCGAGCAGCAGATTATTGATGAGCGTGTCGGTGGCGAGCGGCAGATGGTGCCCGTGCTGTTCGATGGCCGCCGTCGGCAGGATCAGCAGGGTCGATTCGCGCGGCAGCGCCTCGACCTGCTTCCAATTCAGGTACGCGAAATTTCGCGAGTCCGGGATCCAGGTTTTCATGGGGTCTTCATCGGGCGGCGGCCTCGGGCTCGAACGTGAGCATCTTTCCCGGATTCAGCAGCCCCTTGGGATCGTACCGGCGCTTCGCCAACAGCTGCACGTTGTCCGCGCGGTAACGCCCGCCGCCTTCGACGTAATTCACGTGCGGATTCGCGACGAAAACTCCGATCGCCCGACAGAAATCGATTATCTCGTTGAGCCGCTCCTCGGTCGTGTAGTAGACCACGGGAATTGCCCCCGGAATCATCACGCCCTCGCCGTTCTTCCAAAACTCCATGTGGAAAAGGATCTCCTTGCCGAAGCGCTCCTTCAGCTCGCGCAGTTGCTCGCGCACCGCGGCCGGGTCGAACGCGCACTGCAAGTACGTATACGCTTCGTCGGTCTTCATCGCCCACAGCGTCGTGTGATTCCACGTGTAGTCCGAAAGCAGAGGCCGCGTCCGCAACCCCACGTACGCGCCGGAATAGGTGATCTCGCCGCCGGCCGCGCGCGCCGCTGCTTCGAACGCCGCGAGCTGTGCCGCCGCAATCATGAAAAAGATCAGCGCCTTCCCATCGGACGCATACTGCCGCACCGGGGAGAAAAACGACGATATCGGCCACTCGAACGTCGTCACTAGCCGCTTCGTCCACTCCGCGCCCTTCGCGATCCGCTCGCTGAAGTCGTACGCCGCCTCAAACGTCTCGAACGCCACCGCGCACTGCGCCCATGTGACCGCCGGCGTGAGCGCCAGCCGGATGCGCGAAATCACGCCGTTCGTGCCCCAGGCGTGGAGGATTTCATGCACGGCCGCCCCTTCGTGCAGCACAACGCGCGGCTCAGCCTCCATCGTCACCACTTCGAGAGCGCGCACCGTATCGAAATCGCGCAGGTTGCCGTGAGCCACGGAGCCGACGCCTCCGGAACCGCCACCGAGGAAGCCGCCGACGGTGGCCTTAACAATGGTGGAGGGATAGCAGCGTAGCTCGAAGCCCCATTTGCGCGCCTCGTTTTCGAGCACGCCGAGTCGTGTGCCCGGCTGGCAGACCGCGACGCCGTCGGATTGAATGGCTTCGATCTGGTCCATGCGCGCGAGATCGAGCACGATCCCGCCATGCAGCGGGACCGCCTGGCCGTAATTTCCCGTGCCGGCGCCGCGAATTGTGACGGGCAGATCGTGCGCGTGGCAGTAGCGGAGCACATTTTGGATTTCGAACGTCGTAAGCGGCTGGACGACGAGGTCGCCGACCTTGCCGTCGAGCTGCTTGCGCAGCACCGGCGAGTACCAATAAAAGTCGCGCGAGAGCTGCTCGACCACCTGCGGCTGCGCGATCACCCGCGAGGAATCGTCGAGGAGCGAAGTGAGTGCGGCGGCGTGGTCGGAATGCATGTGGCCTCTACTTGCCGGATTTCTTGCCGCGCGAAGACCACGCGCGAAACGCCTTCTGCATGTTCGGATGCGTGAAAAGCGTGTTGCACAGCTCGCGCAGCACGGGCCCCTCGACGATGCAGGGCATGTCCGAGCGCCGCGACACTTCCTTCGCGGGAATCTGAATCTGGTTCACGAATCGGCTGGCGTCCGCGATGGTGGTCCCAAAAACCACGCGGTCAAGCCCCGCCCACAGTGCGTTTGCCATGCACATCGCGCACGGCTCACACGTGGAGTACATCGTGTAGCCGGCGAGGTTCGGGCGCTTGAGCTTCTTGCAGGCGAGGCGAACGGTCCGCGTTTCGGCGTGCGAACTCGGATCGTTCTCGTGGCGCACGGCGTTCACCGCGCGCATCAGGGGCTTGCCGGTGCGCGTCTCGACGATCAGCGCTCCAAACGGAACGGGGCGCGGCGTATCGAGCGTGCGCGCGGTAAAGCGGACAATTTCGCGAATGCGGTCTTCGTCGAAGGCAGTGACGCCGCTGCGGGCAGCTGCCGGGGTCGCCATGCCGTACTGTAGCACGGGCGGCGCAGGCCCGGCAGCGTCAAAGTAACCGCGTCGAAGGGCCCCAGCTGCGTCGTCGCGGTCGCGCCGCCACTGGTAGAATTGAGATCCATGAGCGAAGCCTCAGGCCCCGTACAGAAGCGGCGCGCCGAATTGGCCGCCGGTCGCGTCACGCCGCGTGAAGCGACCCTCGACGCCCTCACGCACGCAAACAGCAACGCGACGAAGAACGTCTACCTCGCGCTCGACGCCAAGCGTGCCATCCAGGAAGCCGAGGACTTTCCCGGCCGCCTTGCCACGCAAGAAAAGCCGCTGCTCTACGGCCAGCCCGTCTCACTGAAAGACTGCTTCGACCTCGCCGGATTCCCCACGTCGTGCGGCTCGCGCTTCTACGCCGAGCGAAGCGGCGTCATCCGCGCCGATTCCGCCGTCGCCACGCGCCTGCGCGCGCAGGGCGCCGTGATCGTCGGCAAGACCAATTTGCATCCGCTCGCCTACGGCATCACCGGCGAAAATCCCGAGTACGGCGATTGCGTTCAGCCGCGCGATCCGGCAAGGCTCACCGGCGGATCGTCGAGCGGCGCTGCGGCGAGCGTACAGGAGGGCTCAGTCATCGCGGCGATCGGCACCGATACCGGCGGATCGATCCGCGTTCCGGCGGCGCTCTGCGGCCTGGCCGGATACCGCGCCTCGATCGGCCTCGCGCACGAACGCGGCCTTTGGCGTGGGGGCGTGCATCTCGCGCAGTCGTTCGACACGCTCGGTTGGCTCTTTCGCGATCTGCGCGATGCGCCCTTGCTCGCCGAAGCGCTCTTCGGCATTTGCGCGCCGGCCGCGACCGAGACGCGCGTGCGCATCGCTTGCGTGGCCGGTGATTTCCTGCGCGATTGCGATGCGGACGTCCTCGACGGTTTCACGGAGTGGAAAAATCGCCTGGGCGAGCGCGGCGCAACGCTCGCCGAAATCGAAGTCCCCTGGTGGAACGAAGCGATCGACATTTTCGCGCCGATCCAGGCGCACGAAGCGGCGGCCATCCACACGCCAAAGACGGGCGGCGATTTCTCGCACTTCGAGAAATCGATCGCCGAGCGCCTCGCCTGGGGCGCGAAGATCACGGCAGCCGAAGTGGCCGCCTTGCGCGACCGGCATGCGTCCTTTCGCTCCCGAATGGACGCGCTTCTCGCCTCCCACGATTATCTGGTCGTCCCGTGCGCACCGGTCAGCCGTCTGGCTGTGGGCGCCGACCATTCCGGCGCACGCGCCAAGATCCTGCGCTATACCACGCCGGTCAGCCTCGCGGGTATGCCCGTTGTCGCGCTGCCCGCCGACAACCGCGACGGCGCAGGCGTGCAATTGATCGCCGCCCGAGATTCCGACGCGCGCCTCGTAGCCTACGCCGCGCAAATCGCACGCTAGCGCTTCCCGTTTCGCCGGCATTCCGGGGGACGTTTCGAACCCGCCCGTCTTCTGACGGCCGCGAGCGTGCCCCGAATGAAAATTCGGGCCCGAGCCGTTGGGGGCGCGTGCTACTCTACGCCATGGGCAAGCCCCTCTCAGTCAGCATTCCCTCGCTGGGTGCATTTCTGGTCGCGATCTTCGCAGTGTCTTTCTCTCTGACCGGCTGTCATCACTCGAGCGAATCCGGCCTGCTACCCGTCGTCCTGCAGGCGGATTGGTATCCCCAGCCGGAACACGGCGGCTTCTACACGGCGTTGCTCAAGGGCTATTACAAGGACGCGGGCCTCGACCTGCGCATCCAGCCTGGTGGACCGTACGTTTCCGTCGAGCAACAGGTCTCCGTCGGCGGGGCGCAGTTTGGCATGAGCTCGTCCGACAAAATCCTCGAATCGATGGCCGACGGCCAGCCGCTCATTGCCGTGGCCGCCACGATGCAGCACGACCCGCAGGGCATCATGGTGCGGAAAGACTCGCCGATCGCATCGTTTGCCGACCTGAACGGCCACACCGTCGCGATAAAGACCGGCGCGACCTGGTGGGAATTCATCGAGAAGAAGTACAACCTCAACAACGTCCATGAAGTGCCCGCCATGATGAACGTCGCAAACTTCGTCGCCGACCCGAACTACGTCCAGCAGGCGTTCGCCACTTCCGAGCCCTTCTTCGCGCAGCAGGCGGGGATCGCCACGCGCGTGATCCTCACGAGCGATGCCGGCTACAACCCCTATCGCGTGATGTTCACTTCGCGCAGTTTCCTCGCCCAGCATCCCGAGGCGGTCGCGGGCTTCGTCCGCGCATCGCTAAAGGGCTGGCGCGACTATCTGAGCGATCCGTCGGAGGCGAACGCGGCGATCGCCAAGCTAAACCCCGCGCTCAACCCGCAGTGGATGCAGTTCACCTGGCAGGCCCTGCGCGACGGCCACTTCGTCGCCGGTAGCGATCTCAGCGGCGCTCAGCTCGGCCAGATGGATCCGGCGCGCTGGACCACGATGTATCAGCAGCTCCTCGATCTGAAGGTCTTCGACAAGCAGTTCGATCCCTCCACCGCCTACACCCTGCAATTCCTGCAAGGCAAATAGCCGCGTCCTACTTGACAGCGGCGTCGCTTGATGCCATCTTCGCAATGTGCGAAGATTCCCCGGTGCGGGTTCCGAGCCGAAAGAGGATTCGGGAGGCCTCCGCCAAGCACCCGGAGTGGGAAGCAAGGTTGGCGGCGTGGTACCGAATAACCAAGGCCGCAGAATGGAGAAACTTTGCCGACGTGAAGCAAAGCTGGCGCAATGTGGACAGTGTGGGGAACTGCGTGGTCTTCGATATCAGTCACAACAAATGCCAGCTCATCTCGTATATCAACTATCGCAGCCGGAAGACGTTCATTCTGCACATCCTGACCCGCGCAGAATACGTGAAGGAGTCGTGGACAAATGACTGCCGTGCTTGAAAAACCGGACGTGCTGGATGGAGTGCCCAAGGTCGTCACGTCGGACGCACAGAACGAACGCTATCTTGCCGCGCTTTTGGAGCTGGAACGTCGAGCTGCTCCTACTGCTGCCGAGAAGAATCTGGCGGAGGTACTGACTCTGCTGGTGGAGGCTTACGAAGAGGAACGCTACCCGATTCGCTCGGCTTCTCCCACAGAGGTCCTGAAGGAACTGATGGACGCCAACAATCTAAAGCAAAAGGACCTCGCTCCCCTGCTCGGCTCGGAGAGCGTGGTTTCCGAAGTGCTGAGCGGAAAACGAGAATTGAATAAGCGCCACATCGAAAGGCTCAGCAAGCGATTTCGCGTCTCTCCCGCCATTTTCTACTGAAGCCCA
>Ga0335073_10004318_pt1 | contig 19886 bp, 20 predicted proteins | sample Lox_Sample_22_FD_207093 | JGI IMG/M metagenome (GOLD analysis project Ga0335073, IMG submission 207093) | Soil microbial communities from Loxahatchee National Wildlife Refuge, Florida, United States - Lox_Sample_2.2 | ecosystem: Environmental > Terrestrial > Soil > Wetlands | place: USA...
TGATGCTCTCGTTCGGCGATCCGCAACCCTTCGCCGGCAAGATCAAGGCGGCAGGCGCGCTCCTGATCTGCCAGATCCAGACGCTCCGCCATCTCGACGACGCGCTGCGGGCCGGGGCCGACATCATTGTCGCGCAAGGCAGCGAGGCCGGCGGCCATGGCGCGCAGCGCGCCACTCTGCCGCTGGTGCCGCAGATCGTCGATCGCGTGGCCAGGAGCGGCAGCGATGCTCTCGTCGTCGCCGCCGGCGGCATCGCCGATGGGCGCGGCCTCGCCGCGGCGCTGATGCTGGGCGCGGAGGGCGTGCTGGTGGGGACGCGCTTTTACGCCAGCACGGAATCGCTCGCGCATGCCACGGCCAAAGCGTGCCTTGCCGAAGCCTCGGGCGAGGAGACGATCCGCACCACCACCATCGACATCGTCCGCGACCTCCCCTGGCCGGCCGAGTTCACGGTGCGGACACTGCGCAACGCCTTCGTCGAGCGCTGGCATGGCGCCGAGACGGAGCTCAAAGCGGCACAGCCGGGCGAGAGGGGGCGTTATCAGGCGGCGGTGACGGCCGGCGACTTCGCCACCGCCGGCGTCCTCGCCGGCGAGGCGGCCGGGCTCTGCGACGCGGTGCTGCCGGCCGGCGAGATCGTCACCGCGATGGTGGCCGAGGCCGAACGCGCGCTCGCCGCGGGAGCGCGGCGCATCAGCGACTGACCAGCGATCGTCGAAAGCAAAACGGGCCGCCCAATGGACGGCCCGTCTTTGCCTGCCTTGGCTAAAACAGCGCTGCGGCCTTGGTCAGCGCAATGTAGAGGCCGGCGCAGAACGGGACGCCGACCGCCAGCCATGCCAGCACGCCGCCGCCGCCGAAGCTGCCACGCGCGGCGGTTTCGGCGCTGGCCGAAATCCGATCCTCGCGTTGCAGCGCCCGCTCGCGGGCAAGCTCTTCGGTGTCCATATGATGCTTCTCGTGGACCGGCTTGACGAAGAAATTGCACACCAAGCCACAGAACAGCAGCGCCGCCATGATGTACAGCGTCACGTCGTAAACCAAATTATGCGCCACGCCGTGATCGAGTTCAAATTGGCGCAATTCGGCGATCAGGGCCGGTCCAACGACGCCCGCCACCGACCAGGCGGTGATCAGGCGGCCATGGATCGCGCCGACCATCTGTGTACCGAAAACGTCCGCGAGATAGGCCGGCACCGTCGAGAAGCCACCGCCGTACATGGTCAGGATGATGCAGATCGACAGCACGAACAGCGTCGGCAGTCCGAGATGTCCCCAGGTCGGCAGCAAGCTGTAGAGCACGATACCCAGGACGAAGATCGCGTAGTACATGTTCTTGCGCCCGATCTTGTCGGACAACGAAGCCCAGAAGATGCGGCCGAGCGCATTGAACAAGCTGATCAAGCCGACAAGGCCAGCGGCCGCCGCGACAATCGCCGCCTTCTGCGCCGGCGTCATGGCGGCGGCGGTGTCGATACCGAGGAGCTTGGCACCGAACACGTCCTGCAGCATCGGGCTCGCCATCGAGATGACGCCGATCCCGGCGGTGACGTTCAAGCACAGAACGCCCCAGATCAACCAGAACTGTGACGTCTTGACCGACGTATCGAGATGCACGTGGTTTTGCGTGATCATCGCGTTTTGCTTTTCCGCCGCGGAGGGTATCCAACCAGTCGGACGCCAACCGCTCGGCGCGACGCGGAAGCCCAAGGCGCCGCCGGCCATGAAAATGAAATAGATCACGCCGAGCGCCACCAGCGCCGCGGTCACGCCGGGGACCCCGTTGTGCGCGAACTTGGCCATGAACGACACCGCGAGCGGCGCGCCGATCATTGCGCCACCGCCATAGCCCATGATCGCGAACCCCGTCGCCATGCCGCGCCGGTCGGGAAACCACTTGATCAATGTCGAGACCGGAGTGATGTAGCCGAGGCCCTGGCCGACGCCGCAGACCACGGAGAGGAGGTAAACCAGCCAAAGCTGGTGGATCATCACCGCGAAGCCCAACGCCACCAAACCGCCGCCCCAACAGAGCGCCGCGATGAAGCCCGCCTTGCGCGGTCCGGCATGCTCGAGCCAGCCGCCCCAGATCGCAGCCGAGATGCCGAGGACGGCAATAAAGATCTCGAAGATGGAGGTGACGGCCGGGACCGTCCAGTTGCATGTCGTCGTAAACAACTCGGCGCCGAAGCTCTGCGTGGCGCAGGCCGCCGCGTTGGCACCGGGGACGAGCCGGGTCATCGGCAGCCAGAACACCGACATGCCATAGGCCATGCCGATGCACAGGTGAATCGCCAATGCTGCCGGCGGCACCAGCCAGCGATTGAATCGCGCACCGGCGACGATGTTATCGCGCGAGAAAAAGCTTGCGCCTCCTCCGCCGTATACAGCCTCGCTCTCTACCGTCATGGTCTACTCTCCCCTGTTCATCTATGGGCTTTCGCCTCTGCGGGCGCGACGCCGCTACGAATGCGGGTGCGAACCGATCTGTTTGAACGGAGACGCTGGAGGCATCGGCCTGGCCGATGCAGAGAACGCACGGCGCCAGCGGCAGGGTCAGCCAACAGCTGTAACCCCGCGGAGCGACGACTCGCTCTTACTTAGAAAGGACATCGTCTCTCTCCGTTCCAACCCCTATTCAGGATCGATTCGCCGCGCTTGGCGGTCTTCGACCTTTTGGTTGTGACAAACTATGGATGCAATACTTCGGTAGCAGCAATATGTAAATTATGCAATCCTGTGCAGCGCCATGCAGGATCAAGGGCTCGACGAGTATCTCACGACCCAGGAGGTTGCGGCCTATTTGCGGCTCAAGGAACGGACCATTTATGAGCTGGTCCGCAACCACCAGATCCCGTGCTCGCGCATCACCGGCAAGCTGCTGTTTCCGCGCCGGCTCATCGATCTCTGGGTGGCGCGCCAGCTCGATTTCGAGGGCGCCGAGCTGAGCCAGCCGCCGGCGGTGGTGGCCGGCAGCCACGATCCTCTGCTGGAATGGGCGCTGCGCGCTTCGGGCTCGGAGCTGGCGCTCCTCACCGGCGGCAGCGAAGACGGGCTCGTCCGGCTCGCCGCGGACAAAGCGATCATGGCCGGCCTCCATATCCTCGAGCCCCGGACGGGCGAGTACAATCTTCCCGCGGTGCGCGCCACGCGTGGCCTTGCCGACCTCGTCCTCATCGAATGGGCAAAGCGCGAGCAGGGCCTCGTCCTCGCCCCCGGCAATCCGCGCCGCATTCTGGCACCCGCCGATCTCGCGCGGCCGGGCGTGCGCCTGGTGCGGCGCCAGGAAGGCGCCGGCGCGCAAATTCTGCTGCGCCATGTGCTGCATCAGGCGAAGCTGAGGCTCGACAGCCTGGCGGTGATCGAGCCGCCGGCGCTCACCGAGACGGAAATTGCCGGCGCGATTCTCGATGGCCGGGCCGATGTCGGCATTGCCGTGCGCGCCGTCGCGCATGACTTCCGGCTCGATTTCCTGCCGCTGCAGCAAGAGCGTTTCGACTTGGCGCTGCGCCGGCGCAATTACTTCGAGCCGCCGCTGCAGCGCCTGCTCGCTTTCGCCCGGAGCGCCGAATTTGCCCGCCAGGCGGACGCGCTCGGCGGCTACGACATCAGCGCAACCGGCACGGTGACGTACAACGCGTGAGAGGCGGCGATCTACCTTAAATTGCCGAGATGATGTGGAATTCTATGCCGGCGACGCCTCGAGACGCGGCGTCCGGGCACGTCAGGTGCGGCGCAGGGCCGCGGCAGCCGGCGACGCCCGCGACCCCTTCGTCGATGCGACAACGTCGCTAAAATCCCGGCTCCGGCCGATGTCTTAGCGCTGGCGGAGCGGCTGGACCAGACCCGGCAGGCGGGCAGCGGCAGGCCGGCTGCTGCAGAAATTACGCCTTAAGGACGTTGTTAACCTATTTCAGGCTTCCCAAGGGGCACAGAACCGACCATATTCCTGCCGTCACAATTGGACGCGCTGGGCCTTAGAAGAGGCTTGGCGGAAACACCGGAAAAGTGCGAGAGACTTCAGACATGCGGGCCAATTTCGGCGGCGCCGAGGCGCTCGACCAACAGCCGGCGGCGGAGAGCGCGTCCCGGACGGACCATCGCGAGACTCCCGAAGAGCAGCAGGGGCATCCGGCTCCTGAAGCCGCGGGTGAGCCGATGTCGGTGCGCGGCAATCTGGCCGAAATCGATCTTGGCCGGTCAGCCGATCCGCTGCGGCGCTACCTGCAAGAGATTTCCGAAGCCGACCTGCTCTCCCGCGAGGGCGAGGTGGCGTTGGCGCAGCGCATCGAGGCCGGCCAGGCCGCGGTGCTGGGCGCGCTCTTCCGCAGCCCGCTGCTGCGCAAGTCGATCACGCAATGGGCGAAGGCCCTGCGCGATGAGACGATGGCGCTGCGCGACGTGATCGATCTCGCGGCGACGCAGGCGCGGCGCTCGGCCGGCGGCGGCTCCACCGCAGCGGTGGCCTCGAGCGCGCTTGACGAAGAGGGCGCCGCCCCCTTGGCCGAGCTCGAATCGGCGCTGCTGCGGCCGGTCCTGCGCGCCTTCGATCGGGCCCGCAAGAGCCGCAGCCCGCAGGCGCTCGGCGGGGCGCTCAACAGCCTCGTGCTCCATCCCGAGCGCATCGACGAGCTGGCGCTCCGGCTGAAGGACGTGAACCGCCGCATCGTCGAGCGCGAAGGCCGGCTCGCCCGGCTGATCGAGCAGGCGAAGGTCGATCGCGGCCTCTTCCTCGAGGGCTATCTCAAGGCCGCGAGCCCGCGCGCCTGGTATGGTTCGGTGACGCGGCGCCAGACCGCGCCCTGGCCCAATTTCCGCCGGCGCCATGGCGACGCGGCGCGCGTCTTGATCGAAGAGATCGAGGCGGCGAGCCGCGAGGCCGGTCAGGCATTGCCGGCGTTCCGCGCCCTGGTGACGGAGCTGCAGCGCGGCGCGCGCGAGGCCGAGCGCGCCAAGCAGGAGATGATTCAGGCCAATCTGCGTCTCGTCGCCTGGATCGCGCGCCGCCACGTCAATCGCGGCCTGCCGCTGATGGACTTGATCCAGGAAGGGAATATCGGGCTGATGCGCGCCGTCGAGAAGTTCGACTGGCGCCGCGGCTACAAATTCTCGACCTATGCCACCTGGTGGATTCGCCAAGCCTGCACCCGCGCCTTGGTCGATCAGGGCCATCTCATCCGCATCCCGTCGCACATGACGGACGAGGCGCGGCGCGTCATGCGCGCGCAGCACCAGCTCCTCGCCGAGCTCGGCCGCGAGCCGAACGAGGCCGAGCTGGCGGCGCGGCTGGGCGTCCCCGTCGCCAAGGTGCGCGCCGTGCTCGAGCTGGTGCGCGACCCTGTCAGCCTCGACGCGCCGCTCTCCGAGGATGGCGATGCCACCATCGGCGATCTCATTGCCGATGACGGTGCGGTGATGCCGCATGAGGCGGCGGCGCAAGCGGAGCTGCGCGCCGCTACCGACGATGCGCTGTCGCGGCTGTCGCCGCGCGAAGCCGACATCCTGCGCCTGCGCTTCGGCGTCGGCCAGGCCGGCGAGCACACGCTCGAAGAGGTCGGCCGCAAGTATCAGGTCACGCGCGAGCGCATCCGCCAGATCGAGGCCAAGGCCCTCAAAAAGCTGGCGCAGCGCACGCATGGCCGCACTTTGGCGAGCTTCGTCGAGCGCTGAACTGGCGGCTCCGGGGAAAGGCGCGCTATAGTAGGCGCTCCTTTCTCGAGGAGGAAACCTATGCGCACATCCGTATTTTTGCTGACCGCCTTCGCGTCGGCCGCGCTTCTCGCAAGCCCGGCGCTGGCGGCGAAACACCAGCCCAGCTGCTACGACTATGCCTGGCAATCCCAGGAGATGAAGGACTGCCTCGCCCATCCGGAAAAGATGAAGGCCGCGCACAAGCCGATGCACAAGGCCACGAAGGCGAAGGCGATGAAGGATATGAAAGGCATGAAGGACATGAAGGACATGAAGGGCATGCCCAACAAGGACATGCCCGAGAAGAAGTCCTAAGGACGACCTCCACGGCCCGCCTTGGAGAGAGCGTGTGAGTCGAACGGAATCGCCGGTTTTCGTGGTTTCCGCAGTCGCGGCGACAGCGAAAACCGTGCGATTTCGGACATCGGGCGCTAGCGCCCGGAACCGATGGATTTGAGCACGATGTCCCCCGCCGCCCGCCGCGGGCTCGTCATCTTCCTCGCCGGCGTCGCCCTCATCCTTGGCGCCTTCGCCTTCGATTATTGGGGGCTTGAGGATCGCGCGGGCAGTAGCGGGCTCGCGGGTGTGTCGATCGGCGGCCCGTTCACGCTGACCGACCAGAATGGCGGCATCCGGCATGACAGCGATTTTCGCGGCAAGCTGATGCTGGTCTATTTCGGCTACACCTATTGCCCGGATGTCTGCCCGGCGACGCTCAATACGATGACCGCGGCGATGGAGAAGCTCGGCGCCAGCGGCGCGGCCGTGCAGCCGATCTTCATCACCGTCGATCCCGGGCGGGACACGGTGGCGCAGATGAAGTCCTATGCCGCCAATTTCACGCCGCGGCTGCTGGCGCTCACCGGCACGCCGGCGGAGATCGCCGCCGCCGCCAAGGCCTATCGCGTCTACTTCCAGCCGGTGAAAGGCGAAGCGGCCGACGATTATTCGGTCGATCACTCGGCTTTCGTTTATCTCATGGGCCGCGACGGCCGGTATCTTGCGCATTTCGGACCCGAGATCGGCGCCGATCAGATGGCCGCGGCGATCAAGAAATATCTGTGAGCGGCGGTCTCATCCTCGCGGCTCCGGCATCGGCCAGCGGCAAGACGACGCTGACCCTGGCGTTGCTGCGCCAGTTCCGCCGTGCCGGCAAGCGCGTCGCTTCCGCCAAGGCCGGTCCCGATTACATCGATCCCGGCTTCCATAGCGCCGCCTCGGGCACCCCTTGCCTCAACCTCGATGCCTGGGCGATGCGGCGGGAGACCATCGCCGCGCTGGTCGCGTCGCTCGAGCGCCAGGCAGAGCTGGTGCTGTGCGAGGGGGCGATGGGGCTTTTCGATGGCGCCGGCAGCCGCGGCCGCGGCTCGACCGGCGATCTCGCCGCGCTGACCGGCTGGCCCGTGGTGCTGGTGGTCGATGTCGCGGGACAGGCAGGCTCCGCCGCAGCGCTGCTGCGCGGCTTCATCAGCCATCGTCCGGAAGTGCCGGTGGCCGGCGTCATCTTCAACCGAGTCGGCGGACCGCGCCATGCCGCGACCCTGGAGAATTCGGTGCGCACCGCGCTGCCCGAGCTCGCGATCCTCGGCCACGTGCCGCGCCATCCCGAGCTGGCGCTGCCGGAACGGCATCTGGGGTTGGTGCAAGCGGCCGAGCACCCCGATCTCGACGGCTTTCTCGACCGCGCCGCGACGCTGGTCGGCTCCGTCATCGATCCGGCGCGGCTCGCCGCGCTGGCCCGTCGCAGCAGCCTCGCGGCGCTGCCGGCGGCACTGCCGCTCGCGCCGCTCGGCCAGCGCATTGCCGTGGCCAGCGACGTCGCCTTTGCCTTCGCCTATCCCGCCATGCTCGAGGGCTGGCGCAGCGCCGGTGCCGAGCTGACGCTGTTCTCGCCGCTCGCCGACGAGGTGCCGCGACGCGACGCCGACGCGGTCTTCTTGCCCGGCGGCTATCCCGAGCTCCATGCCGCCCGGCTGTCCGGCAATCGCCGCTTCCTCGCCGGCCTGGTCGAAGCGGCGGAGCGCGGCGCGACGATCTATGGCGAATGCGGCGGCTACATGGTGCTGGGGCGCGGCCTCGTCGATGCCGCCGGCGCGCGCCATGCCATGGCCGGGCTGCTGCCGCTCGAGACCAGCTTCGCCGAGCGGCGGCGGCAATTGGGCTATCGCGAGGCGCGGCTTGCCGCGGCCGGGCCCATGGGCGCCGCCGGCGCGCTCTATCGCGGCCACGAGTATCATTATGCGACCATCGTCGAGGAAGGCGATGCGGCCCCGCTCTTCACCGCCTTCGACGCCGATGGCGGGGGGCTCGGCAGCGCCGGCCGCATCAAAGGGCGGGTGATGGGCTCGTTCCTGCATCTGGTCGATCGCGGCTGAGGAATTCGAGGGCCGGGAGCGGATAGAATGCCGGGCAAGGGTTCCGATATGACGGAGCATCGCCTCCGCTTAGGGAACAAAGCCATGGTCGAGCAGCAATACTGGAATGCCGTCGCGAGCCGAGCGCGCGACGCCGACGGCGCCTTCGTCTATGCCGTCACCACCACCGGCGTCTATTGCCGGCCGTCCTGCCCCAGCCGGCGGCCGCGGCGCGAGAATGTCGAGTTCTTCTCCGTGCCGGAAGCGGCCGAGCGCGCCGGCTACCGCCCGTGCCGGCGCTGCCGCCCCGAGCGGCAGCAGGCGAGCGACCCCGCCGCCGAGCGCGTGCGCCAGGCGTGCCGCCTCATCGACGAAGCGCTGGAGGAAGGCATCGACGGCGCGCCGAGCCTCGGCCGGCTCGCGGCTTCGGTCGGCACCAGTGCGCATCAGCTGCAACGCCTCTTCAAGCGCAAGATCGGCATCAGCCCGCGCGCCTTCGCCGATGCGCGCCGCCTGGCACGGGTGAAAGCGGGGCTGCGCCGCGGCGACGGCGTCGCCGGCGCGCTCTACGACGCCGGCTACGGCTCCTCCTCGCGCCTCTATGAGCGCTCGGATGCGCAGCTCGGCATGACGCCCGCCACGTATCGCAAGCACGGCGCCGGCATGACCATCGGCTACACCATCGCGCCTTGCGCGCTCGGCCGGATGCTGGTCGCGGCGACGGAGCGCGGCATCGCCGCGGTGAGCCTCGGCGCCGAGGATGCGGCGCTCGAAGCGGCGCTGCGCGAGGAATACGCCGCGGCCATGCTGCGGCGCGATGATGCGGCGCTCGGGCCATGGGTCGCCGCCATCCTCGCACATCTCGCCGGCGAGCGTCCCGATCTCGCACTGCCGCTGGACCTCCAGGCCACCTCTTTTCAATGGCGCGTCTGGCACGAGCTGCAGCGCATCCCTTACGGCGAGACCGCCTCCTATGCGGAGATCGCGCGCCGCATCGGCAAACCGCGCGCCGTGCGCGCCGTCGCCAATGCCTGCGCCGACAATCGCGCGGCGCTGGTCGTGCCCTGTCACCGCGTGGTGCGCGGCGACGGCGCGCCCAGCGGCTATCGCTGGGGCGCCGAGCGCAAAGCGACACTCCTGGCGGCAGAAAAAGCGCGCGCCGGGCGGCGATAGGTTCGCAAGAAGGAAATCGACCACAGAGGCAGTGAGACGGTGAGACTTGGGTCACGGGCGCGCTTCGCGCGCCCATAGCTTCTCCTCACCGTCTCACCGTCTCTGTGGTGCATTCAACGGCGCCTGATAACGCGCATCAGCGGGCCAGCAAGGCCTCCAGCATCCAGGCCGCCTTTTCGTGGCTGCGGATGCGCTGCGTCGCCAGATCGGCGCTGCCGACATCGCCGCCCGCCTCGGCCGTCTCGACCACCCTTTGCGCGGCGCGCACCGCGCTGCGATTGTCGCCCAGGAGCTGGCGCAGCATCTCCTCGGCGGAAGGCTCGCCGGTCTCCTCGACGATCGAAGCGAAGGCCTTGAACTCGGCATAGCTCGCCGGCGCTTTGGCGCCCAGCGCACGGATGCGCTCGGCGATTTCGTCATTGGCGGCGGCGAGCTCGGTGTATTGCTCTTCGAAGAGCTTGTGCAGATCGTAGAAGCGCGGCCCGGTGACGTTCCAGTGGAAGCCCTGCGTCTTCAGGTAAAGCGTGTAGGTGTCGGCGAGCAGACGCGCGAGCGCGGCGGCGCTTTCCTGACGGGCCTTCTGGTCGTTGTGATAGGCGCTGGACATGGCTTTTCTCCTTTTGCTTCTCGAGTCACGCGGCGAGGCTGGCCTCGCCGTCGAGCGTCGCGGCCACGGCATGGATGACCGAGGCGATGCGCACCGCCTGCTGGACCGCCTCGCGCGAGAGGCCGGCTTTGCGCAGCACCTGGTCATGCGCGTCGATGCATTTGCCGCAGCCATTGATGGCCGAGACGGCGAGCGACCAGAGCTCGAAATCGACCTTGTCGACCCCGGGATTGGCGATGACGTTCATGCGCAACCGCGCCGGCATGGTGGCGTAGTCGGGATCGGAGGCGAGATGGGTGAAGCGGTAATAGATGTTGTTCATCGCCATGATCGACGCCGCGGCCTTGGCCGCGCTCAGCGCCGCAGGCGAAAGATGCTGCGCTGCATCGGCGGTTACGGCGGCGATGAGGTCCGGATTGCGCGCGGCAAGCGCCGTCGCCAGCAGCGTGCCCCAGCGCTGTTGTTCCGTCAGCACCCCGTCGCTCAGCAGCGAGGACAGGTTGAGCTTCAGATCCTTGGCGTAGTCGGGCAGTCGGTTTTTGATCGTCTCGAGCGACATGCTGTCTCTCCCAATGCGTGGGGGTGGGGTGCGAGGCGGAAGCCAGGCTTCCGCCTCCGCTCGGATCAGGCGGCCTTCAGCGTGTCTTCGCCCTTCTGCCAGTTGCAGGGGCAGAGCTCGTCGGTCTGCAGCGCGTCGAGGACGCGCAGCACTTCCTGCGGATTGCGCCCGACGCTGAGATCGTTCGCCGCGGCGAAGCGGATCACGCCCTCGGGATCGACGATGAAGGTGGCGCGCAGCGCCACGCCGGCTTCCTTGTCGAGGATACCGAGCGCCGAAGAGAGCTCGCGCTTGATGTCGGAGAGCCAGGGGAAGCTCACCTTGGCGAGATCCGTGCGGCTCTGGCGCCAGGCCAGGTGGACGAACTCGCTGTCGATCGAGAGACCCAGGAGCTGCGCATCGCGGTCGCGGAACTCGCCGGCGATCTCGTTGAAGCCGACGATCTCGGTCGGACAGACGAAGGTGAAGTCCTTGGGCCAGGCGAAGACCACCAGCCACTGGCCGGCATAGCCCTCATTGCTGGCCGGGGTGAAGGCGGTTTTGACGTCGGTGCCGTTGACGGCGGTCAAGGCGAAAGCGGGGAATTGATCGCCCACGGTGAGCATTCGGAAAATCTCCTTGGGTCCAGGGTTGCCGTGGGCGTTAGATGCGCCCACATGACTTATCGATCCAACGAATAATTGCGAATATTACGAGCGGAAAAATCGATGATCCCATTGCCCAGCCTGCAGCAGCTTCGCTTCCTCGCCGCCCTGGCCGAGGAGCGGCATTTCGGCCGCGCCGCCGAGGCCTGCGCCGTCACCCAATCGACGCTCAGCGCCGGCATCAAGGAGCTGGAGGAGCGGCTCGGCGTGACCTTGGTGGAGCGGACGCGCCGCCATGTCATGCTGACGCCGCTCGGCGAGGAGACGGTCGAGCGCGGCCGGCGCCTGCTGCGCGATGCCGAGGAGCTGGCCGACGCGGCGCGGGCGGGGCGCGAGCCGCTCGCCGGCCCGCTGCGGCTCGGCTTGATCCCGACCATCGGCGCCTACTTCATTCCCGCGGCGATGCCGGGGCTGGCGCGGCAATTCCCGAAGCTCAAGCTCTATCTGCGCGAGGAGCAAACCGCCTCGCTCCTGGACAAGCTGGAGAGGGGGCAGCTCGACCTCGCGCTCATCGCCTTGCCTTATGCGGTGGACGAGCTCGAGACCATGACGCTGGGCGAAGATCACATCCTCCTCGCCGTCCCTGAGAACCACCGCCTGGCGCGGGCAAAACGCGTCGACGAAGCGGAGCTTGCCGGCGAAGAGCTGCTGCTGATGGAGGATGGGCATTGCCTGAGGAGCCATGCGCTCGAAGCCTGCCGCCTCGCCGGACCCGATCGCAACGAGGTGTTTCAGGGCACAAGCCTGCGCACCCTCCTGCAGATGGCGGCGGGCGGAATCGGCATCACGCTGGTGCCGGAGATGGCGGTGCCGAGCGAGATCACGCAAGGCTCAGGGCTGGTCGCACGACCGCTCAAGGGCGAACCGTCGCGCAGCATCGCCCTCGCCTGGCGGCGCAGCTCGGCGCGCAAGTCCGAGTTCCGCCGCCTCGGCGAGTACTTCAAGGACGTGCTGGCGAAGCGCCGCCGCTAACGCCCTTGCGCCGCGGCACGCCGGCGAATCTCGTCCATCGTCAGATCCTCTTTGTGCGTGGCGATGAACCAGCGATAGCCGAAGGGATCCGCAATGCCGCCGGTGCGGTCGCCATAGAACTGATCGGCGACCGGCCGCACCAGCGTCGCGCCCGCGGCGATGGCGCGCTCGACCGCGGCGTCGACATTCTCGACATAGAGGTGGAGCGTCACCGGCGAGCCGCCGATCGTCTTAGGGCTCAGCGCATGAAGCTCGGGATGCTCGTCGGCCAGCATGATGCGGGAATCGCCGATCTGAAGCTCGGCATGGCCGACGCGGCCGCCGGGCGCATCCATGCGCAGGATCTCCTGGGCGCCGAGCGCCTTTTTGTAGAAGGCAATGGCATCGCTCGCGCCGCTGAAGATCAGATAGGGCGTGACGCTGTGATAGCCCTCGGGAATCGGTTTCACCGCTGCGCTCATGCTTCACTCCTCTGCCGGGCAGGATGAGAACCAACGCGCGGCAGACGAGGCGAGTTGCATGGCAGCCCGCCTCTCACCGGCGTCTCATCAGGTCGTCCTTTGATCGAGCGCGGCGGGGCTACACATATTGCGCCTCGCCGTTGCCGAAGGACCAGTTCTCCTTGGCCACCTCGACAAGGTTGATGAAGACATCCTCCGCGCGCAGGCCGGGCGATTTGCCGAGTCGCTCCACGATGCGGCGGTAGAGCGCCTGCTTCCGCTCGAGGGAGCGCGTGTTGCTCACCGTCAGCTGAATGATCACCAGATCGTCCGACCGCTCGATGTCGAAATAGCTCGGGTCGTAGAAAAAATCCTCCGACCCGTGCTCGCTCACCGTGGCGAAGAAGTCCTTCTCGGGCACGGTGAAGGTCTCGCGCAGCGCCTGATAGATGTTCTCGACAATCGCGCGGCGATAAGCGGCGGGTTTTCCGGCACGCAGCGAAATCCGGATCAAGGGCATGACTTCCTCCATCGGAGCGCCGCTCGGAGCGGCATCGGATGGAGGAGATATGGCGCCTTGCCTAACATGAGAAAATTTGATAATTCAAAACAATTACATTTGAGAAACTCAACCATGCAGCTGGCCAATCTCGACATGGACGTGCTGCGCACGCTCGCCACCGCGATGGATTTGGGCGGTTTCGCCAAAGCGGCGGAGCGCTTGGGCCGCTCGCAATCGGCGGTGAGCCTGCAGATGCGCAAGCTCGAGCAGCAGGTCGGCCGGCCCCTGTTCCGCCGCCAGGGGCGCGGCCTCGCGCTCACCGATGCCGGCGACGTGGTTCTCGGCTTTGCCCGGCGCATTCTCGAATTGAACGACGAAGCGGTGGCCGCGGCGCGCGGCATGGCCGTCGAGGGATCGGTGCGGTTCGGCGTGCCGCAGGATTTCGGCGATACCTGGCTGCCGGCGGTGCTCGCGCGCTTTACCCGCGCGCACCCCGCGGTCCTGATCGAGGCGCGCGTCGACCGGACGAACGGGCTCGGCGAGCGCATTGCGCAGGGCGGGCTCGACCTGGCGCTGCTCTGGGGAAGCCCGGCGCTGGCCAATGTGATGGCGGTCGGACGCTTGCCGATGGCGTGGATCGGCCGCAAGGGCTTCGTCGCCACGCCCGGCGACACGATCCCGCTCGCCCTCTTCGAGCCGCCTTGCGTCTTCCGTCAGCCCGGGATCGAGGCGCTCGAGCGCCAGCGGCAACCCTGGCGCCTCGCCTTCACCTCGCCGAGCCTTGGCGGCTTGTGGGCGGCGGCCGCGGCCGGGCTCGGCATCACCATCCGCACGCGCCTCGGCCTGCCGCCGCAGCTGGCGGCGCTGGGCAAGGCGAGCGGCTTGCCGAAGCTGCCGGAGATCGGCCTCTCGCTTTATGCCGCGGCGGCGACGCCGAAGCCCGCCGTCGTGCGCTTGCGCGAGATCGTGCTGGAAGAGCTCGCGGCTGTGATCGCCGGCGCGGCGCGCTAACGATCAGGACTATAGGCCACGTCGTAATGTCTCGCGAAGTTGTCGAACGTCGTCAGGGCAGCCCTGCCTTCCGGTTCAACGATCGCCACGTTGGGATCGGGCCCGGAAAACTTCTTGGTCGTCTCGATCGAGTTCCAGAGAGTGATGGCAAGGAACTCCACCTGCCCATCAGCTTCGCGTCGCAACAGGTGAGCCCCCTGGTATCCTGGGATGTTTTTCAGATGCGGGACTACCTCGGACGTGAAGTGCCTGTAATAGGCGTCCGCCTTTGTGACGACGGCCATGCCGCGCCATGTGCGAGCAATCATAGTATCCTCCTTCACCGGCAAATCCGTTATTGATAACTTGGGGATTACACGTGCGTATTGGCTGAAATTGCGGCCCGACTTCCGCTGCGCATTGGTGCAGCCTCACAAGGCCGAGGCGAGGCCGAGTTCGCCACAATCAAATGGACCTTGGTCGCGTGGCGCGTCGAGACACAAGAAACATCACCCAATATTGGTGCACGAAGCGGGTTCCGGGTATGAGCCTGCTGCGTGCCGATTTTACGTCCCACGACTATGGTCGTCATACGCACGACGCCTTTGTGATTGCCGTCACCGCGGCCGGAGGCGCCGAGATCAGCAGCGTTTACGGCGTGGAGAGAGTTTCCCCTTCCATCCTATTCGTCTCAAATCCAGAGGAGCGCCAATCCGCGCGAATGGGTGACAGTACCAGATGGGTATATCGCTCGGTCTATCTCACCCAGCCAGCCATTCGGCTCGTCGGCTGTGGCTTGGGCATCGAAGCCACGCCTCACTTCACCCGCAGCATGATCGAGGATGGCGATCTGATCGACCGACTTGCCCGAATGCACCAAGCGTTCGAGGCGAACGATGACAATTTCCACGCGGACGAGCTCCTGATCGACGCCTTCGGCGAGCTGTTTAGGCGGCACGGCAGCGGCGGCAATCGGCCCGAGCGCGCTCCCTATGACAGGGTGATTGCCGACAGGATCATCGCGCTGATGCGGGCGCGATACGAAGAGAATCTCGGGCTCGATGAACTCGCAAGCGTCGTTGGGCTGACGAGCTTTCAGCTTATCGGCCTGTTCAAACGCACTGTCGGGTTGACGCCGCACGCGTACCTCATCCACCTTCGGCTCAACGCCGCCTGCCGACATCTGAAGCGTGGCTATCCGCTCGCCGAGAGCGCGCAGCGTGCAGGCTTTTGCGATCAAAGCGCGCTGACGAAGCATTTCAAGCGCTGCTATGGCATCACGCCGCTGCAGTTTGCGGCGGCAGTTCGAGCAAGCTGACCCGACGAGCGCGCCCCGACCCGTTTGCAATTTCGGCCAATACAAGGGGCGACGCGTGATCTTAAATGATCGTCCGCGCGCAAGGTCTTTGCCAAACCAAGACGATGCGGCCATTGCGCGAACCTCTTCCCTCTAATCGATCGGTGGGCAGCATGACGGAGGATCCCGCAACAACGGGCAGGTCGGCCGCAGATCGCGGTCGCGCCACCGTCGCCGTCGTGGGCCTCGGCAGCATTGGCGGCGTTATCGCAGGTTCGCTGCGTGCGGTCGATCAGCACCATGTCTTCGCCTGCGTCAGAAGCCCCATTGAGCGGCTCGTCGTGGAGCGGCCTCAGGACACGGTGGAAGTTCCCCTTCATGCCCTGACCGACCCCGCCGAAGCGGAAGCAGTCGATTGGGTGCTGCTGTGCATCAAGGTGCACCAGACGTCGTCAAGCGCTCCTTGGCTTACCAGGCTGTGCGCGCCTCAGACCCGCGTTGCCGTGCTGCAAAACGGCATAGGGCATGCCGATCGTTTGGCGCCGCTGGTCGGACAAGCCGCCGTCGTGCCGACGATCGTCTATTACAATGGCGAACGGTTGGCGCCGGATCGAGTGCGTTTCCGGCAGGCTGGCGAGTATGACCTCGCCGTTCGAGACGATGTTAACGGACGAGCATTCGTCGAGCTCCTCCGCGGTACGTCGATGCGCATCCTTCAGACCCCGGATTTCGCCACGCTTGCATGGCGCAAGCTCTTGATCAACGCCGTCGCAAATCCGATCACCGCGCTCACATCGCAGCGCCAAGCTGTCTTCCGGCGCGAGGACGTAAAGACGCTGTGCCTCGCAATTCTTGAAGAAGCCGTCGCGGTCGGACGAGCCGACGGAGCGCAGCTTGCCGGCGATGAGGCCGCGCAGATATTGGCGACGCTGCTTACCTATCCGGCCGATGCCGGCACGTCGATGTACTTCGATCGTCTCGCCCGGCGTGCGCTGGAGGTCGACGCGCTGACCGGCGCAATTGTTGCGGCAGGCGAGCGATACGGCCTCCCGACGCCGCTCAACCGCATGGCTCTGACGCTATTACGTGCAATCAGCGATGGCGTTGCCCACGGCGCGACGTAGTGCACGGCTGCCTAGATCCGCCGTCCCGTTTCGCGGTCGAAGAGATGGATGAGGCCGGGATCGACGGCGAGCGGCAGGCTGTCGCCGGCATGCGCGCGCGCCGCGCCGGGCAGCCGCGCCTGCAGCAGGCTGCCATCGCCGAGCCGGCCATGGATGACGGTGTCCGCGCCGAGCATTTCGGCGAGCTCGACGGTGACGCGGAGCGCGGCGCCATCACCGCCGGCGGCGAGATGCTCGGGCCGGATGCCGAGGGTGAGCGGCCGGCCCGCCGCGATGCCGCCGCCCTCGGCGGGGAGCGGCAGAAGCGTGCCGTCGGCGAGCGCGATGCCGCTTTCCACCACCGCCGCCGGCAGCAGATTCATCGCCGGCGAGCCGATGAAGCCGGCGACGAACACCGTCGCGGGCCGCTCATAAAGCTCGAGCGGCGGCCCGATCTGCTCGGCGATGCCGCCATGCATGACGACGAGCCGGTCGGCGAGCGTCATCGCCTCCACCTGGTCATGCGTCACATAGATCGAGGTGGTGCCGAGCGATTGTTGCAGGCGCTTGATCTCGACCCGCATCTGTACGCGAAGCTGCGCATCGAGGTTTGACAGCGGCTCGTCGAAGAGGAAGACCTGGGGATCGCGGACGATGGCGCGGCCCATGGCGACGCGCTGGCGCTGGCCGCCCGAGAGCTGGCGCGGCTTGCGGTCGAGCATCGCGTCGAGCTGCAGGATGCCGGCGGCGCGCTTCACCCGCGCCTCGATCTCGGGGCGTGAGAGGCCGCGGATCTTGAGGCCATAGGCCATGTTGTCGCGCACCGTCATATGCGGGTAGAGGGCATAGTTCTGGAACACCATGGCGATGTCGCGATCCTTGGGCTCGACCGCGTTCACCACCTTGCCGCCGATGGCGATCTCGCCGGCGCTGATCTCCTCGAGCCCGGCGACGAGGCGCAGCAAGGTCGACTTGCCGCAGCCCGATGGGCCGACGACGACAACGAGCTCGCCATCGGCGATGTCGCAGGAGACGCCGTGGATGATTTCGGTCGCGCCATAGGATTTGCGGACGCCGCGCAGCGAGACCTCGGCCATTACTTCTCCGTCTCCACCAGCCCTTTGACGAACCAGCGCTGCATCAACAGCACCACCAGCGCCGGGGGCAGCAGCGCCAGAATCGCCGTCGCCATGACGATGTCCCAATCGGTGCGGCCATCGCCGGTGCCGATCATGCGGGTGAGGCCGATGACGATCGTGGTCATCTGCGCGCTGTTGGTGACAAGAAGTGGCCAGAGGAACTGGTTCCAGCCATAGATGAAGAGGATGACGAAAAGCGCCGCGATGTTGGTGCGCGACAGCGGAATCACCGTGTCGACGAGAAAGCGCAACGGCCCGGCGCCGTCGATTTTCGCCGCCTCGACCAGCTCGTCGGGGATGGTGAGGAAGAACTGGCGGAAGAGCAGGGTCGCGGTGGCCGAGGCGATCAGCGGGATGGTGAGGCCGGCGAAGCTGTCGATCATGCCGAGATCGGCCACCACCTGGTAGGTCGGCACGATCCGCACCTCGACCGGCAACATCAAGGTGACGAAGATCATCCAGAAGATGATCATGCGCAGCGGAAAGCGGAAGAACACGACGGCATAGGCGGAGAGCAGCGAGATCGCGATCTTGCCGATGGCGATGATGAGCGCCATCACCAGCGTGTTCCACAGCATCCGCGCCACCGATTCGCCGCTGGTGGCGGCGACGCCTTCGAAGAGCGCGCTGCGGTAATTGGCGAGGAGATGCGAGCCCGGCAGCAGCGGCATGCCGGCGAGGATCTGCTGCGGCGTCAGGCTCGAAGCGACAAAGGTCATATAGATCGGGAAAGCGACGAGGAGGAGGCCGCCCCAGAGGATGAGGTGCGGGACAAGCCCGAGCGATGCTGCGCGCGCCCGCATCAATAATGCACCTTGCGCTCGACATAGCGGAACTGCACCGCGGTGAGCGCCACCACGATCGCCATGAGGATGACCGATTGCGCCGAGGAGCCGCCGAGATCGAGCGCGACGACGCCGTCGTAATAGACCTTGTAGACCAGGATCTCCGTCGACTTGCCGGGGCCACCGGCGGTGACGCTGCGGATGACGCCGAAGGTCTCGAAGAAGGCGTAGACGATATTGACGATGACGAGGAAGAAGGCGGTGGGCGACAGCAGCGGGAAGACGATGGTCCAGAAGCGCCGCGCGCCGCCGGCGCCGTCGATCGCCGCCGCTTCGAGCAGCGAACGCGGGATCGATTGCAAGCCCGCGAGGAAGAAGAGGAAGTTGTAGCTGATCTGCTTCCAGGCGGCGATGACGATGACGAGCGCCATCGCCTGGCCGCCATTGAGCAGGTAGTTCCAGTCGATGCCGAGAGCGCGCAGCGCAAAGGCGAGCGGGCCGAGGCCGGGATAGAAGAGAAAGAGCCACAGCACGCCGGCGACGGCCGGCGCCACCGCATAGGGCAGCAGCAGCACCGTCTTGTAGGCGGCGGCCGCTTTCACCACCCGATCGGCCATCACCGCCAGCAGCAGCGACGGCACCAGAACGAGCACGGTGACGGCGAGGCTGAAGAAGGCGGTGCGCACAATGGCGTCGAGGTAGTCCGGATCGGCGAGCACCGCCGCGAAATTGGCGAAACCGACAAAATGCGAAGAGAGGCCGAAGGGATCCTGGCGATGCACCGATAGCCAGAAAGCCTGCCCCGCCGGCCAGAAGAAAAAGACGAGCGTCACCGCGAGCTGCGGCGCTACCAGGAGATAGGGAAGAGTCTTGCCGCGAAAGACGACGCGCCGCTGCATGGGTTAGGGCGTGTATCCGGGCGCGGCACCCCCCACCCCTCCCTCCCCCTCAAGGGGGGAGAGGAGATGAAATCCGGGGAGGGGGGTGCAGCCCACGCTCATATCGCGCGGCGCTACTTCGACGCGGCCTCGAATTGGCGCAGCAGGACGTTGCCGCGCCGCACCGCGTTGTCGAGCGCCTCCTGCGCGGTCTGCTTGCCGGAGAACGCGCCTTCGAGCTCTTCGGCGATGATGTCGCGGATCTGCAGGAAGTTGCCGAAGCGCAGGCCGCGCGAATTCTCCGTGGGTGGCTTCCCCGTCATCTGGATCACCGCAATATCGAGACCCGGATTCTTCTCGTAGAAGCCGCTCGCCCTGGTCGCCTCATAGGCCGCCTTGGTGATCGGTAGATAGCCCGTCGTCTCGTGCCAGCGCACCTGCTGCGGCGTCGTCGACAGGAAGCTGAGGAACTCGGCGACGCCCTTGTACTCCTTCGCCGTCTTGCCGGCCATCACCCAGAGGCTCGCGCCGCCGATGATCGTGTTCTGCGGCGCGCCCTTCACGTCGGGATAGTAGGGCAGCTCGCCAAGGCCGAAGGGGAATTTCGCGCCTGCCTTGGCAAGACCGTAAAAGGCCGAGGAGTCGAGAATGAGACCGCATTCGCCGCTGACGAATTTCTGCTCCGGCTCGATGGTGCGGCCGCCATAGTCGAAGGTCTTGTCTTTCTGGGCTTCGGCAAGATTCTGGATGTG